>ENA-ORBV01000983-ORBV01000983.1-microbial-mat-metagenome-genome-assembly--contig:-NODE-983-length-64877-cov-6.512299_pt1 | contig 64877 bp, 60 predicted proteins | sample MGYA00237777_ERZ505514 | MGnify/ENA primary metagenome ERZ505514 (study PRJEB26160, sample SAMN06269048) | microbial mat metagenome | isolation source: Oligotrophic lake microbial mat | place...
TAATGATACGGCGACCACCGAGATCTACACCTCTCTATTCGTCGGCAGCGTCAGATGTGTATAAGAGACAGATTGTTAGTTCATCGGGCGGCGCGCGCATGCAGGAAGGCATTTTCAGCCTCATGCAAATGGCGAAGACCAGTGCGGCGCTCGGCCGTCTGGCTGAGGCCAAGCTGCCATTCATTTCTGTTCTGACGCATCCGACCACGGGCGGTGTCACCGCCAGTTTCGCGACTTTGGGCGACGTGATGATTGCCGAGCCGGGGGCGATGATCGGCTTTGCCGGCGCGCGGGTGATCAAGGAAACGACCAAGCAGACGTTGCCGGCGGGGTTTCAGACGGCGGAATTTTTGCTCAAGCATGGGTTGATCGACCAGATCGTGAGTCGCCTCGAAATGCGCGACCGGTTGCGCGATATTCTGGCGGCGCTGCACACGCACCGGAAGCCGCAGAATGAAACGGTGGTGTTCGCCATCGCGGTGGCGGCGGAAGCGTGAGTGGGAAGAATAGGACTTATAAGTCCTATGAGACTTATAGGACCTATATGGCTGCCACTTCACCATCGCTCACCAACTACACTGCGGTTGCCGAGTATCTTCACTCACTCAAGAGTATCGGGGTGCGCTTTGGCATTGATCGCATGCAGCACCTCGTGGCTGAGCTGGGACATCCCGAGCGAAGTTTCCCGGTGATTCATATTGCGGGCACCAATGGCAAGGGCTCGGTTTCGGCGATGGTTGAATCGATTCTGCGCGCGGCGGGCTTTCGCACCGGGCTCTACACTTCGCCGCATCTGGTGAAGCTGGGCGAACGGGTGCAAGTGGATCGCGCACTGCTGACGGAGGCGGAGATCGTCGCTTACACGCATGAGTTGCGGCCGGTGGCGCAGCGCTTGGGTGAGCGCGGTCCGGATGAGCATCCGACGTTTTTTGAGTTCATGACGGCCATGGCGTTTCTCCAATTCCAGCGGCGCAAGGTGGACGTGGCCGTGATCGAGACCGGCATGGGCGGACGACTCGACGCCACGAATGTGGTGCAGCCAGACATAACGGTGATCACTTCCATCGGGCTCGATCATATGGAATTTCTCGGCGACAACGTGGCCAAGATCGCCCGGGAGAAGGCCGGCATCATCAAGTCCGGCCGGCCCGTCGTGATCGGGCGCTTGCCTGCCGAGGCTGAGCAGGTGATTCGCGAGGTCGCGCGGGAACGGCATGCGCCGGTGCAATCGGTGCGCGAGGTTTTCGGTGAGAACCTCGCGGATTACCCGCAGACGAATCTGGAAGGCGATTACCAGCGCTGGAATGCCGCTACGGCGGTGTTGGTGGTGCGGCTGCTGGCCAACCCCCGCATTGTCTGCGACGAGGCCACCATTGCGCGCGGATTGAGGAAGGTGACCTGGCCGGGTCGCTGGCAGCGTACGGAGATTGGTGGCAGGCCACTGATCCTCGATGCCTCGCACAACCCCGAGGGCGCGCAGGTGCTCGAGAACAATCTTCACAAGCTCGTGGCCGCGACGGGGCGGAAGCCGGTCATCATCACCGGCGCACTCGGGGAATTCCGTGCCCGGGCGCTGCTTGATGTGGTCTGCCGTTACGCGAGGGAAGTCTATCTCGTGCCGCCGCACATGGAACGCGCCAGCACGTACGAAGAACTGGAAGCCGTCGTACCGCCGGAGTCACGCGCGCTGCTGCGGCGCGCCACGCTGGAGCAGATTTTCCCCGATGCCCGCACCTGCACGGTCGGCGGAAAGGATGACACGATCGTCGTCACTGGTTCGATTTATTTGCTGGGAGAACTGCTGGTCCGGATCGAGCCGACGCGCGGCAGCGGGGAAGGGCAATTGCAGGATTTTTGAAGGGAAAGCTTTTTGGCCTGCGGTACCGGGCGAAGCGACATCGGCAATGAACGCGAAGAGACGCGAATGAAATCCCGGACAGTTGAGAATGAAATTTGTGGGCGGGGTGCCCTCACCCCGCTGGTTTCAGCTTTCGCAGAGCATGCCTCGCGGGGTGAGGGCACCCCGCCCACAAAAGAGGGAACGGCACAACCAACCTCATGGTTGACTTGCCGTAAATGCCCGGCATTTTGTCCGGCATGGATACTGTCACCGTGCGCGAGCTGCAAAAGAACCTGAAGCAGGCGCTGATCCGCGTGCAGCGCGGGGCGACCTTGCGCGTAACCCGCCGACGGAAAGTGGTGGCGCAGCTCGGTCCGGTGCCGAGTGCGGGTGCGGCCAAGCCCTGGCCCGATCTCGGAGCGCGGGCGGAGCGGGTGCTCGGCAAGCGGGTGCTGAAGTCCGGCGGCGCTGAGCAGATTTTAAGCGGACGGGGTGATTGGTGAAAGTTTACTTTGATTCCAGCGCCTTGGTGAAGATCTACGTGACCGAGTTGTATTCCGACCGGGCGAGGAAGGTGGCGCAGGCGGTGCCGCAACTTCCCTTCACTTGGCTGCATGCGTTGGAAGTGGGCAACGCGTTCCAGGTTCTGGCCGGGCGAAAGCTGCTCACGGCGGTGGAATCGCGGGAGCTGCAGGAGCAGCTGGAAGATGATCGGCAGGCGCAACGGCTGGCGGACGTGGCGGTGGACTGGCCCAAGGTTTTCCATGAAGCGGCGCAATTGTCGCGGAGGCACTCGGCGCGTTTGCTGTGCCGTAGTCTGGATATTTTGCATGTCGCCGTGGCGGTCGAGCTGGGCTGTCTGCGCTTTGTGTCCGCCGATGAACGGCAGCTTGCTTTGGCCGGCGAGGCGGGCCTGAAACCGGTCGATATCCGTTCGTCGTCTTGAGCTGGGCCGATCTGGTGGAGGTAGGTTGCGAGCTTGCCTCGTTCTGCTGGCCAGCAGAATGGCGCGACGAGCACGCCAATTACCAACAACCTAGCGTTACCCCAAACCCCAAAGCCAGACCTCTCCGCTTTCCCGACCGCAAGTTGACTCAATGGAGATCATGCTTGGTGATTTTTTTGTCTGTCTCTCGCCTATCAGTGTTGGCTCGATTCGACTCACGCCATCTTGATCAGCTCCGCCGTCGCCGGCACGTCTTTGATGATCTGCGAGGGTTCGGGGCCGACGCCGAGGTAGCGGAGGTTAGGCAAGACGGCGGGTAATTTGTCGGGGTAGGCGACTTGGATCAGACTGCGGACCATCGCGGCGGTGTAGAGCTGGGCGTTCTTTGGGAGATCGGCGAATTGGCGGACGCCGGAAATATCCTCGGGCCAACCGGGATGCTTCGAGTATACGGGGCGGAGGGTGCGGCGGATGGTGTCGTTGCGCGGGACGTGCTGGTAGCGCTTGCCGGTGGCGTCTTCGTAGGCGGTGCAGATGAGGAGCTCAGCGGCGCCGCTGAGGGCGTCGATTTTGTTGATCATCACGTCTTGAAAACCGCCGTAGCGGAGGGCGTCGCCTTTTTCCACGGCGTCGTACCAGCCGACCATGCGCTGACGTCCGGTGGTGGTGCCGAACTCGAGTTTTTTCAATTGCTGGCAGATCGGCAGCGACTCGTCCATCTGGGTGATGAAGGTGTGGGTGCCGACCTTGGTGTCGTAGGCTTTGGCGACGCCGAAGGTGTGGATGGGTTGCACGGGAATGCCGGCGCTCTCGAAAAATTCCGGCGTGAAGGTGTGCGAGCCGGTGACGTTGGGCGAGTAGCCGTGGCGTTTGTCGAGCCAGTAGGCCTGGCCGAATTCGCCGACGATGCTGTGGCCGGCGGCGAGTTCGCGGAGCACGAGCTCGCGGACTTCGCCGATGTTTTTGCGCAATTTCTGGCCGGTTTCCCAGTAGACGGCGGTGAGCAGTTCGAGGTTGAGCGTGAAGGGCGCGCTGCCCTTGAAGCGGTGAAAATCAAATTCGGTTTTGTCGAACAGGCCGAGTTCGATAGACTCGGCGTTGGCGCGGGTTTCGGCGGTGGTGAATTTATCGAAGAAGCTGTCCCAAGTCTGCGCGCTGACGCGGCACACGTGTTGGATCGTGCACAAGGCGCGATCGGCGCGGCCAGCGAGTTTCTTGGCGAAGGTGCTGCGTTCGCCGAGGAAATCGGCGTAGGTGATCTGCCACTGGCCGGTTTCGTCTTGATAGGATGGCGTGATACCACGGCCGGTGGAGCCGCGAGCTTCCTCTTGGAGAATGTTGACGCGGTAATCTTCCCACGCGAGGTCGAGCAAGCGGTGGGAGAGATCAGAAATCATGGTGCGTTCGTCGATCAGCAGGCGCGGGAAAATGCGGTAGCCTTTTTTCTCCAGTGGGAGAGCTTCCCAGAGAAATTTTCGCGGATCGGCCACGACGCCGGCACCGATGCACAGGTGGGGGACGGCGGCGGAGACGACGCCAGCGGGGAGGAGGTTGAGCTTGATGCCGCCGGCGGTGTGGCCGGAATTGGAGCCACCGTTGACCTTGATGACCACGGAGACCGAGGCGGAGGTGTGGCGGAGTTCTTCGATGACCTCGGGGATGAGGCGGCCTTTGCCTTCGTCACCAAAGGAGATACCGACATCGGCGATCAGTTGACTGCGAAAAGGGGAGAGTGGCATGCGGTTGATTGCAGCCAGAGAGAGTCCCCGGTTGCCGGAAATTAAAAGCGCATCTGACCGCTCCTTCGCAAGGCAAAATACGCGTGGGGCGTGGTTGGGGAACAGGAAGAGAAGCCGAAGTAGCGGCAGGCGCTTGCCGGGTTGGACGATTCGCTCACGCATACCAGCGCTGAGGATCGGGCTCTCAGCCCTCGACTTTGGCCTCTCGACTTCATCGTTCCCTCTTAGTGGGGCTTCAGCGCGGTGTGGGCCGTGGCTACGGCCCGACAAGAGCACCGGCCATGCAAGAAACAAAAAAGGCCCCCGCGTGTTGACGGGTGCCTGTAGGGCTAAACTAAATGATTGAGGATTACTTCGTCGCGGTGGCGTGGGTGGCGACGTAGTCGCGGATGACTTGGGCGCGTTCGTCGGCGTGGCGCTCTTGCTCGATTTCATCGCTCGTCAATTGCTTGTCTTGCTTTTGCAGTTGGCGGCGGATTTTGCCGAGGGCGAGATACTCCAGCTGGCGAATGCGTTCGCGGGTGACTTTGAATTTCTTGCCGACTTCCTCGAGGGTCATTTCCTTTTCGCCGCCCAAGCCGAAACGGAGCGTGAGAATGCTGGCTTCGCGGGGATCGAGGGAATTGACCATGGCATGGAGGCCTTCCTTGAGGTTTTTATCGCCGAGCCCTTCGTACGGGCTGACTGCATTATCGTCGCCGACCAGATCACCGAGGGTGGCGGAGTCTTGATCCTCGCCGACGGGAGCGTCGAGTGAAGCGGGACGGACGCTGACGGTTTTGAGCAGGGCGACTTTATTGGTCGGGATCTGCATCTCGGCGGCGATCTCTTCGGTCTCGGGCTCGCGACCGAGTTCGTCGGTGAGCTTGGCAATGGTCTTCCGCATGCGGGAGATTTTGTCGACGAGATGAACGGTCAGACGGATGGTCTTGGATTGATTTGCGAGGGCACGTTTCATCGACTGCTTAATCCACCACGCAGCATAAGTGGAGAGTTTGCCGCCCTTGGCCGGATCGAAGCGTTCGACGGCCTTGATGAGGCCGAGATTGCCTTCGCTGATGAGATCCATGAGCGGGAGTCCCATCATATGGTAATCATAGGCGATCTTCACGACGAGGCGGAGGTTAGCCGAGATCATGTGATCGCGAGCCGCCTTGTCGCCGCGCTTGATGCGGGCGGCGAGTTTGATCTCTTCTTCTACCGTGAGAAGCGCGGTCTGGCGAATGACGTTAAGATAAAGCTGAAGGTTGGAGCGTTCGTCGCGCCGGTCGATGGGTGAGGCTTTGTCGAACTCACTGACGGGAGCGGCGGGTTTGATTTCTGGGCGCAGACCGAGGCCAAGGTTGGTGGAGGGAATAGTCAGGGGGAGGGAGGCGCGATCAGGGGCAACTGCACTGATGGCCGACGCGGTGCGTGGGGACTTTTTTCGAGTAGGCATGAAGTGGAAGGAGTGGACGGTTTAACTGTTAGACACGTTACCTGCATAATAGATGCCGGAACGGGGAAAGAAATTCCCAATTAACTGTGCTGACTACTCCTACGCGTCACTGATCCGCTTAGTTGCCTAATTTCTCCGCCAAACTGATTGCCTTGAATAGGGCGGATGCCTTGTTGATCGTCTCATGGTATTCCGCAGTCGGCTCGGAATCGGCGACCAAACCGGCGCCTGCTTGAACGTGGACCTTCCCGTCTTTAATGAGTGCCGTCCGCAGGGTTATGCAGGAATCCAAGTTGCCATCATAACTAAAATAGCCAAGCGCGCCGGCATAGCTGCCGCGTTGGCTGCCTTCCATGTTGGCGATCAGTTGCATGGCCCGAACTTTCGGTGCGCCGCTCACGGTGCCGGCGGGAAAGGTGGCACGCATCAGGTCAAAAGCGGTACGATCTGGCGCAAGTTGTCCCTCTACCTGTGACACGATGTGCATCACGTGCGAGTAGCGCTCGACGATCATGAACTCCGGAACTTTCACCGAACCGAATTCGCAGACGCGGCCGATGTCGTTGCGGGCGAGATCGACAAGCATGAGGTGCTCGGCTTTTTCTTTTTCGTCGGCGAGCAATTCTTTTTCGAAAGCGAGATCCTCGGCCGGAGTTTTGCCGCGCGGGCGCGTGCCGGCGATGGGGCGGATTTCAGTTTTTCGGCCGGTCAGACGCACGTGAACTTCGGGTGAGGCCCCGACGAGCGCGAAGTCGCCCGTCTCCAGGATAAACATGTACGGCGATGGATTGACCGTGCGTAAGGTGCGGTAGAGATCGAGTGGTGGGCGCTTGAATGTTTTGCTGAAACGCTGTGACAGGACGATCTGGAAAATATCGCCGGCGCGGATATATTCCTTGGTGTTGGCGACCAGTTGTTCGAAACCCGCCTGGCCGAAATTGCCCGGCGGAACTTCGATTTTTCCGGTGTCGGCGAGCGTGATCGGGAGCAGTGGCGAAGCGGAGGCGAGGACGGATTGGAGCCGTTGCAGTTCATTGATCGCGCGATTGTAGGCCGCCTCGACATCCCCTTCGAGATGGGCATTGACGATCAGGCGCAGCGTTTGGCGCGCGCGATCGAAGACGACGAGCGAATCGCACAGCATGAACCACATCATGGGCATGCCCAGATCGTCCTTGGCGGCGAGCGGCACGGTGCGCTCGACGGCGTGGATGAATTCGTAGCCGAGATAACCCACGGCACCGCCGGTGAAGGGTGGCAGGCCGGGCAGAGAGACTGGCTTGTAGCGGGCCATCTCGGTTTCGAGCAGTTTCAACGGATCGGCATCGCCGGGGCGCGCCGAGATGACTTTGCGCGGATTGCAGCCGATGAAACTGTAGCGCGAAACATTTTCGCCGCCTTCGACGGACTCGAGGAGGAACGCCGGGCCATGACCGCGCAGCTTGGCGTAGGCGGAGACAGGTGTCTCGAGATCCGCGAGGAGCTCGGTGGTGACTGGCACCACATTGCCCTGCCGGCTCAGTTGTTGAAAGGCTTCGCGGGTAGGGGTGACTTGCATGATTACTCGACCGTGACGGATTTCGCGAGATTGCGCGGCTTATCGACGTCGCGATTCAAAGCGACCGTGATGTAGTAACTGAAGAGCTGAACCGGAATCGTGGCGATGATGGGCAAGACGGCTTCATGGCAGGCAGGAATCCGAATGACATCGTCGGCGAGGCCTTCGGGTAGGTCGCAATTTTCCGAGGCGATGGCGATGATCTTGCCTTTGCGCGCCTTGATTTCCTGCATGGAGGAAACGACCTTGTTGAACATCTCGCCGGAGGGGACGAGGAACACCGAGGGGCATTGTTCGCAGATGAGCGCGATCGGGCCGTGTTTCATTTCCGCAGCGGGATAGCCTTCGGCATGGATGTAGGAAATTTCCTTCAGCTTGAGCGCGCCTTCCAGGGCGATGGGGAAAAGCGTGAGCCGGCCGAGGAAGAGGAAGTCGGGATAGTGCGCGTAGCGTTGGGCGATTTCCTTGATCTGGGGCGCGAGCTTGAGCGTCTGCCGCACGAGGTCGGGCGCGCCTTTGAGGGCTTTCACGTACTCGATGCCGCTGCTGTAACTCATGTCGCGCATGCGGCCGATGTAGAGGGCGAGCATGGCGCTGAGGAGCAGTTGCGAGGTGAAAGCCTTGGTCGAGGCCACGCCGATCTCGGGGCCGACGTGTTGGTAAACACCGCCGTCGGCTTCGCGCGCGATGGTAGAGCCGACCACATTATTGATCGCGAGTACCTTGTAGCCCTTGCGCTTGGCTTCGCGCATGGCGGCGAGGGTATCGATCGTCTCGCCCGATTGGCTGATGGCGAAGAAGAGCGCGTTCTTGCTCAGCGGAATATTGCGGTAGCGAAACTCGGAGGCGTAATCGACTTCCACGGGAACGCGCGCGAAATGTTCGATCAGTTGCTCGGCGACGAGGCAGGAGTGCCAAGCGCTGCCGCAGGCGATGAAGTGAAAGCGGTCGACCTGACGGAAATCGATGGCGGAAATATTGAGTCCGCCAAATACCGCCGTGCTGCCATCCTCGGAAAAGCGGCCGCGCATGGTGTTTTCGAGCGCGATAGGCTGCTCGAAAATTTCCTTTTCCATGAAGTGGGCGTAAGCGCCCATCTCGGCGTCCTCGATCTTCCAGCTGACTTTGTCGATGACCGGTGAGACATCTTCGGCGTCCTGGGTGGTGATCGTGAAGTTCTTCGCGGTGATGTGGACGATTTCGCCGTCCTTCAAGTAGACGACATTTTGGGTGCGGCTAATGATGGCCGAGACATCGCTCGCGAGCATGTATTCGCCGTCGCCCACGCCGAGAATGAGCGGGGAGCCTTTGCGGGCCGAGACGATCTCCGCCGGACAATCACCGCACATAACCGCGATACCGTAGGTGCCTTCGATGTGGAGGAGAGTTTTGCGGACGGCTTCAAGAAAGCGGCTGCTTTCGACGTTCGCCGGCTCCTTCTGATAATGGTAGGCGATCAGGTTGCAGAGCGCCTCGGTGTCGGTCTCTGACTGGAAAGTGTAGCCCTTGGTCAGGAGGAACTTTTTAATCCCGAGATAGTTTTCGATGACGCCGTTATGAATCAGGGCGATCTTGCCGTCGCTGCTGATGTGAGGGTGGGCATTGGCATCGGTGACGCCGCCATGCGTGGCCCAGCGGGTGTGACCAATCCCGGTGGTGCCCGGTAATTTCTGGGCGGCAGTGGCTTTGATCAGGCCGTCGACGCGGCCGATTTTCTTGGCGAGTTCGAACCTGCTGCCGACCTGCGTGGCGACGCCGGCGGAATCATAGCCGCGATACTCGAGGCGTTTGAGGCCTTCGAGAATGATGGTGGCTGCTTTTTGTTTACCGATGTATCCGACGATTCCGCACATAACTTTTTTAGGTGTTTAAGCTGGTGATTTGGGATGACCTATAAAAGATAGGCAATAAATTAGCTAACAACCCTATTCGACGTGAAACGTGTATTATCTGTCATCATGGGCGGAGGCCGGGGCACCCGGCTTTATCCGCTAACCAAAGAACGCTGCAAGCCTGCCGTGCCGCTGGCGGGCAAATACCGGCTGGTCGATATTCCGATCAGCAACTGCCTTAATTCCGGGTACAACCGGATTTTTTTGCTCACGCAATTTTTGACGGCGTCACTTCACCGGCACATCAACAAGAGTTTTCACTTCGATCCATTTGGGGCGGGCTTTATTGATCTGCTCTCCGCTGAACAAACCAATCTCAGCACCTCATGGTACGAGGGTACCGCCGACGCGGTACGGCGTAATCTCGAGCACTTTGATGCCCATGCCCATGACCTCGTGTTGATTCTCTCTGGCGATCAACTGTACCGGATGGATTTTCGCAAAATTATCGAGCAGCACATCGCAACGCAGGCCGATGTGACGATTGCGGCCATCCCGGTGCCCGTGAGCAAAGTGGAAGGCCTCGGCTTAATGCGGGTTAACGATGATCTCTCCGTTGCCGAGTTTGTGGAAAAACCGAAGGAGCAAGCCGTCATCAACAGCTTGGCAATCAGTCCGGCGATCGAAGCCAAGCTTGAAGCCAAGAACGAGGAAAAGCAGTGCCTCGCTTCGATGGGTATCTACGTTTTCAGCCGGGATATTCTCCGGAAGTCCCTGAACAACCAGATGAAGGATTTCGGTAAAGAGGTGATTCCAAGTCTGCTCAGCACTTCTCGCCTTTTTAGTTATGTTTTTGAAGGCTACTGGGAAGATATCGGTACGGTGCGGGCATTTTTCGAAGCCAATATCGCGCTCACGGATGCGTTGCCGCCTTTTAATTTCTTTGATCGCGCCGCTCCGATCTACACTCACGCGCGCTATTTGCCGGCTTCAAAAATCAATAAGTGCAATATCGATCACGTCGTGATCGGCGATGGTTGTATCGTGACCGATTCGACTTTGCGCCATTGCGTCATCGGCATTCGGGCTATTCTCGGGGAGAATTCCAACTTGGATAGCGTGGTCATGATGGGGGCGGATTTTTATCAGACCGTCAAGGAGGTCGCGGCCGACAAGGCCGCCGGCAAGCCCCCCATGGGCATCGGCCGCAATTGCACGATTCGTCGCGCGATCATCGACAAGAATGCGCGGATCTCTGATGGCGTCTCGCTCTCTCCCGAGGGCAAGGCTGATGGGGAATATCCGCACGGCATTGTCATCCGCGATGGCATTCTCTGCGTGACCAAGGGTGCGATCATCCCGACGGGCTTTACGATCTGAGCCGGGTGGAATCCGTGAGAACGACGAATTCGTCTTTTCATTGTCTGCCGCACGAAATTGGCGTGCTTCCGACTGTGCGCCTCCTCTAACTCAGGCGATGCGAGTTGTCATTTTAGGTTCCGGACGGGGGAGCAATGCCGAGGCGATCCTCGAAGCGCAGCAACGTGGCTGCTTGGGCTCTGCGCGGGTGGTGCAGCTGCTCTCCGATAAACCAGCCGCAGGTATTCTGGTGCTGGGGTCGCGTTTTGGCGTGCCGGCGGCGTTCATCGATCCGGCACCTTTCAAGACAAAACTCGAAGGAGAAGGCGAAGCGCGTTTCATTGCGGCGGTGCAGGCGGCGCAACCTGATCTCGTCGTGCTCGCTGGTTTTATGCGGGTGTTGAAGCCAGGATTTCTGAATGCGTTTGCGGGGAAAATCATCAATTTGCACCCGAGTTTGCTGCCTAGTTTTCCGGGACTCGATGGCATCGGACAAGCTTGGCGACGCGGGGTAACAGTGACCGGCTGCACGGTGCATGGGGTGACGGCTGAAGTGGATGGCGGACCGATCATCGATCAAGCAGTGGTGCGGATCGAGCCGGGCGATTCGTTGGCGGCGCTGGCGACGAAGGTGCACGCGGCGGAACACGAATTGCTGCCGAGAGTGATCGCGCGCTTGAGCGCGGGAGGAAAATAACCATGCCTGTAACTGAATTTAAAATCGAGGTGAGGCTGAGTAGTGCGCCAACGATCGACGACTTGCTGGCTGAGAGAGAAGAGCAGCGATTGATGATGCTCGAAGATAAACCATCCGGACGCGCTTGGTTGACGGGATATTTCGAAGACGCCAGCGAAGCGCAGGCGGCGTGGAAGGAGTTGGCCGGTTTCATTAAGCCTGAATGGTTGCTGTCGGTGCCCGGGTGGCGTGAACTCGCCGATGTGGATTGGAAGGAGAGCTACAAGACGCATTTCAAGGCGTGGCAATTCGGGGCACTGCACTGGGTGCCGGTGTGGGAACGGGAGATTTTCCAACTGCCAGCGGGGCATGCCGTGCTGTGGCTCGATCCGGGCATGGCTTTTGGCACGGGCAACCATGAAACCACGCGCCTGGTGGTGGAACGGTTGGTGCAACTGGCGGAACAGCGCGGCCCCGGTGGCCGGGTGATCGATGCGGGTTGCGGTTCGGGTATCCTTGCGCTCTCGGCGGCGAAGTTGGGCTACCGCGAGATCGTGGCCTTCGACAATGATCCGGTGGCGGTGGACGTGAGCAAAGAAAACGCGGAGATGAACACGCTGGCGGGGCGGGTGAATTTTTTCACGGGCGATCTCGTCACGGGTTTGGCGGAACGTCACGCCGAACTGGTGTTAGCGAATATTCAGGCTGATGTTTTGCTGCTGTTTAAAGCTGAGCTGCTTGGCGCGGTGGCTCCCGGCGGGGTATTGGTGTTGAGCGGGATTTTGGCGCAAGAGCTGGCGCAGGTACGGGAATGCTTTGCGAGCGCCGCACCGGGTTGGTTGGTGGATTCGCGTGTGATGGGGGAATGGAGCGATCTCGTGCTCATTCGGCCGTAGGCCAAACAGCGTTCGCAAAAAAGCCGCGGCGGTGAGGCGCGGCTGAAATTGCCCGACTGGGCAGGTGGTTTGCGAGGCGGTTATTAAAACAGGTCCGTGGGTGTGCGAGACATGAAATCTTCCATGTAGGCCGTGGTGGCCTTGCCTTCGATGAAGGTGGGGTCGCTCATGATCGCTTTATGGAGTGGGATGGTCGTCTTGATGCCGCGAACGAGGTATTCGCTGAGCGCGCGATAAGAACGTTGCAACGCGACTTTACGGGTCGGGCCGAAACAAATCAGTTTGCCGATCATGCTATCGTAATACGGAGGAATGGTGTAGCCGCTGTACGCATGGGAATCGATGCGGACGCCGTGGCCACCCGGAGCATAATAGAGACTGATCGTGCCGGGTGAAGGGGTGAAATTATGCGCGGGATCTTCGGCGTTGATGCGGCACTCAATGGCGTGCTTCTCGATCTTGATGTCACTCTGGTCGTATTCGAGCTTCTCGCCGTTCGCGATGCGGATCTGTTGTTTGATCAGATCGATGCCGGTGACTTCCTCCGTTACCGGGTGCTCGACCTGAATACGGGTGTTCATCTCGATGAAGTAATAGTTACCCTTCGCATCAACGAGGAACTCGATGGTGCCGGCATTCTCGTAGGAGGCGGCTTCGGCGGCTTTGACCGCTACTTTCCCCATTTTCTTGCGCAGATCGGCGTTGAGGAAAGGCGAGGGCGCTTCTTCGATGAGCTTTTGGTGGCGGCGCTGCACGGAGCAATCGCGTTCACCGAGATGGATCACCTTGCCATGGCTGTCGGCTAGGATTTGGAACTCGATGTGGCGCGGATTCTGGATGTATTTCTCGATATAAACCGAACCATTGCCAAAGGCTTTTTCGGCTTCGTTGCGGGCAACATGATATTCCTTGGCGAAAGAGACGTCGTTGTGGGCAATGCGCATGCCGCGACCACCGCCGCCGGCGACCGCCTTGATGATGACGGGATAACCGATTTTGCGGGCGATTTTGACTGCTTCGGTCTCGGATTCGACCGGACCATCGGAGCCTGGCACGATTGGCACACCGGCTTTGCGTACGGTGTCTTTGGCGACGGATTTATCGCCCATCATCCTGATACTTTTCGATTTTGGTCCGATGAACTTGATGTTACAGGACTCACATTGCTCCGCGAATTTGGCATTTTCTGACAAAAATCCGTAACCGGGATGGATGGCATCCACGTCAGCGATCTCGGCCGCGCTGATGATGCGATCGGAGCGCAGGTAGCTATCGGCGCTCCGAGGGCCGCCAATGCAGATGGCTTCATCGGCCAGTTGGACGTGCAGGGACTGCACATCGGCTTCAGAGTATACCGCGAGGGTTTTGATACCCAATTCGCGGCAGGCGCGAATCACGCGGAGGGCTATTTCACCGCGATTAGCGATGAGAACCTTTTGAATCATGGGTGAAAAATAAAGCCGGACAGTGAACTGTCCGGCTGGTGAAAAGGTTTGGTTTAGGCTGACTTGACCTTGAACAGGCGTTGACCGTACTCGACTGGCTGGCCGTTTTCGACGAGTACTTCGACGATCGTTCCCTTTGTTTCAGCCTGAATTTCGTTCATGATCTTCATGGCCTCGATAATACAGGCGACTGATTTATCCTCTACCTTGGTATTAATGTCGGCAAAAGAAGGGCTGTCGGGTGAACCACTCCGATAAAAAGTACCGACCATGGGCGACTTTATATAGGTATACCCAGCATCATCATTAATAGCGGCTGGCGCGGGTGCGGCGGCAGGAGCTGGTGCCGGATATCTCGCTCCGTTATCAGTCGGAGCGGCAATTTGCTGAAAAGGGGAAGAGGAGGAAAACTGGTTGTTGCTCACATTCGGCTGATCGCCAGAGCCGCGTTTGATTTTGATTTTGAAGCCCTCTTCTTCGACCTCGAATTCGGTGAGGTCTGAGCGTTTCATTAAATCTATGATTAACTTGATTTGCTTGAGGTCCAACGGGAGGCCTTGGTTGAGTTAGGGTCGGGTTAAACGATAGTCTCGATAATACGTTTAGCGTTCAAAAGAACTTTAAATTGACCAGCAATACTCGATTTAGATAAATTGATAATCTTTGTTAAAATAAGTAAATATCGACAATTTTTCCAGAAAAAAGCCGAATTTATGACAGAAATTGCTGATCGCTCGATGCCTAATATAGACAATCAGTACGCAAAATTTGGCAATTTAGGCAAAATGGCTGATCTCCGGTTCCTTCTTTTTTCGTTTTGAGGAGCTAATAATTTCAGACGAATGAATGCTCGCGCTAGTCGGATTTTCTCAACGATTGCTGGGCACGTCCAAGACGATAGCTGGTGATTCAGTGGGTATTATCACTCGGTCTGGTTTGGGGCTATTGATTATTATTTCTTCGTCCGATCCGATATTCAGTAAGGCATTCACTTCCGCCAGACGTGCACTGACATCCTTAACGGAATCGACCAATTCTGTAGGAGTGAGTTTTAGAGCGCGGAGTAATGAGGCTTCAGGTAAAGGAAGTTGGGTGGTATTTCGACACACTGCGGTACGCAGCCATTTCGCCACATGGATCAACCCGGCGAGCGGGGCATGGGCCGACGTGCCACGTGGGAGATATTGCCAGCGTAAAGGTTCGGACATCACGGTCGGAAAGTCCCAGAGTCGTAGGAGTGCGGCACCCGCTTCGGCATTATGAAAGCCGAGGACTTTGCGCTCCTCATTGCACGTTTCGAGTGGTAACGGGCCTGCCTTAAAGCTCAGTTCTGGTTGTCGTTGGTGCGCCCATTCATCGATCGCGACCATCCCGATGCCGTGGAATAGGCCGATGGTGTAGGCGATATCCTCTTCCAAGTTTATCCGTTTGGCCAAGATTTCCGCAGCGAGTGCGCAGGTGACTGACATACGCCAAAGTTCATCAGCGGTCAGGCCATACACGGTCAGTGGCCTGATCAGAAGTTGCGAGGACACCGCATTGAGCACGAGTCCGTAGACCTGATCGAATCCGATGCGATAGACCGCTTCATCCACGGTGTAGCAGCGAGTCCCATGGCTAAAGTAGGCGCTGTTGCCAATTTGCAAAACCCGGGCGGCAATTCCCTGATCGAGTTTGATCAAGCTCACCACATCGAATAGGGAGGAGTTTCCGTCACCCAATAAATTTTTCAGTTTGGGCAGCACCTGCGGAGCTGAAGGTAATTGCCGCAACTGCCGCACCACTTCATCAGGGGTGGGGTGATTGAAGTTGGCAGGCGCAGTGGGCGGCTGGTGCATTATCCCTCTAATCGGCTCAAGTTGCGCAAACTTGCGGCCCAGCCCATGTCAACGAATGACTATTAGTAAGATGCGTTCCGAGCGGCCGGGGTGGGGCGCTCTCATCTCCTATCCGCTTTGGAGTAGGTCCGGCTTAGGTCCGGCTTAGCTGTGCCGCTGATAGATTTTTTGCAATATCGAGGGTGATGTGGCGGGAGCGGAATCGCCGGTCAGCCGATTGCCGGCGAGACTGTAGCGCAATAGCAGTTGTTCGTTTTCCTTATCCAGTTGCAAAATTTGGAGAATCTTTGAGCGGGTCTTTTCGAGCGCTTGGCGGAAATCCGAAGCGTTTACGCCTTCACGTGATGCCGTCCGTAACGCCAGTAAGGTGTCGTCGAGACGGGAAAGTAGCGTGCGTTTGCGTTCGAGCAATGGGGCATCAGGGGCGCGTCGATGCTGCTGGAGATGGCGGTTCTCATCGAGCGCGAGGGTGTGCAGCTCATCACAAACTTTCTGATGTTGTTGGAGGGCTTCCATGGGTGTCATTGGGGTTAGGGCGACGTGGTGGCGGGCGTGGTGTGGGGTTGTCCTGTCGTGGTGGAAAAAAACACGGTCAATTGGCGGTCAATTTGTTCGCTCCAATCCAAGTGGGTCAATCGCCATGCCGACATTTTGGCGAGCTCCTGTAGTTCCGGGGCGACTGCAGCCGTGGCGCTGGCGGTTGCCACGGCATCGACGATTGATTTATGGGTGGCCCGGGCGCGATCCAGTAGCCGCAGGCGTTCATAGCAGAGAGCGATTTGGTAAGAAACCGGGAGGTGCCAGACCGGATCGGCCGAAAGTGCGGCCAAGCCTTGGTAGATGGTCAGGGCGTACATGGTATCGCCATTTTCAAAAAATTCGTTGGCCAATTGATTGCCCGTGCGGCGTTGCCAGTAGACCCAGCGCTTGGGATCGGCTTGGGAATGAGCTTGTTCGCTCCGGAGTAAAAGTAAGGTAGCGGTCATGGCCTGCTCGTTGCGATTGATCTGGCGGAGAGTCGTGGCCATGAGGTGGCGGGCTTCCGGTACGTTTTCGTCATCGGGCCATTCTTGCAGGAAGTCGCGCAGCGTGTTGACGGCGTTTTCCTTTTCCCCGGCCAGGATTTGGGCGAAGGCGGATTTAAAGTGCGCGCGGGCTCGGTCGGCAGGGGCGAGATCGAGGAGGCGGAGCTTGGAGAAATACTTACCCGCCTCGGCGAATTTTCCTGCCGTGAAATGGGTCTCGGCAATCTCAAACTGGGCCGTTTTGGCCAGCAGTTGATAGTGTTCAAATCCTTCGGGCGGCAGTTTCAGGGCTGAGTTGATCACGCTATAGAACCGACTGAGCGCGAGTTTGTAGGCGCCCATGGCGCGCAAGGTCCGACCCAGATCAAGCAGGGCGTCGGGCACGCGGCTTTCATCAGGAAAAGTCTTGAGGAATTTTTCGTAGATGGCGGCGGCTTTGGTGAAGTTGCCGGCTTTACGATACATCCTGGCGAGGCCGAGCAAGGCCTCTTTTTGCGCCGGAGTCCCGAATTCGCGGGAACTGAGGATGCGTCGATAGGCAATTTCGGCCGCCTGATAGTCATTACGATCAGTGAGATTGGTTCCGAGGACGAGGAGCCCTTTGGCTTCATGCACCTTGTCTTCCTTCGCGGGAATGGCCACGAGGGCGTGACTTTGCTCCTTGGCGTGGGGTTCTTCTTTGGGCTTCTCGGCGTTGGGCTGTTCTTTGTTGGCGGACTCAGTTTTGTGCGCTTCTTCTGGCTTGGCTGCTGGCGTGGGGGTGGGCTCTGTCGGTTGTACCGCTTCATTGCCCTTCGCCGCGACCAGCATGCACAGAGTGAGTACGAGCCTCAAAAGGTGCGCGTGGCGAAGGGAAGAAGACGGGATGTTCATTGCTGTCGATAGGTGGCGGAGCTGGGCGGCTGGACGCCGGGTGCCGATGGTGTCGGTGCGGCGGGGATGTCGTTAGGATTTGGATCTGCTCCGGGTGGTTGAAAAAAGGGCAGAAAGTCTTCCGCTTTCACCTTGGATCGGGTGTCGTCGGGAAGAATTGATCTGGCTGATTTCGTTGATTTTCCTTCCGATGGGGGAGAGGTGGCGCTCTCCCTTTCTGGTGGAATGACAACAGACGATGTCTCTTGTGCCGGAGTGGATGCTTCGGCTGGAGGCGCATGCGTCGTTGGTGGTCCGGCGGTAGCAGGCTGTGGTGGAGCCCCGGCGGGCGGATGTATATTCGGATCGGGTGGAAGCAATGCTTCCTGGATACGAAGAGACGGTGATCCCAGTACAGCAAGATACGGACGGGAGCGGCTCGGCCAACGAGGGTCGGATGTGTGGGGAGGGGCGGCCACCGCCAAGCAGGGCAGGAGCCCTAACAGGAGGTGAAAACCCGCTCCACGCACTCCAGCCGTTCGCGGCGGTTGTGCTCTTGAATTCATGTACTGTATAACGGTCCATAGGGTGGATCGGTCTGGTTCGCTTACCTGTTCTATCGTCCCAATTTCCAGATACTGTAATGTTTTGTATACTCTTTCCGCTGCGGTAATTTATGATGCTGGGGCGGCCTGCCTCTTCGGTGAATTGGGGTGAGGGTAGCTCTGGGTAGGTTGCGCGCTTGCCGCGCAACGTTTGCCGGGCAGGCATGGTGCGGCCGGGCCGATTGTCGCTCTGGGTAGGTTGCGCGCTTGCCGCGCAACGTGGCGAGGCCCTTGGTCGCTCGTTGTCAAAGCTGAAAGGCGCTAAGTTAAGTGGCATGATCGTCGCCGGCCTGAAGTTTCGTCTGCGTTGTTTTGCTACGGAATTTTGTAGGGTCGCCCCTGGTGGGCGTGCCGTTTCAGGTGCGCACTCCGGCACGGCCACCAGGGCCGGCCCTACCTTCCTCATGCAAAATAGTTGGCCTGATCACGCAGGGTAGAATGACGACCAACCTCCTTAACTTAGCGCTATTCGCTCCAGACCTTAAGTCGCTGGCGCGGTCGCATCCAGCAATTCTCTCAGCTGGCGTCCGAGTTCGTCCAGCGTGTAGGGCTTTTTCACGAAGTGTTTCTGGCCGAGCTTTTCAAAATCTTTATGCGCTGCCGGAGTAAGATGACCGGTCAATATCATTACCTTTAAATGAGGACGGGCAGCCTTGATCACACGTAATACTTCGACGCCATTGGCTCCGGGCATGTTCAGATCCAGCAACACGGCATCAATTTTTTGCGTAGGATCAGCAATTTTTTCGATCGCATCCAGGCCGTCTTGGGCGCTGATCACTTTGTAGCCTTTCCGCGAAAACGCGGCTTCGAGCAGTAATCGGAGCGGGGCTTCATCGTCGACCACGAGGAGCGCTTCGGTTCCTCCGGGGAAATCCGTGGACTTGGCCAGGATGGGGGCGATGACGGTGTTTTCGACCAAGGGCAGATAAATTTTAAACGTGCTGCCGGTACCAGGCGCGCTGATGACCTCGATGGTTCCTTCGTGACTCGCGACGATTCCATAAACCACCGCGAGACCGAGGCCGGTTCCTTGATTGACCGCTTTGGTGGTATAAAATGGCTCGAAGATCCGCGCGCGCACTTCGGGTGTCATGCCCGTGCCGGTGTCGGTGACGGCGAGGCAGGCATAGGCGCGTCCGGCCTGCACCGCTGGAGGTAGCGCTGAGCCTTCCACGATGGAGGTCGTGAGGGTAATCGTGCCGCCCGAGGGCATGGCGTCGCGGGCATTCACGCACAAGTTTAACACGATTTGCTGCAGTTGGTTTTGGTCCGCCAACAGCGGGGGCAGCGTTTTTTCCAAGGACAGGGCAAAGGTGATATTACGCGGAAAAGTTTCCGCGAGCAGGGTGACGAGATCGTGTGATTGTTGGTTGAGGTCGAGGGCGGAGAAGCGGACCTCGGCTTTCCGGCTGAAGGTGAGGATTTGCCTCACCAACCCGCTGGCCCGTTGGGCGGCGCGTTTGATTTCCTTCACGCTTCTCTGCAAGGAATCGATGTCCCCCGCATTGAGCATGGCAAACTCCGCGTAGCCGTTGATGACGGCGATGATGTTGTTGAAATCATGCGCGATGCCGCCGGCCAGCGTGCCGAGGCTTTCCATTTTTTGCGCTTGGCGGAGTTGATCTTCGAGGATTTTGCGTTCGGAAATATCCTCCCTGAGGCAAAGCAGATTGGTGATTTCGCCGCTGCTATTGCGCAGGCAGGAGACTTGGACCGATTCCCAGACGCGTTTGCCGTCGGGTCGCTCGCGCGCCAATTCTCCCCGCCATTCCTTGCCGGTCTGGATCGTATCCCAAAATTTTTGATAGGACGCTTCATCGGGGTGGCCTTCGCGCAGCACCTTCATCTGATTATCGAGCATCTGCTCGAGGGTGTAGCCGGTCGCATCCGTGAACTTCGCGTTCACATACTGCACTTGGCCGGTGGCATCCGTGATCGCCATGGCCACGGGCGACTGTTCGACCGCACTGGAGAGCTTGAAATACTGTTCTTCCGCCACGCGCTGGCGCGTGATGTCGTGCCCTATGGAACGGACGCCGATCGGGACGGCCTGATCATCGAGCAAAGTCGTTTCCTCCCAGGAAATCCAACGCCAGCCTTGCGGAGTCAGCCAGCGGCTTTCCCGGGCCACGCGATGCGAAGATTTGTGCAGTTCCGCATCGGCGGTGATGAGCGCCGCTGCGTCGTCCTGGTGCAAGAGCGAGCCCAGCGACCGACCGCTCATCTCGGCGGCATTGCAGCCGAACTTGCGCGCAAAGGCGTGATTAGCCGCGAGCATCCGGCCCTGCCAGTCTCGACAATAGACGAGGGCAGCACTGCCGGCCCAAGCGCCGAGTAATACTTCAGGAGAGGGGTACATAGGTGTACCCGTGGTGTTTTCACAGCTCACGACAGACATGCAGTCTCCTCATCGGCTCAACGTCGGGTAAACTTAAGGACCGTCCTGCTGGTGAGAGACCGATCATTCCGCACTAGCAATCGCCGCGTGGTAGGTGGCGCGCTGGTCGCGCCACGGTCGCGTTGCACGGCGCGCGCGCCACCTACGGAATGCGCCACGCTTCGAAATCAGTGGGTGACCGGGTAGATCCAGTTATAGAAATCGCAGTATGGTAGGTGGCGCGCTGGTCGCGCCACGGTCGCGTTGCGCGGCAAGCGCGCCACCTACGGAACGAAAACGCCGCTCCCAAAAATCCTAGGAATGGTCCGCCTTGCGGCTACGTCATGCCGCTTAACATCGCCGGCAGTCGGTTCAACGCGTTGGCGATATGCGCCTGCGCAATGGCGGAATCATCCGGATTCTCCCCATATAAAATTTTCCAACCATCCAGCGCCAACCAGGAATCGGCTGCGATGGGTTCGGTTTTTTCGAATCCGCCGGAAATGCCTGCATGGCGCACCAGATAATCCGCCACCTGCACCGCCGCCGCAAATAACCCATGGCGGGGCGCGTCGGCTGGGTTGTTGTGATATCTGACGGCAAAGACGATTTCTTCCGCGAGTTGATGTCGCTCTAGATAGTAAGAGCCGATCTGCGCATGATCCCAGCCGATGAGTTTGCTCTCCTGGGCGCAGACTTCCATCGGGGTGGCGGCGCGGGCCCGCGAGATTTTTTCCAACTCGGCCGGGTAGGCATTGGCCATTACGACTTTGCCGACGTTGTGCAGCAGACCGACGAGATAATCCGTATCATCGTCGATGGAGAGGGAGGTGGCTTGCAGGATTTCGCGGGTCAACATGGCGGAGGCGATGCTGTGCGACCACAGTTCTTTCCACGGGAGTGGCTTGGTGGTGGCGGACTTTAACCGCTCCATTTCCTCGATTACGGGCGTGGCCATCGAGAGCTCGCGAATTTGGCGCAAGCCGAGAAAGAAGACCGCCTCCTCGATATTATTCACTCGTGCGGACAAGCTGAAATACACGGAGTTCACCATGCGGAGCAAGCGGGCCGAAAGCGAAGGATCACGGCGGATGATTTCCGCAATTTGCGAAGTCACGCTGAAATCGGATTTCACGAGATCGCTCAGCGCCCGGTTGTTACTCTGCAACGAAGCCAGCTTCGGACACGCATCAATGCGTCTACGAATTTCCTGCTCCTGATCTGGGATCACAAGGGTGGTCATCTAGTTATTCAATTGTCGCTCTGGCGCGCAAAAATTGCGCGCGAGGGAGGGACCTCTCTACATCGACGAGGCCAAGCGCAGCTTGAGTCTAATTCCCAGGTTTCGTTCCCCATTGCCCGGTAAAATTAAACTAAAGTCACTCTGCCCGGTGTCGTTAAACCAGCCAGCGAATCAGTCTTCACCGACGCTGCCTTGGGCGGCCCGGATGGAATCTCCTTTCCGCGGAGACGTTCGCCGGCACTCCCACATGAACCCGGTCCAACTTCAACGCCTGATCAAAGAAGCGGCGGAGCACCATCGTGCGGGCAGACTGGAACCAGCCGCGCAGCTCTACCGTCGCATCCGGCAGATTTTGCCAAATAATTTCGATGCGGTGCAGCTTTCGGGGGTGATTGCGATCCAGCAGGGTAAACCGGCCGAAGCGGTGGAATTGCTGGCGCGTGCCATGAAACTTGATCCCCGGTCGGCTCCCTGTGCGATGCGACTGGGGGTGGCGTTGAATTCGTGCGGTCGCGCCGTCGAGGCGGAAAAATACAGTCGGCTCGCCATTCAGCTCGATCCGAATTTCGCGGAAGGTTGGTCCAATCTCGCTTCTTGTTTGAAATCGCAGGATCGCCTGCTGGAGGCGATTGAATGCCATCATCGCGCGCTGACCCTGAAACCGAATTTTGCCATGGGTTGGTATAATTACGGTTTGATTTTGAGTATTTTCGGGCGTTTCGCGGAAGCCCTCCGCGCGCATGATCGCGCCATCGCTGCCGATCCCACTTATGCGAAAGGTCACTACGGCCGCGCTCAAGCGCTCCACCAATCGTATCGCCTCCCCGAGGCGATCGAAGCCTACGAGCGCTTTCTGAAAATGGAACCGTCCAGCCACGAAGCCCGCAGTTACCGGCTTCTCGCGCTGAACAATCTCGATACTCTCACGCGGGAAGAACTTTTTGCCGAACATCTGAAATTTAACCAGGCCGTGGGCGAGCATCCGCTGCCAGAGTTCGTGCATGACCCAAACCCCGATTGCCGTCTGCGCGTCGCGATCCTCTCCCCGGATTTGCGCGCCCATTCCTGTGCTTATTTTCTGGAGCCCTTGCTCCGTCATCTCGATCCGGCGCAGTTTGAACTCTATTTGTATCACGATCATTTTCGTGAAGATGAGGTCTCGGTTCGTTTCAAATCACTCGCCACGGTCTGGCGGAATTTCGTAGGCCAGACCAACCCGATCGTGGAGCAGACCATTCGCGCCGACGCCCCTGACCTCATTCTCGACCTCGCCGGTCACACCGGCATGACGACTCGGCTTTCGATTTTCGCCAAGCATCTCGCCCCTGTGCAGATCAATTATCTCGGTTATCCCAACACCACCGGGCTTTCCGCGATGCACTATCGCTTCACCGATGCGATCGCCGATCCCGAGGGTGACGCCGACGCCTTTGCCAGCGAAGAGCTCGTGCGGTTTTCGTCGACGGCTTGGGTTTATCAACCTCCCGATGCGACTCCCGAGATCAACGCCTCGCCTTGCGCGACTGCTGGCCCCGTCACTTTCGGCTGTTTCAATAACATCGCCAAGATCAACGATGCGACGCTCGCACTTTGGGCCCGAGTTATCGCGGCCGTGCCGGACTCGCGTTTGCTTTTGAAAGGGTGGGGTCTCGCCGAAGAAGCCACTCGTCAGCACTATTTAAATCGTTTCACGGCCGCCGGCTTGCCCGCTGAGCGTATTGATCTTTGCGAACGCACGGCCGAGGTCGTTGAACATCTCACGCTCTATCACCGCGTCGATATTGCGCTCGATACGTTTCCCTACAACGGCACCACCACCACCTGTGAATCCCTCTGGATGGGCGCCCCCGTCGTCACCCTCATCGGCGACCGCCATGCCTCCCGCGTCAGCGCCAGTTTGCTCACGGCTGCCGGTCATCCGGAATGGATCGCCCACACCAAGGATGAGTACGTGCGCATCGCCACCGAGCTCGCTGCGGATCGTACCCAGCTCGCGAACTTACGCACCGGATTGCGGGCCGAATTGAAAGCGAGTGCGCTGTTTGATTATACCGGGCAAGGCGAGCGCTTCGGTGCCGCTCTCCGTCAATGCTGGCAACGCCATTGCCCAAAGACCACGGCGTATGCCGTCGCTTGAAATGTCCCCCACGCAATTTCAGTCTCAACTCCAACAAGCGGTCGCCCATCATCAGGCCAACCGACTCAAGGAAGCGGAGGAAATTTATCTTCGGGTGCGCGCCGCCGATCCGAAAAACTTTGATGCCCTGCATCTCTCCGGTCTCATCGCTTATCAACAAGGTCGGCATGCCGACGCGGTGTCATTACTGAGCCGGGCGCTCAAACGAACTTCGACTTCAGCGATTTGCCTCATGCGGCTTGGCATGGCTTACACCGCGCTCGGTGAATTTGCTTTGGCCGAGCGCCACTTGCGCGCCGCAATCAAACTTGATCCGACCCAACCCGAGGCTTGGGCCAATCTCGCGGTTACTCTGCATGGCCAGGGACGACTCGCTGAGGCCCGATCTGGATTTCTACAGGCGATCAAACTCAAGCCCGACTATGCCGAGGCGCATGATCGGCTCGCCGCGTTGACGTGCCAGACCAGCGGTTTCGCGGCTGCGGTGCCGTATTTTCGCCGGTACACTGAACTCCAGCCCGCTGATCCTACCGGCTGGGCCAATCTTGGTGCCACGCTTGCGCAGTCTGCTGGTTTGGAAGAATCCTTCACGTGTTTTGCCCGCGCCCTCGCGCTCGATTCCAAGCACTCACTCGCCCTGACTGCCCGTGCGTTGGCGTGGCAATTGACTTATCGCTTGCCTGAAGCCGTGGCCGGTTATGGCGTGGCCTTGGCCGTGAATCCCCAAAACTACGAAGCGCATAGTGGCCGGCTGCTCACTCAGCATTATCTCGATGGGGTTGATCGGTCCGCCTTGTTCGCCGAGCACTTGGCTTTTGGCGTGGCGTGCGCGGCGTCCGTTGAAGCCAAACTGCCGAACCTGCCAGAACCCAAGCGCCGACTGCGCGTGGCCTTTCTCTCCGCGGATTTGCGTCGTCACTCGGTGGCGTATTTTCTGGAACCGTTGGTCGCGCAACTCAACCCGGCCGAATTTGAGATCTGTCTTTATCACGATCACACGCAGGATGACGACATGTCGGAGCGACTGCGCGCCCGCGCGGCGATTTGGCGGAATTTCATTGGCCAATCGGCTGCGACCATTGAGACGGCGATCCGGACGGATGCCCCGGATGTGCTGATCGATCTCGCCGGGCACACCGGCATCAATCGCCTCCCGCTTTTCGCCCGCCGACTCGCGCCGGTGCAAATTACCTGGCTGGGCTATCCGGATACCACGGGATTGCGGGCGATGGATTATCGCTTCGTCGATGCGATCACTGATCCGGTGGGAGTAGCCGAGCCGTTTCACACGGAGGAACTCGTCCGCTATGCCCCGACCGCATGGACCTATCAGCCGCCACACGATGCCCCCGAACCCGCTCCGGTTCCCAGCGCGTGCGGCGTACCGGTTACCTTTGGTTGCTTCAATAATTTTGCCAAGATCAGCGACTCAACGTTACGCAGCTGGGCCCAAATTCTCGCCACCGTGCCGCAATCGCGTTTGCTCCTGAAGGGTCATGGCCTCGATGAACCCGCGCTCGCCACCACCCTTCGCGCCCGACTCGCTGTGCTGGGAGTTGAGGCTGAACGGATCGAACTTCTCGGGCGAACCGCCAGCATCGCCGAACATCTTTCGCTCTATGCGCGCATGGATGTGGCGCTCGATACTTTTCCCTATCACGGGACCACGACCACGTGCGAAGCGCTTTGGCTGGGCGTACCTGTCGTCACGCTCGCGGGTGATCGGCATGCGGCGCGAGTCGGGGTGAGTTTGCTCACCGCCATTGGTCGGCACGAATGGATTGCGCAGGATTGGGCGGACTACGTCGCGATCGCCGTCGCGCTGGCGAAAGACACGCCCGGTCGAGTGGTCGCGCGCCAATCGTTGCGCGATGAGATGCGCCGCAGTGCGCTGCTGGATCACGCTGGGCAAGCCGCTCGGTTTGGTGCCGCCGTGCGCGTTTGCTGGCAACACTGGTGCGACCTTCATCAGTCGATACCTCAACGGGAATCGCCTTCGCTCACGGAAACAGTCCTCCACGCATGAACGCCGTACTCACTGCGACGCCGCTCAATTCCGCCGATTCCCTTGGTGCCGTACCTGGGCGGCGGGTGCAGCTGTTCGTTTTCAATCCCTGGGCGGGACGTTTGCAGGATGGCGCGGAATATTTGCGTGAGCTGCCCACCATGGAAGTAGCGAAACGCGTCACGAATCCCGCGGATGCCGCGTTGGTCCAGATGGCCCGGCTCGATTGCGATTGGCACGGGGAAAATGTGCGCGCACTGGGCGCGGCAGCGGTGGAGGGCATGGCGTTTCTCCCCGTACAAACGGTCGGAAAACCGGGGCTCGCCGATCTTCTGGTGGCGACCAAACCCGCTGACGAAGACTGGTGGCTCGTCCTCACCGGCCAGCATCCGCAGATGATGGTTGGGATGATCGGCAAGGTCATGGACCATTTGTCGATGCATGGAGTGCGGATTATGTATTACGCCTTTGATGATGCGAGTCGCACCATGCCGGCGTTTTCCGAAATCGCGCGGCATCTGGATATTCTCATTCACGATGAGCAGCCGCTGGCGCCGCCTATTCAAGCCCAGCTCCGCCCGGATTGTCTCACTATCCACCGCAGTTGGGTCGCGAATCTTTTGCCGTTTGCCTCGCCGTTTGTGGAGCAGCCCGAAAAGAAAATTGTCTTTCTCGGCTCCAAGCTTGGCCTGACCGCGCATCGGCAGAGGCAGATTAATTTTCTTGGGAAAAAGTTCGGAGATCGTTTCACCGCCATCTGTGATCATTCGCTGTCCGTGGCGGGCCGGACCGATCTCTCGCGCTTCCAAGTCGGCCTTTGTCCGGAAGGCCGCAAGTTTACGACCGGCTCAATGAAGCACACGCACACTGATCGCCCCTTCTGGGCCGGCACGCTCGGCCTCGTGCCCGTCAGTGAAGATTCTCGTCCTGGCGGGCGACTGGAGGCCCTGCATCAAGCCGGCCTGATCATGCGGTACCCTCACGGAGATTTGCCGGCCCTTGGTCGGATTTGCGAGGAAGCACTGGAATGCAGCTCTGAACACCGCCGCAAAATCTACGACCAGTTCAACCGCCACGAAACCATTGGTGCGGTTGTCTCGGCCGCGTTGAAGACGTTGGCCGGTACGAAGGCATAGGGTTATGCTGAGTTTTGAAAGCAGATGCGCCTGACTTGGTTTGGCGAAGCCGGAAGGACGCCCTTTTTCCCAATCAGGATGAAATTTGCAGGGTCGGCCCTTGTGGCCGGACCGCCCATACCCGGCGCGCCCACAAGGGCGACCCTGCGAAAAACTACCGAGCACAAACCAAACAAAACACGCTGCCTGAAATTCTCTCCAAGAGTGATTCTTGCAGGTTCAGATTTCCTGATCTCAATGAATTGGTATAGGCTAAACTGCGCCGCGAATTGGGATAAAAATACATTGAACGCGGAGGGCGCGGAGAACGCGGCGCTTGACGTGGTTTCACTCCGCGTCCTCCGCGAGCTCAGCGTTTAATTATCTGGTTAGGGCAAGCTGTTCGCTGATCCCCATTCGCTGGATTGTGCCGTAAATTATTCCCATATCATCTGAATTTTCGGGTGAGGGTGCCAGGAATATTTTTCGCCAGGCCAAGTAAACCGGGCCAAGTAGGTTAGCAGCTGTCTCGCGAAGGAATCGAAGGGTGCGAAGGAATTCGAACTAAATGGCCTTCGTAACCTTCCCCTCCTTCGCGAGACGCTTTCTGTTTCAAGTTCAGTTCGTTATCCCGTTCGTCCTCGCTGCACGGGCTGGAATCAGGATATCGGAGGGTAGGGTGCTCAAAAAAATCCGAGCACTTACTGCTCGATCACGGTATTGGATAATTCATTCCCATCGGTGCCTTCACGGGGAAAATGCTCAGCCAACAAGGCGCCGGCAAGTTCGATGCCTTGCCGCAGGCCGTTGGTGTATGCCCCTTGCTTGAAATGCTCGGTCATCACGGTGGCAAGCTGCTGCCAGAAATCATCGCCGCATTTCTGATGCACCGCTTCATCCCCGATCACGGCGAAAGTCTGCGAGGCGGGTGCGACGAAAATGAGCACGGCGTTGCGATTTTTGGTCTTCGTCATGCCGAGGCGCTCGAAGGCGGCTTGCGCGGCCACGAGCGGATTGTCGGCGGGGTGGTGCGTCACGACGACCCGGATCTCACCCGAGGTAAGGGCTTCGGCTTGGGTGATCGCGCCTTCAATGGCGGGATGATCGAGTTGTTGAATGAATTCAGATTTTTTCATGTTACCATTTTCCTCCGGCACCGCCGCCGCCGAAACTGCCGCCACCACCGGAAAATCCACCACCGCCGCTGGAACCGCCCCCGCTATCCCACCATGAGGTTGTGCTGCGTCTGCTCGGATTCATGTAAATGCTTGGCCGGTGATTTCTGCGGGAGGCGTTCACGATGATAATGATCACCACAATCAAGATGATGATGTACTTGGGCTCGATTTTTTGCCGGAGATTATTGACCGCATTTTCGTTTTGGGTCCGCCCCGTGCCGCGATATTCGCCCTTGGTGGCGGCGATCATGGCGTCAACCGCTGCGGTCATGCCACCATCGACATCCTGGGCCCGAAAGCGGGGCACGATCTCGTGTTCGATAATTCGTTTCGCGATGGCGTCGGGGATGCGCGCTTCGAGGCCGTACCCGACCTGGAGATAGAGCTGGTGCTCCTGCATGAAAACGAACAGCACGGCTCCGTTGTTCCGGGCTTTCTGGCCGACGCCCCAAGCCTGCGCCACCCGTACGGTGAAATCTTCGACCGAGGAGCCCGACTCCATTTTGGGGTAAAGCACCACGAGCAACTGGTTCGAACTCTCGTGTTCAAATTGCTCCAGCCGGGTGTTCAGCCGGTCCGCCGTCGCCCGTGAAACGACACTGGCGTAGTCGTTGAAATAACGGGCCGGGGCGGAAGGGATTCGCTCGGCTGCGGCCAGCCCGGTGTTCAGCAGCAGGCCACCGACGAAGCTCAGGAAGATGAAAAATTGTTTCACTGCGCTGGCACTCAGTTCTTTTTATTGAAATCGAACTGGACCTGCGGGGGCGTATCGGAGCCGGGTTTCGCGGTGAAATACGCTTTAGCGGTGAAGCCGAAAACTCCCGCGAAGAAAGCGGCCGGCACGCGCTTGATGGCGGCGTTGTAGTCCCGGGCGAGTTCGTTGAACCGGCCACGTTCGACGCTGATGCGGTTTTCGCTGCCTTCGAGCTGGGCCTGCAATTCTTGGAAATTAGCCGTGGCTTTCAGGCCCGGATAATTTTCCGCCACCACGAGTAATCGGGAAAGGGCCGAGGAGAGCGCGCCCTGAGCTTGCTCGAATTGCGCGAGCTGGGCCGCGTTCGGGGTGCCGTTATTGTTGATCTGCACTTTGCCGACCGAGGCGCGGGCATTGGTGATTTCGGTCAGCGTGGATTTTTCGAAATTGGCCGCACCCGAGACGGTGGCGACGAGGTTCGGGATGAGATCGGCGCGGCGCTGATAGACATTTTCCACCTGCGCCCACTGGGCGTCGACGGCTTGGGCCCGGTTGACGAGGCCATTGTAGACGCCGGTGAGATAAAGCACGACAGCGACCGTGATGGCCGCGATAACTCCGAGAATGATGAGGACAGTTTTCATATGACGGGAAAACCAATGCACGTAACTTTCGCGCAAAGCAAGCAGCCGACTGTTACAGAAATCCGATAAATTCCAAATGGGCGGGTGCGCGACTGAGTGCATCGAAGGTGGAGCGCGGCCTGCCCGCTACAGCTTCAGACATCCTGACCCCGGGGAATTAGGGTGAGCTCAACTTTGCCGTGAATCGGGATAAAATACATTTAACGCGGAGGACGCGGAGAGTGCGGAGCCTGATGTGATTTTACTCCGCGTCCTCCGCGAGCTGGGTTTGTTTTGTCTTCGTGGAATTTCGTGCTGGCCGAGCCAAAGCGCTTGGGCGACGGCTGGTGATTAGTGGGAAAATCAGGGTTTTATTCTCGGAGGTTTGGCCCACGAATCACACGAATTTCCACGAATGAAGGCCGTCTCCCCGAACGGACATCGGGTAAAGGCAAGGGGCTTGGGTCCGGGATCTATTCGCGCTGCTTCGCGTGATTCGCGGGCAAGCCTGAGCGCGTTGAGGTCAACTCGCTCCACCTGACAGGCTCAGCTCGTTTCCTCGTTCCTCCTCTCTCCACGGTCTGGGATCAGGATGTCTGAGGCGAATGGCGCTAAGATAAGCGGTAGGTTCGTCGACTGCCTGATGTTTCGTCTGCGATGATTTGTTGCGGAATTTCGTAGGGCCGCCCCTTGTGGGCGTGTCGACTTCGCGCACTCCGGCACGGCCACAAGGGCCGGCCCTACGTCGAATTCAGTCTGCCCTCTGGTCATAATTCAATGACGAAGGCAGTAGGCCGGGTTCCACCTTCCCCTTCATCCTCATCCCACTCAACCCCGGCGAATTTCCGAGCCTTTGAAACGGATGATCGTGCGGTAGACTTTCTTGATGCGGCAGATGATTTTCCCCGATGCCTGATCGATTGATTCGGGGATTTCAATGCGATGCACATCGACGACGGCGTGGTAGCCGCGCTCGGAGAATATATCGATGAGCATGGCGAGGGCGTCCGGCTCGTGCAGGACGGGGTCCTCGCTATTGATGTTCGAGTGGCCGGAGAGCGCGTGCCGCACGACGATGGGCATCATCTTGTGCTCGATCAGAGCGATGACTTTGCCGAAAATCTCCGGCTCCGTCATCGAGTAGGTATCGAGTCGCTTCACGAGTTCCTGCCGGGCGTGGATCACGATCTCGCTGGCGAGCGGGATGGAGCGGAGCAGGGCAAAGGTGTGCGGATCGAGCTCGAGGGAACTTTGATACTCGAGTTCCTTGAGGATATTTTCCTCCACCTCCGCGACCGGGCCCTGCGCGTTGATGAGATGGTAATGAAAATTATCTTTGAGCGAGATGAGGGCTTCCCAAGTCTGCTCCTTAAAGACGCGATAGCGGCGGGCCGCCAAGCCTTCGTCCAAATCGGTGGCGCGTTCTTCGAGGGTTTCGCCACGGCCGGTGGCGCGGACTTCTTGATTGTGGTATTTGACGTCGTGACCGCGCTTGAGCTGACGGGCGATACTTTCGTGTTCGTCGACGAACAGAACGACGATATGGAACGTCGGTTGCCGGAAATGAATGCTCAGCGGGGTGCCATGAAATTCGCGCCAAAGCTGAGTCATGCGTTCGAACAGCATTTTCAAACACTCAACCTGGACCTTCGTGCGGGGAAATCCGTCGAGAATGACGCCTTCGCGGTATTCCGGCTTCAGCAGTTCGCGCAGGAGCGCGGTGATCACCTCGCGGTCGCCGATCATGTGCCCCGCGTCTTTGATCTTTTTCATCTCCGGGGTGTCGAGCAACGCGCTCATGACGACCGGAGGGCGGGTGAGGCCGCGGGTTTTGGCGATGAAGGCGGTGTTCGTGCCCTTACCGGCGCCCGGCGCGCCGCCGAGCAGAATCAGCTCCTTGGGAAAGTTGAGTTGTTTCCGGCCAAGCTCGGTTTCCAAATCGGCCCAAAGAGGATCGAAGATGATTTTAGCGTCCTTGATCTGGAGATCAGCCGGCCGGCTGGGTGTGGCCGGATTGGTGGCAGGCGGAAAGGGAGGAATGGTGAAGTTGCGGTGAGACTCCATAAGGCCGGGGTGGGAAGGTAGGGGTGGAGAGTCCGGCGTGGCGATAATAAAGGCAAAAAGTGATTTCTCGCTGTTTTCGATGGGTGGATGCGCGCAGGGCCAGCCAACGAAACTAAGATCAACCAAGGCGGGTTTACCACTAATGAGTTTCGCCAATGGGCGAAACTTTAGAATAGCCCTGCGACTAATCGTCTTCGGGGTGGGTTCCGAGGAGTAGTCTGCTGATCGCAGACTGAAATTGGAGTTTCGGGTCGGGGTCTTGGGGGTGGGGTAGCCTCAGGCCTCTGGGCTGTGGGTGCATCGAAACCTTGCCTGCGATGAGCAGGCCCTTCGAAACCCAATGGCGGAGACGATTAGTCGGAGCAACTCCTCCAAGGATTCATCCCTTGATGAATCCCATTAGTGGACAGAACCTCCGCGTCTTTGATTCTGTTTTGTCTGTCTACCCAGTGGGATGTCGCGAGGAACCCAAAAAGTCTGCCCGGTGTGATTTTCAGCGGACAATGGGATAGTATGAGATTCTCCGCTTGCTTCCTTTCGGAAAAAGCCGGCAAGATTTTGCCGGTTTCGCTCGGGTGATGGAATGGCAGACATGCGGGTCTTAGAAGCCCGTGCCGTAAGGCGTGCAGGTTCGAGTCCTGTCCCGAGCACCAGCTTATGAGGTTAGTTTAATGAATGCTCAGCCGAGTGTACGGCGAGTGATTCGCCGGGGCGTGCATCCTGATCCCGAGGAATTAGGGTGAGCTCAACTCCACCGCGAATCGGAAAAAATTTATTTAACGCGGAGGACGCGGAGGGCGCGGAGCCTGACGTGATGGGGAAGTGGCACGGGTCTCCCGACCCGTGAGGAGGTTTTGCCGTATGCGTGTAGCCGCGTTTGAGGGCGCAACCCGAAAACGGGGCCGGCAGACACCGCGTTTTTGCCTGCGGCTCAAGCGCGGCTACACTCTGGCCCCGAGCGCGCGCGGCTTGTTCGTCGTAGCCTTGGCGAAGTCGGAAGCTCGCGCTTCACTTCTGATACAGTTCAGCTCATGCCTCTGCGTTGTGGAACCCGACCTCCGGGCGGGTTTTGCAACGTGAGCCTGCAACCAGCGCGCCCGGAGGTCGCGCTCCACCTTGATCCCGTTCATCTGGTTTGCGCCGTTACAGGCTCAGCTCGTTTCATCGTTCCTCCTCTCTCCTCGGGTTGGGATCAGGCTGTCTGAACTTACGGCTCCTTTTATAAACAGGACGACACGAAGTGGGCTTCAACTTTCACCCAGGGAAAACGAGCGGCAAAAGCGCAGCTCAGCAAACTCACGGGTTGATTCCACAAGGCTGATCAGATTTCTTTTGGGGAATGACCACCCGCGCAAAAGTTCAACCCAGTTGCGGGGAATAACACTGACCGGTAAAAAAGATGAGCTACACTGGCCGCACGCTTTCCAATGCGGATGTCGAGCGAGTCGTCCATCGAGACTTTATGCCTGACGATATCTCAACGGTTTTTTCAGTTCTCGCCGAATAGGGAAAGAAGACTTGGCACAATGAAGTTCATCGTGTGCGTCTGGGTATGCTTAAGAACGCAAACGGTCGCATTGCCGAACTCAGAATACAACTTGGTTATGCGGATCGTGACTTTCGCGATATATTGGCCTCAGCTGAATATCCGAGAGGTATGGCGATCAATCCATCGGAGAAGGACCTAAGCCGTCTAAAGAAGGCCCGCATGGAAGATGCGTGCGAGTTTCAAGAATGGGTTGAGAAGCAGGAAGGCGAACCGTCAGAGAACATCGCGCGGGATATGACCTGAATCGAATGCACCTTCTGCGCTCAGCATCTTCCGTTTTTCAAAAGGCTCACTCCACGCTCACCCGCGCGTGTCTCATTGGTCGCGATCAGCAAAGAAGAAAACATGCGAGTTAACATCCTCAGTGATGCTGTTTGAGAGGCGAAAATTGGTCACGCGGAGCGGTGTCTCACACGCTATGATCGCATTTCGAAAATCGCAGTTACGGCACGGGATTGTTTGGCGTAACTATTGTGCTGAATGCGAGAGACCCGAAACTCGTGCACCGTCAGCGCGTGCGGTACTCCAAATCAGAAAAGAGGCTATATTGGGATATCATGCTCAATTTGAAGACGATGATTGAAGCGTCGCATCAGAGCCGCCGAGATATTATTTGTGATGCTGTTTGCACTGAGTTGGTGAGCATCGTGAGGCAACGGAATTTTCCAGATTTCGATACAGCGAGTTTTTTGGCCGAGTTTGAAGGTGCGATTCGAAAAGAAATGCAAAGTGCCGATGCCGCACAGTTTGATCACTTGAGTCTAGAGCGAGCTAGTCTATGAAACCAAGGTCGATCCAAACCGCCCGTGAACATCGCGCGCGATATGACCTGATTTTTATCCGTTTAGTCGAGTCGTGTTGGGGAGATTGCGACGCCATTGTGCTGGTTGAAATTCGCACCTGTCTTTACGCCTCGCTTGACCGTGCTTGGGCTCGTCTGCTGAATGGGGCGTATGAGTCAGTCGACCAATCAATCTGTCAGCACGGTAACACCTGCTCCGGTCGCGGCGGCGACGGTGATGAGTATTCTGTGGGCGCTCAGTTTGTCGCATTTGCTGAACGACGCGATCCAATCACTTCTGCCTGCGATCTATCCGGTGTTGAAGGATTCGTTCCGGCTGAATTTCACGCAGATCGGGTTGATCACGCTCACGTTTCAAGGCACCGCTTCCTTGCTTCAACCGCTCATCGGTCTCTACACGGATCGTCGACCGAAACCGTATTCTTTGGCGGTGGGGATGGGGCTGACGTTGTTGGGGCTCGTGCAACTTTCTCGCGCCGGCAGTTTCCCCATGCTGTTGGTGGCCTCGGCGTTCGTCGGCGCGGGTTCGGCAATTTTCCATCCGGAAGCTTCCCGTGTCGCCCGGCTGGCTTCGGGTGGACGACATGGGTTTGCCCAATCGTTATTCCAAGTGGGTGGAAATCTGGGGTCGGCGCTGGGCGCGTTGGTCGCGGCTGCCGTCGTCGCTTCGCAGGGTCAGTCGTCCTTGCTGTGGTTTTCGATTCTGGCGTTGCTGGGTATCGCGATTTTGTCGCGCGTGGGCGGCTGGTACCAAAACCATCTGATGAACCAAGCGAACTTGGCGAAGAAACCTGACGTGCCCAAACATGCCGCACTGCCGCGGGGGAAAGTAATTCTCGGGATGTCGGTTCTGATCGTGCTGATCTTCTCGAAATTTTTCTACATGGTCAGCCTGTCCAACTACTACACGTTTTATCTGATCGACCGGTTTCATATCTCGGTTCAGGCCTCGCAGTACTGCCTATTCACCTTTCTGTTTGCGGTGGCGGCCGGCACTTTCATGGGCGGCCCGGTGGGGGATCGGATCGGGCGCAAACCGGTGATCTGGATTTCCATTCTGGGCGTGGCTCCGTTCACGTTACTGCTGCCCTACGTCAATCTGCCTCTGACAATTCTGTTGTCGGTCGTAATCGGGGTCATCCTCGCGTCGGCCTTTTCGGCGATCGTGGTTTATGCGCAAGAGCTGATGCCGGGGAATGTCGGCTTGGTGGCCGGATTATTTTTCGGTCTGGCATTTGGTACGGCTGCCATTGGGGCCGCCCTGCTGGGACGTTTGGCCGATCATACGGGAATTAATCACGTATTTCATCTCTGTGCCTACCTGCCGCTCATCGGTCTGCTGACAGGCCTGCTGCCGGATTTGGAAAACAAGCAACGCCCTGGCTTGGCGTAGCGACAGGCCTCCGGGCCTGTGGGATCGGGCGTGCCGTAATAGGTTCAGACATCCTGATCCCAACCCGTGGTAAGCGGAGGAACGAGAAACGAGCCGAGTCTGTAACGGCGCCAACCGGATGAACTGTATCGAAGGTGGAGCGCGACCTTCTGACTTCGCTAAGGCTACGACAGACAAGCCGGGCGCGCTGGGTGCCGGAGTGTAGCCGCGTTTGAGCCGTAGGCGAAAGCGCGGGGTCTTGCGGCCCCGTTTTCGGGCTGCGCCCTCAAATGAGGCTATTTGCATGAGATAAAACCCGCCCGGAGGTCGGGTTCCACCACCGCAGAGGCATGCGTTGCTTCCACAATCGAGGTTACGCCCTGGCCGCGTTTTTTCGGCATTCGTGAATCATTCGTGGGCTCTCCTCTGAGAAACCCTGAAATTTTCCCACTAATCACACGAATAGACACGAATCAGTTTCAGAAATCCTGATTCCGAGAAATTAGAGTGAGTTCAACTGCGCCGCGAATCGGGATAAAATACATTTAACGCGGAGGGCGCGGAGGGCGCGGAGCCTGACATGATTTCACTCCGCGTCCTCCGTGAACTCCGCGTTAAACTATCTGGTGAGGGCAACTGTTTCCTGATCGCCCATTCACTGGATGGTGTCGTGAATTATTCGCGGTCGGCTGAATTTCCGGGTGGTGGGGTCAGGAATATTTTTCGTCAAGCCAAGCAATCCGGGCTCAAGTAGGTTTGAAGAGGTCTCGCGAAGGAGTCGAAGGGAGCGAAGGAATCCGAATTAAATGGCCTTCGTAACCTTCCCATCCTTCGCGAGACAATTCTTGCGTACAGGCTCAGCTCGATTCCTCGCTCCTCCTCTCTCCATGGGCTGGGATCAGGCTGTCTGAACCTGATCTGCATGACCACCCCGCACGAATCGTCATGACCGGGCTGGAAGTGGTGCTCCGCGAAGCGAGGCGTGCCCACCTCCCCGTCGTGATCATGGACCGAAAAATTTCGACAGCAGATGAATCACTCTACGTTACATTCATTGGTGCGGATTTATATAACCTTTGACCTGGGGAGTGAAGGTTTCCTATGTGATGGTTTCTTGATCGTCCCTCTGTGGTCCGATTGCCGAATAGAGGGTTACTTGAAGCTTATCGTGATCTCCAATTCTATCCCGGTGCTGCGCTCATTGCCGCTCTTGCTAAACACCGAAGGCTCGATCTCCCAGCCATGTCCCAGAGGGACGGCAACGCCAACATAGGTGGTCGTGGTCTGGTAGTGGCGGCTGGATTCAAAGGCGTCGCGAAACCGGACACTCACGTAGGGCTCCCAGCCATTGGCCAGCTCATAGGCGAACTTTGGCTGAATCGTGAAGAAAGGGAAATCGGGTCCGCCCGAGTTGTAGGCTTTACCCAGCGAGACGCGCAGCGACGGTTCGAGGCCAACAAGCTTCTGGAAATAGCGACGGTAGCGTACTTCCACTTTCCCGCCGGTGGCGGCGGACGCATCGTGGTCCTTGGAGGTCTCAAGCTTGAAGTCGAATCGGTTCATTCCTTGGCGATAGCTGAAAATGCTGGCCATCGAATCCGAGTAGAAGTCCGCACCGCCCCGGACTTGGACGCGCTCGTGTTCCGGCTCGAACGTGAGGCTCCAGCCGTCAGCGGCGAAGGCCGTCGAGCAGTAAAGCAGTGCGCAAAGCACACCCGCAGTTAACATTCTGTTCATGGTTGGTTTGGTCTGTCGCATCATGGTTTGTCTCGTTGAAAAGGGGAAGGGCTCTCGTGGGCTAGCGCCTCCGGGTGATGGCCGGCGGAAGCCTGAAATGGTGGTCTGGCGGTGGGGCGCGCGCCAGACCCGGTTACTGATAGGAAACTGGATTATCGAATTCCGGGAGGCTCCGGGGATGGCGTATAACAATTGGAAATAATTCTTGAGCGACTATTTCAAGATTTTAACTTCATCAGGTTTCAATCTGTAATTTATCATGGTGCCTTCTTGCCTGTCAGTAATGGTAATATAATCCGTCATTAGCCTGTGGTCATTTGTATGAATTATGGCCTCTTCGGTCGCCCGACTAGCCGACTAGTTCAACGGGGGCGTAGCCTGCTTCCGAAGATATTCTGTCCATGAGGCTTCATCGGTGATCTCCCCATCACCCGCCCAGGCAAAGCCAGCGCGATAGTTGAGACGACCGTCGGCATTCACTTTGGTGAAAACCAGCGCTTGGCCGTGCAGTTTTTCGGGATCGGTGGCGGCGAGGCGGTCGGTGCGGAGGATCTGCTTCGCCTCAAGGAGCACACCCGTGCCGAGGTTTTTGCCGTCGAGTTGTTCGTAGACGGCGATGAACCCGGCCTTGGGCTCAAAAATCATCTGCGCGGCTGCGCCCTGCGTGACGAGGCCGATGGCGATCTCGAGCGGGAACTGCGCGATGGGCAGAGCACGGCGGTCTTTATCGTGAGAGAAAAACAGCGTTACCTCGGTGAAGCGCGAACCCAGACGCAAGCGGGTGATCCGGTGTTCATAGACGGGTTTGCCGTCGAGTTTGATCGGGTAGGCGTAGACGGTCTTGAACTCGGCGATGTTGGGCGCGGTCCAGAGGATCGTGGGATAAACGTAGGTATCGGCGGTGACGAGTTTGCCGTCGATCCACAGTCCGATTCCGCCGCAGCCGCGGGAATCGCCGACGTGATAACCATCATAGCCTTCGCCGTGATCCTGGTGGTAGCTTAGTTTGGCCAAGCGATCCTGATCGTACCATTTGTCGAGGATGGGATAGGGCACGCGTTTGCACCAAGCGTCCATGCCGCTGTCCTCGAGGCCGGCGCGCAGGGCGGGACCGTAGACGCGGAACGCGATCTTGTCATTTTCCCAAGCGAGGTCGTCTTTGCGTTCGGGGACGAGGCGGGCGTAGGCGCGGGGCGTCAGGGCTTCGGTCGCGAGCACGGCGTTGGCCTGCGCGAGCAGATCGGCGGGGAGAACTTTAGCCGCGCCGCCGACGGCGCGCAGCACTTCGCTGCCCGCGAGAAGGAATGCGCCGGTGCCGTAGTCTTGGATGGATTCGGCGGTGAGCGGGGCGGGCGACGTGCCGATGGCCTGCACGTAACCGACAAAGCCGTTGGGCTTGGTCCGGGTCAGCAGGCCGGCCCAGCCACGTACGATGGCGGGCCAGTGCGTCGCGCGATCCAGCAGCCCGTGGTTCACGCCCCAGGCGAGACCGAAGACGAAGAAGCCGCTGCCGCTCGTCTCGCCGAGGGGAATGTGGGTCGGGTCCAGCATGCTCGGCAGCCAGAGACCATCGGGTTGTTGCGAGGAGAGAATGGCTGTGGTCATTTCCTTGAACAATTTCTCGTAGAAGCCGCGCGTGGGGTGATCAGCCGGGAGGTGCTCGAGCATGAGGGCGAGACCACCGTAGACCCAGCCGTTACCGCGGCTCCAAAAAGTCATTTTGCCACCGGGGGTCTTGAGTTTGAAGAAGGTGGCGTCGCGGTAGAACAGGTGTTCCTGCGGATCGTAGAGGTGATCGTAGGTGTAGCGGTATTCGTGATCGAGGAAGTCCAAATATTTCTTGTCGCCGGTGACGGTGTAGAGGCGGGCCAGCGTGGGCGGGGCCATGTAGAGCGCGTCGCACCACGTCCAACGATCAATGACCGTCACACCGGGCGTGGTGGTTTTTTTGCCGAACTCCAATGCCTCGGTCACCGGATGCGAGATGACGGTGTCGAGGCGTTCCTGCATCGGGGCCAGCCGCAGTTTCTGGGTCGGGTCCATCAGGTAAACATCGAGCCAGGCGTGACCGACGGCCTGATCGTCGGCGTGATAGATGCGGTTGGCGGGCATCCAGCCGGACTGGGTGCCGAAGCGGAGCACGGCGGCGAGATACTTGGCGTCGCCCGTCGTCGTCGCGGTGCGGAGCAAGCCGTCGTAGAGCGGAGCGATGACCCAGTCACGGGTGTCGATGCCGCTGGGATTCGCGAGATGCCAGTCAGCGGAGCGTTTGAGGGCGGCGCTGATGTCGGCGGGTACGGGGTCGGCTAAGGGAGCGGCGGCATGGACGGAGGCGATCCAGAGGCCGGCGAGGAGAAGGGCGGTGAATGAACGCATGGGAGGAGGAGATAGGGGGAGAAATATTTCACTTCAAGCGTGGAGTGGCCCGTGACGGGCGCGATAACGATCCAGCGAGCACCGCAGCGAGTGGCGGCGACGGGCTGTTAATGTAATCGGCCGGACACCGCCTGACTTCGCGTTGCGGAGGTTTCGCAAATGGCGATTCCGAGAGAATTTAGCTGATCAGCGGGCGGGAGGCCATGCCTTGCACAATCTCATCGCTCGCGGCAAACCACTTCCAGGCGAGATCGATGTCGAGAAAGACTTTCATCATGCAGGGGGCGGAGGGGCCGAACTGGCTTTCGTACATCCGGCAAATGCCATATTCCGCGATGCCGACGACGACGATGGCGGCCCGGTATTTTCCGCTGCCATTTTTGCTCCAATAACCGGCGACCGATTGGATGAAGGCGCGGACGTCATCGTTAGTGACTTTGTTGAAGTCAGCCTGACGGTAATCCCAGAGCGCGTTCATATTCGGGTCGAAATGTGGATCTGCGTACAAATTTTTGAGAATCTCGCGAAATTGCGGCAGGTTTACCTCGCCGGAAATCTGGTGAATCCGTACTTTTTTTTCCACATCAAACTGGGTCTCAATGTACATCATCGACCGTCGGGCTTCCTCATTTTTTCGTTTAATATGTGCTGCGGGTGCTTCATTGATAAATGTTTGATAGTGCGCGAAGACGGTTAGTCGAGTGCAGATTAAGCTTTAATATGACAAGCGCCGCTACCTTTCAGGCGGTTCCAGCCAGATGCTTGCGGAACAGCCAGCGGGCGAGGGCCGGCATGAGCAGCATGGCACCGAGCATGTTTACGAGGAACATGAAGGAGAGGAGAATCCCCATGTCGGCTTGAAATTTCAGGGCGGAAAACGCCCACGTTCCCACGCCGATCGAGAGCGCGAAACCGGTGAAAACCACGGAAGTGCCCATCGTGGCAAAGGAGGTGCAGAGGGCGTCTTCGATGGAAAGTCCGGCCCGGATTTTTTCCAGCACAGAGGAACAGAGATAGATTCCGTAGTCGACGCCGATGCCCACGCCGAGCGCGACGACGGGCAAGGTGGATGTCTTCAACCCGATTTCGAGGTACACCATGAGGGCATAGGCGAGGTCGGAGACGATGATGAGTGGCAGCACCACGCAAACGGTGGCTTTCCACGAACGAAAAGAAATCAGGCAAAGGACGATGATGGCGGTGTAGAGCCACATGATCATCGGAAATTGGGCGGCCTCGACTACTTCGTTCGTGGCGGCCATGACGCCGACATTGCCGGTGGCGAGTTGGAATTTCACCAGCTCGGAGGTGTTGGCGGCGCGGTATTCCTTCACGGCGGCGATGACGCGCTTGATGGTTTCGGCTTTGTGATCGCGCAGATAAATCATGACCGGGATGACGCTGCCATCGTTGTTGAGGAGACCGGAGGACGTTTCCACGGGGGAGACGGCTTGCGCAAGGGTGGAGGGATTCCGCGGGATAATCTGCCACTTCAGGCTGCCTTCATTCCAACCGGCGTTGATGGTGCGTGCGTAGTCGGTGAGTGCGAGGGTGGATTGCACGCCGTCTACATTGCGCATTTGCCAGGTAAAGCGATCAATCTGCTCCATGACGGCGTGATCGATCACACCATTGGGTTTGGTCTCGGCGATGGCCGTGATGGTGTCAGCCCCAATCCCAAACTTGGAGGTGATGACCGCAGTGTCTTGATTGTAGCGGGAATTCTGGCGCAGCTCGGGGACACCGGCATGCATGTCGCCGATTTTAATTTCGCGGGCTTTGATTAAGCCAAAGCCCCACAGCGCGAGGGAAACAGCGATGATGACTACGGAACTGCGTGGGCCCATGGTGAATCGTTGGAGGCGGCGCCAAGTGGGTTGCAGGGCGAAGCGCCGGAAGTTCACTTTGCGCCGAAAAGTCTGATTCATCGTCGTGTAGCTCATGAGTACGGGGAGCAAAAATCGATCGGTGAGGATGATCAGTGTCACGCCGAGGCTGGCGGTGATGGCGAGTTCCTGAATCACCGGCACCTTGACCAGATAAATGGTGAGAAATCCCACGGTGTCGGTCAGAATGGCGACGGTACCGGGAATGAAGAGATTACTGAACGACGCCCGGGCGGCTTCGCATTCGGTTTTGCCAAACAAAACTTCGTGGCGGAAGGAGCGCAGCATCTGCGTGGCGTGGCTGAGGGCGATGGCGAAGACTAGAAACGGCACGAGGATCGACATCGGGTCGATGCCGAAGCCAAGAAGGTTGAGCAGACCCAGTTGCCAGATCACTGCACAAAAAGAAGTAATCAGCGGCAGGACGGTTAAACTTATCGATTGGGCGAAATACCAGAGCAGGACGGCGGAGATGGCAATGGCGACAGCGAAAAACATCAGTACCCCGCGGGCACCGTCCGTGATATCGCCGACGATTTTGGCGAAGCCGATGAGGTGTACGCTGATGTCGGCGCTTTGGTATTTGGTGCGGATGTGGGTCTCGAGCGCTGCGGCGACCTTGGTGTAATCGAGTCGCTGGCCCGTCTGCGGATCGATTTCCAGCAGCGAAGCGATGATGATGGCCCCCGTATAATCATTGGCGACCAATTGGCCGACGCGGCCGGATTTTATGAGGTTTTGCCGAATGCGTTCGAAGCCCGCGGGAGTGGGTTGAAAGTCCACGGGGATGACGCTGCCACCCCGGAGTCCGTCTTCCACTACTTCGATAAAGCGGACGTTAGGCGTGAAGATCGAAGTGACTTGGGAGCGATCGACGCCGGGGATATAATAGGTTTCGTCGGTGACCGCTTTGAGTGTCTTGAAAAAATCCGGCGTGAAAATATCGCCGTGAGCCGGCGTGAGGGCGATGACGATGCGGTTGGCGCCACCAAACTGATTTTGGTATTTCTTGAAGGTGGTGATGTAGTCGTGCTCGGTGGGCAGATGTTTAGTGAAACTCGCATCGACGTGGGTGCGCGCGGCAAAAAAGCCAAGGACCACCGTCACCAGCGCGAAGCAGGCCACGGTGAGATGACGATGGCCAAAGATGAAAGCTTCGATCCGTTTCACGGTGTGGGGGAGGGAAAGTGGCACGGGTCTCCCGACCCGTGGGCCAGAGAATCACGGGCCGGGAGCCCCGTGCCACAAGTGAGCAGCCGATGGCCGTGCGTTGGGTGTGGCGGTTGCTGCTGCGCGGTCATGGGTTTGGTAAGCTGAGCCGCACTGCTCCGGCTTCGCCCACGGCGACAATGGCTCCGTCATTCGTTTCGATCAGCGCGGAAACGCTGCCGCTGAAATCGAGAGGTTTCCAGTGGCTGAAAGTGTTCCCTTGGTCGCGGCTGATAAAAAAGTTTCCGCCTTGGCCGCCGAGCACGATCACGCCCGAGCGCAAGCGGGTGCCGCCCATGATGAGGGCCTTGATGTCGCTGTGGTGCGGGGCCCAGGTTGCCCCGTGATCGTTCGTGGTGAAAATATGACCGCGCAGTCCGTGGACGATGCCGCTCGCTTCATCTACGGGTACGTAGCCGAAGAGCGATCCGTCATAGGGAACTGCCGAGGGTTGCCACGAGCGGCCGGCATCGGAGGAGAGCAGCAGGCTGCCGCTTTCACCGGAGAGAAACAGGCGCCCGCTGGAAGAAGCGGTGAGCCGGTTATAATGGATATCGTTGGGGGACGGATTGCTGGTTTGCCACGTTTTTCCGCCATCGTTGGTGCTGATGAATTTGCCATAAGCCCCGACGGCGAAACCGCGCTGGGGGTCGAGAAAGAGGACGTCGAGGTAGATGGTTTCAAGTTCGGTGCCCGGGTCCTGCCTGAGCCACGTCTGCCCGCCATCCGTGGTGTTTAAAATAACTCCATCATGGCCCACAACCCAACCGTGCTGGGCATCGGGAAACGAAACCCCGGTGAGCATGGCGCGAGTGGGCACGGGGCATTGCGTCCATGATTTCCCCTCGTCCTTTGAAAGCAGAATGTGCCCGCGATCTCCGACTACTACGAGATTTTTGCCGGCCTGAGTCACGGCGAGGAGCAATGCTTGGGCGGCGAGGCGTGCGGGTTCGGCTGATTCGGCGGCGCGGAGAGGCGGAGTGAAAGTGAGGGTGAGGAGCAGCGCGATCGTGTGGAGGGCCGAGCTCCGGCGAGGCTGTGCTGCATCAGGTGGAACCCGGCCTCCGGACGGGTTGGATGGACACGGGCGAAAACAAACGCGTCGGGAGGCCGCGTTCCACCTCAATCCAATTGCGCTGAGACAATCGCTGGTGGCGCTCATCGTTTCGTCGATGGATTTTGTTGAGGCTGGGGAGACCCAAAAAGGCGGCCGGTTCAGGGCTGCCTTTGTTGAAACCGTTTAGCGGACACCGTCTTGGCGCAGGGCTCCGGGGGAATAATCCTGCGGGGTGCGTTTCAGCGTGTAGTCGTACATCTTGTTTTCGTTATCGAGTCCAATGGCGACATAGCGGCCGGCGATGAGATCGGTGTGCACTTCGAGGGTGCTCCAGAATACGAGTGCCTCATAATAGTTGATGCAGTGGGCCTCGGAGACGCGCCAGAGCTGGCCACGGCTGTCGTATTGGTCGGCTGCGAGAATCTGCCAACTGTCTTCGTCGACGTAGAGGGTGCGGCGGGAATAGATGTGGCTGGTGCCTGGCTTGAGCGTGGCGTCGACGACCCAGACCCGGTGGAGTTCATAGCGGGTCAGGTCCTGATTGATATGGAGCGGCTTGATAATTTCCTTCACCTTCACCTGATTGCTGTGGAGGTGGTAGGAATTATAGGGGACGTACATTTCTTTTTTGCCCACGAGCTTCCATTCATAGCGGTCGGGTGCGCCGTTGAACATGTCGAACTGGTCGGAGGTGCGCATGCCGTCGGCGTTAGTGCCGGGGGCATCGTAGGCGACATTGGGGGCGCGGCGCACGCGGCGCTGGCCGGAGTTGTAGACCCAAGCGGCGCGTTCCTGCTTCACCTGATTCAAGGTTTCATGGACGACGAGGATTGACCCGGCCTTGCTTGCGGGGGCGAGGGTGGCCTGTTTGAAAAAGAGCAGGATATTATTGGCGGCGATTTGCTGCATCAATTGATCGGCGGGCAGATCTTCGCGGCAATAGTTGAAGAGAAACTCATCATCAAACTGCACGAGCGTGTAGCTGCCGTCGCGCTGGGGGGCGGCTTGGGCGATGAAGCGCTCGGCGGCGATGCCGCGATAACGCGTGAGGTGATTCCACACGACTTCGATGCCGCTTTGCGGAATCGGGAAGGGAATGCCGAGGACGGAACCGTTAATGCCGTTGCCGCCTTCGGACAAAGCGGTGCCGGTGGCATTCTTTTTCGTGGCAGCATAAACCCGCTGGGGATTTGAGGCGGTGCGGTGCGAGGGGAAGACCGGGATGGAATAATCGGCGTAGGCTTTGAGCAGCGCGAGCTGGCCGACGGTCAATTTCTCCGCGTACTGGCTCGCGTTGGCCGGCGTGATGGTGAAGAGCGGCTGCTCACCGGCGAAGGGATCGGGATGATGATCGCCGGGTTTATAGCCGGCGGGAGCGGTGGTGATGCCGCCGGTCCAGGCCGGAATCGTGTTGTCCGCATTGCCCGCTTTTTCGCCGCCGAGCGGCGTGAGGTCTTGGCCGAGGCGCGCGGCCTCGGCTTCGGTGATGGCGGCGGAAAGACTGGCGGTGGAGAGCAGCGCGCCCAGAACGGTGGAAAGGATGATTTTCATTTTCGGAGGAAGGGATGAAGAAGGGTTCATGGCGGCGGCTTAGAAGGAATATTTCATGGTGGCCGAAACATAATCGCGGTCAGAGAGCAGATTGAAACGGCTGCCGCCGGAGAAGGCCACGTAGCGCGCTTCAAAGGTCCACTTGTTTTGAAAAGTGAAGTCGGCGCCGAGTGTGAAGGTCTTGCGGCCATGGCGAAAATTGCCGAGCGGCAGCGGCGTGTTGCCGGCGATGTCGTGGGCAAAGGCGATGAGGGGCGAGACGTTGACGCCGGCAAAGGCGTTATTGTAGTCGAGTTTTCCGACGACTTGATAGCCGGCAGAAAAGCGATCCGCAAAGGCATCGGAGGGATCAGCGGGAGGAGGAACGCCCGAGGCGTTACTGCCGGAGGCGTTCATGTAGGCGATTTCTCCACTGAGAAAAGTTCCTTGGCCATCATAACGGAGGGTGCCCTTGGAGCGGGGAATGTTGGCTTGGACAAAACCAATTTCCGCCAAGACGGTGCTTTGACTGGCACCGAAAAATCCGCGACCCACGCGGGTGGCAGTCATCTGGCCGGTCCAGACTTTGTGGCGACGATAGCCGGGGATGTAGGTGTTGAGCTGGCCGAGGCGGTTGCCGAGCTGATTGTTGGGCCCGTAGGTGGGGTTGATGGAGGAGAGGGCGGTGAAGAGAAGCTCCGCGTCATCGATCTGGAGCGGTTGGTTGGAGCGATAGCTGAGCTCGCCTTGGACGGCGATGCCTTTGATGCTGGTGTTGAAGCTGGCGCCGATGAGATGAATATCTTCGGGGAATTCGATGAGGTAGCGGCCGGTTTGTGCTGCCGTGAGAAAGCCGATGGTGCGCGCGCCGCTGGCGATGCTCTGCGCCGTGGGATAGTAGGGCTGGTAACTGGCGGGCAGGGCTCCAATGGGCACGTTAGTGAGCGCGGCGCCGAGTAGCGTGGAGAGGACTGAAGGCGTGCTCGCCCCGAAAACCGGCGCGAGCACCGGTGCCAGATTGGTGGTGCCGAGTGAGGTGGCGGTGGCTACGACGAAGGAGGAACTGATCGCATCGGTCGGCGTGCGCGCTGATACCATCGGCAGCCGACTGTGATAATTCATGTAGTACAGGCCGAATTCCGTCTGGTTTAATTTTTGCGCAAGCCAGCGGAGGTTGACGCCATACTGGCCTGATTTCTTGGGTTCATTATCCGCGCCGCGTGAGATGGAACCCAAGGCGGATGTGTCGGCGATGGCTCCGAAGCCGAGATAAACTTTCTCGCCGCCCTTGGCTACGAAGTCATTCGTGCTGAAATAGGAGCCGGGCGGATCGACGCGGGTGCGGGTCCAGTCGAGCAGATAAAAAGCTTCCGCCGTGAGATTGTCCGTCAGGCTCAGTGAGCCGGCGATCATGTTGATGGGGAGCAGCGCTTCTTTTAGCTCGGAGCCGGGCGTGCGGAGTTTGGCCACATCGATGGGGTTGACGGAGTTGATTCCGTTGGGAATGAACGTGCTTTCGCCCCAGCTTAGCACTTGGCGACCTAAGCTGATCCGGGCGGGCATCGTGCCCAGTGTCGGCTTGAAATAGATATATGCGTCGAGGAGTTCGGCGCCTTGCGCGACGAGTTTGCGCGCTTCACTGTTCAGGGGTGTCTTGTAGCGGGCGCCGTTGGCATTGGTGATGTCCTTGAAATAATATCCGCGAACGAAGAGGCCCACGTTTTGATAATCCAGTTGGAGATCGTGGCTGGCTTTGATGAGGGAGGAGACTACGCCTTTCGGGTAGTTCAAGTTGCCGTCATCATTATTGGCGGAACGTTGCAGGCCGGAAACGCCGTCGAATTTATTGGAGATACTGTAGAACGTCGGATCAGGATCGTGCAAGCGATAGAGTCCACCGAGGGAGAGTGTCGTGTCGAAGCTGCCTTTGGCTTCGCCTAATTTGAACACCACGGCTCGGGCGGTAATGGGGAGAACGGAAAGGGCGAGAGCCGCAAAAATTGCTGGCTTGGCCCGATGAGTGAAGGAATGGATCAGTTTCATGCGGTGGGGTGATCGGCCTCGCGAGGAGGCATGGGGGTGAATTTGCGCAACCGGTTTTTGCTTTGATCTGACTTGAACTGGCGGAATGAAGCGGCTTACCACGCCGGACTTCAAGTTTTAACTCACCGGATGATTGAAGGTTAAATACATTAGCGTTTTGACGCGGACGCCATATTCGTAAGCGTATTCCGCATCCATGGAAGTCGTCACGCATATCCATATCAAAGGCGCCCGGGAACACAACCTGCGCGATTTGGAAGTGCGGATCCCGCGGGGAAAACTGGTCGTCATCACCGGGCCGAGCGGCTCCGGCAAATCATCCCTCGCTTTCGACACGCTCTACGCCGAGGGCTACCGGAAATACATGGAGAGTCTCTCCGCGCAGGCCCGGCAAATCCTCGAGCAACTCAAACGACCCGACGTTGACTTCATCCACGGACTCTCGCCCGTGCTCGCCATCGAGCAGCGCACCGGTGGCGGTTCGCCGCGCAGCACAGTGGCCACCGTGACCGAGGTGGCTGATTACGCGCGCTTGCTTTGGGCACTCTGCGGCGAACAACGCTGCCCGAAAGATGGTGGCCGGGTGGAGAAACGTTCGCTCGACGACTGCGTGGCGCAGCTCTTGCGCGAGGTGCCGGGCGAGCGCGCGGTGTTGCTCGCGCCTTTCATGCGCGCGAAGCCCGCGGTGTTGCGCGACGAAGTGCCGACGTTGCGCCAGCGCGGGTTTCAGCGCGTGCGTATAGCGGGCGAGATCAAATCGCTCGACGATCCCAAGCTCATTCCCAATGGCTCCGCCGAGCTCACCGTCGAGCTCGTGCTCGACCGCCTCGTCCTCCACGCCGATCAACGCAGCCGACTGGCGGACTCGCTCGAACTCGCTTTTCGCGAAGGGCAAAACCGCGCGAGCGTGCTCGTACAAAAAAACGCCGAAGCGCCGTGGCGCGAGATTTCACTGAGCCAGAATCTTTCGTGCGCGATTTGCGGCGATGTGTTCGACGCGCTCACGCCCCGGCATTTTTCCTTCAACCACACCGAAGGCGCGTGCCCGGAGTGCAGCGGCCTCGGCCGACAGATGACGTTCAGTGACGAACTCGTAATCGCCGATCCGGAGAAATCCGTGCGCGAAGGGGCGATCAAGCCGTGGCGCATCGGTGGAAAAAATCTCATCATCAAGCACAACGCCCAGCTCAGGCAACTCGCCGAGCAACTGCCCTTCGACCCCGAGACGCCGTGGAAAAAACTCCCGGCCGAGACGCGCAAAATCATTCTCCACGGCTCGGGTGAGCGCGCGTTTAATTTCAAGCTCCGGCGCATGCGCGAGCCCAAGTCCATGCCGTTTGCCGGCGTGATCGCGGATCTGATGGAGAGCTACCGCCACACCGAGAGCGACGGTTTCCGCGCGCGGCTGACCGGCTACATGGTCAGCGGCGAGTGTCCGGTTTGTCACGGTCGGCGACTCAACCCGCGCAGCGCGGCCGTGCAGTTGGGCGCGGGACAAGTAGTCGGTGGAACCCGGCCTCCGGCCGGGTTTTCTTCTGTGAACCCAGCCACCGGAAGTTTTTCTCCGTTGGGCTACGCTGAATTTCTCCAGCTCGATGTGCGTGCGGCACTCGCTTTTGTGCGCAGTCTGCCCGGACGACTAGCGCGGCTCGATGCGGTCGAAGAACTCCTCGGCGGCGTGGAGCAACGACTGCATTTTCTCAGCGAAACCGGGCTCGGTTATCTTACGCTCGAGCGCGAATACAGTACGTTGAGCGGCGGCGAATCGCAGCGCGTGCGCCTGGCGACGCAGCTTGGCATGGGCTTGGTGGGCGTGATCTACGTGCTCGATGAACCGAGCATCGGCCTCCATCCGCGCGACAACCAAAAACTGCTCGCGACCCTGCGCGACCTGCGCGATCGCGGCAACACCGTGGTGGTGGTCGAGCACGACGAGGAAACGATGCGGATTGCCGATGAACTGATCGAGCTTGGGCCCGGTGCCGGTCGCGAAGGCGGGCAGATTTTATTTCAAGGCACGCCCGCCGAATGCGCGAAGCTGCCCGCCTCGGCCTCGCGCACCGGCCCGTATCTCGCCGGCACGATGCGCGTGATGAAGGACGTCAAGACGCTGCTCGCCGACGGCCGTTGGCTGACGGTGCGCGGGGCGACCGAACATAATTTGAAAAACGTCGACGCGGCTTTTCCCGTCGGCTTGCTCACCTGCGTGACTGGGGTTTCCGGCTCCGGCAAAAGCTCGCTGGTGAACGATATTCTCGCCGTCGCCACCGCGCGCAAACTCAACGGCGCCAAAACTCTGCCCGGTAAACATCGCGGCCTCGCCGGTCTCGAGCATTTTGAAAAAGCGGTGCTCGTGGATCAGGAGCCCATCGGCCGCAGCCCGCGCTCGAATCCCGCCACGTATGTCGGGTTGCTCGATTTGTTGCGCGAGTTGTTCGCGAAGGTGCCGCTCGCGAAAGTGCGCGGCTATAAGGCCAGCCGGTTTTCCTTCAACGTTCGCGGCGGCCGCTGCGAGCGCTGTCAAGGCGATGGGCAGATCAAACTCGACATGCAATTCATGGCCGATGCCTACGCGCCCTGCACCAGTTGCAACGGTCGGCGCTTCAACCGCGAGACACTCGAGGTGCGTTTTCATGGGAAAAATATCGCCGACGTGCTCGGCCTCACCGTACGCGAGGCCATGGAACTCTTCCGCGCGATCCCGCGCATCATGGAGAAACTCGGCACGCTTGACGCGGTGGGGCTGGGTTATTTGCAGCTCGGCCAGTCTGCCACCACGCTCTCCGGCGGTGAAGCGCAGCGACTCAAACTTTCGCTGGAACTGAGTAAACGCGAACAAGGCAAGACGCTCTACATCCTCGACGAGCCCACGACCGGACTGCATTGGACGGACATCCAGCATTTGATGGCGTTGCTCTTCAAACTCCGCGATGCTGGCAACACGATCGTCATCATCGAGCACAACCTGGATGTGATTGCGCTGGCCGATTGGATCATCGACCTCGGCCCGGGTGGCGGCCCGGAAGGCGGCGAGATCGTCTACGCCGGCGAGCGCCACGGCATTGAAGGGGCCATGAGTTCATTGACGGGTGAGGCGCTGCGGCAGTGGCATCGATGATTCGCCTATCGCCGCTTCAGAGATCCTGATTCCGAGGAATGAGGGTGAACTCAACTCTGCCGCGAATCAGGATAAAATACATTTAGCGCAAAGCCTGACGTGATTAGGGAAGTGCACGGGTCTCTCGACCGTGAGGGAGAGGATCACGGGTCAGGAGACCCGTGCCACAAGCGCGGATCAATTCACGGATAAAGACTTCAGGCTGTTTTTTCTGTATCGGCGTTTATCCACGAGATCAGCGGCATTTTAGGAGTGCACCTGCCTCTGCGGTGGTGGAACCCGACCTCCGGGCGGGTTCTGCCGCGAGAGCCGGCACCCAGCGCGCCCGGAGGTCGCGCTCCCCCTCCGATACCGTTCATCCGGTTTGCGCCGTGACTGGTTCATCTCGTTCCTCATTCCTCCTCCGCTCTCCTCGAACTGGGCGGAATTTTCTGTAGTTGTTTCGCGAAGGATACGAGGGGAACGAAGTTTTACCGGAATCGATTTCCCTCAACAAACTCCGCGGTTCTCGTGGATAGGCGCGGATACAGAAAAATCGGCTATTCTTTCTCCGTGAATTGATCCGCGCTTGCCGGGTCAGAGCGTAAGCTTGCCTGCGGTATACGGACTGATGAGGCCATGCACGATTAGCCCGGGTAAATCCACTTCAGTATTTCCCCGGCAAAAAACGAACGGCAAAACGTCAATCCGGAGAACGGCAGGATTGCTCTGCCAAAGCGCAGCCGCTGTCCTTTGGTACAGTGATCGGTTTCTTTTGGGATGTTCCGCACCTCTGTCCACGAAACGGGGGTAACTTCACTGCCCATGAGGCGTATGCTTATGGGGCGCGACACACCGTGATGTTTTTCGCGTATCACTTTCGTCACATTCTATTCATTCTCACTGAGCCTCCAAAACAGGGGAATTCGCCTCACGGGTGCAGGCAGGGTGCGTCCTGTTTCAGCGTCTTTGGGCGCTATGGCAGATTTGAATAAAAAGGGGCTTGCTTCGCGGGGCGGGAATACGCGAAATCCGACTTTGTTTGGCTTAATGCCGCTTTAGCTCAGTTGGTAGAGCGACTCATTCGTAATGAGTAGGTCATCAGTTCAAATCTGATAAGCGGCTCCACTTTTTTATAGTTGATCAGGCCTACGGTCTTCAGCCGGGTGGGGATCGAGAACCTGGGCCATTGGGGATTCATCCTTTACGTAAGACTGGGTCAATGAAGGTGGATGAATTCAGTGGGCAGGATAATCTGCGGTAATCGGCCGCATGATTGGATCGGCTTTTTGTCCAGTTTACCTCAAAGGCAGGTAATGGTAGGTGAAAGCCCCATACCAGTCCGGTCACGGGCAGGGTAAATTCTGTCGCTCAACTATGGATGTGAAAATTCTATCTGCTCGCGGCGTTACCGATTTTGAGGTCAGGCGAAAATCAACCATGACTCTGGACAAACCAGGGGATCAATCATGGGTATCTGCACGTCCCATCTAATTCTCCAATGCGCAAATATATCATTCTTTTTCTCCTCGGCACCATCATCACGGGCCTTCTTGGTTTCCTTGTTTTGGAAGGGACCAGCGCTGCGGTGGCGAAGCTGTTTTTTATCGGCTTCGTCATACTCTTCGTGGGTTCGTTGCTTTATGATCCGCGACGCCGACGCTACGAGATTTAATCAGCTCCAAGCGTTCAGCTCCAAGAGTGAGTCCGGTGGCTTGCCGCGACTGGCGCTGACTCCGGTGAAGCATGTCGCACCGACTGATGGTCCGCCTTCCTGAAGTGTCGCAGCGGGCCGTATCCTTTCGAACGTAAGCGAAGCAGTCAGCGAAATAGTGAAGGACTGAAGTTTCGCTCAAAATATTTTCATGAGAGTAACACCCCATAGCCGTCTGGTGCCTGAGCGGCTATCTTCACCTGATGATCAATCTTCCCATGACAACTACGACATCTTTGAAGTGGTGTGCTTTCCGCTCCATTCCCTCATTGGCCAAAGCGGCGGAGGTTTCGGCGAACTGCCTTTTCTCTCTGGACACGTTAGAAGCCTCCTATTCTCCGACCACCACAAGTTTTGCCCTGACCGAATGTGAGCATTCGGAAATGTGGCGCTGGGCGATTGTGTGTCCAGCGGGACTGATTCTCGATGAGGGCCGGGAACCAACCCAAGTGCTGGCCAAGCTGCATGCGGAGGAGGCGCTGCAACTCGTGGCGGCATGAATACCACGGAAGCGCGGTCGTGCCTGCAAATCGCAGGCGGGTGGAGTTATTCCAGTTATGATTCACCGTAGATGCCGGTGGCTTGCCGAATGAGGCCCTGGGCGAAGTTGCACGGGTGCCGGCCGTGATTGCGCTTATTCGGGTAGGTTGCGAGCTTGCCTCGTTCTGCTGGCCAGCAGAATAGCGCGACCAGCGCGTTACCTACCACGGAACGAACCCTTCACGCTCTTTGAGTCCGTTGCCCCGGAGCTTCCCGGGAGCATCTTTTACTCTGGCCGAAGCCGAACTCAGGCGCAGATGCCCTGCTGCTGAACTGATGACCGGGCATGGTCGAGCCATTCGTAGGGAGAGTCCTTCGGGTCAAATTCGGGATAGGTTTTCGCAAGCATGTGACGGAGTTCTTTCCGCGCCCGCCCGACCCGGCTTTTCACTGTCCCAATTTTGATGCCGAGCACCCGGGCGATTTTTTCATAGGTATATTGGCGCACATTGCGCAGCATCAGGATTTCTCGCTGATGCTCGTTGAGCATGGCCATGCATTCTGCGACCAAGGCGGTAAATTCCCGGGTCGTGGTTTCGCGCACAGGTCCGGGGGAATCGCAGGCTACCAGATCGGCGTAGGTCGATTCACTGTCCGCGTTGATGGAGCAGTCGAGCGACTGGGTCGTGTGACGGCGGCGGCGGAAAAAATACCAATAGCGATTGCGCGCGAGATTGAGCGTGATGCAGTGCAACCACGCAGAAAGGGAGGACTCGCCGCGAAACAGGGCAAGGCTCCGGTGCGCCCGGATAAAGGTATCCTGAGCGATTTCCTCGGCATCGGCGTGGTTGCGCAGCATGGATAGCGCGATAGCCAGCATCTTGGTGCGGTAACGCATCACGATTTCTGCGAAGGCGGCCTGATCGCCCGCATTAAAACGGCGCACCAGAATGGCGTCATACAACGCCTCTTTGCGAGATAGCGCGCAACGTTCGTTGCGCTCAGCGGTGAGGGAGGAGGAGGGAGAAGGAGAGAGGTAAGCGACCATAGCGATGACACCAGAGTAGCTGGAATTCTCCTCGGCGAGAATGGGGTGTTATGCTACTGCCCTCGATGGTACGTCCTGCGCGGTTCACAGCATGGGTGACCGGGGCCGGAGCGCGCTCTCGGTGAGTTTTTGCCCGAACGATCGTTGCGCAAAAACCACCGGATCAATTTCCAGGCTGAGAGCAAAATCATGCTCGAGCCACTGCGCGAGTTCGGCGTTGTGGGCGGGAGAATAGAAAATCAGATTGAGTTCAATGTTCAGTCGGAGCGACCGGTAATCGAAATTGGCCGAACCGATCATGGCCCGGTTATCATCGGCCAGCGTAATTTTGCATGATGAATTCCGGCCGAGTATTCAAAGATGCGCACCCCGGTGGCCCACAACTGATCATAGTAGGAGCGGCCGACGGGCCCGAGCCAGGAGTGCTCGTTTTTCTCGGAAATGAGCAAGCGCTCATCGACGCCCCGGCTGGCCGCAAGTTCCAGCGCCGTGAGCACGACGTCGTCCGGGACAAAGTATCCGGTGGCGATCCAGACCCGGGCGTGGGTGCCGTTAAGCAAACTGACGATGGACTTGCTGAGGGGTTCGTTGCGCCGGTCTGGTCCGCCCAGGATAATGTGGGCGGGAGGAAGAGCGGGAGCCACCGGAACGGGAAAAAAGACCGGATCGGAAATTTTTTCAACCGTAGCAAAAAACCAATCGTCGGCAAAAACCTCCTGCAGTTCGGCCGCGATCGAGCCGTGCATCTCCACTTGGACATCGCGCCATGAGCCGAGCGAAGGGTCTGTCCCCTCATATTCACGCCCGATGTTCATGCCGCCGACGAAGGCGATGGTCCCGTCGATGATCTGGAGCTTGCGGTGATTCCGCAGATTCATGAAAAAGCGGAGACGCCTCGGGTCGAGGCTTTGGAACCAAGAAAAATATCCACCGGCCTGCTTGAAATCTGTCAGTAGATTTTCGACGAAACGGTGTGAGTCCACCCCATCGAGCAGCAGGCGTACGATCACCCCGCGCCGGGCGGCGGCCGTCAGCAATTGGAGCATGCGGCGGCCGGTCTCATCGTCCTGCCAGATATATAACTCCACATGGATATGGTGGCGGGCCGCCCTGATCCGCGCTTCGAGTGCCGGATAAAATTCACTCGCATTGCGCAGGATTTGCAGACTCCCGGCGGAAGAAGCCGGCAGATGGTTGATCCGCGACAGCAGTTGCAGGTACTGGTGGTCACGGCGCGGCGTTGACGAGTGGCCCGCGCGGAAAAAAGATTCCGCCGTTTAAGTCTGCGGCGCTTCAACCGGTCCGTGCCGAGAGCGCAATACGCCAGAGCTCCGAGGCAGGGAATGAAGAGAATGGCCCAAAGCCAGGCGAGGGTTGCGGCCGGTCGCTTTTTGAGGAGCAAGAGATGAGGAATGAATCCCCAGGTCGCCAGATAGACCAGGAAAAGAAATGTTTTCATGGGTCGGGCCTTTTATGGCCGCGCCGTCCCCATGCCGCGGGCAATGATTTTCGCGGAGAGATTATTTGCCGCGTCCACCGAGAAATAAGCCGAGGATCAAGCCGGTGCCGAGCGCGACACCCAAGGCTTGATAAGGATGCGCCCGGATGGTGGCATCGACCGATTTTGCGTGGGTCGCGACGATTTGTTTCGCGCTGGCATAAACCTTGTCGACGCTCTGGCGCGCAGCAGCCAGGCGCGCGAGCAAGAGGGCAAACTGCGTTTCACTGGTTTCATCCGGAGCGGCATTGAGCAGCAGCACGGCATCACTGACCAAATTCTGGAGATCATTCAAAAGGGCTTCAGGGGTTTGGGCGGTTGTGGCGGTGTGGATTTTCATGATGGATAAAATGGGGAAGAGTGAAGGGATGTTCCTCGGCCTGTACGTGAGATCTGCGGCCGATGGAGGCGGCGAACGGGCGTTGGGTCGGGGGAATTCTAGTGATCATAGAATTCAAACGGGTCAGTGGCTATGGGGTATTCAACGCAGCCACCGGATGTGCCGCAGCGTGATCGGGTGCTGCGAGAGGATCGAGCGGTCGGGGCGATATACTTTTAACACCCCATGGCGACCCGGGGGCGAACCAGCTATGTTCTGACCTTCAGCGGGTGGTGCCATCGGGTTTTCACGCACGCAATTTTATTCTGGGAACCAGATTTTAATCGAACCAATAATCACCATGAACCAATCCATCAAGCAATCGGTGTCATTCAAAACGCCCGGTGACGGACGTGCCCGAGGTGCTCCGGCCCGGGATGAGGGAGGGGTGACGTTATCCGACTTGGGCCATTCCTCCACTACCGCGCGGCGCATCGCCACCCAGCGCGAGGAGGGCCAACTGAATAATACGTGCGGGGAGGCCGGCCCCGGGGTGCGCGCAGCGTCGGTCTTCGATCCCCCGGCGATTATCGGGGACCAGCCAGGGACACAGATGTCTGCGGGCACTTTGAAAAAGGAAGCGCACCAGGAAGTGGGGCGGATGTTGAATCTGCAGCTCGCGGATGAATATATGCTCTACAAGATCACGCGCGACTATCACTGGAACGTCACAGGTCCCGATTATTTCAGTCTTCGGCTGCTGTTTCAAATTCAGCATGATGAATCGGCTGTTTGGGTCGATGAGCTGGCGGAAAGGATCCGGCAACTGCATCTCGTTAAGCGTTTGGGTTGGGCTGAACTGATGGCGTCGGCGCGTTGTTCGGCGGTGCCCGGTTTCGAACTGGCGGCCCGATATATGTTGGCCGAGTTGCTGGAAGTGCACGATCAGATCATTGTTCGGCTCGAGGCCGATTGCCGGATTTGCCTCCTGTGTTATCGCGATGCGGCCACTGCGGCGTTTCTCGCCGGTTTGAAAGAGCAGCACGAAAATGCGGCTTGGATGCTCCGGGCCCAACTCGAAACCGCCGATATCAAAACGGCTGAACCCAGCTTAGCGTTTTTTTGAAATGCTCGCCCGGGTGGCGTCCTCGTAAGCCGACATAACCCTGAGATCGCTCGGGATCAGTTATGCGGCGATGCGGCGGCGGGCTGCAGAACCGAATCAGATGTTTGGTGAGCTGGGCTGGTTTTCCCTTCGTGGAAATCCGTGTGGTTGGTGGGAAAACTTGGTTTTCTCACTGAGGATTGGCCCATGAACCATCCCAGCGTCCCGAAAGATTTGGACTTCAGGTAGTGGCGAACCCTTCGGGTGAGCCGTACACTGGGCGCGGCTCAGCGGGACCATCCTTCGCCAAGGCTACGGCCCGGGAAGTGCATCGCCCTACCTTATGTTTACTTGTGACTTAGGTAGGGCGAACCCTCCGGGTGAGCCGGGGCTCGGCGAGAGACGCTGCCGAGTGTCGCTTACGCTCGGTAAAGCCCTATCAGCGGAATCCTGTATCACTAATCAAAATTTCAAGGGACATTGGTCTCATCCGAATCTCCCCGAATGAAGGCCTTTCCCAGAACGAACCGCAGGTAAAGGCGCGGGGCTTGGGCCGGATATTTATTTACGCTGATTGGCGTAATTCGCGGGCTAACCCGAGCGAGTTGTGGTCAACTCGCTCCATCTGGAAGGCTCAACTTATTTTCTCGCCACCCTTTCCGCACGGGCTGGGCTCGGATGTCTGAGCCTGTATTCAAAGGGTCGTGCTGGATTTAACTTTGGCGTAAGCATCCTGCGTTCTTACCCAGGCTTGGCCGACCTTGTCTTTGATCTGGCTCCAGAATTCGGGTGTCGCTTGGGTCAACTCCACGATGGTGGATTTCAGGTAGGACCGGGATTCCCCCATTTCTTTCATCGCGAAATCCCAGTCATTGGTGTTGGCCGTGCTGTTCATGGCGGCACGTTTGGCCATCAGCTCACTCACCTGCTGATCGGCCTTCGCTTCCAGTTTTTTGAGACCGGCAAACACTAAGGCACGCTGATCGTAGGTGTAATCCTTGAGGTCGGTCCATTGGACGGAGACCGCTTCGGTGCTGACAGTGGTCTTGGCCTGCATCGTGATCGTTGGCTCGGCACTGGTTGGTTGGGCGCTCGTTACCACTGTGGGAGCAGATGGCCGAGAGGGAACTTCAACGGAGATCACTTTTTCCTTACACCCTGTGATCGAGAACACCGCCAGTGCGAAAGCTGCGGAGATGAGAGGGACGCTGCGATATTTATTCATAGGATTATTTGTTTTGGCACTGGTGCCGGTTGAAAATCATGTAGCGATGCCGAAGAATTTTCGGCCAAAGGCGAAAAGTCCCATTAGGCCGGAGCCAAGCAGCAACAAGGTGCTGCCCGCATCCGGCACGGCATGCGTCCCGCCACCGTTGCCACCGCCAGTATTTCCGCCCCCGCCAGTATTACCGCCGCCGCCGGTCTCACTCGAGCAATCGGGGAGAGAAATCGTGTTATGGTCCAAGGTCACTGCGGCGATGCGCGCCAAGGCGCGGCCGTCCAAAGTAGCGTAAGCTTGGAGAACAATTGATTGATCGGCCATGATGCTGCCCGCAAAGTTTGAGTAGGTGCCGATCGTCGCCGAGCTGCCGACTTGCCAGAAGACATCGCAGGAATCGGCGCCGTTGAGAAAAGCCACATTGCTCCCGGCGGCACCGGGTGCACCGGAGGCAGTGATGAGGGAGGAGGTGGCTTGGAAAATCCAAACGGGATTTAAATCTCCGTTGGCATCCAGAGTCAGGGTCCCAATGAGATTCGCCGTAGCGGCTAGCCCGAACCGATAGACGCCAGGAAACAGGGTCCGGCCACCGAGTTGGTTGTCGACCACACCAAAATCCATGGTCACGGGACGTCCGGCCGCATCATTGTAGGCGGTGGTCAGATCGTTTTGAGCGGTGTTAAGCAGAGCGCCGGAAGTTTCGGCCTGATAAATGGTCCCGCCCGATAACTGGCCGGCCGTCAGGCCGATGGCCGCACCGGTCGTCGGATAGAGTCCGACATTTCCATTCGCGATGGTGGATGAGCCACCTGCGTCGGTGATTTTGGATCCAGCCAGAATTGCAAAACCAGAGGCGGAGCCGAGGTCGACGATGGGAATGGCGGTGGCGATATTGGTTAGGCCCAGCAAGGTGATCGCCAGCGCGATGCCCGGGGAAATTTTATAGAGGCGCTTCAGGGAAGTGGCCGGGATCAGGATAGTTTTCATGTGAGGATATTGGTTTATTCGGAATAATTTTCGGGCTGACAATAAATACTCGATAACACTGGCGTCTGCTATGGGGCGTTCACCTGCCGGGGTGAAACTGACTCAGCAAATTCCGGGATCGAACTCCGCAAAAAAAAGCCCTTCCATGGCGGGAAGGGCGAAAAAAACCTGACTGAAAAAAATTGCGGATAGGCTGAGTCCGGCTTGGTGCCGGATCAGTTCCAATAGCCTTCAAAAAATTTATAGGAATTTCCGTGCTGTTCCCAGCGTGGGGCGATCCAGACTGATGCCGAGCGCGGGGGCAGTTCCCAATGGCCGGCCATCCACTGATAGCGATCGTTGCGCCAGGTCCAGTAGCCGGGAACCCAGCGGTGATCCGAGGTCGGTTGGGCCAGCACGACTTCCTGTTGGAGCGCGGGCGGGGCTTGGGTTACGACGATGGTGTTGCTGCCCGGCATGCCGGACGTGGTCGTGTAAGCGGTATTGCCGACGATCACGGGCGCAGGTGCCGAGGTGGTCGTGGTGGTTACCATTTGCGTGCTCGGCATGGGTGGAGGTGGCGCGGAGACCATGTGCGATTCCGGTTCCGATGCGCAACCGGCGAGGAGAACCAAGGCACCGCAACTGGCGAGGATTGACGTGAGAGGCAGAGCCGCGCGAGCGGAGGCCGAGGGGGACTGCTGACTAGGAATAGTAGGTTTCATTCCCGGAGAATATCCTGATCGGTGCCGCGACGCTATGGGGCGTTACCCGACCAAAATATTATATGATGGTTGGGCCGCACTCCATCGTTGGCAGGCCATCACCCCATAGCGTCGCTCAGTGGCCTCGTCTAGGCTTGCGCCGCCAAACATTGATTTTCTATTTCGGAAAGTCTGAAAGTGATCGGTGGCGCACGCCGCTTTCTGACACTATAGCTGCTTGGATATATTCTTATGACCATCGGAACCATACCCTGCATTGTCCTCATTCTCGTCGGGCTCGTGCTGACGAACCGAATTTAACCCAAAAAATTAATCATCACGACCATGGCCCACCTCATTCTCGCAATATTCCTCATCATCTTCGGATTGAATCTACTGTTCGGGCTTTCCATTCCGATGTGGGTCACCGGCCTGCTCGCGCTGATTGCCGGGGTGATGCTCGTGTTGGAGCACTTTCGCATCCGGGTGGATCGGAAATAACCGGATGTAGTGCGGAGATCAGTCAGGGTAGGTTGCGAGCTTGCCTCGTTCTGCTGGCCAGCAGAATAGCGCGACCAGCGCGCTACCTACCACGGAACGAACCATTCATGATATTGCGCGAGTCTGCTAGCCGTAACGCCCCAATCAGCTTTGAGCTGATTTTGAGCGCGATTTGAAAACGGTGCGGACGACATTAAAAATCAGCGGACCCCAATGCACCAGCGAACCGATAATTTTCCGACGGGGAAAGAGGGTGCGCTTGGCGATGAATCCTAGCGGCACAGCCGCAAATTTTGCAAACGGGGTGAGCTTTCGCCAGAAGGTCAGCATTCGGTCCAGCCACGCCAAGGGTTGGGCGGCGGTGGCCGCAGCCTCGACGCATTGGGCGCGATGGCGGGTGATGCGCCGACTGAGCACAGCTTTGTGCCGCCCGAGCCGGATCAATTCTTCGTCTGGATACATGCGCGGTCTTCCTTGATTTCACTCAATGTGGCAGCGAATGGCTTCGGCTGACGCGCGACGTAGCGGCGGAAGGCGACGATGATCACGACCAGCGCTCCAGTATAAAAAAGCGTCAGTCCACCGAGGGCAGCGAGACGGGCGCTTTCCCAAAAAAGATAGACCAGCGTGATACTGGCGAAAGTGATCGCCATCAGGCCGGTGAAGACGGCCGCGCTGATCCAGATAAAAGTCTGGATCAGGCGGAATTTTTCTTCCTGCAGTTCGAGGGAGAACAGCTCAAGTCGGTCCTGCACGCTGGCGATGAGGCCATCGCCCAGCGCGCGCATCGAACCGACCAAGCCAAGGGAGGCGGGAGCAGAATTTTCCATCTGGATCATGAGTTTGGAGCAGGTTGAATGCTTTGGCACTTGTAGGGCCGTCGCGGGTCGGCGTGCCGACTTCGTTCGATCCGGCCCGGCCACGTGGGCCGGCCCTACCGTTCGAGTACATGCCGGACTGGGCTTACTTGCTGCGGCGCCCCAGCAATACGCCGGCGAGGAGACCGACTCCGGCGGCGATGGCCAGTGCCTGATACGGATTTTCGCGGATGGCGGTGTCGGTGCACTTGGCCCCGGCGACCACGCGGGTCTTCGCGCCTTCGTAGATATCGGAGAGGCGTTCCTGAGCAGCGTCGTAGCGCGTGCGCAAGGCGCTGACGGCGTCAGCGGTATGTTCGGAAATGGATTCTCCCATCATTTTTTCGGCATCCGCGACGAGCGTGTGCAGATCGTTGAGGAGTTCTTTGGGTGTTTGGGCGGTGTCTTTATTGTTTTTCATAGGAATTAATGCGGTCGATGGTTGGAATGTTCAGGTTCTCTTCCCGCGCAGCAAGGAGGCGATGAAGAGCACGAGAAAAATGATGAAAAAGAGCTTCGCGATACTGGCCGCCGTACCGGCGACGACGCCGAAGCCGAGGATGCCGGCGATCACGGCGATGAGGAGAAACGTAATGGTGTAGCCAAGCATGGGAGTGGAGGGTTAGTTGGTTTTTGACCCCATCATGAGGCCGCCGGCCCCAATGGCTGCGGCTAGAATACCGCCGAGAAAAAACCAAATGGTCTTATCGGTGGGATTTCCGGTGAAGAAACGGGAGACGTCGGAACCGATCGAATCGGAGGCGTTGAATCCGTAGATGATGAGCACGAGGCCTCCGATCAGCAGGGCGAGAGATAATATTTTATTCATGTTATAGCGGGTTGGGTTGTGAGAAATTCATTTTGCGAAGCTTCCGCTTCCTCGGTTTCGAGCTGGGCCCGGAGCATCCAGGCGGCTTTTTCGTGCTGCTCCATCAAACCGGTGAGAAAATCGGCGGTACCGGCATCCTCGAAGCGTCGCGTGCAGGCTTCGCTGTCGGTGCGGAGCTGCACAATCAGCTCTTCATGGAGGGCGAGCAACCCGGCGAGCATGTGCTCGGCGGATAAGCCGATGCCGGGATCGGCGAAGGTGCGGGCGGCCTTGGTCAGGTCGGCCCAGTTGCCCCGGGCACCGACGCCGATGGCGCGGGCGCGTTCGGCTAGGTCATCGATCCATTGCTCGATCTGTCGGTACTGTTCCTCGAATTGTTGGTGGAGACTGCGAAATTCCGGGCCGGTGACATTCCAATGGTAGTCCCGGGTGGTCGCGTAGAGCACGGATTCATCGGCCAGGAGGAGATTGAGCAGTTCGCCGACTTCGAGCCGAGCTTCGTCATTTATTCCAATGTTGGTTTTCATGATATGAGAAGAAAATATCGGTGCTTATTTCGCGGGCCGTTAGTTGGCATTCAGGGGCAGCCGGGAAGAGATGACTGCAGGAACGGTTGTGATCGTGGCCTTCCGGCGCTTGATCATATCGCCGATCTGGACGAGCATCGCCCACGGAGTCAGGAATATGATCTTGAGATTCAGCAAGAGCGAAGGATGGCGCGCATACTGGATATCCAGGCGGATCATCTCGTCGAAGGTCGTCCGGTTTTTGCCGGACACTTGCCAGAGGCCTGTGAGGCCGGGCAGGGCGTTGATGCGTTCGCGTTGCCACGGGAGAAACTGTTCAAATTCACTCGGGATGCAGGGCCGGGGACCGACCAGACTCATTTCGCCGCGGAGGATGTTGATGATCTGAGGCAGCTCATCCAAGCCGGAGGCCCGGAGCAGCCAGCCGCCGGGAAGGAGCCGGGCGTCGCGGGCGTCGAGTTTCACCATCGGTGTGTTTGAGGCGATCAGGTGTTTTAAATGATTTTGATGGACGGTTAAATCGGCGCCGACCGACATGGTGCGGAATTTCAACAGATAGAACCGCTGGCCGCGGAAACCGATGCGTTCCTGCCGGAATAAAACCGGGCCCGGGGAAATCAGTTGCGTGACCACCGCCATCAGCACGTAACAGACACTGAGCACGGGCAGGGCGAGCAGACAGCAGAAGATATCGAGGATGCGGGTCTCTACCGGCATGGCCTCGCGGTGAGAGGCGGCGGGCGATTGATTGGTTACAGGGCAGGGCGAAGGTTTCATGTAGTGAAAAGTCGAAGGTGGTCAGGTTCAGGACAGAATAAACGGACAGGCGAAATTGGGGCTGATGGAAGACTCAGCAGCTATTCCTCGGTGACAAATGGGGCGGGCTGGTCGGCTGACAGAGTTGTATTGCGGGTCTCTCTGCTTTTGCCCGACCAATGCTGGAGCGGTGATCAGCGGATCGGACTAAATCGGGATCTGAAGAAGAGCGGGTGGCCGGCACACGATGGGCACCTGATTCTTCGGATCGAGGGTTGGTGGTTACTGGTTGAGGATTGATCCCACGCTGGGGAGAAAATACATGCGGCCAACTGAGGCTGACCGCATGAGATTCGATTGGTTCGATAAAAAACTGGCCGCCATTGGCGGCCAGTGCTGCAGATTTAGCTCTTCACCGTCATGTCATTGGTCACGGACTTGGTGCCGCGGACATCTTGGGCCAATTTGGTGACGAGGGATTTCTCGGCATCGGTATTCGCATCGCCGGTGACGCGGACCACACCGTCTTGGGTGGTGACCTTGGTCTTCAGGGCGCTGGTGGACTTGTGGCTGAGCAGAGCGTACTTCACTTGGCTGGTGATAGAGGCATCGTCGATCTTTTCGCCGATGGTTTTGTCACCCGCAATCCGGTTGTTTTTGTCACCTGAATTCCGGTCATTTCTGTCGCCAGCATTGCGGTCATTTCTGTTATCCGCGATCCGGTCGGCATTCACGACGATGTCATTTTGCACCATCTTGACGCCATCGATGTCCTTCGCATATTCTGCGGTTAGTTCTTTCTGCGCGATGTTGTCCGCCGTGCCGGTCAGCGTGACGTTGCCGTCAAGCACGGCAACCTTGGTGCTGGTGGCGCTGACGTGGCCCTTGACGAGGAGACGGCTGCGAATCTTGAAGGCGATCCACTTATCGGATTTTTCAGGATACTCGGATTTGACGACGATTTCGTTTTTCACGCCGGTGACGCCGGGGAGGTTTTCCACGGTGTCGGCCGCGAGGGCCTTATCTTCATTGTCCTGGACGGTGCCGGTAAGGGTGACGATGCCGTCATTGGCCTTCACCTTCACGTTGTCCTCAAGGACGGTGCGGTAGTTGTAGGAAGTCTTGGCGGCTTCTTCGATTTTGCGGTCAGAAGAGTGCGAAGCGAGCAGGGCGATTGGGCCGGCGAGGAGGAGGAATAGAACTGTAATATTTTTGGTTTTCATAGATGAGAGTCGAAGAATACTCCCATCGGGTCGGTGTCGCTATGGGGCCTTGTACTACCGACGCGTCAGAGGAGGTATAATTCGTTGGCGCAGGGAGCACCGCGCCTGAAATTCCATACTTATTCGCAGGATTAAACGTAGGATTGATCGACCGAGTTCTGCGCTGAAACTTTCTCGATCCGCTAATTCGCAACGAAAGATCTGCCCACCATTGAAGGCTGGTGGGGTCGGCTCATAGCCGATATTATTTTTCGCGCAAAACCGCCGAAATTCAGGGCGAGAGGCGCTGGGCAGGTTTGAACGCGACGAGCATGACTTCGGTCGGCTCCGCATTTACCGGGCGGCGCCAGCCGAGTTTTTGCCGCAAACCCCAATCGGGTAGCGACCAGAATGGCGTGGAGGTTTTTACCTGCTCCGGGCCAAAAGTGAAACCGGCGTTGCGGACGAGCTGTTGATACTCCGCGGCGGTTCGCTGCACTTCGTTGGGGTGGCGAAAGAGCAGCCGGACGGGAGTGGAAAGGATGAAATCGCGGCAGGACTCGGAGACGAGCAACGTGCCGCCGGGTGCGAGGACGCGGTACATTTCACTCAGGACGATTTCTTGCCGCACCACATGATGAAGAAGCTGATGGCAGAGCACCAGATCGACTGAGCCATCGGGCAAGTCGAGCGCGTTGGCGTCTCCCCGGCGGACTTCGACGCGGGCCCGGCAATGTTTGGCCTGGGCGGCGGAGCGGAGGACCTCGGCGGGATTGATATCAAGGCCGATAATTAATTCCGGGGAGAAATGCCGGTCGAGCAAGGGCAGGGAAACTCCGGGGCCGGAACCGGCATCGACGATCCGTTTCGGGTGACGGGCTGCGGGCGGGAGCAGTTTCACCAGATCGCGCAAGGCCACTTCGACCACGTACCGGGTCCAAATGTTGGTGCCGAGAAACCAACGGCCAAAGCGGGTTTCAGGGACCCAGCGCAGACGGTCGGGGGA
>ENA-ORBV01000984-ORBV01000984.1-microbial-mat-metagenome-genome-assembly--contig:-NODE-984-length-64855-cov-7.515484_pt1 | contig 64855 bp, 63 predicted proteins | sample MGYA00237777_ERZ505514 | MGnify/ENA primary metagenome ERZ505514 (study PRJEB26160, sample SAMN06269048) | microbial mat metagenome | isolation source: Oligotrophic lake microbial mat | place...
AGAGACAGCTATAACGTCTTGACGATTTCCGATGTGGGGGTGCGGCGGACACGGCAGTTCTTTAAGCCGGCGGACCAGAAGGTGTTCGTGGAGAAGGCGCCGTCGGCATCGGAGCGGATTATGCAGAACATGGTGGGGGCGGCGTTTGGGCCGCAGTACCAAGTTGGGGAGATAGAGTGGGCGGTGACAGTCGGGGGCGACGGCGTGGCGACGAACCACTACAAAATGAAATGCATTTCGATGGAGAGCCAGGAGCAGCCGTTGATTCGGGTTCGCGGACATGAGGATGTGGGTGGGCAGCGATCGAGGTATTTAATTGCGGAGGGGCCCCCGGACTGGAGCCTGAGCCGAGTGGAGATGGGTGAAAACGACGCGCCGGGCGATCCGGATTACGTGCTGCACTGTCCCGGTGGGACGGGAGGGAATGACCATTCGGTGACGCTGGCGGGACATGAGTTCGGGTCGTACGCGATTAATGGATTGAGTGCGTTGAACCTTGAACTGCCGTTGGTGCCGGGGACACAGGAGCATGAGGACTTCCTGAGGTATCCGCTGCGAGAAGCGGTGAAGGTACTTCGGTTGAGTGTGGAGTTTCCCGCGTCGTTTGTGATTTTTGGGGAGTCGATGCGGGTGTTTGAGATGTGGGGCGGGGCGCGCAACTTGCGGCCTGGCGGGCGAGCGTTGCCAGCGCCGGTGAAGAACGGCCGGACGCTCTCAATCACGATTACGGATCCGGAGCCGAACCTGATTTACCAGCTGAGTTGGCGGGTTCCGGCGGTGGCGTTGGAGAGCCGGGACGAGTTGGCGCATGCACGGCGGCGGGTGTTTGCGATTAATTTGTGGAACGGTAAAGACAAGGCGCAGACAGAATTAAATAGGGTTGTAGCGCTGGTGGGGCAGATCATTATCGGCCAGTTGCAAGAAACGCTGGAGACGGAAGTTTTGCCGGATCTGGAATATGACATCAGTGTGATGATCCCAACGAAGGATGCGCCGCGCAAACTGGGGATCTTGACTGGGAGTAAGGTAAAGGACGAGGCGTTCCGGATGCGTATCGGTTGCGGGAATGCGGGGCTGGCCTATCTGGGCGGCGCGACGCAATACTTCGACGTGGATAGGGCGGCGAAAAATGCGATGACGGATACGTATTTTCCGAATGCGGCGGGGAATAAGCACTCGTTTCTGGCGTCCTATCCACTTCTGGACACGCGCACGAAACTACCGTTTGCGGTGGTGAGCCTGGGGGCGATCGGGACGGATAGCGGGAAGATTATGCTGCCGATCGCCGAGAGCGAGTGTCAGGAGAAGATCCTGACCGAATTGCATCGCGATGTTTTGCCGGAGTTGTTCCGATTAGCTAGTATGAAGGAGAGGCCTGGAAATGAAGATTGCAGTTGAGGAAGTGGAGACGTATTCGCCGGCGGTGAAAGCTTACCGGGTTGTGTTGACCGATTCAAAAGAGCCGCCGCAGCCGAAGGCGCCGCGGGCGGAACTGAATGAGATTGGCCAGAAGATATTTGAGGAGTTGCAGCGGGAGGGGAGGGAATAAATGACGCCGCAACCGGAATTTCTCGACGACTAAGAGCGGGCTTTGATCGCGGCTTAAGGGGCTGGGGATTTTGAACCGGTTCAAGGATGAGATAGCGTTGAAGGAATGGCGGTACTAGCGGCCCAGCACGTAGGAAGGTTGGCCGGGATTAGCCTCCGGCTTTCGACAGCCGATGTGGGCGGCTGTAACAGACGCTGATTGCCAGCAATGCCTGAACGAAAGAAAGTAGTAGGTGTTCATCGAGCGGCATCGTCCCATTGGGTGGGCGATGGGTTTCCGGTGCGGACGGTGTTTCCATCGAACGGCGTCAAGGAACTGAACCCCTTCCCGATGCTGGATTACGCCGGTCCGGCGAGGTTTGAGCCGTCGAACCGGCCTCGCGGCGTGGAAGAGCATCCGCATCGCGGGTTCGAGACGGTGACGATCGCCTATCAGGGCAGTGTCGATCACCGCGATTCCGGGGGCAACGCAGGCACCATTAATCCCGGCGACGTGCAGTGGATGACGGCCGCGCCGTGAGCGGTCCACGAGTAGAAGCACGGCACAGATTTTACCTCCAAGGGCGGGGACTTTGAGTTGGTGCAACTTTGGGTGAATTTGCCAGCGGCGTACAAGATGTCGCAACCACGCTATCAAGGCATCCTGAACGCCGCGATTCCACGTGTCGAGTTGGGGCAGGGAATCTACGGGCGGGTGATTGCAGTCAATTTATTCGATGTTGGTATGGACGCGGGCGCGAGTGGTGCATTGACTTTGCCGGCCGGGCACAATTCGGCGGTCGTGCTGCTGCGGGGCGAGATTACTCTGAACGGGCCGGCAACGTTGAAAGGCGCGGCGCAAGTGGCGCCGCTCAGCGTTGAGGGCGACAGCGTACTGCTCGACGCGGCGGAGGAGTCGCTGGTTTTGATCTTGAGCGGCGAGCCGATCAATTAACCCGTCGCCAGTTACAAGCCGAAGATTACCAGGCTGGCCGAATGGGCCGGATTGCCCTAGTCGGCTCGTCCGCAGGCGGATTTTCTGCTATAGGGTTTCAAGGTAGCACTGCAGAGCACCCCATTCCGCGCCATATACTCATCCACGGGACCTTCGTCCCGCGGGGCATAAAGCAATAAACCTCGTCATACCTTATGTCTACCGCGCGGTTCTCAATTCACGGCCCACGTGCGAAGTTGTGCGCTGGACATCGACGGCGCTTCAGGTGACTTGGTAGCCCGGCGGAGAGTAAGTCAAATCGTGATGACAAGATCAGGGGGCAAAGCCCGCACCCTACCTCGCTACCCGCTGTTCGACGCCGACACTCAAATATTCAAAAATTTCCAACTCGCGCTGCTGCGTCTCGAGGAGGATCGGTTGCGCGAGCAACGAGTAATCGTGCGGCGAATGAACTTTTCGGGCCTCTAGCAGGACCTTCCTGAGGTTGGCAACGGATTGTTGCGCCAGCATCATCTGCTCATCGGTCACTATCACGGCAACTCCAATTCCACAATACCGCGTTTTGGGAAACTCCTGGAAATCTGATAAGTTTCCAGCCACGCCCGCAGGATTTCGCCGCCAATGGAACTACGAGCCCAGAAGACATCCGCCTCGAACTGCAGCTTTGCCCGAGTGGAGTCAAAGATGGCTTGCGTTGGAGAGTCGATACGCTCCGTCTCAAAATCCGCGTCCATGATGAGGAGAATGTCGAGATCCCTCGGCGATGGCTTCGCCGTAACGAAACTGCCCCAGACGAAAACGCGGCTCAACTCTCCGGTTTTCGCGGCGAGAGCCACCAGCGCCTCCAATCGACCGATCAGCCACAGCCGCCTTTAGCGTTGTCGTGCCGAAGCGAGTCTGGAAAGTTGCCCAATCGGCTAGGTGAACTCCGGCGGGTAAGTCCTCTTCAGGGTTGAACTCGGGCAGCACACTCGTACGATAGCCGACGGCATCGGATCGGGTCGCCCGGGATGCTTGGGGTATCGCAAAAGGCCTTGAGCACTGAACACTGCAGCCGGAATCCCGACTAACTTGATGCAGCGGAAGTTGTTGCCGACCGTACGACAACATCGGCGTCCGAGAGAGCGATTGGCGGCTACGCCGTCGGAAATTTACTGAGATGGAGTCGACATAATCGTACGACCAGGTGGCAGAAGTATGGACTTGTTCGTCCGGGCCGTTGGCATCGCGACTCCCACGGGCGGTTCCGACGCTGATTGATTGAGTTTTTGTTGGGCGTCAGCAAGGTTATTGAACCCACGAACAATGACGTAAAGTGCAGACCCGACCGCGAGATACTCGGCAATCGAGGGGTTTGTGATGGCTTTGAAGGCGACGCTACTTGCCAGAAAATAGCCAAATCCAATCTCAGCCATGCCGTAGCTAAGTAGGTCTCTTTGCTTCCATTCGGAGGCACCTTTGCTTAATAGGAGAACAAAAACCCCGAACCCGGCGGCAAAAACGCCCAGATATGCATCGAGTTTTATAGCCCTGGACGTTATGTCATTCCGGAGGGAAAGAGTATGGTACGGCACTAGCCTCGCAAAAAGGATTGCGGCCCAAGCCGCAAACAAGCCTTTGACCAACTGAACGCGTCGGAAGCTGACAACGCCGAGCGTATTTCCCTCGTTCAGAGCGTGTCCATACCCGGCGTAGCGTCCAAGGGCTTGGATTAGTACCGTCCAACAGTGATCAATCAACTTCGCCAATCGTAGTAACACCATGTGCAAAACCGCCTCTCAAACTCTCAGGATTCAATCTCAACGGGACCGCGCGGACCTACTTTCGACGGAACCAACCCGAAGCTGAAAGTCCTCACGGCGGCCGTTTCCACTTCCTATAGTGCCCCTAGTTGAGAGTGGGGCGGGATCAGTGGAGTCCCTCCTATCCATCGCATTAGATGTGCTTCAGACGCGCGACATCTCGAGGCATCAAACCGTCCAGCACGCGTGACGGGTACCCCGTGCCGGAAGTCGTTAGCGGGTGGGAACCTAGTCAGCCACTCTCCGGTTTGGTCACGGCGTAACGGAAAGTGACAGAATCACCTGATGCCTCCCGCCCGACGCCTCCGTGTTTCGATATCCGCCAGCGCCGCTACAAAGCCACCGCGTTCCGCGCCACATACTCATCCACGGGGCTCTCATCCAGCGACACATAATGATAAACCTCGGCATACCGCAGCCCATGCTGCTTGCCCCGCACCCGGTCTCTGGATAATGCAAAATACTTGGCATAATTGCGGTTCGCCGTCTCATCGTCATTCCCCAGCAATGGGAGCCGCTTGCCCTGCGCCGCCAGCCGAGCCTTCAAAGCGGCGCCGTTCCTGCCCGCCGGACCCTGCGTCACATTCGCCAAATTCGCGTGAACTTTCCCGTCGATATAGTCCCCAATATCCACCACCCGATTCACAATCTGCGGCCCCCGCGCAAAGTAATAGGCGTCCTTCGGTCCATACGCCGTCAACCCCGCGCGGAAGTGCTCCGGATAATCCCACGGACTCGCCGCCATCCAAAATGCCGACTCCACCGCCTTCGCCCCAACCGTATGATCCGGGTTCCGCTCATATAACGACGACGGGTCATAGACAATCACGGTATCCACCTTCAGTACCCGGAACAAAAAGATCAGCCGCGCCCGAATTTCCACAATCGGCCACGCGTCCATGTTGTGATTTGGGTAGTTCAAGAAGATCGATTCCTTACACTGCAACCGCCGCCCCACCTCAAACGTGTCCTGCTCATTCTTCAGCACAATGTCCCCAATCGTCGGCCCCGTTCCCGCCATCGAATCGTTCGACATCGTGATCAAATAACCCGTGTACCCCTCATCAATCAACTTCAAAACCAGCCCGCCGGCGAAGATTGGAATATCGTCGCAATGCGGTTGAATCGCCGCGAGCACCTTCCCCGCGTGCGGTTTCCCCGCCGCCTTGCGTTCAATCGTGACCGGCGTCTGATACGCCACACCCCCGGTCCCTCCCGACTGATATTCACGGTCAATCTGCGGCTCCGGCGTGCCCTGCATAAGGCCAGCCGACAGGCTCGTTCCAAAGAAGTTCCGGCGTTGCATACATACAGTGTAAACTTACGAGTTCGTGCCAGATAACGGTCCCTTTCTTTTATCCATGACCCTGGGCGCCATCGCGCTCCTGCTCTTCCTGATTCTCGCCGTCCGCCTCCACGCCTTCCTCGCGTTGTTGATCAGTTCCATGGCGCTCGGCCTCGCGGTCGGCATGGAGCCGCTGAAGGTCATCAAATCCATTCAAACCGGCTTCGGCGAAGCGCTCGGTTTCATCGCCATCGTCGTCGCGCTCGGCGCCATGATCGGCCGGTTTCTTGAACACTCCGGCGGCGGTCGCGTCCTTGCCGATTGGCTGCTAAACAAGTTCGGCAAGGAGAACGCAGTCTGGGCCGTACTCGTCGCCGCATTCCTGATCGGCCTGCCCATCTTCTTTGAGGTCGGCTTTATCATCCTCGTACCGCTGGCCTGGAATCTCGCCAAGGAATCGAAAAAGTCGCTGCTCTTCTACGGCCTCCCGATGACCGCCGCGCTCACCGTGACCCATGCCATGGTGCCGCCGCATCCCGCGCCATCCGCCGCCGCTTCGCTGCTCGGCGCCGACCTAGGTCGCACCATCCTTTACGGCGCGCTGCTCTCCATCCCCATGGCCATTTCCGGCGGTATTCTCTACGGCCGCTGGATCGCCAATCGCCTCTTCATCCCGGTGCCCGAAATGGCTGCGCGAGTTAAAGAAGAAAAGTCGCCGTTCCCCGATCCCAGCGTGGGCCTCGTCATCCTGATCCTCGTCCTGCCGGTCCTGTTCATCTTCGCCTCCTCCATCGCCGACCTCGCCGAGTTCTCCACCGGCGGCGCGCTTGGCTTCCTTGGCCATCCCTTCACCGCGCTGCTGATAACGGCGCTCTTCGCCATGTACGCCTTCGGCATCCGGCGCGGCCTCAACCGCGACCAGCTTGGCAAAATGGCCACGGAGTCCCTGCTGCCCATCGGGACGCTGCTCGCCATCATGGGCGGCGGCGGAGCCTTCAAACAAATCATCGTCGATTCCGGCGTCGGACCCTACGCCGGCAAGCTGCTGGCTTCCTCGGCCATCTCGCCGCTGATCGTCGCTTACAGCGTCGCCGCGGGCATGCGGATGGCGCAGGGCTCCGCCACGGTGGCGATCATCACCGCCGCGGGCATCGTCGCGCCGCTCGTCAAAGGCATTCCCGGCTACACGCCGGAGATCATCGTCCTTGCGCTCTGTGCCGGCGGCACCATCCTCTCCCACGTCAACGACGCCGGCTTCTGGATCGTCAACGAATACTTCGGCATGACCGTTCCCCAGACGCTCAAAAGCTGGACTACCATGAAGGTCATCACGAGCCTCGTCGGCATTACCTGCATCCTCACGTTCCAGGCGCTCTTTGGGTGAGTGCGCAAACGCCAAAGTCACAAAGGAGAAACCATGACCGCTTTTGAAAACGCAACCAAATTTTTTGATGCCTGTGAGCTTCCGGGAGGTTGGGCTGGATGTAAGTCGTATGTCGCCGAAGGCGCATCCTTTACGGCCCAGAGCGAACCGCTGGCGGACGTAAAGACGGTCGAGGCCTATTGCGAATGGATGTACGGCTTCGCAACGGTAACAGCGCCAGGTGCAACCTATGAGCTGCATGCCTCAGCCTACGACGAAAAGACGCGGACAGCCATATTCTTCGCGACCTATCATGCCAAGCATTCCGGAGCCGGTGGTCCGGTGCCGCCGACTCATAAAGAAACCCATTCCCACTATGTCTACTTCTTGACCATGGATCTCGACAACAGAGTCCAACGCATGGTCAAAGTATGGAACGCTTCATGGGCCATACGCGAGCTGGGTTGGGCTTAGGGCGAATTTTTCAGGCGCTCTTCGCGTGAGGCGCGCGGACCACTTCCACCGAACACGCGGCCTCCGCCGCGACTGCTTCCGACACGCTCCCCATCAGGAATCGTTCCGTTCCCTGCCGTCCGTGGGAGCCGACGATAATCCAATCCGCGCCCCAGTCCGAGGCTTCTTTCAGGATCACTTCTTTGGTCCCATCGAGCAGCACGGATAGCGATTCCGATACCGCAAGGCCGGCGGGCGCCAGAATCGCGACTGCCGCCATAATCGCGTTCTGGGCCTGCAGCAGCGCCGCTTCGCGCGCCTTCTGTACTTCATCCGAGTTTACGAACGGCGGTTCAAACAGGGCGTGCATGGTAGGCAGAATCACCTCCACAACACTCAACACTCGAACCTCGGTGCGCACGGGCCACGGGCGATTCGCCACCGCCCTCGCCGCGGCGTCGGCCAACATCGACCCGTCGGTCGCCAACAGAACTTTGCGCGCGACAATCGAATTGTCGATGCGCGGTCGAATCACCGCGACCGATCCCGCCGCATGCCGAATCGTGTCGGTGGCTACATTGCTTAGAAACAGATCTTTCAGCGCGGAACTGCGATGGGATCCGATCACGATCAGGTCCGCTTTTATATCCGCCGCGCGTTCGGCAATTGCTGTCTTGGGGTCGCCGGTTACCCATTTCTCGTGCGCCCGGAGCCCGGCCCCGCCAAGGATCGCGGTAACTTCGCCTATTAACCCGGCCGGGGCCTGCTGTCCTTGTTCAACCACGGTCAAAACTTCCACCGTGGTGTCATCCGGCCACGGAAGCCCGGCTATCTCTTCAACCGCTATTTGGCTTGCCGGAGTTTCGTCGATTGCCAGAAGGATCTTCATACGCCTTTTCTCTAAGCATATCGCATACTATAGACATTCATGGGCATCTACGACGATCTGGGAGTTCGGACCATCATCAACGCAAAGGGATCATCCACTCGCGTGTCGGGCGGCTTTCTGACTCCGGAGGTCACCGCGGCCATGGCGGACGCGGCCACCCGTTGCGTCGATATGGCGGAGTTGCAGGCCGGGGCGAGCCGCATCATCGCGGATATTACCGGCGCCGAAGCCGGCATCGTAACGTCAGGCGCCGCCGCCGGGCTGTTGCTCGGGACGGCGGCCTGCGTCGCGGGGCTGGACCCCGGCCGCATGGCCCGCCTGCCGGATACAACGGGCATGAAGAATGAAGTGATCATGGTCCGCAGCCAGCGCAATTTTTATGACCATGCCGTTCGCGCGAATGGCGTCCGGATCGTCGAAGTGGGCCTGCCGGACCGCGTCGCCGGCGCCGGCGTACGCGACGCCGAAGGCTGGGAGATCGCCGATGCCATCAATCCGGCTACCGCCGCCGTCGTCTATGTCGCCACTGGCAGCGCCCGGCCTGCGTTGGAGGAAGTTGTCCGCGTGGCGCATGGCCGAAACGTGCCGGTATTGGTGGACGCGGCGGCGCAACTGCCGCCTGCATCGAACCTGAAACGGTTCATTGCCGCCGGCGCGGATCTGGTTGCTTATAGCGGCGGCAAAGCCATCGGCGGGCCGCAAGGCTCGGGGATTCTGTGCGGACGGCGCGACCTGATCATGTCGGCGATTCTGCAAAATCTGGATTTGGACATCGAGTGGGCGCAATGGGCGCCGCCAGCGTCGCTGATTGATAAAGACCGTCTCGCCGGGCTGCCGCCCCACGGTATCGGGCGCAGTTGCAAGGTGGGAAAAGAGACCATTGTTGGGCTGCTGGTGGCGTTGAAGCGGTTCGTCGCCGAGACCGATGAAGCGCGGCGGATCATCTACCGGGCGCGTGTGGAACGGCTCGCGGCGCAGCTCGGCGGCGCGCGTGGCTCCATTCGCGAAGGGCTGGTGCCGAAACTCGCGATTGAAGTTGCCGATGGCGCCGCCGCTTGCCTCCGGTTGCAGAACGGAACGCCCTCGGTACATGTGGATCCGTCACGCGCCGCGGAAGGCATATTGGTCATCAATCCGGTGTGCCTGCGCGATGATGAATTGGACGCGCTGGCGCAACGTCTGCGCGAGGTTGTGGGATAGGAGAACCCATGTTTCGACTAATTTCAACAGGCCTGCTGGGCGCGGCGATTGGCTTGGCCGCCGATTGCGAAGGGCTGGCGAAGTTGACGCTTCCGTCAACGAGAATCGCCGAAGCCAAACTGACGCCCGCGGACAAGGGCATACCCGCCCATTGCCGCGTTACCGGCGTCATCACGCCAACCACCGATTCCGAAATCAAGTTTGCCGTCTGGATGCCGGAGACGGACTGGAATGGCAAGTTCCTGGGAATCGGGAATGGCGGCTTCGCCGGATCGATCGGCACCGGCGGATTGGCCGAGGCCGTTCGTAATGGATTCGCTTCCGCTTCGACCGATACGGGCCACACGGCCACCGGCGGCGTGGACGCCAAGTGGGCCTTGAATCATCCCGAGAAAATCATCGATTTCGGCCATCGCGCCATTCATTTAACGACCGTGCACGGGAAAGCAATCACGACGGCCTTCTACGGTTCGGCGCCGAAGAAATCGTACTTTTCAGCCTGCTCGAATGGCGGGCGGCAAGCGCTGATGGAAGCGCAGCGGTATCCGGAAGACTACGACGGTATTATCGCCGGTGCGCCCGCCAACAACTGGACCCACCTGATGACGAACGCGGCTAAAAACGCGCGGGCGACGTTGAAAGATCCGGCCTCTTATATTCCGGCGGAGAAGCTGCCCGCAATACAGGCGGCGGCGCTCGCGGCGTGCGACAAAAGCGACTCGGTTGCCGATGGCGTCATCGAAAATCCGGCCAAGTGCGGGTTCGATCCCAGCGTCTTGCTGTGCAAAGGCGAGGAGACGAAGGCTTGCCTGACGGCTCCGCAAATGGGCGCGTTGAAAGAGTTGTACGGCGGCCTGCGCGATGTCAATGGGAAGCTTGTATATCCGGGCTATGCGCTCTCCGGCGAAGCGGAAAATGGCGGTTGGGGTCCTTGGATCACCGGTCCCGCGCCGGAGAAAAGCGCGCTCTTCGCCTTCAGCACGAATTTCTTCAAGTACATCGTTTACAGCGATCCGGAGTGGGATTATAAGACTTTCGACGTCGGCAAGGATCTGCCAGCGGCCCAAAAACTGGCCGTGCATCTGAACGCCACCGACCCCGATTTGAAGGCCTTTCAAGCGCGCGGCGGCAAGCTGATTCTCTACCACGGCTGGTGCGACGCCGCCATCCCCGGCCAGGCGGTGATCGACTATTACGATTCGGTGGTAAAGAAAATGGGCGCGAAGTCAGCGGGTTCTTTCGTCCGCTTATTCATGGTGCCGGGCATGCAGCACTGCGGCGCCGGCGCGGGTCCGAACAGCTTCGGCCAGGCTGGCGCGCCGAAGGGGGACGCCGCGTCAAATATCGCCATGGCCTTGGAGCAGTGGGTGGAGAAGGGGACGGCGCCGGAACAGATCATCGCCACGCGCCCGGGACGCACGCGGCCCTTGTGCGCCTACCCGAAAACGGCGAAGTACAAGGGGACGGGTTCCACCGACGACGCGGCCAACTTCGAATGCGTGCAATAAATCGGATATTATAAGGTCCTATGAAAACTCTGTTGTTGACTACTCTCGTGTTCGCGGTCTCCGCCATTAGCTTTGCCGAGACTGCCGATGAAGCCGCCGTTCGCGCGGCGCATGCATCGTTCGTGGCCGCGGCGAAAGCCGGCGACGCGGCGGCGCTGGGAAAGATCTTCGCCGACGGCTTGCAGTACAGCCATTCCAGTTCCATGGTGGAAACCAAGGCACAGGCAATCGCGGCGCTGGCGAAATCGAAAGGGAATTTCGAGGTACATGATCAGACGATCCACGTCTACGGCAAGACCGCCACCATTCGCGCGAAAATGACGGCGCACACCGCCGCCGGGGATATCCCTCTAACCATGTTGCAGGTGTGGACGAAGAACGGGAAAGATTGGCAGATGGTGGAGCGCCATACCACCCGCATTGCGCCGCCCGCCGCGAAGTAGTCATGTTGCTTCTGCTCGCGCAGGCCTTGTTCGTCGCGACGCCTTTCACGCCGGAACACAGCTTCACTTCCGGCGTCGAAGGCCCGGCCACCGACAAGGCCGGCAACGTCTATGCCGTCAGCTATCAACGCACCGATACGATTGGGCGCGTCACGCCCGATGGCAAGGCTGAGCTTTGGGTGACGATGCCCGAGGGAAGCTTGGGCAACGGCATTCGATTTACGCCTGAAGGGCGGATGTTTGTAGCCGACTATAAGGGGCACAACATTCTGGAGATCGATCCCGGAACGCGAAAAATCTCCGTCTTCGCCAAGGTCCCGACAACCAGCCAGCCGAACGATATCGCGCTGGGGCCGGACGGGACTCTGTGGGCATCGGACCCCGCCTGGAAGGAGGGTACCGGCCAGGTGTGGCGGATCGACCGCGACGCGAAAGTAACCAGCGCAGCTACTGGTATGAGCACCACCAACGGGATCGAAGTGAGTCCAAACGGGAAGTATTTATATGTGAATGAATCGGGCTCGCGAAAGGTGTGGCGCTTCCGGATTGCGAAGGATCGGTCGCTGGTGGAGAAGCAGATGTTGATCGAGTTTCCGGATTTCGGCATGGACGGAATGCGCGCGGATGTGAAGGGAAACCTGTACATCACGCGGCACGGGAAGGGAACTGTCGCCATAGTCTCGCCGCGCGGGAAACTGCTGCGCGAAGTGGGCGTGTTGGGGAAGAGTCCGACGAATATCACCTTCGGCGGGCCGGATGGAAAAACGTGTTACGTGACCGAAGTGGAGAAGGGCCGCATCGTTTCATTCCGCGCGAGATACAAGGGGCGTTAGTTACGCCAGCCCGAGGCGAGCCGCTGCTTGCGCCAAGCGCTTGTCCAAAGTCCAAAAGCGGCACTTCGACACGAGCGATGAGGCGAGCAAGTGGACGTCTACCCAGCCAATGCCCAGACCCCACAGCTTGTGTTCCTGAATGAGCGCCAGAACTTCCGTGTGGCCGGCCAGCGTGACCGCGGGCAAGGCGCTCAGACTCTCGAGGACTATCCCGCGGTCCTTTAGATTCCCGCATGCCAATTCACCGCAAACGAAGGGGTGAATGAGAATTTGCTCCTCGATCAGGAGGGCGTCTAGCCCGTTTTCTCCATAGCGGAAATGTTCGATCCAAATAGAAGTGTCGGCGAGAATCATTAAGCAAGACGCCGCCGCGGAATATCTCCGAGCTTGGGTTGCGTTCCGCCCTGAGCAGCGAGCCATTTCGCGGATTGACGCGCGATTAGGGCCTGCAAGCCTTCCCGCACCAACGCCGTCTTCTCTTGGATGCCAGTCAGTTCTCTGGCCCTGTTCACAAGTTTTTCATCAATGTTCAACGTCGTTCTCATATGCATCAGTGTGCATGCATTATGCATATAAGTCAACCCGTCCGATACTTTAGCCGGGCGGAGCCTCATTCAAGGGGATACGGTTCGTTGATTGCTTAACTCACCGAACCGGAGGATGCGGACCCGCATCAGCGTCATCGAACATCAGGAGTTTCTCAAGTTCTTGCGCACCATCGACAGTGAGTCATGCCCGCTACCGGGGGCGCATGAAATTCGCGTGCACGTAATCGGCGACTTTCCCGCACACCTGCCTACTGGCGCCGGTGTCGAACTTGAAGTGGATGCCGCCGTAAACACGACTGATCGCCATCTGTTCGGCAAGATGCGAGAAGCCGGTGAACGCAAGCGTCTCGCTGGGCAGGCCCATGGTCCGGTTCCAGGTCACCGACAACGGGATATCGTCGCGTTCAAACGTCAGCGACAGCGCACGGGCTGACGCAAACGACAGGCACGCCATGTTACCGGCGTACGCCGGGTAGGGCGGGTTTGGCAGGAGGGATAGCCAGTTTGGGTCGGCATCCGTGGCATTGTTCAGATCCTGGTCGGCGAGGCGAATAGCGGTAACGGGCCGCCACACGTTGTACACGAACTTGCTCGTGAACGATGTCTGTAAGCCGTCATTGAGGCTGGCATTCAGGAGCGCGAACAGCCTAGCCGCGTCAATGAGGCTCAAGGCTCGCGATCGCGCGACGCCGGCAGCCACGTTGTTCCACACTATCCATGGACTTGTGCTCGTATTCACCCCGTGGGCGATTTGCGCGAGCAGAGTCTGCAACAACCTGGACCGGTGTTAATACGCGGACGGTTGCGGGGGAAGGACACGTTCAAGGATGCCAGGCGTGAGGAATGACCAGGCAAACGGCCGAACTTCTTGAGGGATTCGACTCACTCCCGAATGATGAAAAAAGGGTATTCACGGCGGCGATTTTGCGGCGAGCGGCGCCGTACGATTCCGGCCCGTTTGAGGGCCGCGAGGCCGCCCGCGCTTCGGACGATCTCTTCCCCATGCTCGACGCGGAAGAAAGTTTTCGAAGCTGAATTGAATGACACTGCTTCGCTGACTTAGCCGCGATTAGTATTCGGCCTACAGCACCCCATACTTCGCAAAAACATCCCGCAAATACGCCCCCGTCCGCAACTCCGCCCGCGAATGATTCTCTCGTGTCACCTGCTCAAATGCCAAATCCAAAACCTGCTTCACCATTGAACCCGGCACTACCACCACTCCATCAGAATCCCCGAATACAAAATCGCCCGGATGAACCAGGACCTCGCCGCACTCCACCGGAACATTATAGGCCGTCACGATGCCCCGGCCCATTGAATCCACCGGTTTAATCCCCGCCGCGAACACCGGAAATCCGATCTCTTCAATCTTCGCAATATCGCGCACAAGTCCATCGATAACGGCGCCCCGCGCCCCGCGAGCCTTCGCGGCCGTCGAAAGCAATTCTCCCCAGGGGGCATTCCGCAACGACTTCTGCGTGCCAACCACAGCCACCTCACCCGGCATAAGGCTATCCACGGCCGCGATCTCAACGTCGTATGGATTCTCCGGAGTGTGATAAATGTCCGAGCACGAAATCGTCCGCGCCCAACCCGCGAAAACGCAGCCTTTATGTACCGGGCGCAAGTACTCGCGCATCGCCTGTTGGCGCACACCGAGTTGATCCAGCGAATCGGAGACGACGGCGGTGTAGAGCCGCGTCTCCGCGAACTCACAAGCGGCAATATCCCAGGCGGTCATTTGGCTACGGTATCATGGCCGTGCCGCTATGGACTACTTTTCGCGACGATCCTTTTTGCAGGCCTCCGCGGCTACCCAAGCTCCCGCGGCGGCGCGCCCGAACGTACTCGTCATCATGTTCGACCAATGGCGGTTTGATTGCCTTGGCGCGAATGGCAACATACTCATCAAGACGCCGAATCTGGACAAACTCGCCGCCATGTCCACCAATTTCTCGCAGACGTTCGTCCAGGCCCCCGTGTGCGTTCCGTCCCGCATTAGCTACCTTACCGGACGCTATCCGCACTGCCACAAGAACCGCGTCAACTACACGCCCTATCGCGGCGCGGAGCCGATGTTGCAGCGGTTGCTACAGCAGGCCGGCTATCGCACCGGTAGTGTGGGCAAACTGCACTTTATGCCGCCAACCGCTGGGCACGCCCGGACAACGGGGTTCGACGATGTCCAACTCGACGATGGCATTCCCCGCACCGACCCCCATTCCGACTACGTCAAATGGCGCAAGCAAAACGATCCCAATGCGGCGGCGTTCCATTACAACGATACGGTGAAAGGCGGCAACCCGTTTCGCGCCAAGATCGACCGCCAATACACACCCACCGCCTGGACCGGCGCGGAGACGCGGCGGATGTTGCGTGAATTGGCCGCCGGCGCCGCCCCATTCTTCCTCTACTCCTCCTTCTTCAAACCGCACGCGCCCTACACCGTGCCCGCCCCCTACGATCGAACCTACGACGGCGTGGAGATCCCGCAGCCGAAACAGGTCGACCTCAACTACATTCGCCAACTGCCCGCGCCCGTCCAACGAATGATCCTGCGATTCAAGCCCGCCTACGACACCAATCGGGAACTCCTGCAGTGGATGTGGCGCGGCTACTACGCCGGTGTGACGATGCTCGATGACGAAGTGGGCCTGATATTACAAGCGCTGGAGCAGACCGGCAAATCGGCAAACACCGCCATCTTCGTCCTCTCCGATCATGGCGACCAAATGCTGGAGCATGGCCTTTTCGGAAAAAACGTGTTCTTCGAATCCTCCGTCCACGTGCCCATGCTGATTCACGCGCCGGGGCGAATGGCGGCGGGCGCCAGAACCGGGTTGACCGAAGCGATCGACGTGATGCCAACGATTCTCGATATCTGCGGCGTCCCCGTTCCGGAATATGTCCAAGGGCGGAGTCTTATTGAAGCGGAATCTCGCGAAATGGTCTTCTGCGAAAACATCATGCCGGAGGTTATCACCAATGGCGATACCGGCTATCCGTTCATACCGGGAAAAGGCATCGACGGCATTCGCCATCCCGACGCGAAAATGGTCCGCACCAAGCGTTGGAAACTGAACTACTATCCCGGTTATGACGGCGAGTTGTACGATCTGGAAAATGACCCGGGTGAGTGGAAGAATTTGTACAAAACCGAACCCGCCCGCGTGAGTGAGTTAAAAGGGTCGCTGCTCGATTGGCTGGCCACCGTGGATGAGGCCGATCAAATCGCGAAACGCTGGGAAATCTAACCGGTTTGCCAAACGGGTATCAAAATTAGATAGACTCAAGGCGTATTAAAAATGCTGCATCCAACTCTGCGGAAGTTTTCGACATTCGCCCTGGCGACGGTAATGTTCGCCGCGGCGGAGGTGACCGACGTCGCGCCGCTTGGCGCTTTTACTACCATTGAGCGCCGCCATTGGGCGTTCCAGCCGCGGAAGGATGTCACGCCTCCGGCGTTCACCGACGCCTCCGGAAAGGCATGGGTTCGCACGCCGATCGACGCGTTCGTGTTGGCCGGCTTGCGCAAGGCTGAACTGACGCCCGCCGCGGAGGCCGACCGCGCGACGCTGATTCGACGCGTCACCTACAACTTGCACGGCCTTCCGCCAACCCCGGAGGAGGTTGCCGCCTTCGCCGCCGACAAATCGCCGCAAGCCTATGAGCGGCTGGTGGACCGCCTGCTCGCCTCTCCCCGTTATGGCGAACAGTGGGCGCGGCATTGGCTGGATGTCGTGCGCTTCGCCGAATCCGATGGCTATGAATACGATACCCACCGGCCCGATGCCTACCGGTTTCGCGACTATGTAATCGCCAGCTTCAATTCCGACAAGCCATACGATGAGTTCCTGAAGGAACAGTTAGCCGGCGATGAAATAGACCCCAAGAACGACACGCTGCTGGTCGCCAGCGGCTTCAACCGTCTGGGACCGTTGCGCAAGAACCAGGGGAACCAGGACGTAGCCAGTTCGCGCACCGAAGTTTTGACGGAGATGGCCAACATCGTCGGCGCTGGATTCCTGGGTATGACGATGGGCTGCGCGCGCTGCCACGATCATAAATTCGATCCCATTCGCCAGTCCGATTACTACCGGTTACAGGGCTATTTCGCGCAAACGAAGGAGAACGACGTTATCGTCGCCACGCCGGAAGAACAGGCGAAACATAAGACCGTGATGGAGCCGCTCGAAAGCGAAATGCGGAAACTCCGTTTCTCTATGCGGCGGGCATCGGAGGAGGATAAAGGCAAAATCCTGACGCGCCTGGAAGAGATCGACGGGCAGATTCCGCCGCCGCTTACCGCCATGTACGCCGTGAGAAACGACACGAAAGACATGACGCAGATCCACATGCTGGAGCGCGGAGATTACCGCAACAAAGGCTCCAAAGTGGGAATGCGCCCGCCCGGCGTGTTGCTCCCCGATGGCGCGGCCGAAATGCCGCTCGATACCGCCAAGCCCCGCTTGCGTCTGGCCGAATGGATCACCGAACCATCGAATCCATTAACAGCGCGCGTGATGGTGAATCGAATCTTTGGCTTCCATTTCGGACGGCCGCTGGTCTCCACGCCGAACGATTTTGGCAAGATGGGCACGCGGCCCACGAATCCGGAATTGCTGGATTGGCTGGCCAATGAATACGTGAAGGGCGGCTGGAAGATGAAGCCGCTGCACCGTATGATTCTTCTCTCCTCCGCCTACCGCCAGTCGAGCCGCTCGGCGAACGAGAAGGCTTTCGCGACCAAGGATCCGGAGAACAAGTTGCTCTGGAAAGCGAACCGCCGCCGGCTGGAAGCCGAAGAGATTCGCGATACCATGCTCGCGATCTCCGGACGCTTAAACACCAAGGCTGGCGGGCCATCGGTGATGGTCTCCATCGATCCGGAGCTGATTAAAGACTTGAAGCGGCCGCAGTATTGGGTTACCACGCGGGACAAGTCGGAGCATGATCGCCGGACGATCTACATGATCTATAAACGCAATCTGATTCTGCCTTTCATGCAGGTCTTCGATTCTCCCGACACGCTGCTTTCCTGCGCGCGCCGCGATCAATCCACCCACGCGCCGCAAGCTTTAGAACTCCTGAATGGAACCGTTTCGAACGACCTGGCGCTATCGCTTGCCAAACGGCTAACCGGGATGGCCCGGGAGCGTGTGGACTATGCGTTCCGCCTCGCCGCGGGACGGCCGCCGAATGAGCGCGAGCGCCTCCTGTCGCTCAACTATTTGGACGATCCCGATCCGGCCGCGGCCACCGAGTTCGCCCTTTCCCTATTCAATTCGAACGCCTTTCTCTACGTGAACTAACATGAGTGAACATATTCGTTTTGCCCGCAATCGACGCGAGTTTTTGACGGACTGCTTCTGCGGTTTCGGAGCCATGGGCTTCGGCTCGCTGATGGCGGCCGAGGCGGCGAAAAATCCGCTGGCGCCGAAAGCCCCGCACTTCCCGGCGAAGGCCAAGTCGATGATCTTCCTGTTCCAGGCGGGCGGGCCATCGCACCTCGAAACGTTCGATCCCAAGCCGCTCCTCAACAAACTCCACGGCGAAAAGCGGCCCGATACTTTTGGAAAAGTCGAATACCAGAACGTCAACGCGAACTCGCGCATACTCGGCACGAAACGGACGTTTTCGCGCTACGGAAAATCCGGATTGGAGATCTCCGATCTGCTCCCGCATCAGGCGCAGATTGCCGACGACCTGTGCGTCATCCGCTCCATGTATGGCGACATGGTCGTGCATTCCGCGGCGCAGTATCAACTTATGTCCGGCCGGGTAATTCCGGGCTTTCCGTCCATGGGAAGCTGGGTGACGTACGGCCTCGGCACGGTCTCCGATTCGCTGCCGGCATATGTTGTAATGCCCGACCCCAACGGCGCTCCGGAAGCTGGCCAGCCGATGTACACGAACGGCTTTTTGCCGGCGGTGTACCAGCCGGCGATGTTCCGCGCCGGCAAGCGTCCGGTTCTGAATTTGGAAGTGCCGAAAGGCATCACCATGGACCGGCGCCGCAAGACCATTGACCTGATCCGTCAGTTGAACGAAGCGAACATGCTTGGGGAGGACCAGGAACTGGCCGCCCGCATTTCAGCCTACGATACGGCCTTCAAAATGCAGACGCAGGCGCCCGAACTCTTCGATGTTTCGAGCGAACCCCAGGAGACGCTCGACATGTACGGCGTCGGTAAGCCGGATACGGACGACTACGGCCGGCGTTGTTTGCTGGCCCGCCGCTTGATTGAGAAAGGCGTTCGGTTCGTTTGTGTCGTGGCCGGTGGCGGCGGAGCCGAAACCGAATGGGACGCACACTCCGATATCGAGAAGAATCATGCGCGAATGGCCCGATTGACCGATCAGCCGACGGCCGCGTTGGTCAAGGATTTGAAGCGGCGCGGCCTGCTCGATGAGACCATTGTGCTGTGGGGCGGGGAGTTCGGCCGGTCACCGGAATCGGAGCGCGGCTCGGGTCGCGATCATCACAATACGGGCTTCACCATGTGGGCCGCCGGCGGCGGATTCAAGGGCGGCCTGGCCTATGGAGCAACCGACGACATTGGCCTGAAATCCACCGTGAATCCCGTGCATTTCCGCGATCTGCACGCGACGCTGATCAACCAATTGGGCTTGCAGCAGGACGCGTTGAGCTACCTGCACCAGGGCCGCCGCGAACGGCTGACGGAGGTGCACGGAACTATTTTGAAGGACATTTTGGTCTGACCTTATGATGAGACTCAGTTGTCTTTCCCTCAGCTATCAGAACCAGTTCCGGGCCGGCAAGATGGATTTGCCGAAGTTCATCACCGCCGCGCGCGCGCTGGCGTTCGACGGCGTTGACCTGCACATGCAGCACTTGAAGGGCTTCGACCGGATTTACTTGAAACAGTTGCGGCGGATGCTGCTCGACAACGGCATGTCGGTGCCGAGTTTCCCGGTATCAACGGAGTTTGGAATGTACCCCGACCGGATCGGCGCGGAGATTGAAAAATGCCGCGTAGGCATGGAAGCCGGGTTGTTTTTGGGAGCGCCGTTAGCGCGCTTGTTCGTTGGCTCCACGCCGGCCGGGGGTAATGCCGAGGAGGCATTCAAACGGGGCGTGGATGCCCTGCGCCGCTGCGCCGAGATTGGGGCGGATATTGGCATGGTGGCCGCGCTGCAAAACCACAGCGGACTGACCAGCACCGGCGATGATATGCTGCGGTTTCATAAGGCGGTGAATCATCCCAACTTTGCGCTGGTGCTCGATACGGGCCATTTCACGGGCCGTACCGGGCCGCGCGGGCCCAAGCAGGAAGGGCACACCTTCGACAACTACTACCGCTCGCTGGAGCAGGTGGCGCCGCTAGCGCCATTCGTGCGCGTTAAGAGCTACGAGCCAGACGCCCAGGGCGCGGAAAAACACATCGACTACAAACGCGTCTTCAATATTCTCCGCGGCGTCCATTACAATGGCTTTTGCAGCATGGTCTACGAGGGAACCGAGGATGAGATGACGGCAATTCCCCGCGCCGCGCAATACCTGCGAAAGATGGTCCGCGGCGACTAGGAATTCGGCGATACGATGGAATACTCATGAGTGATCCAATCGCCGAGTATTTACAGTGGAAGAAGCAGGGCGGGGACCTGCGCGCGAAAGCCAAACAGGCCATTGAGGCGCGGTTTCGAGAGCTGTTAACCGAGGCAGCGCATCTGGCCGAAGAGTATCGCGCCGATTTTGGCGTGGCGCTGGCGCTCCCCGCCGCCGTGAGCTCGTTCAAGTTCAAAGCCGGTGCGAAGAAAGCTGTCAAGAAAGCGCTCCCGAAGCCGGAGCCGGTCAAGGTGGCCGATCCGAAAGTGGTGGCGTTGGAACGTCAACTCGCGGCGGCCCGGAAGAAGTTGGACGCCGCCAAAGCGAAAGGCGCCGGGACGAAGAATCTGGAAGACCGCGTTTACGAATTGGAAGATGATCTGCGTCTGGCGACGCAATCGGTATAGGTGAGTATGCCTCTATTGTTTTTGCTGCTGATCTGCGCCGCCGCGGCGGCGCAGGAGATTCCCGCCGTCTTTGGCAAGTACTGCGCGGCCTGTCATGCCGATAGCGCCACCGGCACGGATCGCGGCGCCGGGCTGATCGACACGCGGTCGTTGCGGTCCCGGTCGGAGTCGCAAATTCGGGGCATCATTCGCAACGGAACCCGTGGCGGCATGCCCGCCTTTCCCCTGCCTGACGCCGAGTTGGACATCCTGGCCAAAGCAGTTCGCTCCTGGAACGCTTCGGCGTTTGACGCTCATCCGCCCGGCGATCTGGCCGCCGGTAAAGCGCTGTTCGAAAAGCAGTGTCTAACCTGCCATATGGCGCTAGGGCACGGCGGGTCCAATGGACCGGATCTCTCGGCCGTCGCCCGCGAATTGACGGTGCGGGAATTGGAGCAGACGCTGTTGAATCCCAATTCCCGCAAGGGGAAGCGCAACGGCGCGGCCTGTCCAAGTTGGGCTTTCTGCCCCGACGATCCGTGGGGAGTGGTGTCGGTTCGTTTGAAGGATGGGACTTCGCTGCGGGGGTTCGCGCGCAGCCAGGGCGCGCATGATTTGCAGTTGCAGACGTTCGATGGCAAGCTGCATCTTTTGACTTCGGCGGACTACTCCGCCGTCACCGCGGAAGCCGCATCACACATGCCCGCGTTCAAAGGAACGACCGGGGAGCGCCGGGATTTGGTCGCGTATTTAAGCACATTAGGGGGCACTGGGCTGGGACCGCTGTCGGCCGCTCCCGCTGCAACAGCGGCAGCCATGGCGAGTGTGCAGACCCCGAAGCCGGGTGAATGGCCCGGCTATCACGGGCTGCCATCCGCCAACCGCCATAGTCCTTTGGCGCAAATCACGGTGGCCAACGCGGCACGGCTGAAACCGGCGTGGAGCTACGCGCTCCCCCATCCCAGCTTGCAAACGACGCCGCTGGTTGCCGATGGGGTGATGTTTGTGACGGCCCCGAACCAAGTCTGCGCACTCGACAGCGGGACGGGAAGAGAAATCTGGTGCTGGGTTCGTTCGCGAAACGACGCCCGTAGAATTTCCGGCGATGCGGCCAAAGGCGCGCAGCGCGGCGCGGCCCTATTGGGGAACAGGATCTATTTCGCCACTGACGATGCTCACCTCGTGGCCTTGAACCGTTTAACCGGCGCGCTGGTTTGGCAGGTGTTCCTGCCAATCGATAAAGTAGGAGCGTATGGCTCCACCGCCGCCCCTCTGGTTGTGGACGACCTGGTCGTCACCGGCATCGCAGGCGGGGATGCGCCACTGTTGGGCTTCGTGGTGGCGCTCAAAGCCTCCACCGGCGAAGAAGTCTGGCGCTTCCGCACCATCCCGAAACATGGCGAGAAAGGCGCGGAAACATGGGGCGGCAAGGCGATTGAGTTCGGTGGCGGCGCGACTTGGCTGACGGGTTCGTTCGATCCGCAAACCGGCACGTTGTATTGGCCGACCGGGAATCCCTATCCGGACACTGACGGCACGGACCGCGCCGGGGACAACCTGTATACAAACTGCGTGGTGGCGCTGGACGCCAAGACTGGCAAGTTGAAGTGGCATTTTCAGTTCACGCCGCACGACCTTTGGGATTGGGACGCGACGGAGCCGCTGGTGTTAGTGGATGCCAGCTTCAAGGGCCGTCCGCGCAAACTCCTGTTGCAGGCCAACCGGAACGGCTATTTCTACGTACTCGACCGCACCAGCGGCGAGTTCCTGCTCGGAACGCCATTCGTGAAACGGCTTACATGGTCGAATGGGCTGGACGCCAAGGGCCGTCCACAAGTGAACCCGGCCGCGAAGCCTACGGCGGGCGGCACGAAAGTCTGTCCCGCCGTTCGCGGCGCGACGAACTGGTACTCGACGGCGTACAACCCGGCGACGAAGCTGTTCTACGTTATGGCGGTAGAGGACTGCAACATGTACCGCGCGTCGGGGAACTGGTTCGTTCCGTATAACGATCCGGCCAATCCGCCGGAAAAAGTGCTGCGAGCGTTGGATATTGAAACGGGAAAGATAGTTTGGGAAGTACCGCAGATTGGCGCTCCGGAAGCAAACTATTCGGGCGTGTTATCCACGGCTGGCGGTTTGCTGTTCTACGGTGAGTCGGGCGGAACGTTCGCCGCCGCTGACGCGAAGACGGGAAAGACGCTGTGGCATTTCCCCACCGGGCAAGCGTGGAAGGCATCGCCCATGACTTATACGGTGAAGGGGAAACAACACGTGGCGATCGCCGCCGGCGGGCAGATCCTTGCCTTCGCGCTCGACTAAAATACCTGTTATGCTCCGCACCTTATTTTTGGCGGCCGTCGCGCTGACTGCACAGCCCCACCCCTTGGAAGCGATCATCACGGCGGCGCGGGAGAATTCGCCGCGATTGAAGGAGTTGCTTGCGACGGGGCTGCCCGGATTGGCGGGCCGGAATGGCGCGGCGGTGTGGGGGCAGGAGTTCCTCTTCGCGGTCCAATCCCCGGAGGCCGCGACGGTCTCAATAGATCACGGGCCGCCGCTGGTGATGCGGCAGGTGGCGGGCTCACCGTACTGGTATCTGTTGAAGACCCTCCGGCTGGGCACCACCCACCACTACGGATACGCGGCCGGCGGGAAGTCATTGGGGACGTATGACGTTGCTGGGTACAACCCGGATTCATACCCCAGGCCCGGAGTGGCGTCCGGCGTCTTGTCGAGCAGGAAGAACCTACAGAGCCGCATTTATCCGGGCATGTCGGCGAACTTCTGGGTGTACGCCAATGCGGGCGTGGACCTGAAGAATGGCGCTCCTCTGATGGTGTGGCAGGACGGCGAGACCATAGTCGGCAACGCGGATCTGCTGCGGCTGCGGCTTCAAATTGTGAGCGACAACCTGGTGGCGAAGAAGCTCATCCCGCCGATGGTCCATGTGTTGATCTCGCCAGGGGAGGGCGGCGAGGCGCGAGGCACGCGGATGCGGAGTATTCAATACGATACGGTTTCGGATCGTTATGGGAAGTATCTGCTGGAGGAGATCCTGCCGGAGGTCGAGAAGACGTACAAGATCCGGAAGGACGCCTACTCGCGGGCGGTGGCCGGAGCGTCGTCGGGAGCGATCTGCGCCATGAACGCGGCCTGGTATTTCCCGGGGCAGTTTAGCCGGGTTCTATCGCATATCGGCAGCTACACGGCCATTCAGTGGCAGCCGGAGAAGGGGATCGATGGCGGCTACATTGTGTCGCACCGCGTGCGGCGCGAGGCGCGGAAGAATTTGCGCGTGTGGCTGTCGGACGGCGCGGACGATATCGAGAATCAGACCGGCAGTTGGCCGCTCAACAACATCCAATTGGCGAACGCGTTGAAGCTGAAGGGGTACGATTTCCACTTCCGATTCGGCGAAAGCGCGCACGCCATCGCGCAAGGGGCGATGGATTTGCCGGAGTCGCTGGTTTGGCTGTGGCGGGATTACGATGCGGCCAAGACGGACCAGGTTTTTGAGATGGAATCGGAGGAGAAAGCGAAGCCGTTGTTCCGCGTGAAGATTGCCAACCGCGAGGCGTGGTGAATTGTATCTGTGATACAGTCTCAGTCAAACCTGTGCTCAGCAGGTAACGCTTTGAAAGAAGGGGAGTGAAATGCTACTGCGAAGAATCGCCTTTGGCTTGCTGATGAGTGCGGCCCTGTTGGCGCAGGGTGAGCGCGGAACCTTTAACGGAACGGTCCTGGATGCATCGGGCGCCGCGGTCGCGGGCGCCCTGGTGAAGGTTTTGAACCCTGCTACGGGTGTGGAAGTCTCCAGCGCGACGACAGAGGCTGGCGTGTACCGAATGCCGGCGCTCTCGGCCGGCACGTATCGCATTTCGGTGGCCGCGCCGGGCTTTAAGGGCGCGATCCGCGACAACGTGGTGCTTTCCGTCGCGCAAACGCTAACCGTGGATTTCAATATGGAAGTTGGCCAGTACACTGGACCGCAGCAAGGGCCGCGTAACATCGAAATCGCATTGCGGTTTAACTTTTAACGGTAATGCCGCAACAGTCAAATGGGGACCGGCCGCGGCCGGTCCCCTTAACCATTCCGGGATTGCCTCCGGCGAATCCAACCTATTCGCAGGCGACGGTCTTGGGCGATCTTGTTTTTGTCTCGGGGCAGTTGGGGATTGATCCGTTGACGAACCGGCTGGCGGGTGATGATATGCGCTCGCAGACGCGGCAGGCGTTGTTGAACATAGAGCGGATTTTGAAGGAAGCGGGGTCGGGGCTTGATCGGGTGGCGCGGTGCAATTTGTACCTCACCGATTACGGGCGATTGGCTGAAGCGAACGCCGTTTATGCCGAGTTCTTCTCCGATCACAAACCGGCCAAGACGGGGGTTGGCGTGTCGCAGTTGTGGGCCGGGGCGCTGATTGAAATTGAAGTGACGGCTGCGTTGTAATGCTCCGGGTCGATTGGCTGCCGGTTCTGGCGGAGACCGGTAGCCAGGCCTGTGCGCCGTGCCATCTTGAGATTTTCAAGAAGCATCAGAAGTCGGGAATGGCGCGAAGCGGCGGGCGGGTTGGGGATGGATTGGAGAAGGCCGAGTTCCCGAAGGGTGCGCTCGCGATGGAGTGGTTCCTCGGGTCGGGGGCGGTGGGGCGGAGCTACGCGGGGTTTGTAGATGGCTTCTTGTTTCAGTCGCCATCTTCGTACTACTAGGCACGAAGGGCTTTTGGATTGTCGCCGGGATTCGCACCGACGCCTGTAACGCGGCCGATTGAGAATGCGTGCCTGCGGTGCCATGTAAGCGGGGGTGCGGGCGGTTGCGGGGACGGAGAACAAGTACCTGGATCCGCCGTTTGCCGAGGGCGGAGTGAGTTGTGAGCGCTGCCATGGGGCGGGTGAGGGGCATGTGATGGTCAATCCGGCGAAGCTGCCTCCCGCGCGGCGGGACAGTGTTTGCCTTCAGTGCCATTTGACGGGCGCGGGACGGGTGGCGCAGCCGGGACGAGGGCCGGCTACGTTCCGCGCCGGGGACTTGCTGTCCGATCATGTGATGGTGTTTGTGTGGAGCCGGGCGGGGACCGAACGGGCGGCAACGGACCATGCCGAACAGTTGGCGCGAAGCAAGTGCCAACAGGGGGCTGGGGGACAAATTGTGGTGCGGAACTTGCCATGATGCGCATTCGGGTTCCACGCGGGCGGCGGCGTGCCTGGATTGCCATGGGCCGCACGGTGGCGGCGGACCGGATTGCGCGGCGTGCCATATGCCCAAGGGGCAGTTTCGGGAGGGCGAGCACGTCGTCTATACCGACCACTCGATTGCCCGGAAACAGGGGCTTGGGCAGGGGGCGCGAGTATTGCAGGCGTTCCGCGGGATGAGGGCTTCGGAACGGGATTGGGCGCTGGCGGAGCGATCATTGCCGCTGCTGGAAAAGCTGGCGGCGGCGCCGGGAGCCGATGCGGCGGTGCTCGTCCAATTAGCGCAGCTTTACGATGCCAAGGGGATGGGTGCGCCGCTCTATGAGCGGGCGTTGCGGTTGGAGCCGGAGCATTCCACTGCACAAGCCAATTTAGGGATCTACCGCATGAAGGCGGGGCGGGTGCAAGAGGCGCTGCGGTTGTGGGCGGGCGTGTTTGCGCGGAACCCGGGAATGATTGGGCCGGGGTTGAATCTGGCCATGGGTCAAATTCAGGCCGGCGACAAGGCGGCGGCAACCGGTACCCTGCGCCGTGTCTTGCGATTCCATCCGGATTCGAAGCAGGCGCGGGATCTGTTGTCCTCGCTGCTATAGCTTCCGTATTTTAAGGCTGCGGAACCAGGCGGCGTCGCCATGATTTTGAAGGGCGATCGGACAGAGCTTCTTCGGTTGCCCGGCTAACGCTTTGTGAATAGGCGATTCGGTTGTCCAGCGGGCGGCGGATTTCTCCAGCGTCGCGGGGGCGTTCAGTTCGCCTTCAGCGACCTTCACGCCGTTCAGCCAGTGCTCAATATGATTGCCCTTTACAAGTACCCGCGACTGGTTATATTCCCCGATTGGCTTGGCGGCTGGCCAGCCGGCGGGGATCATGGAGTAGAGGGCGCCCGCTTGATAGTAGGCCCCGCGCCTTGCGTCGGCGTGGCCGTCGTCATCGATCATCTGATACTCAAATCCGACGATGTATTCCTGAGTCGATTCGGCGCGTTTATATTGCCGCTTCCGGGCGGCGTCGTTGGCCAGATTCTCGAACTTCCCAAACTCCTTTAAGCGGCGTTCGTCGACGAAGAAACGGTCCTGAATGCGGTATTTCAGGCCGCTATTTCCCTTTGCCTCAATCTTCCATTCCCACATGAGTTCGAAGTCGCCGTAGGCCGCCTTGGTGAAGAGATCTTCGCGGATCTTCGGTTTTGGCACAGACTTGAGGGCGCCGTCTTCGATGATCCAGCTTTCGCCGGGTGCCTGCCAGCCCTTCATTGATTTGCCGTCGAAGAGGAGCATCCAGCCGGCGGCTTTTTCTTCCTTCGTAAGGGTGTTCGGGGCGGCGGCGAGCGTGACGGAGAGTATGGCGAGCAGCAGGGGGCGCATTCATTTCACCGTATCAGAAGATGAACTTCAATCCTACGAAAATGCGGCGTTCCTCCTGGCCGGTTTGAGTGTTTGTAACCTGCCCGAACAGCGTGTTGACGGGCGCGGTGTTGGGCGGGCTAAAGTTGGGCGTATTCGTCGCGCCTTCGGCTTCGCCCCGGAGTTGGATTTTGATCCCCTCGGTGATGCGGAAGTTCTTCTGGACAGACATGTCCCACACGTTGATGCCGTCCGCGCGAATGGCGGACAGGCGCAGCGGGAAGGCGCGGATATTCTGATCGAGCTGGAAGGCGGCGCGGCGTTCGAAGTTGGCGGTATTAAACCATTGCTGAACGGTGGGCGGGTCGACGGCCAATTGGTCATAGGTCCCGGTGTAGATGACGTTGCCGAAGGCGATGGGAGCGCCCGATTGACCCTGATACAGAGCCTGCGCCTGCCAGCCCCCGAGGTAACGGTTGTTCTTGAAAAGTGGAATCTCGTACATGACGGCGAGGGTTAAACGCCGGGTGCGATCCAGCTCCGAGATGGTGTGGGCGGGGACCATGTCGGGGGGATTCAGGTACTGCGCGGCTTCCATGGATTTGGACCAGGTGAAGTTGGCCAGGAGAAGGAAGCCGCGATCGAAGCGGCGCTCGAAGCGAGCGGTCATGGCATGGTACCAGGCGGAGCTGGCGGGGAGGCCGGCGTCAAGCGCGCCGAAGTGGGGATAGGGGCGGAGGAGCTGAGCGCGGGTGGTGTTGGCGTTGTTGAAGAACGCCGTGCCGCTGAAGCCGGCGATGCCGCGGAATGGGTTGGCGACCGCGGCGGTGAGGTTGTTGATGGTTGGGTTGTCGCGGGTGGCGCTCGTGCTGAAATATTGGCGGGGAATAGCGTTGGGGTCCGTGGGGACGCGAAGGCGGACCGCTTTGTTGCCCTGGTAGCCGAGTTCGACGACGGACTTCGAGAACGGCTCGAACTGGACGTTGTAGCTCCAGCGGGAGGTGTAGGGGCGGCGGCCGTCGGCGGGGGAATAGCCGGGGGAGCGGCCGAGGAAAGTGGTCAGTCCTTGGGATGCGCCGACGGGTGGATCGATGCCGGCGGGAAAGGGGTTGGTGAGGGAAGCGGCGTAGGTGCGGCCGTTATCATTGGACGCAACGACGTTGGTGCGCTGGCTGAATCCGGGCTGCTGACGTCGGAGAAGTCGGCGCCCAGGAGGCCATAGAAAATACCGAAGCCGCCGCGCATGACCGCTTTCGGCGTGAAGTTCCAGGCGAAGCCGATGCGGGGCATGAAGGCATTGTAAAAGGCGGGGCGGAACTGGCGGGGAACGCCGTTACGGCCGAGGAAGGTGAGGCCGCCAGTGGTGAGGAAATTAGCGGCGGTAATTTCGGCGATCGGCGCGCGGGCGTAATTGGCTTGGGCCTGGGCTTGGATGGGGTTGGGGGTGGTGAAATCGAAATCGCCGGAGGTGCGGTTGTAGCGTTCGACGACGGGGCCTTCATACTCCCAGCGGAAGCCGAGGTTGAGCGTGAGGGTTTTGGTGACGCGCCAATCGTCCTGGGCGAAGAGGGAGTGGAAGGGGCTGGATTCGGCGCGGGAGTCGTTCTTATCGATACCGCCGGCGGTGGGGATGCCGAAGAGAAAGCTGGCGAAATTCTGGCTGGAGCCGGGGGCGCCCGGGGAGTTATCGAGCGGACCGCGGGTGTAGATGTCGCCGAATGTCAGCGCGGGGCTGACGTTGCCATAAGTGATGGAGTTGTCGCAGGTCAGGCGGCCGTCGAAGCCAAACTTGAGGCTGTGTTTGCCCCGGGTCCAGTTGACGACGGAAAGGAGGGAATGGGTGTAGTAGCGCTGGTCGAAGCCGCCGTTGTTGCCCAGAGGGAGCATGCCGGTAACGGTGACCTGGGGGAAAGTGACGCCGCGCGGGTCAAGGCCGGCGGTGAGCGATTGCGGGAAGCCGAATTCGGAGAGGTTGTAGCCTTGGTTGACGAAGGCTTCCTTCTCGCTGAACCAGGTGTAGCCGTAGCGGACGTCGATGGTGAGCGCGGAGCCGAGCGTTCCGACGGTGTCGAGGGCATAGCCTTGATAGGGGCGTTGGCGCTTGCGGCCGCGGACGTCGCTGCCTTCCACCCATTGATCGAAGCTGCCGTGGAAGGTGGACTGGCTCCAGCGACCGAAGCTGCGCCAGCGATCGTTCCAGTTGTGATCGAGGCGGAGGATCGGCTGGTAGAGGTCCTGTTTATCGGGGCGGCTGCGGATGAAATTATTGGTGGAGTCGGCGGTGCCGGCGGCGTTGGCGATGGGGAAGTATTTGAGGTAGCGGGCGGCGTCGGGGGAGATGCGATTGGCGGGGATGATGTTGCCGGGAAGCGGCTGGCGGCGGAAGCGGGCGCCTTCGGCGGTAGTGGAGAAGGGGTCGTAGATCTGATACTGGGGACCGGCGGCGAGGAGGGCGGAGAAGTCCCCGCGGCGCATGGCATCGGTGGGAACGGTGTTGGGGCCGGAGACGGTGCGGAGGCGGTTGTGGGCTTGATAGCCGAACATCCAGAAGGTGCGATTTTTGCCGGTGTAGAGTTTGGGAATGACGACGGGTCCGCCGACAGCGGCGGAGTAACGGAGCCAGCGAGTGAAGGGGGTATTGTCCTTGATTTTCTGATCGGTGATGGGGCCGGTGGCGGGGTTGAAAATGAAGCCGTTGGTGAAGAAGTTGCGGGTCATCATGGGGCCGCTGGCGACGAAGGCTCCGAGAGTGCCGTGGAGTTGATTGCCGCCCGACTTCATGGAGATGTTGACTTGACCGCCGGAGGTATGGCCGACGGCGGCGTCGTAGCTGGAAGTATCTACGCGGACTTCGTCGACCATGTCGGCGGGGGGAATGAACGCCGTTTTGCCGCCATAGGCGTTGTTGGAGACGCCGTCAACGTTGTAATCGACGCCGCCGAGGCCGGAGCCGCCGACGCGGACGGCGCTGGATTGATCGATGTTCCAGGGACCGTCGTAGGGAAGCGAGGCAAGGGTCGTGCCGGGGGCGAGGGAATAGAGCCAGGCGATGGAGCCGGAACGGATGGGCATGTTGGCGAGAACCTGGCGATCAATGACTTGGCCGACGGTCGCGTTAGCGGTTTCTAAGGATGGGCAATTCGGCGCTGACTTCAATTTTCTCGGAGGAGGCGCCGGGTTCAAGGGCGATATCGACGCGGAGGCGGTCGCCGATTCTGAGTTCGATATTCGCGCGGGTGAAGGATTTGAAGCCGGTGAGTGCGGCGGTGATGGTGTATTCGCCGGCGGGAAGATAGTTGGCTTCGTAGATGCCCTGGTCATTAGAAGCGGCACGAAAGACGACGCCGGTGCGGATTTGGTTGAGGGTGATGGGAGTGTTGGGAATGATGGCGCCGGAGGAGTCCGTGACGGTTCCGTTAATGAAACCGCGGGGGTCCTGGGCCGTTAGCGTGACGGCAAGGGCGAGCAATGCGAGGCGGCGCATGGGTAGATCATACTGCAGTGGTTTGCCGCCATGCTGCGACGGAGACAAAACTAATCCTTGACTTCAATGAAAACCTCTTCCATACTTCTCGAAGTTGCAATTTTCGTCACCTCGAAGTTGCAGCCGCTCATATATCGGGAGGGATCCTAATGGCTTGGGGAACGCAACGGGGCTGGCGCTGGTGCAATAAGTGCGAGGGGTTATGGTTTGGCGGAAATCCGGGGAGCAAGTGTCCAGCCGGAGGCGTCCATTCGAAGACAGGCAGCGGGAATTACAGTCTGGTGCATCAAGCTACCAGCGCGCCCGGCCAGTCGAACTGGCGCTGGTGCAGTAAGTGCCAGGGCCTTTGGTTCGGCGGCAATCCCGCGGGGGCGTGTCCGGCCGGAGCGAAGCACATCAAAACGGGAAGCGGAAACTATACTATCGCGCATCAGACCGGCGCCGGGCAACAGGGCTGGCGGTGGTGCAGCAAGTGCCAAGGGATGTGGTTCGCCGGCAACAACACCGCCGGAAAGTGTCCGGCCGGCCAGGGTCATTCCTCCGTCGGCAGCGGCAGCTACCGGCAAGTGATAGTCACGCAGCGGATTCGAGTTCACACCAAGATCCTCACCGTGCCAAACATCTCGATCGACACCTTGATGCATAACATGCGGGAGGTGTACGCCACCGCGAAGATCGATGTGGAATGGGCGAGTACGGAGAATTTGAACTTTCCGTCGCTGAACGACCTCGACGTCGGCGCGTGTACGCTGGGCAACACGACCGCCGAACAGAACACGCTTTTCGCCAAACGCAATAATGTCGGGACCAACGACATCGCCGTATACTTTGTCCGCAGCACCGTGCCGCCGTTCAACGGATGCGCCGCGCACCCGCCGGGAAAGCCGTCGGCGGCGGTAGTAAAAACCGCTACGCAATGGACGTTCGCGCACGAAGTGGGTCATGTGCTGGGGCTATTCCACGTTAATAACAACGACCGGCTGATGACCGGAAACGGCACGTCCAACATCACGAATCCGCCGCCCGATTTGGCCGGGACCGAAGTCACGACGATGACCAACAGCGCGCTTACCGTCAATGTGTAACGCCGCCTGAGGAGGAGTAACTATGGCTGTCGAAATGGAACAGGTACGAGCGGCTCTGGACCCCGAAGAGCCGGATTATCCGGGCGCCGTAAAGAGCTTGGGCCCCGACGCACTTCCGCATCTCGAAAGAATTATCACCGGCGACCAAACCGGGTTGGCGGCCAAGGCCGCCTATCTCGCCGGGCTAATCGGCACGGATAAGTGCATTCCGGCGATGAACAAGGCGGCGGCGAGCGGTCAGGCGGTGGTTCGGCTGGCGGCGGCGGCGGCGGCGCAGTACATGCCGGATGAATATCGGGATTCGTTAGTGCTGCAATTGGTGGACGATGCTGACGTCGGCGTGCAAAAGGTCGCGATGAAATCGGCGCCGGCGATGGCGGTGATGTCCGATGCGCTGAAGTCGCGCGTGGTAGCGCTTGGGAAGCCGGCGGGTAAGGCTCCGGCCGTAAAGCAGGGCGCTAAAAAGGCGGTTAAGAAGGCGGCGGCTACGCGTAAGAAGCCGTAACTCCCGGTCGCACATTCGCCGACTGGCTCGGAGCTATCGATGACGGCGGTGACGGCGGATTGTTATCCGTTACCTTTAACGACGCATTGCGAGCCGCGGCGGCGGCTTTCTTTTCCGGCCAGGATTTCGGCTCGCCGGTCTCCGGCGAAATGAAAACGCGCGGAACCATTCGCATGACGGTCACGGCAGAAAGTTCTTCAGGAACCGCCCGCTTTGAATAAGCGCCGCTTTGCGCAGCTCCAAGTCGCCTTCATATGCGCGGTCCTCGACTTCGATACAGACGCCGCCTTTGTAGCCGGTCTCCGTCAGCACGCCGAAGAACTTTCCCCAATCGACATCGCCCAAGCCGGGGAGCTTGGGTGTGTGCCACTGATTTGGAAAAGCAAAGACGCCCACTTCGTTAAGTTTATCGCGGTCGATTCGGGCATCTTTGGCGTGCATATGGAATAACTTCGGGCCGAACTCGCGCATGGCTTTTACATAGTCCATGTGCTGCAGGATGAAGTGCGATGGATCGAAGTTGAGGCCGAAGTGATCGCTGGGAATGTCGTTGAACGCGCGGCGCCAGATGGCGGGGGACGACATCAGATTCTTGCCGCCGGGCCATTCGTCCTTGGTGAATGACATGGGGCAGTTCTCGATGCCAATCTTGACGTTATGCTTCTCGGCATGTTGGATGAGGGGCCTCCACGTCTTCAGGAACCGGGGCCAATTCTCGTCCACTGTTTGCGTATAATCGCGGCCGGTGAAGGTGTTGACGACGCCGGCATCCAGCATGGCGGCGGCCTTAATCACCAGTTGGAGGTGCTTCACGTAGACGGCGGCTTCGGCTTTATCGGGAGCGAGCGGGTTGGGGTAGTAGCCGAGGCCGCTAATGGCGACGCCGTATTTGGCGGACATATCCTTGATCTTGGCGGCGTCATCCTTCGTAAATCCGGCGACATCGATATGCGTGATGCCAGCGTAGCGGCGCTCGGCTTTTCCTTGCGGCCAACACATCAGCTCGACGCAGGAAAAACCGTTCGAGGCCGCGAAAGCGAGTACTTCTTCCAGGTTAAGGTCAGGCAGGATGGCGCTGACGAAGCCGAGTGTGAGCATATGTCTGATGACCACTATAAAGCACGTTGCTACACTTTGAGAAATGCGCATATTGTTGTTACTCGCACTTGGCGCTTTCCCGCACTTGCCGGCCCAGCCATTGCGATTTGCCATGGTTCCGGAGGGAGTTGTCCTGGAACGTCTCCGGCGCATTGAGCGGGGCGGGAATGGGCCGCGGCACGACATGCTGCGGACGATTTTCGAAGAGGCTGGCTGCAAGGCGCCGGAACTGGAAGACGAGAAGGCGAACGGTTCGAAGCTGCCAAATTTAGTGTGTACACTCGCGGGCCAATCCGGCGAGGATATCATCCTTGTGACGGCGCACTTTGATAAAGTTCGCGCGGGCGCGGGGGCGATTGACAATTGGACGGGCGCGTCTTTGCTCCCATCCCTTTACGAAAGCATGTCGCTGGAGAAGGCCCGCAAACACACGTTTTTGTTCGTTGGATTTTCGGACGAAGAGGCTGGTCTGGTGGGTTCACGGGCGTGGGTGGCGGCGCACAAGAACACGAATTTGGGCAACATTCGGGCGATGGTGAATATCGATAGCGTCGCTTCGACGGCGGCGCCGCTCTATATATGGGCGTCGCGAGCGGACCCGGAATTAGCGCGAGTGGCGTTGAGCATTGGCAAAGCGCTGCGGATTCCTGTGGAGGGCATGAACGCCGACAAGGTGGGCCTCAGCGATTCCGCGCCCTTTCGCGATAAGAAAGTCCCGGTGATCGACTTCCACTCGCTGAACAACCAGACCATACTTTTGCTGCATACGATTGACGACCAGTTAAGCGCCGTGAACATTGATGGCTACAAGTCGACGTACCGGTTCTTGGCCGGCTATTTGAAGTATCTGGACGAACATCTAGGCGTGAAGGCTCCCGCCGGGAGCCCTAGCGGGGCGCTCAACTGAAGCGGCCGCCGGAGTCCGTGCCGCAGCCGGCGGCGGCGAATGTCGACATGACCCGCTGTGCGTTTTCCGCCCCGCAGCAGGCGCAGCGGGCGGGAGCCGCGGCTTCGGACATCTTGCGCAATTTCTCGAACCTGGCGCCGCATTCGGGACAAGCGTATTCATACATCGGCATACTCTTAGTATGAAGCTTCGTATCCATGCCGATAGTATTCGGCTGCGTTTGAAACAGTCTGAAGTCAAGACTCTGGTGGGGGGCGGGGAAGTGGTGGAGACGTGCCCGACGACTCCCGTAGGGCTGCGCTATTCGTTGCGCGCGGATGCGGCGGTCGCCTCATTGGCCGCGCAATCCGATGGGACGCAGTTGAAAGTGCTTGTTCCGGCTGGCTGGCTGGCGGGTTGGGATACGGATGAGCGCGTGGGTTTTGAATCAACCGAAGGCGGAATTCACTTGTTGATTGAGAAGGACTTCAAATGCAGTCTTCCGGCCAGTGCCAAGGACAATGAAGACTGCTATGAGAATCCGGTGGTCTGCGGATAAACGCGAAACGGCTGGCGCCTTGATAGGGCGCCAGCCGCTCAGTCTAACGTTTATCCTATCGGGCGCGCGTTAGCAGGAAGTTGACGGTTACGAAAGACGAGGACGAGATTCCAAGGGAATTCGTCACAGTCAATCTAAAAATGTATGGTCCGAATTGCTCACCTAACTGCACCCGAGGCGTCATCGATGTCGGTTCCAGGATTACGGCGGTCTTGTCGTCCTGGGTCCATAGGTAGGTTAACGCGCGTCCCATTGGATCGACCGATTTCGAACCATCGAGCGTAAGTAGACGGTAAATGGTTTCTTGGTTCTGGCCGGCGTTGGCGATCGGCCGGTCAGCCTCGGCGATCGTTCTCACTCGCACCGTCACCTCGCAACGCGCGGTTTCGTTCCTGGCGTTGTAGGCGATCAACGTGTAAGTGGTCGTGACGGTCGGGCGGACGGTCACCGGGTTAGTGATGCCGAGCCCGTTCAGCGTAACCACCGTCGCGTTCTGTACGGTGAAACTGAGCGATGCCGGGTCGCCCGGATTCGCCACTTCAACCGGGTTAACGACGCAGGCCGTCAGCGTGGGAGGCTGTCCGACCGGCGGAACGACGACCGCCGGTCGGACGTTGATGCCGATAGTGGAACTAATTTGGCCCTGCGGATTAGATGCCGTAAGCGTGTAGAGCGTGTTGGTCGTGGGCGAGACAGGAACATTCCCTTGCAGGCCGACGCCGCCGAGCGTACTGATCGTCACTGTGGTCGCATTCTCAACCAGCCAGTCAACGGTGGAGCGCTCACCGGCGGTAATGTCCATTGGGGATCCCGTAAAGCGGATAATGCGCGGCAGCCCGTCGCCGCCCGGTGTAGGCGTTCCGACCTGCACCACCGCCGTTGCCGAAGCGGAACCAGACTGGTTCGTCGCGGTAATGGTGTATGTGGTGGTTTCGGTGGGAGACACGGGCGCGGTCCCGTTGGCGTTTACGGTTCCGATGCCCGAGATGGTGACGGTATCGGCGTTCTCCGTTTGCCAGGCCAGCGTCGAGCTCTGGCCGCGGTCGATAGTCGCCGGGGTAGCCAGGAAGCTGATAATGCGCGGCAACTGGCGCTCCACGGTGACGGTCACCGTTTCGACGGCTTCGCTCGTCGCGTTTCTCGCGGTCAGGCGATAGGTAGTGGTTTCGTTCGGAGTCACCGGTGTGGAACCCTGCGTCGCGTTGACAGCGCCCACGACGGGGCTGATGCTGGCCGAGTCGGCGTTTTCAATCAACCACAACAGGTTCACCGGCTGTCCGGCGCGAACCTGCATCGGGTTGGCCTGGAAGCGCAGAATGCGAACGGTCAGCGGAGCGCGGGTGGTGACGGTGGCGCGGGCAATGCCCTGGGCGTTCTGGTCGTCCCGCACGGTCAGGCGGAAGGCGTAGCTTTGACCGGCGACGGCGGTAAATGTCGCAACCGAGGTGGCGGCGTTATTCAGCGTCACTGAGGGACCGGCGACTTGTTGCCACTGGAACGTGATCGGATCTCCATCGGGGTCGTAAGAAGCGGTGCCGTCCAGTCGGATAGTACCGGCGGCGGCGCCGATCTGGTCGCCGCCGGCGTCGGCGATGGGAGCCCCGTTACCGGTGCGCACGCGTCGCGTCAGCAGTTCATAACGAATGCGCGGAATCTCCATCGGCACCGGCGTTTCCACCGAACCGTATTCCCTGGGACGCAGCCAGTTGCCGAACAGGACCCCAAAGCGAACCGCGCCGCTATTGTTCCTGCCAATCAGCGTTTCGTTCAAGCCGCCTTCAATGCTGAGGGCGAGCATCTTGTTAAGGGGTTGTACGAAGCGAACCATGCCTCCGGGTTTGTTGCCGCCGCCGTACGCACGCAGGAAGCCGAGGTGTCCTTCCAGATAGGTGTCTTTCCAAAGCGCGACCGACGTCGAACCGCCGATTTGATCCACGGCGCGCATGTACGTTTCCAGGAACACATTCGGGCTGATGGGCGCGCGGTTGACCACTGCGTTGTTGAGGAACGCCTTGGTGCCGAAGAGGCCGACGCGGCCGCGGCCGAAGATGTAGTCCACCGCCACCGAACCCTGGCCCAGTGTGCCGCCGCTGCGGTACTGGCTGAAATTAGCGTGCTTGAAGCTGGAGAACAAGCCCATTTGGATGTTGCTATGGCGCTGCACTAAACCCGCGTCAAACTGCCCTTCCTGACGATCGCGGAAGTACATGTACTCGCCCTCGCTTTGGATGGCGCTGGACTTGCCGATTGGGGCGAAATAGCGGCCCTTGCCGGTGAACGTCAAGCGGCCATCGTTATCCATTCCGGCGTTGGCGCCCAGGATCGACCACTTCGGCGTGCGGTTCTTCGCCAATGCCTCTTCGATGGCGCGGCTCGAAGATGCTGTCACGTCTTCCTTAGTTATAGGAGGCGGAGCGGCCGCCATTTTCGAGCTATCGTCCTTCAACTTCGCCACCTCGCCGGCCAATTTGTCATGGTCCGACTTCACGGTGCGGAGAAGGGCGAGAATATCGTCCAGCTTATCGAGGCGCTTCAGAATCTCATCGCAGCATTTCGGATCCGCCCCCGCGGCCGGTCCACCGGTGGCGGCATTCAAGTTGCGGATCGCATCGCCAACCCCGCCAGCCGACACGGGTCTGCCCTGGGCATCGGCAACGTGTACCATTGTACGGCGATTCATCCAGCGCCCTTCCTTCGTATCGTTGCCAACCTTCGGCTGTCCCATACCTTGGGTCGTGGCCGAAACCTGGTCCGGCCGCGCGCCGTATTTTTCCAGGAATGACTTCACCGCTTGGGCCCGTTGCATGCCCAGCTTTTCATTGGCGCGCTTGGAACCGAGCCCGTCCGTGTGGCCTTCCACGCGGACTTTGTAGCCCGGGTTCTTCGTCAGAAGTTCCGCCAACCGCAGCAGGCTGGGGTAACCGTCGGTGAGAACCGCCGAGTTATTCTCAAAATTGATTTCTTCCCAATCGTCTCGCGTGGCGGTGGTCGATTGACCCTGGGCCATCAGCCCGGCAACGGAAAGCGTCAACAGTACGAACCAAATCAGGGGACGTCTATACATAAACTGGTCCTCCTCCCTAAATCTTTTTTTAATGAACTGGTGGAGCGGCGTGCCAGCCGCCGCAGTCAGGTCAGTTACTGGCTAGGATACCACATAATCCCATGAAACTGCATGACTTATGGCTAATCCGAGCAGCCCCGCCGATTGGATGCTTTACCAGGGCAAACTGTTACCGCCGGCTGGATCGTGCCGGGAGATTTATTTCCTCGCCTGAAAAGAGAAATCCCAAACCTGCGTGTTTCCCTTTCCTTCGGTGAATTCAATCCAGGCATATTCACCGGTGGTCAATGGCTCGATGGGCCACACTTTGTACAAACCCTCGCCCACTTGTTTGCGAAAAATCTGTACTTCCTCGTGTTGGACGACGATTTCCTTAACCACCGGCACGATCTCCCACCGCTCGACAATGCGGCCGGTCCCTTTCGGCGCCGCGACGCAACGCACTAACCCAAACCGCTCTTCGACAGCCAGGCGGAAGTAGAACTCGGGCCGATCCTCGGCCACGCTAAACGCGCTTTTCAAGCCGTCCATTTCCACGTGGCTCTTTCCGGCGAGGATCGGAATCGGCGTGAGAATTTTCAGAATCTGGCGTTTTTTATCGGTGACGATCTTCAACTCCGCTTGCTTCAAAGCCCGCATTGGATTGCCTTCGGTCAGATAATAGACTCCCGCGTCCGCCGGGACTGAGCGGATCTCCTTCCGCATCGCCTTCTCCGCCGCCTCCTCTTCCGCCTCCGCTTTTTTCTCAGCCGCGAACTCCGCTTCGCGCGATTCCACCGCGCCCTTCGTCTTGGCGAGATCGACCAGTTCCAGCGGAATCTCTTCCCAGTCGCTGCGCTCCAGTGAATAGAAGCGCACGCGGTCGGTCAGCACTTTGTACTCGCTAACAACGTGATAGGTGCCGTCCTTCATGAAGAGGCGCACGCTCGCGCCAAATGCCAACATCGTCGCCAGGGTGAAAAATATCCAGCGCATACTGCCTTCATAATAGAACTCTATGCGTACTCGCACACTTGGCCGGACCGGCCTGGCCGTTTCCGAAATTGGTTTTGGCGCTTGGGGTATTGGCGGCAAGCAGTGGATGAATGGATCGGACGAGGAGTCGCTGCAAGCGTTGCGCCGCGCGATTGAGTTGGGGATCAACCTCATCGACACGGCGTTCGCGTATAACGAAGGCCACTCGGAACGGCTGATTGCCCGGATTGTGGCCGAAACAAAAGCGGACGTTTTTGTCGCAACCAAAATACCTCCGAAAAATCGGGTGTGGCCGGCGCGGAAGGGTACTCCGATTGACGATGTGTTTCCCTATGACTACATCGTCGATATGACGGAGCAGTCGCTGCGCAACCTCAATACCGATTGCATCGACCTGCAGCAGTTCCACGTTTGGAATCCGGATTGGATTGGCGACGACTCCTGGCGGCGGGGGATCGAAGACTTGAAGAAGGCCGGCAAAGTGCGCCACTTCGGTATTTCGATCAACGACCATCAGCCCGATTCCGCGCTTGGCATTATCGCCACCGGCCTCATCGACACTGTTCAAGTTATCTACAACATTTACGAGCAGTCGCCGCAGGTGAGCCTTTTTGGCGCCTGTAAGCAACACAACATCGGGATTTTGGCGAGAGTGCCGCTGGATGAAGGCGCGCTGACCGGCAGTATATCGGAAGACACGGTGTTCGAGCCGGGCGAATTCCGCGACTTCTATTTCCGCGGCGATCGCAGGACGCAGGTTGTCAAAGCGTTCAACGCGCTGGCGGCCGACCTCGGTGATTCCGGCGAACCGGTTGCTACGACCGCGCTAAGGTTTACTCTGGCAAACGACGCGGTCTCCACTGTGATCCCGGGAATGCGTAGGCTTAAGAATGTGGAGGCCAACGCCGCCGTGCCTGACATGGGACCGCTAACGGCTGAAACGCTCGCCATTCTCAAACGCCATGCGTGGACTAAGAACTTCTATCAGTAGCTGGTTGCTCGTCGCGGCCCACGTGTTCGGGCAGGTCCCGGACTATTTCCCGCTGGAGGTGGGCAACGTCTGGATTTACCGGACCGCCCCGCGCCCGGCGGGGCGCGGTGAGCAAAACACAACAGTCGAAGTCACTCGCGCCGGTAGCTTCAAGGGCGTTACTTACTACCTGCTTTCCGAATACCGCGCCGGGCAGTTTTGGGTTCGCAATGACGGCGCGGGCCGCGTCTTCCGTTATGACGAATCGTCCGGCGAAGATCAGCTTTGGTATGACTTTTCGCGGAAGGAAAGCGAGACTTACCCGACGGCTCTGCCCACCTGCTGCGGCCGCGTCCGCGTCGCGAGTACCCACGCCTCCAAGCAAGTCGCGTTAGGCGATTTTGAAAAAGCGTTCCATCAACTCACTTATCCCGGCGTCTTTCAAATCGGTATCACCGAAGAGAATTTCCTTCCCTACGTCGGTCTCGTCTATCGAGGCGAAAACACCGGCGGGCCCAGTTCGCGTACCCAGGATTTGATATACGCCAAAATATCCGGCGTGACGGTGCTGAACGCCAGCGGCCTCGGCTTCGGCGTGGCGCGCGCCAAAGACCACGCCCGCATTTTCCTGAATAATAATACCGGTGCGCCGTTGCGCGTGGTGTTCAGCAGCGGACAGACTTACGATATGACTCTCAACGACGCCGAGGGCAAGGTTCTCTACCGCTGGTCCAACGGCAAAGCCTTTACGCTTGCCTTGCGCCCGGTCGATTTGGCTCCCGGCGAAACCAGTTGGCTAGTCGCGATCCCCGAAGTCGCCGGAGCCGTGACGTTAACCGCCGAACTAAGCACCGTTGGCGGGCGATTTACTTCGACGCTCCCACTGCAAACCGGATCGTCATCTCGTCCTTAGTGCCAATCGCGCCCAATAAGGCCTTTGGCGGCTTGATGCCGAACGCCGTCATCGAAAATCGCGTCTCGCCTTCGTATCCGCCGGCGTTCCTTTTCACCGCCAGTGTCACCGGATTCGTGATCCCTCGCACGGTCAAATTCCCGGCGACCTGAAACGCCGCGGCCGTATCCCCGCTAACGCCCGTAGATAGGAAACGGATCTGCGGAAACTTAGCCGCGTCCAAAACGTCCTTTCCCACCGCTTCCTTCCGCACATCCTCCTTCTTCCCATCGCCAATCCAGTCGTCAAGCACCTTAATTGACCCGGCCTCCACAACGAATTCCACGCTCGCCGGAGAGACTGAGAACTTGCCGTCAAATTTCTCCCACGCCAGGACATGTTTCTTCCCGCTCATCAGGCCGGTCTTTTCCACAATGGCCTCCACTTTGGCGCTACCCGGCACAATCGATTGCGCCCAAATCGCCCCAACCGAAACCGCGCACAGTATAAGTTTCATATCCTCTTTCATCTTAATCCCCGCACCGCACTACAATATTCCACAGTGCCTCTGTTCTTCGTTTCGTCATCCACCCAGGAGTGCCGCATCACTGCGTTGACCCCGGCCCAGCCTAACAAACTGGAAAAAGGCCGGCGTGCCACTGAATCGAACGATACGCAAGTCACCACGCACGCCCCCATCGCCAACCCCGCCTCCAATTCGTACCCGCTCTGCTTCGGCTGGAACGCCCTTGCGCTCCTCCAGCCGTGGACCGATCGCACCCTGGCCGCCACTCCCGCGGCCGCCGGTTCCATCGTGCGGCTCTTCGGCGCCGGGCAGATCGCGCCTCCCGTCCGGATCTTCATCCGCTAAACTCTCCTAGACATGCTTCGTTCCCTTTACGTCCAGGTCCTGATCGCCATAACGCTTGGAATCGCCCTCGGCGCGCTGGCCCCGGAGACCGGCGCGGCCATGAAACCGTTTGGCGACGGCTTCATCAAGCTCATCAAAATGATCATCGCGCCGATCATTTTTTGCACCGTCGTCGTCGGCATCGCCGGCACCGCGGACATGAAGAAAGTAGGCAAAACGGGCGGGTTGGCGTTGCTGTATTTTGAGGTGGTTTCCACCGTGGCCCTGCTGGTCGGATTGTTTGTCGTCAATATTATTCAGCCCGGCGCGGGCATGAATATCGATCCCAAAACGCTCAACATCGGGTCCATCGCCGCCTACACCGCTCCGGGCAAAATGGCGACTACCACGGACTTCATCCTCAACGTGATCCCGGCCACTTTTGTCGACGCTTTCGCCAAAGGCGAGATCCTGCAAGTCCTCCTGCTGGCTATCCTCTTCGGCGTCGCGCTGCAACGGCTCGGCTCCCACAAGAACGAAGTGTTCCAATTCATTGAGCGAACTTCGGAAATTCTCTTCGCCATCGTGAAGATGATTACCGCGCTCGCCCCTATTGGCGCGTTTGGCGCCATGGCCTTCACGGTCGGCACATACGGCCTGAAAAGCCTGCTTTCACTGGCCCAACTCATGGCCACGTTTTATCTTACGTGCGTGCTATTCATCTTCGTCATTTTGGGCTCCATCGCCCGCGTTCACGGATTCAGCATCTTCCGCTTTCTGCGCTACATCCGCGAGGAGATTCTGATAGTTCTCGGCACGTCGTCTTCGGAAGCCGCGCTGCCGCGCATGATTCTCAAACTCGAATCGCTGGGAGCGGGTAAATCCACCGTGGGCCTCGTCATCCCCACCGGTTATTCGTTCAATCTCGACGGCACATCCATCTACCTCACCATGGCCGCCGTCTTCATTGCCCAAGCCACTAACACGCCCATGACGCTCACCCAGCAGATCACGCTGCTGGCGGTCCTATTGCTGACGTCCAAGGGCGCAGCCGGCGTCACGGGCAGCGGATTCATTGTCCTGGCCGCCACTCTTTCAGCGGTTGGCAACGTCCCCGTAGCTGGATTGGCCCTCATTCTGGGCATTGATCGGTTCATGTCGGAAGCGCGTGCCATCACCAACGTGATCGGCAATGGCGTGGCCGCCATCGTCGTCGCCAAGTGGACCGGCGATTTGGACGAGAAGACTCTTCACGACCGGCTTCAATCCGGCCCCGCCCCACAGTGATAAACTAGCGAAACCGATGAAACGCGCCTTACTTTTTTCCCTCCTGCTTGCCGCCGCACTATATCCGCAGGCTCGTAAATTCACGCTGCCGCCTCCAAATCCGGCCGGCCAGGTGTCGAACGCCCCCAAGGTGATTCCGCAGCCCGCCGGCAAGAATCTGACCGTACCCGCCGGATTCACCGCCGTCGAATACGCTAGCGGTTTCCAGAAGCCCCGCGACATGGTGCAACTCCCGGGCGGTACTGTCCTAGTTTCAGAATCCATACCAAAAGGCGGCGTCTTTCTCGTCAATGACGAAAAGGCCCGCAAACCGCTGATCGAAGGGCTGGATCGTCCCTTCGGCATGGCCTTTCAGGATGGTTATCTGTATGTTTCCGAAGCCGAAGCCATTAAGCGTTTTAAGGTCGAGTTGCCCGCTGTCTCCGTTGGCCCCGCCGAGAAAATCGTCGACCTGAAAGGCTATGGAAAGGGCCACTGGACCCGCTCCCTGGCCATCGACGGCAAGGCCCGGAAGCTCTACGTCTCCGTCGGCTCCGGCAGCAATGTGGACTTGGGCGATCCGGCCAACCGCAACGCCGTGAACGTCTATAACCTTGATGGCTCCAGTCCTGAAATCTTCGCCACCGGTCTGCGCAACCCGGTCGCTATTCGCTTCCAACCCGAAAGCAAACGGCTCTGGACCACCGTGCAGGAACGCGACGGCTTGGGCGACGAACTTGCCCCGGACTTCTTCACCGAAGTGAAGAAAGGCGCCTTCTATGGCTGGCCGTACGCCTACATCGGACCGAATGAAGAGCCCCGCCACAAGGGCGTGAATCCGGAAGCGGTGAAGAAAACGATTGAGCCCGACATTCTTCTGGGCGCGCACGTTTCGGTCATGAGTTTTGCCTTCTACACGGGAAAGATGTTCCCGGCCAGGTACCGCAACGGAGCATTCATCGCGCTCCGCGGTTCATCGGGCCGGGCCAAGCGGGTCGGCTATTCCATGGTCTTCCAGGCATTCAAGGGCGGCAGGCCCGTGGGCCAGCCGGAGCCGTTCCTCACCGGCTTCATGCTGGGCGAGGACGTGAAGGAAGTGTGGGGCCGCCCGGTGGGGGTTCTGCAACTCGCCGATGGCAGCCTGCTGCTTTCCGAAGATGGTAATAACAAAATCTGGCGCGTCAGCTACAAGAAGTAACGGGAGGTTTCGGCTCGCGACCTCGCATGAGCTAGTGCGCCTGTCAATCCCGCTGCGAAAACCAGTGAGTTGGTTATGGCATAATCATGGTTAGACGGGTTAGACGGCATGACATTAGCGGAGGTCCGCGCTCGATTTCGCGACCAAATCGTTGCCGCGAAGGATAGGCGGGGTGCTAGTAACATACGTGTTTTGGTTCGGTCGCCCGGGGCGAACAGCAGAGCGATTCTGACGTTGTCTTCCTGGGCGATTACAACAGCGGCCGACGGAGTATCAATCCCAGGCAAATGCGGGAACGCCTACCGCAATAGCGCGAGTTTTTTCCGGAAGGCTGTCCTTACCCAAGCAGTTCTAGACGGAGCGGGCTTTTTAGATGCCTTGGACAAAATCACCGAGTACCCCGCGAGAAATGCCGCTTTGTTTAGCGTCGTCTCCAGCCAGTAGACGCAACTGGAAACCGAAGAGACGGTGAATGTGATCACCCCTCTCGAGCAGCCCGCGAAGAAACAATTGACAGATCTGCGCCGGCCCCCAGTGATTTCTGAAAGCAGCCAATAGCCCCTTCGGAATACCTCCTAAAGTTCCTCTTACCGCCTGTCGATAAGGCTTATGTAAGGCATCGGGAACTGATGGGTTGGAATTCACTTTAGTCCTCATCGTCCTGGCTTGTCTGGGGCTCCAGACCGTTCCGGGAATCACGCGGAACGCGGAGACAGAACAGGGAGAACTGATGTTGCGAGGAATTATTATCAGCCCGGATGAGGGTTTGGCGGAAGAGCTTCAGGAACTGCTCTCGCAGGGGAGCACTTTGGGCATCGTCCGCTGGCTGGACCGGTACCCGAGCGCCATCGATCTGGGACGCACGCTGCGCGCCCACTCGCCCCAGGTCGTCTTCCTGGGCCTCCAAGACATGGACGCCGCCTTTGAAACGGCTAGCCGGGTGGAGGCTTGCGTTCCCGGCATGCAGATTGTCACATTTGGCAACAACGCCGATCCGCAGGCCCTTATTGCGCTGATGCGGTTGGGCATCCGCGAGTATCTCGGCGCTCCGCTTCAGATCGCCGACATTACCGAGACGCTGATCCGGGTCACGGAAAACCTGAACCGCAATCCGCTTCGTCCTTTTGAATCGGAATACATCTTTTCGTTCCTTCCCGCCAAGCCGGGCGTCGGCACCTCGACAATCGCCATGAACGCCGCTTGGGCCTGCTCCCGCCAACCGGAAACCAAGACGCTGCTGATAGACCTGGACCTTAATAGCGGGATGCAGCGGTTCATGTTGAAGCTCGACAATGAGTACTCGATTGTCGACGCGTCGGAGAACGCTTTCCGGCTCGACGAAACCCTGTGGCCTCAATTGGTTACATCCATTTCCCACATGGATATCTTGCACTCCGGCCGATTGAATCCCGGCTATCGAATTGAAGGCGCCCAGATTCGGAGTATCGTCGAGTTCGCCCGCCGCAACTACCAGTCGGTATGTGTCGACCTGTCTGGAAACATGGAAAAATACTCACTAGAGATCATGCAGGAATCCAAGCGCGTCTATCTGGTTACGACGCCCGAAATCGCGTCCTTGCATCTGGCCCGGGAGCGCTACCACTATCTCCGTCAACTCGATCTGGGCGACCGGATACAGCTAGTCCTGAACCGTTCGCAAAAGCGCGCGCCCATATCGGTCAGCCAGATTGAAGACTTGCTCGGGCTTCCCGTGCTCGCCTCCATTCCGAACGACTACCAGGGCGTCAGCCGGGCTTTGACCTCCGGCAAACCGGTCGATTCCAACTCCGATCTCGGGCACGAATTCCAGGTTCTGGCAGCCGCCATGATGGAGCGGAAAGCGGTCAAATCCCCGGTCAAAGCCGGCAAATCGATCAGCGACTACCTCTCGATCTTGCCGGGTAAGTCAATCCTGTTCGCCGACAAGAAAAGCGGCTGATCGACGTAAGAGAGAACTTGCTTTGCAGCCGCGCATTTTGGCGTGGCGGCACTGTTTTCGCGCCCCCCGCGGATGTCCATCCGCCCTACTCAGCCGGCCACTTCAGTCGCCGCCGTGCTTCCCATACGGGCGGACCCGCATGCCGTCGGCTGAATCCGCATTTGAGCCGCCTGATCCAGCAGCCGTTTTCCCCAGTCTTTTCGGCTTACCTGAACCACGCTGCGCGCCAGGTCCGTCAGCCGGCTTGCTTTCGTCAGCGGCGATAGAATCGTGGAATCGCATATCAGGCGGCCGCTCTCCTGCAGATACGCGTCCGCCAAATCCGCGTTTTCCTTCTCCACCGCCATCGCCAACGTCAACAACGCGGGCGCAGCGTCCGGGTGCTCCAACGGCATCAAGACGTCACACGCAGCCCGCGCGTCGGCAATCGCGTCCGCCAAACTGCCGCTCCGATACAGCGCCCACGACCGCAGTGCCCGGCTTCGCGCCAGAACCACTTGCCGTCTTTCATCCAATCCATCGGCCGGCGCCGACAGCACGGGATTGAGTACCGCCACGGCGTCCTCCGGTCGATTTTCAGCCAGCAGTAGTTGCGCCCGCAGCGTCTCGATATCGGCCGCGAATGCCAGCGCCGCCGACTCCAGCGGCGCCAACACCGCCTTCGATTCAGCCAGGTCTCCGTTCGCGTACAACGCCTCCGCCCACGCCGTCCGGTACCCCGCCGAAACCGTTCCCGCGGCCGGTGACGTCTCAATCTCCCCGACCGCCGCTTCAAAGAGCGGCTGCGCAAAACTGTAGTCGCCCGCCGCGCTCAAACGCACCGCCGTGTGCGCCAGCAGCTCCATCGCCACCGCTCTCGGTCCGGGGGGTAACTCCTTTGCGACCTCGATCGCCGCCTTCGTCAACGCCCCTCCCGACTCCCGGCGGCCGAGACGCAACTCGCATTCCCCTTCCACCGCCAACAGTTCCGCGGCATGCGCCGTAGGCGACCTCCGCGCCGGGCAGGCCGCGCGCGTTTCCTGGATCGAAAGAACCGCCGCGAAATAGTCCCCGTCCGACATCCTTAACCGGGCGCACGCCAGGCGAATCGGGACCAGCGTCTCCCAGTCCATTTTTTCATCATCCAACTTCTCGCCGTAGTCCAGGGCGAGTTGCCTGGCGTCGGCGGCCGACGTGAACTGCCGCCGGGCCGTTGCAGTTTCATACATTTCCGCCCAGTAGCGAAACCAAACGACATCCGGTACACCCGCCAACGACTTCAGCTTCTTTCCCGCTTCCTCCAGCGCGTCGGCGGCTTGATCGCCCCGGCCATTGCGTAGCGAGGCCTGCGCGAACTCAATCCGCTGCGCCGCTACCGCTAATGCCGAAACCTCCGAGTTCTTCTCCAAGTGCTCCAACGCCTGGCGCCGCGTTTCCAGTAGCTCCGCCGGGTCCATCAGCCCTTCCGACCGGTCCACCCGGTCATTCAGCATCGCGGCTTCCAGCCCCGCCAGGATTCCCTTTCCCCGTCTGGTCCCAAATGCCGTATGGACCAGCAACGCTCCGTCTGTCAATCCCAATGGCAGCAGGTTTGCAATGCAATCGGCCGTGCAGATAGCGGTCACGAACGCCGCCCAATTCCAGTAGCCCGCATACGGCGTGCCTGCCAGACTAATCAGTGTTAAAAAGCCGATCATCGCCGTGAATAGCGAGGCGGCCGGCCCCGCTATCACGACCAAAATCCAGTTCATCCGCAGGTCTTTCGCCGACCTCGGCACGGCCTGCAGGTAGCCGCCCGCCATCAGTATCCGCTGATAGTCGAAACGCACTGCCCAATTCCCGCCCGGCCGCTCGGAGAGCGTGAACGGGCCGACATTTATCTCATGAAACTGAAAGCCCACCGCCCACGCCGCCACCAGATGCCCAATTTCGTGAAACAGCGTGAAGACCAACTGCCCCGCCAGAATCCACATTAGGTCTACGCTCCCGCCTGAATCCACCGGCAACCCCTGCGCGGCCGCGAACTTCCTGATCCCGTGGGACAAATACACCACCAACGCCAGACTCGCGATCATCACCAGAACATGCGAAACCGGTGCGGGCTTTTCCGCCGCGGCCGGCTTTGGTTTTGCCTTGTCTTCAGTCTTTGGGTCTCCGGGCAGGAACAGGATTAAACCCGCAATACCGAGCGGGGCAAGCACTAATAAATTTCCAGCCGAAGCCGCCGCAGCCACCCAGCGTCCCCAGGCGGTTCTTTGCGACGCGCCCCATCCGCCAAAGATACACAGCAGTCCAAACCCAATCGCGATCTTCCGCAATATGCCGAAGATCGCCATTATTTCGCCCAACTGCTCCGCTGTCAGTACATCCGGAATCTGGCTTAAAGCCGATTGCAACATCTCCTCGACGCCGGGAGCCAATCCCGCCGACAGGAACATTCCGCCTTCAACCATCAATATAGTAGTTACAATCTTCCGAAACATGTTCTCATCGGATTGATCGGCATAGCCCCGGCTAAACTGTAGCGGCACAACGACAAAGGCCGCCAGCGTATGCTGGCGGCCTTTGTCTGCTAAACAATTACTGAACTAATCGCCGAACGAGCCCACTTCTTCGGTCTTGGCGGGAGCCTTCGGCGCGGCCGGGGCAATCCCGCCCAACGCGCCCAGCGGTACGAATCCGCCTTCCGCCTTCGGCTCTTTCAATACGTGCTGGCGGTACAACTTCGCCATCTCCGCATTCTTCGCCGATTCCTTCATCTTCTCGTCGCGCGCCTTGATCTTTTCCTCACGCGCGTTCTTGGCCACGCCCGTGTTGTCCATGTCGTGCTGTCGTTCGCGCTGAACGTCCGCGTCGTTCAACAGCAGTTTATGCTGCTGCGTGTCCAATCCGACGCTCTTGCCGCCGGCGAAGATCTCATGCCGCCCGTTCTCTTCGTACCACTTGGTCAACGTGGCCGTCATATGCATCTTCTCGATGATGTTCCGCCAGCCGACGCCGGTGTTGTAGGCGCAGAAGCTGATCTCACCCTGCTGCGTCGCATACGGAATAATGCACTGTTCCGTGCGCCGGAAGTCGTAGTTAAACAGATCCTGGAACCACATGCCGGCGATAAACAGGAAGTTCCAGCGGTCGGCGCGGCGCTGTTCAATGTCTTTCATCGTCCGGTCGCCGGTCACCTTGCCGTAACTCCGCCCCGTGGCGCCAAAGCACTTATCGAACTTCTGCAACAGGTCCATCAGACGGAAATGCGTGGGCGCTTCAAACGGCTTGTAGTTCCGGAGGAGCGCCAACGCCACACCCACGATCGAGAGCTTCTTGCCGCGAGCCGCGTCATTGACTTTCGCAATGTCCTTCGCCAACTGATCGGCGTTCAGGAACGCGGTCACCGGACGGGCTTCCTTGGTTTCCTTATCGACCATCAGCGCCATGCCGATCCCGCAATTCGGGTGGCAGCCGCAGGACAATTGTCCCCATTCGTGTTCCGGACCATGAACCAGATCGGCCCAATCGGAGAACGTCGACATGAACGAGATCGGGAACCAGTCGCGTGTCGGAACGCCCAGGCCTACTTGGTTCTTAACGTCATGCGCCAAGTGGCTTAACGTATAGCGCTGAGCGGCGCGGCGTTCCGGCGTCACTTCCTCGTCACGGCCGGTGAACGACACAGGCTGAAACGACAGGAAGCTGATGATCTTCGGATTGTCGAGCGCGAAGCGTACGACCGCGCCCACTTGCTCATTATTAATACTGTTGACGATCGTGATGACCGGGACGATATCAACGCCGGCGTTATGCAGGTTCGTGATCGCCTTCAGTTTCACATCGAACAGGTTGCCGACGCGGCGATGGCTGTTCGCCTCATTGCCCACGCCGTCAAACTGCAAATACGCGTACCGCAGACCGGCTTCGGCCGCCTGCTTACAGAATTCCGTGCTCTTGGCGAACTCAATGCCGTTTGTGGCGGCCTGCACCGAGTTGTACCCCACTTTGCGCGAGTAACGAACGGCGTCCAGGAAGTACGGCGATAACGTCGGCTCACCACCGGAGAACTGCACCGACATCTGGCGGCGCGGCTTGATGGAGATGGCGTTGTCGAGCATCGTCTTGATATCTTCCCAGCTCAATTCGTGGACAAATCCAACCTGGTTGGCGTCCATGAAGCAGGGGTCGCACATCATGTTGCAGCGGTTCGTCAAATCGATGGTCAACACCGATCCGCGGCCATGAGTAATAGTCGAACTGCCATGGTTGTGCAGCTTTTCGTCGTTGTGGGCGCGAATATCGCGGCCCGGGAAAACGTCTTCCAGGTGCTTGCTGAACGCCGGATCGATCGACATCAAGTCTTCAAACTTGCCGTGGATCGCGCATTCCTTCACCATCAAAATCTTGCCGTCGCGTTCAATGATCTGCGCCTTGATCTCGCCGTTCTTCTCGTTGAGCAGAACTTCGACCGGCGTCTCGCCGTTCACAACCTTATTGCGCAATTCCGGAATGCACTTCGGGCACAGCGAATCGGTCTCGCGCGGCCAACCCAGCGTGGGCTTCTGTTTCTCGTAGCTCTTCAGCAGCGGTTTGTCCGACCACTTTGGCGTGAATGACGGATTCTGGTTGAACTGGTTCACGCGGTCAAAAATCTGCCAGGCGACGTTGGCCGTTACGGTGACGGCCTTTTCCACGTACTTGATAGGCTTGTGCATATGCTCCCTGCTTTAAACTACGAAACCTTAGTCTAACCGTGGCTTGTTTGAGGACCAAGTACTGCTCATCGAATGGTGATATTCAGCGCCGAATGGCGATATGGCGGGGTTAAACCGCGGCCAATTCTAATTACGATTCCTAAACATCGCATGCCTCGCTATATTCTCACCTTCTTTACCGTCAGCCTTGCCCTACTCGCCCAAGGCACCAACGGCACCATCGCCGGCCAAATCACCGACCAGGCCGGCGCCTCCATCGCCAACGCCAGAGTCCTCATTCAAAACGAAGCGGCCGGCGTCAACCGGGAAGCCGTTTCCAACGCCAACGGCCAATACGTTGCCTACGCGCTCCCTCCCGGTCAGTACAAAATCACCGTCGAGCAAGCCGGTTTCCAAAAACTCGTTCGCACCGCCATCGAACTCACCGCCGCCGACGCTATTACCGTCGACCTTCGTTTGGCCATCGGCGATGTCCGCCAAACCATCGAAGTCTCCGAAGCCGCTCCGCTTCTCCAGTCCCAAACGGCAATGGTTTCCTCGTTGGTCACGAACGATCAGATGATCGAAATGCCCCTCAAAAACCGGACGTTTACGTCGTTGGTGCTTCTGGGGCCTGGCGCCTATGCCGGTTCGGCCGGGAACTTGACGACCTCCCCCTATGCGATGCGCGGCGACACGAACATTTCCGTCAACGGATCCAGCCCGCAAAACAACTCCTATTTCATTGATGGAATGGTCAACCGCAACCTCTGGCTCAGCACCTTGATTATGGTTCCCACCGTTGACTCGATCCAGGAGATGCGAGTGCTCACCTCGAACTACTCCGCCGAATACGGGATCGCCGCCGGCGCCGTCACCATCGTCCAAACGCGTTCCGGCTCCAATCGCTTCCGCGCGAGCGCCTACGAGTTCCTACGCAACTCCGCTCTCGACGCCAATCAGTTTTTCAATAATCGCCTCGGCGTCGCCAGGCCGGCCTTTCGCCGCAACGAATTCGGCGGCACTATCGGCGGGCCGATTAGAAAGGACCGGACATTCTTCTTCGCCGACTACCAGGGTATCCGTGTCGCCCAGCCCCGCGGCAGCATTTCAACCATCGCCACCCTCGCTCAGCGCGACATGGTCGCTACCGGTAACTTCGCCGCGCTTGGCTCCCAGGTTTTCGACCCCTCCTCGCTGACCGGCAATCTCCGCACACCGTTCGCCGGTAACCTGATCCCCCGTACCCGCCTCGACCCCGCCTCGGGCAAGCTCTTCGCTCTTCTCCCCGATCCCACGTCCTCCGCCGCCAATCGAAACTTCGCCTATAACCCCAACCAGAAACAGACCACGGATCAATTCGATGTCCGCCTCGATCAGAACGCCGGTTCCGCGGATCGCCTTTTCTTCAAATACTCCTGGGACAACACCAGCCTCGTCATCCCCGGATTCATCCCCGTACGCCCCGGCGCCAGTGTCGACCAAAATCCCTACTTAGCCGCCGACGGCACTTACACCGCCACTGACACGCCTCTCCGCAACCAGTCCGCGACATTCAACTACGTCAAGGTCTTCACGCCGTCCCTGATTAACGAAACCCGCCTCGGCGCCGTTCGCTGGAATCAGAACATTGAGCCGCTCGGCAATCCATTCGCGACTGCCACCGCCATCGGCATCCCCGGCGTGAATAGCAACGACAAATCCGGCGGACTGCCGTCAATAACCATCACCGGGTTCTCCGGCCTGGGTGATAATTCCACTTACCCCGAAGTGAGCCGCACAACGTCGTTCCAGTACGAAAATGTCATGACCTGGACGCGCGGCGCGCACACCCTTAAAGTGGGCGGCGTCTACGTCCGTCACCGCTTCAACGGCTTCTCCGCCTTCCCCACCCGCGGCGACTTCGCCTTCAACGGCCAGTTCACCCGCCAAATCGGAACCACCACCACGGCCACGGCGCTCAGCGATTTCGCCATCGGCGCCACCAGCGGCATCAATCGCAATATCCTGACCGGCACCTTTGGCATGCGTTTTTGGAACATGGGCGCTTTCGTCGATGACACCTGGCGCGTCAACAGCCGCCTTACCATCAATGCCGGCCTGCGTTATGACATCCAGGCGCCGCCATATGAAGTCTACAACCGCTGGTCGAACTTCAATCTGGACACCGCCAAGCTGGAAATCGCCTCCGGCAGCGGGGCGCAGCGCAGACTCCGTAATTTGGATTTGAATAACTACGCGCCACGCACCGGCCTGACCTATATGCTCACCAAGGACCGCAAAACCGTCCTCCGCAGCGGTTTCGGAATCTCCTTTGTCGAGGCCGGTCAAGGCGGCGGGCAGTTATACAAAAACCTGCCTTTTTTCTTCTCACAAGTAATCGCCACGGATCAGAACGCCGCCCCGCCGCGCCGCCTCTCCGATGGCATTCCCGCCGCCGTTCCGCTCGATCCCAAGGACACCGTTCAACTTTCCTCCGGCAGCCCCAATGTTTGGGACTACAACCTGCAATCGACGAAGGTGATGCAATGGAGCCTTGGCATTCAAAGGGAGATCCTGCCCCAGACACTGCTCGACGTAGCCTATATCGGCACCCGCACCATCGGCCTCGTGTCGAACTACAACCTCAACCAGTCCGTTCCGGGCCCGGGCGGCCAGAACCCCCGCCGCCCATTCTTCGGCGTCAATCCGAACATTGTTAATCTCACTTACCGCACAAACTATGCCTCGGCAAAGTATCATTCCCTGCAAGCGCGGGTCGAAAAGCGCTACAGCAAAGGCTTCACCGCCTCGCTTGCCTACACGTATTCCAAATACATGGCCAACGGAACTAACATCAACGGCGGCGGGAATGGCCCTCCGCAGGATAGCCGCTGCACCGCGTGCGAATGGGGACCCATGCCGGAGGATCGCAATCACATCGCGGTGTTAAACCATAATTGGGAACTCCCCTTCGGCAAAGGCCGCCAATTCATCACCAGCGGCCCCATGAGCCATATCATTGGCAACTGGAATGTTACGGGCATCTGGACCATGTCCACCGGAGAAAAGTTCACCGCGACGGCGGCCGCGGGCGTGTCCAATTCCGCCGGCGGCGGCGGCGACCGCCCTAACAGAATCAAAGACGGCAATCTTCCCGTCAGTGAAAGGACTATCGACAGATGGTTCGACCGTACGGCCTGGGCCAGCCCCGCCCAGTTCAATTACGGTAACTCGGGTCGCGGCATCCTGTTGGGCCCCGGCAGCGTCAACGTCGACTTCGGCTTACAACGCGAGTTTCCATTTGGTGAATCGAAACGGGTACAATTTCGCTGGGAGATGTTCAACGCTTTCAATCGCGCTAACTTCACGACGCCCAACTCCAGCATCGGCAATGCCCTCGCTGGGGTTATTTCCAACAGTGCCCCAGCCCGTGTCATGCAACTCGGGCTCAAACTCTATTTCTAACCAGGATCCCGTTCGATGTGGACTAAAATCTTAATCGGCATAGCAGTCGTTCTCATTGCACTCTGCGGTATCGTTGCCATGCAGCCGGACACTTACAGCGTGACTCGTACCGTCGAGATCGCCGCTCCCCCCGCGGATGTATTCGCGCTTATTAACGACTTCCATAAATGGGATGGCTGGTCGCCCTGGGCCAAGCTCGATCCCAACATGAAGACCACTCACTCGGGCGCGCCCGCCGGCGCCGGCGCGAGTTACTATTGGATCGGCAATGACGATGTCGGTGAAGGTAACATGACTATCATCGACAGCCGGCCGAATGAAAAGGTCCAGATAAAGCTGGCGTTCCTGAAGCCATTCGAGTCGAGCGCCGTCAACGAGTTCACCATTACGCCAGCCGGCGCCGGGTCAAGAGTGGAATGGGCCATGAAGGGCGAGAGTAACTTCATGTCCAAAGGATTTGGGTTGGCGATGGGCGGTATGGACAAAGCCATCGGGCCAGATTTCGAAAAGGGCCTTGCGCAAATGAAGGCCCTCGCCGAGAAGACGTAATCTGGGCGTTTCAACGCGTGGCGGCATTCAAAGCCGCAGTCGGATCACATCCTCCTCGCGATCTTCAAAGATCAGCGGCGGCTGGCCGCTGGTCATGGCTTCGACGGCATAACGGCGGTAATGGAAGAGGATAAGTGTAAGAGCCAACGGCAGCAACGCGCGCAGCGGTTGCCGTTCGATCCACTGCGCGATATGGCCGCCCGCCCACGGGACGAGCGAAAGTCCTACCAGCGCGAGCAGAGCGTACACGAGCCGTGTATTGCGGAAGCCGGACGAACGCACAGTAAACGGGATTTGGCGGAAGTCGAGCAGCAGCGCTTCAATAAGAATGGCGTGCGTCAGCGCGGCCGTCACCGTGACCGCCGGCGCGCTTGTCACCAACGTTGGAAGCAGTACAAGCGCGATGAAGTGCAGCCACAGCAGGCGGCGTGCAACCCGCGCCGGTTCGCCGCCATGGGCGACGGCAAGCAGGCGGAACGGCCAGTTGGCGGCCGGTAGCGCGGGCACGCTGAAGGCGACGCGTAGCGCGACGATCAAGGAGAATCCCGCGAAGAAGGGAATGCGCCCGGCGTCGCCCTGCAACACGCCGATGACCAGCCCCGCGCCCAGCAGGGCGACCGCCAGCAGGCTGTGCCGTTCACTGCGCCACAGCGTCTGCAGGCTGAACCGGAACGCCGCGCGCTCCAGCGGCGTTGCGCCCTGCGTCAACAGCCAACGCGGCCAGCGCCGCCGCGCCGCCGAACGCACCAGCCGCCCTTCCATTCCGCGCCGGTAGCCGATAATGTAGCCGCCAAGCGCCACGAGCGCCGCGATAGCCAGTGCCCAAAGGCCGCGCTGCCATACGCCGTGCGCGCCTAGATCGTCGCGTCCTATCAGCGGACCGTAGAGCGAAGCGAACCACACCGGCGGAACCCATTCCTGCCAACCGGCGCTGCCCGTGCGCGCCATTCGCAGCCAGCCGCGCCCGCGGTTGGCCGTCAGCAACATCGCGAGCAGGGCAAAGCCGGTCACGGCGCGGAGAACGATGGAGAGCCCGCCAAACCACGCCGCCGGGGCCAATGCGATCAGCGCTCCCATCAGCGAAAAGCACGCGCAGAACGTAAAGAGACTCGCCAGCAGCAGAACGATCAAGTGCGCCGCGGTGAACTGCAGGAAACCCATCACGCCCTGTTGGTCCGCGGTCACGACCATTGGAAAAATAAGCATCGAACCGGCATTCACGTCGAGGATGAAGACCGCAACGACAAGCGCAATGGCGGCAAGGCTCGACAGGAAAACGGTACGCGCCGGAATGGGCAACGGACCGAGGTTAAGGCGGTCAATCGCGTCGGGCAATATCCGGTCCCACTTCCACAGCGTGACCAAGCCGGTGACGGCCATGGAGAAGACCAGCAGCGTGTAGCCGTCCCCCACCGCCCGCGGATAGTTGTCCTGAATAATCGGCTTGCCGCGAAAATAGTAAAGCAGCGAAGAGTACCGGTCCAGCAGGCCGATCGCGATGAACACGCCGGGCGAGGCGAGCAGCGCGAGCGTCGCGCCCAGGCTCATATCGACGTCGCTCGACTCCTCGCCGCTCGACTGGACCAGGCGGCGCGCGAAGTGCGCGACTAGCGTCCGGAACACGCTATGCGGCCTCAATCGCGGCGACGATGTCGCGGGCCGTTTGGGCGGTGTCGGTCTGGTCGGCCATCTGCACGAAGGCGTCTTCCAGGCGCTTGTAGCCGAGTTGAGCGAGCGTTTCAGACATACTGCCGGACGCGATCTGCCGGCCTTTTCGAAGCAGGACAAGTTGATTGCAAATCCGTTCGACGACTTCAATTGCCGGGCTGGCGAAGAAGATCGCCTTTCCCGCTTGGGCCAGTTGCTCGATAACCTGCCGCAGCACGATGCCGCTGGATACATCGAGGCCCGTGAAGGGTTCGTCGAGGATCAGCAGATCGGGGTTATGCATCGTCGCGCCGATCAGGGCGATGCGCTGCCGCATGCCCTTGGAATAGGAGGCGATCGTGGCATCGCGATACGTGTAAATGGTGAATGCTTCAAGCATCGCCTTGGCCTTCGATTCAAAGGCGCGGGACGGAATATTGCGCAGCGTGGCGATCAGTTCCAGATACTCCCAGCCGGTAAGAAAGCTGTACAATTGGGCCTCTTCCGGCACGTAGCCGATAGCCTGTTTATAGGCGATCAAGTCATCGCGGACCGGGCGGCCGTGGAACAGAATTTCGCCGCCCGTGGGTTCCAGCAGACCGGTCAGCATCTTAACGGTCGTGCTTTTTCCTGAGCCATTGGGGCCAAGGTAGCCGAGCACATCTCCGCGCGCGATCGCGAAGTTGACCGCGTCCACAGCCAGCAGGCTGACGTAGCGCTTGGAGAGGTTCCGGACTTCGAGAATCGGTGCGATTCCCAATAGACACTGCTCGCGGCGGGAAAGTTCCCGTCACCCGCGCGGCCGCAGGAGTTGTTCGAGATTCCTCTTCACATCCGGCCACTCTTCGGCGATGACGCTGAAATAGACCGTGTCGCGAACGTGTCCGGGTACGATCATGTGGCGGCGCAGCGTACCCTCTTCCTTAGCCCCGGCCCGCAGCATGGCCTTCTGCGAACGCTCGTTGCGAAGGTCGGTCTTGAGCTCGACGCGATTCATGCCGAGCGTCTCGAAGCCATATTGGAACAGCAGATATTTGCACTCCGAATTGACCGGCGTACGCTGAAACTCGAGGCCATACCAGGTGGAGCCGATTTCGACGCGACTGTGCCCGGGCTCATAGTTCATGTAGCGCGTGCAGCCCGCGACGCGCCCGCTGGCTTTGTGAATCACGGCGAAGGCGAGTTGCGCGGGGCCTTGCGCGGCTTGGATATAGGCGGCCATCTCATCGCGATTCGTAACCCGCACCGTGGTCATCGCCCAAAGCGAAGGGTCAAAACCGACGGCGCAGAGCCCGTCGAGATGCGCACCCGTGAGCGGTTCCAGGCGGACGTATTGGCCTTCCAAAATGACAGGGGCGAGCATGCCACATTTTCCGATACCATTGCTCCTATGTCCATTTCGCGCCGTACTTTTCTCCAGGTGGCCGCCGTTCAGATTCCGAAGAGCCGTCCGAATGTGTTGATGATCTATGCCGACGACATGAGCTACCGGACCATCCGCTCATTGAACAATCCGGAGATCAGAACGCCCAATCTCGACAAACTGGCCGCGCGTGGCACGGCATTCACCCACGCCTGCATCATGGGCGGCTTGCAGCCGGCCGTCTGCGTGCCGAGCCGCGCCATGTTGATGTCGGGCCAGAACATGTTTCACGCGACGGCCAACGTGGTCAAGCAGAAGGAATGGGGCGAAGCCGGCGAGTTCCACTTGTGGCCGGAAATCCTGGGCGCGAATGGCTACCAGACCATCGGCATCGGCAAGTGGCACAACGGACCGGCGCTTTATCATCGCGCGTTTCAGAAGGGCGGACCGGTGATGTTCGGCGGGATGGCGGACCATTATCAGACGCCGGTGTTCGACTTCAATCCCTCGGGCGCGTATCCAAAAACCGGCTTGAAGCCGCGCGCCGCGCATTCGAGCGAAGTCTTCGCCGGCGCGGTCATCGCGAGCATCAAAGAGCGGGATAAGTCGAAGCCATTCGCGCTCTATTGCGCCTTCACCGCGCCGCATGATCCGCGGCAGCCGCCAAAGGAATACAAGGCCATGTATCCCGAGGAGCGGATCGAGTTGCCGCCGAACTATCTGCCGGAGCATCCGTTCGACAACGGCGAGATGAAGGTGCGCGATGAAGCGCTGCTGCCATGGCCCCGGACGCCGGCCGCCATCCGCAAGGAACGCAGCGATTATTACGCGATCATTACGCATCTGGACACGCAGATCGGGCGCATTTTCGACACTCTCGAAAGCGAAGGCTTAACGAAGAACACCCTGGTCGTCTTCGCCGGCGACAATGGCCTGGCGGTTGGCCAGCATGGCTTGCTCGGCAAGCAAAATCTGTATGATCATTCGATCCGCGTACCGCTGATCTTCGCCGGACCGGGCGTGCCGGCCGGACAGCGTACGGACACGCTGGTTTATCTTTTCGATATCTTCCCGACGCTGTTCGAGATGATCGGGCTGCCGGTGCCGCCGACCGTCGATGGCAAGAGCCTCGTGTCCGTGTTGAAGGACCCGAAACGGAAGATGCGCGATGGAATGGTGTACGGCTACCGCCACTACCAGCGAGCCTTGCGGACGACCCGCTGGAAGTTCATCCGCTATAACGCCAAAGGCGTCCAGAACCGGCAGTTGTTCGACATCGCGGCCGATCCCTGGGAGATGAAGAATCTGGCCGAGGACCCGGCTTTGAAGGAAACGGTGACCCAGCTCGATCTCTTGATGCGAATGCTGTTGAAGCAGGCCGGGGATCCGCTCGATTTGACCAAGCCCGATTGGGGTTGGTCAGGGACGTTGGACCGTTAACGGTAACACGAACCAATTTGCCGCTACCGAGCCGCGAACCGTAAGGGAGCGTTCTTGCCCCTGCGAGCCGCGAGACCGATCAAGCTCCTGAAACTCCATCCAGTTGATGTCGATGACCAAACGCATGGTGAGTATAGCGGTTATTTTGCTGAAGCCTTCGTATGCGTGAAGAAGCCGAGCGACTCGTGCGTCAACAGCTTGGTGGCGTAGATAATCTGGCCCGTATGTTGGGCGAAGTGTTCGGTAGTCTTGAAAATCGCTTCGAGCACCGTCATTTCGCGGTTCTGCACCGTGATCCGTTCAGCCAGTCGATCCTCGCTCACACCTTTGATGATGCCCGCCGCATCGGCCGCGACGGCCCGCAGTTGCTCGCGAAGAGAGCCGCCGTTCATAGCGTTGAACTCCTCGTCGCGAAGACGGATATCGGGCTCGCCCAGAATGGCGTGGCGCGTGTACTGGCGCAGGTTACCGCACAGGTGCAGCACCAGATTGCCGATAGCGTTTTCATGATCGCTGCCTCGCGCCCAGATCTGCTCGGGCGTGAGCTTCGTCAGGCACGTATCGATGCGAGCGGCGTGCTGTGTCAGCGTGGCGGCGGCTGTGGCCGTGAAGATGGGTCCGGTCATTGGAGAGATTCTCTTAGCTTAACCACCAGGGCGCGCGCTGCGAGCGAAGGATGGCGGATGCGAAGCACCGCCGGGTCAATCTTCCGCTCGGCTAGATATGCGACGAAAAAGTCGATGTTCTCGGAGCATTCGGCCCGGCCTTCCATGGAGTCGCACTGAGCGTCCTCGCACTTGCAGACGCGGGCGAATGTCTTGTGCAGTTTTACGGCGGCCAATGCGGCCGTGCCCTCTTCCCGGTTGCCGGCGAACCACGCCGTAATGGCCGCCTGGTGCGCCAGCCGCTCCGTCACGTCCTCAATCGAGCCGGACTCATCCAGGACTTCGCGGAACAAGCGCGATCTTTCCGCATCCCCAGTTGCTTCGTCGTCGGCGCGGTCCATTTTCTTCGTAATCGCCGGACTTACCGGTATCCGTTTGGGCTTCTTTCCGGCCGGCGATTTACCGGCCTGCTGGAGCTTTCCCAATAGGGTCGCGGCGCGAACTTTGTCTGCCGCCGCCAAAATCCCGGACGCTTCGACGAGTATCTTTGCCTCCGCTTCACTGTGCTCCTCGACGTACGCGATGGCCCGTATGCCCTCAATGGGATCGACGAGGCTCCAGCACGCAATAGAAGCGCGGCCCGGGATTTCTCGGCATAGACGAGCCGCTTCGCTGGGGGCCTGAATCAATAGAAGATGCGCGGCGTTGGTTTGAAACCGGTAGCGTGACCGCTCATCGCGGACTCCGCCGATGGCCCGGAGCGCGCTATCGATGAACTCGCGCCGTGGCTCCGGATACCGCGCGGCCGGCAACAGCGCGGCCGTGCCGAGCAGCGTTTCCACCTGGAAAATAGGGGGCTCCGCGTGAGCGGCTTCCTCAATTTGCTGGAGGAGCGTCAGAATCAGCGCGGAGGTGGCGAGAAGCATATTATGGCCTTAATTGCACGCGTAATTCGCGGAGCAGCAGGCGCGCGGCGAGCGAAGGATGCCGGACGCGCAGGTTCTCCGGATCAATACGGTTTTTGACGATGAAATCGACGAGCGAGTCGATGCTTTCCAGGCACGCTTCGCTTTGGCATTGCGCCAGCGTAGCGTTCAGGAAGTCGGCCGCCTTGGTGGCGGCGCCGGTGGCGCCTTCGGCGGTGAACCACGCGGTCAAGTAGGTTTGAAGTTGCAGACGGCGCGCGTAGTTATTCATTCGCGGGGTCGCATCAAGGGCTTTCAAAAGGCGAGTCGAGCGCTCACCGGGCGGGAGGCTCAGGTCATCGGCCAGTGTGAAGAGTTCTTCGGCTTTGTCGGGCGGGGGTGGTTCGGGAGCCTCTTCAAGGTCCGGCGGCGATGGAGCTTGGCGGAGGCGGATAGCGGCCTCGCGAGCCAGCCCCAAGTTGAAAGGCGCAACGATTCGCAGCGCTTTGTCGAGTAGCGCCGCATCTTCCGGCGCGGCTTTCGAGCCGGGAAAGGATGTCATCAACGCTTGCAGGATCTCGGCGCCATCTTCCGGGGCGGCGTTGATGAGGTCGAGCGCGGCGGGGATTTGGAACGCCCCGGTTTGGAGGCCTTTCAGTACTGTTGCTCGACGGTTTTTTGAAGACAGCGCGAGGAACTGCCAGCAGCGGCCGCGATAGTCGGTGCGCCACTTGACGGATTGCCGGGCGGGTATGCGAAGGCAGATCTGCTCGGCCTCGTCGCGATCCTGATTAGCCAATAAATGCGCGGTGGCGGAGAGGTAAAAAAAACGGGGTTCCTCCTCGCGAATGGCGCCCAGGAGCGAGACGGCGGTTTCGAGGTAACGGCGCCGGGGCTCATCCGGGGGCAGCAGTTCAGCGGCTGAAATAAGCGTGTCGATGTGGGCGAGTGGAGATTGGTTGCGCGACGTTCGTTCCAGCCGGTCCAGCAGTTCGTCCAACGACGAACCGTCGGCGTTGATGGCGCTTCCCAGAGCAAACAACAGCAGCGCGGCCGGAGCTTGAACTTTCATCTACTTCGAAGTATAAACTGACGGGCTGAGGCAGGCGGCGAAGACGGCGGCGATGGTGTTCGGTGCATTGGCTTTATACGCGTAAACCCCGGCGGTGAGCCGTGAAGACCCTTGGGTACATCTCCGCGTTCTCGAAGGAAAGTGGGAGGGAACCGCCAGCGGGGAGCCCGGCAAAGGCGTCAGTTCGCGGGAGTACCGTTTCGATCTGAACGGACGCTTTCTTGCCGCCCGGAACAAATCGGTGTACGAGCCTAAAGCGTCTTCCGCCAATCCCGAAGTCCATGAGGACTCCTCAATGTTCAGTTATGATCGCTCGCTGAAGAAGCTCGTTCTCCGGCAATTTCACGGCGAGGGATTCGTGAACGAATACACGTTGGAGGCGATATGCGACGACGGCAGGGAACTGGAGTTCGTCACAATCCGCATTGAGAACATTCCGCCAGGATGGAGAGCCAGAGAGGTTTATCGAGTGATCTCGCCGGACGAAGTCGTGGAAACTTTCTCGCTAGCCGGTCCGGGGAAGGACTTCGCCGTCTACTCCGAAACGCGTTTACGAAGGGTGAAGACGTAAGGGCAGCGTAGTCACGCAGTCCAAATTGGCGCTTCCGAACCCGCGACAAAACTTAGGCAGCTTCTTGAATTGGCTCGTGATGTAGTCGCATGATCTGTTCGGCCTTCAGCGAGGCCATCGCGTAGCTCCGGCCGTCGTCATCGCAAAACTCCACCTCGAACACTCCCGGCCCCAGATCCTCCACGACCGTGCCGACTTGGCCGCGAACCAACCCGTGCTCCGGCAAGTCCTGGAGCAGTGCAACCACTGAAAGCATTTCAATTTCGGTCATGGCGAAACCTACTTCTATAGTACATATCAAGTCGTTAGCCGGGGCAAGTTCTGCCCAGCCGGGACGATCCAAGCGCTGCGGATTTTCACGGCCCGGTCATAGCGCACCAGTTCGAAATCAATGTTATACCGCTGCCCATACAAATCCATCACTCCGAGTCGCACTTCGGCGTTGGTGGCGGCCCAAAGCAAGGCTATCCGGAGTTCTTCGGCGTCGGGTTCCCGGATTCCGACCGCCGCAAATACCCTAGCCTTTTTGCGACCCCGCGTGTGATGCGGGTTTAGGACGTAGCCTCGCAGCTTCTGGATATCGACGATGGCTCTAGCGCCGTTGGGCAGGTTCATGAATCATCCGGCCTAACAATGTACTCGCTCACCCATTCAGAAGGAGAGGGACGTACGGATTGGTTCTGAATTCTGGCGCATCACCTAAGCGTTAAATCTAAATCGAATCCTGACGAGGAAGGCAATGTCGAAGATCAAGGCTAACTATTTGCCCGCTACTCTCGATATCGGACACGTTGACCGCCTGCATGCCTCAGTGTACGGTGTGCCATTTGTCGCACTGCTTAAGGCCGAAGCGCCCGTCGACTTTCAGCGAAGCGGTCGCGGGAGTATCAGGAAGATGCTCAGTGTTCATTGGAAAGACCAGGAAGCAGAATTCAGTAAAGTGCTTCTTCCCAAAAGACTCGTAAGTAAAGCGTCCAAAAAAATGTGGGGTTGTCCCGTTGCGGGTCAGAAGTTCTTTCAGGTATCCCTCCGATACCGCGTTATTGTGAAAGAGCATTACGGTTTGTGTGCCATCTGGCTCAAGACTCATCAAGTCTTTCTTGGAATCGACGGATACCGGCATTTCCCCGTCTGGCAGGCTCTTCCATCGCTTGGAATCAGCAAAATTCCAAACTGCCGCTGAGGCATGGCCAATATTTTGAGCCTCAACGGCAATAGTAATTCCTGCTCCGACTTCAATTGGACCCTTGAAGTAGGCTTTCTTGATCGCGATTCTTCCTCGAATCGATTCTTCGGTCAATTTATTGGCGTCCGCGGCAGCGTCTGCCGCATTCTAGGTCTCTTTCAGGGTGTCGCTCAAGGCGGATGTTTGCAGACGCATCTCACGGAGGATATCTCTCATCTCCCGCCACTGCATGAACGTGAAGATAACAGTAAAGACAGCGGCAACTGCTATACCGAGTTCGACCCTTATTCGCAATTTTTCGCGGCGGAAACTTGTTTCATCTCGACTCATTCGCAGTTTTTCATTGGCGTTCAGATCACTGCAATAGGCCTCGTACTTTTCAGTTACGGAAACCGGCAGAGTCAGTTCGGACCTGATCGTGAAGTCCCGGAGTGGTGTTGCTGCTGCCTCGCGGGCTGCCGTGTGGACTGCGGAAGTTCTTCCGCCAGACTGGCGGTGCTTGTCTCGTTGGTATTGTCCCTCGCAGGTATCGCATCAGAGTCGTCGTCCGCGGGAACATCGGTTGATGGCATTGAGGTATGAGTGGATCTGTACTTTTCGCTGGACAACCCCTGAGCCCACCCTACAAAACTGAATCGCTCCAGTTTTCCAGCAACTGCTTAACCCGGCCGGTAAACATATCGGCCAGCGCGCCATCGATCAGGCGGTGGTCAAACGTCAGCGCAAGGTAACAAATGGAGCGAATGGCGATGGCGTCGTTAATGACCACCGGAGTCTTTTCTACCGTGCCGACGCCGAGGATCGCGACGTTCGGCTGGTTTATAACCGGCGTCGCGAAGACCGAGCCGAACGAGCCGAAGTTGGTGATGGCGAACGTGCCGCCCTTCACTTCATCGGGCTTCAACTGGCGCGAACGGGCGCGGGCGGCGAGATCGACAATCGACCGCTGCAGCCCGGTGACGTTCTTCTCGTCGGCGTTGGCGATGACGGGCACGATCAGGCCGCTGCCGTTATCCAGCGCGACGGCGAAACCCATGTTGATGTCGTTGTGATAGAGGATGTTGGTGCCGTCGATGGACGCGTTGAGGATCGGGAATTCGCGAAGCGCCTTGCAGGTGGCGGCGGCGACGAACGGAAGGAATGTCAGGCTGAAACCGTACTGGGCCTGGAAGGCGGCCTTGTTCTTCTCGCGGATCTTGACGACGGCGGTCATGTCCACTTTGTGAACGGTGGTGACATGGGCCGCGGTGTGCAAGGAGTGGGCCATGTGCTCGGCGATTCTCTTGCGCATGGTGGACATGGGCTCAATGCGGAACTTGGGGGCTTCGGTGCGGGGC
>ENA-ORBV01000985-ORBV01000985.1-microbial-mat-metagenome-genome-assembly--contig:-NODE-985-length-64737-cov-11.235973_pt1 | contig 64737 bp, 57 predicted proteins | sample MGYA00237777_ERZ505514 | MGnify/ENA primary metagenome ERZ505514 (study PRJEB26160, sample SAMN06269048) | microbial mat metagenome | isolation source: Oligotrophic lake microbial mat | place...
GCGACCACCGAGATCTACACCTCTCTATTCGTCGGCAGCGTCAGATGTGTATAAGAGACAGCTCCCCCGATCGTGCTGGAAGTGGGTTGAAAGCGCCATAGAGCCTGAACTTTCTCAATTGTAACAAAAATATATTTGACATCCGCGACACATTCGTACATAATCAGAGTTTGTGTCAACCTGAACTGAACGCGAGAAACCCTTGGCTAACGTAGTTGTGATCGGCGCCCAGTGGGGCGATGAAGGAAAAGGCAAAATTACCGATTTGCTCAGCAAATCCGCAGATATCGTTGTCCGCTACCAAGGGGGCGTCAACGCCGGTCACACCGTGGTAGTCAACGGTCAAACTTTCAAACTGCACTTAATTCCGTCTGGGATTCTCTACCCCGAGACAAAGTGTATCATCGGCTGCGGCACGGTAATCGACCCTAAAGTTTTAATTGCAGAGTTAGATCAGCTAGAAAAACTGAATATTTCGACTGCATCCCTGATGATTTCAGAGACTGCTCACATCACCATGCCCTATCACCGATTAATTGATGTGGCATCGGAAGAGCAGCGGGGAAATTATAAAATCGGGACAACAGGACGCGGCATCGGCCCTACTTACGCCGACAAGTCGGAACGCACAGGCATTCGGATGCTCGACTTGATGGACTTGGAAGGGTTTCGAGAACAACTGGAATGGACGATTCATCATAAGAATGTCATTCTGGAAAAACTCTATAATTTGCCGCCTCTCAATCCGCAAGATGTTTTTGATGAATATCAAGTGTATGCAGAACGTTTGCGGCCGCACGTAGTAGACAGTTCCCTGAAGATTTATGAGGGACTTCACACGCGCAAAAATATTCTGTTTGAAGGCGCGCAAGGCACTTTATTAGACTTAGACCACGGCACGTATCCTTATGTTACTTCCAGCAATCCCATCGCGGGCGGCGCTTGCGTGGGAACGGGAGTTGGGCCCACAGCGATCGATCGCGTAATTGGCGTAGCAAAAGCCTATACCACCCGCGTCGGAGAAGGCCCATTCCCTACCGAAATGGTCGATGGAGTTGGCGCAATTTTGGGCGAAAGAGGTGCAGAATTCGGCACAACAACCGGCCGCAAACGCCGCTGCGGCTGGTTCGACGCGGTAATCGGCCGCTACGCAGTCCGCATCAACGGCCTTGACTGTCTGGCTGTCACCAAACTAGATGTTTTGGATGAATTAGAAGAAATAAAAGTTTGCGTTGCTTACGAAATTGACGGCGAACGCTGTGTCGATTTCCCGAAAAGTTCGCGGATATTTGCTCGATGCAAACCCATTTATGAAACCCTTCCCGGTTGGAAACAGTCCACGGAAGAGTGCCGCAATTTGGAAGATTTGCCGCCGCAAGCTTTGGATTATCTGAAGTTTTTGGCAGACTTGATGGAAGTGCCGATCGCGATCGTATCTCTCGGTGCCGGCCGCGATCAAACTATTATTGTCGAAGACCCGATTCACGGCCCGAAGCGGGGATTGTTGTCGGTTGACGGTACGCCAGCCTGATGTTGCCTTTAAAATACATTTTGGGTATCAACCAATCATACTCAAAGCTTTTGGCAGTCTCGCCGCTACCTACTTAGTTTAAGGTTCCAGCAGATTTAGTGCACTTGACCCACGGCGAGGTCAAGTGTATCATTCTTTACATGGAGTCAAGTAAATGACTGACGAAGATGAACTGATAGCACGGCTAGAAGTTCACAGAGATATGATTGGATGGCTTATCAGAAAATTGGGTTTAAAACCCCGTACTTCTAGGACGGCTTTGTGCTATAATAGAGATGTCTAAAGGCTCAAGACGCGTTGAAATAGCTACGATGAGAGCGCACCTAGACAGTTCCGAGAGGCAATGCTTAACTGCAACCTTAAAGACAACAAGTATTTTACTTGCGATTAGAACAGAAAAGTCGCCATAGGGCATTGGGAGACTCTAAACGGACACAGAGACAGAATAAGACTACTTCGGTAGCATCAGTCAGTGAAGTGCCAAGAATCCCCGCGCCTGTCTGCCGGGGAGTATGTCAAAATGGAATTAAGCAAAGAAGGAATACAAGCCAAAAGAACAACCGGAAACAATCCCAAAGGTGATATTTTGATAGTCAACCAGCAAGATGTTCCGCGAGTTAAACAGCTACTCCGCAATTTTCATATCGAATTCAATGGTTAATTTATCAAAACAATAAAAAGTATAAATAATCATGAATGAACCGCATATTGAAATCAAAGCCTGGAAAAACAAAAAAATAGATTCCACAAAAGCTCAGGAAATATGTCAAAAAGGAACTGTAATTGGAGTTATTACCACAGGGGGAATTACTAAACCAGCTAAGGTTGTATTCGACAAAGCAGATGTAGCTTGGGTAGAAAATTTTCCAGAGAGTAAGTTGTTGAATCAGGAAGGTCAGGAGGAAAGCTAATGTTAGACATGATTTTTTATGCCTTCAAAACTAATCAGCCACCCCACTATGTCGGAATGTCTGAAGACGTTTATGAGTGGTTGGCAAAATCAGAATTTTCCAAAATTGGCAAATCTGTCCCCAGAAATATTTTGATAGATGAAGAGGAGGAAAAGCTACCTTTAGTTGAGTTAGATCAAGATATACGCCAGAAGTTTAGAAATTTTTTCCGCGATGCAATCATCTGCGAAAGCGATACCGTCCTTGCTAAGCTGGGTGATTCCCCTCTCAAAGAAGAATACCAAGCAGGAACGTACCGTCTGAGGAAATTGTTAGACTTGCTGAAGTGTGTAGAAAATGAAAATTATCGGTATCTTCAGCGAGTCCTTTAATTAAGTTACTTCGATCGCCTTATCATAATAATGAGTTTTCAGATGTTTAGTAGCAGGAGTAATCCCAATGTTAGATATCAGCTTCTATACCACAAATGGATCGGAATCGGAAACCGTAGATGTAGGAGAAACCCTTTACGAATGGTTAGCAAAATCAGCATTTTCAAAAATAGGTGGCGCATCAATCGACACCGAAATTAACTTAGATGAAGAAAATGTAATTCTGCCTCTAGTTGAATTAAATCAAGAGATTCGTCAGCAGTTCAAGAAAATGTTCAGCGAAGCAATCATCAGTGAAAGCGATGTAGTTCTCACTAAGCTGGGTGATTCCCCTTCAAAAGAAGAGTATCAATCAGGAACTTATCGTCTGAGAAAAATGCTGGAATTGCTCAAGTGTGTGGAAAACGAAAACTATCAATACCTTCAGCGAATTTAATTAAGTGCGATCGCGATATCACAATTCTGGTAAAATGTGAAAACAATCAGCCGAAAGTCATAAAATGGAACTCGCAGTAGAATGTCAAAAGCGGGTAGAAGGCAGCAAGCCTAACGCCCTCCGCCGCTCAGGAATGATTCCCGCCGTCCTCTACGGACACAAAGGCTCTGAATCCATTTCCCTCACCATCAAAGCCAAAACAGTTGAACAGTTGCTCAAAAAGCACGTAGTCAACAACGCCCTAATTGACCTCAGCATTCCCGACCTCTCTTGGAGCGGAAAAACCTTGCTGCGGGAAGTTCAAGTTCATCCTTGGAAGGGCTTTCCTTACCACCTGAGCTTTTTCTCCGTGGCGACTCAAGACAGCCTGGAAGTTGAAGTGTCGCTGAATTTTGTCGGCGAAGCTGTCGGCGTCAAGTTAGAAGGCGGCATCTTGGATACCGTGCTGACGCAACTAGCAGTTAAGTGCAAACCTGACAGCATTCCTGAATCAATAGAAGTAGATATTTCTAATTTAAAGGTTGGGGATGCGCTGCACATTGAGGAATTAGTTTTGCCTGCGGGAGTGGTAGCTCTCGGCGAACCAAGTCAGGTGGTTGTTACCGTGCTGGGAATTCAAGCAGGTTCTGAAGCCGAAGACGCAGAAGCAGACGCAGAGGCAGCAGCTTGATTAGTAATTGCTAATAGTTGTTAACTAATTGTTGAAAAAAAAAGGGCGATCGCTTTCTCCCAAAAGGGCGATCGTTTTTTGCTAAAAAGGCTATTCTCGTTTGGGTTCGATCGCACTTGCATTGCTCAGCCTTGAATCTGCTGTCTCACCCATTGACTAAAATTAATCTGTGCGGCAATTTCATCAATGAAAGCCGCTTCTAGAAATTGGTATAAATCCGTTTTTTCAATGATGGGAAAAGTCGGAGATCGATCGCACTCCACATAGGCCCCATCGACTAATTGCAGAATCCGCCATACCCGCCCGTTAAACCGCCAAAACTCAGGCACGCCCATACTAGCATAGAGTGTATTTTTATTGAGATCGGTATGGGTAATATCTACTTCCACGACTAAATCGGGGGCTGGATCGACATTCAAATTAACCGGGCGATCGGCAACTAAGGCATAATTCTGGATGTAATACCCATTATCTGGCTCGGCGCTCTTGAGTAGGTCTTCGCGATCGAGCGTAGTCGATCCCATCGTCTTCATTTTCATGCCCATCTCAACGATCAGAATTAAGATGAATCTTTCAATCAAGCGAGCAGAGCGTTCGTGTTCTTCGAGCGGCATGGTGATTTCTAACACTCCGTTATCGTAGGTAAAGCGGGCGCGGGTGCGCTCCGCCAGCAAACTTTGAATTTGCTTGAAGGCGCGCCAATCGAGATCGCCAAAGGTGAGGCGCTTTTCTCCGACAAGTTGAGGTGGTGGCTCTAACAACATCAAAATTACCGCAATTTTAGGGAAAGTTGACAGAACATTTATTGTTAATTATTATAATATTTTTTTTCAATAAGTCTTGTGGTGCAGGCATCCTGAGTGCGATCGATTTTGATACTACTCGTTCTGCTCTTCAACCCGCGGAGGCGGGTTTTGTTTGTGTAGACGCGGTTTCAACCGCCCGGTTTCAACCGCCCGGTTTCAATCGCCCGGTTTCAATCGCCCGGTTTCAATCGCCCGGTTTCAATCGCCCGGTTTCAATCGCCCGGTTTCAACCGCTGAGTTTCAACCGCTGAGTGTCTCCCCAGCACCCGAAGTCAAAAAAATTAATAATTAGGGGAACAACCCTGCTAATGTTAGTGTCAAACCCGACTATAATTGTGAAACGCTTTAACTACCCTATTTAATTGCTGCCTCGGTCGCCACCGCCTATATATGCCATCAACAGTCAATACAGAATCAACAGCGGTTCAATTTAACCAACAGGGAGAAACGTATTTATCCCAAGGGAAATTAGAAGAAGCGATCGCCTCCTGCGAGCAAGCTTTGAAGATTCACCCCAATTTTGCCCCGGCTTACAAGACTTTGGGCAACGCGCTACAAGCTCAAGGCAGGATGGAAGAGGCACGGCACTGGTACGCTAAAGCGATTGAAATAGAACCGAATTTTGCGGAAGTATACGCGAATTTGGGCAGCCTGGGCGCGCAGCAGCAAAAATGGCAGGAGGCGATCGAATTTTATCAAAAGGCGATCGCGATTAAGCCGAATTTCGCGGGAGTGTACCGGAATTTAGCAAAAGTATTTGGACAAATTAGCAAACCGGAAGAAGCCCAGCAGTGCTGGTATCAAGCATTTAGTTTGGAACCGGAAAAAGTAGCGCCTGGGGAACACTTGAATATGGGCGACGCTTTTTTTCGGCAGGAAAAATTCCCCGAAGCGATCGCCTGTTACGATCGCGCCATAAAATTAAATCCTAATGTGGCGACAGCTTACCAAAATTTGGGCGAAGCGCTAAAAAAACAAGGCAAGTTAGAGGAAGCGACAGCATATTATCGCAAAGCTATTGAACTGAACGCAGCTCATGCGAGAAACGGCAGCGAGGGAGAGCAAACTTTGGCGGGTGCAACTGCGAAAAACGGTGCAGTTAAGCAGCAGCCCCCAGTAACAGCAGTCAAGCAGCCAGTGCAGCAGCCAGTGCAGCAGCAGCCAGTTAATTCTACAATTAATATAGAAGATCCAGAAGCATACAAAATACTCGCAGAAGGCTATTTTGCTCAGGGCAAATTGGAACAGGCAATTTCTGCTTGCAAGAAGGCACTGCAAATTAAGCCGGAAGCGCCGCTTTACAAAATGCTGGGCAACGCCCTGCAAGCTGGCGGCAAAATTGATGAAGCTAAAAGTTGCTATGTCAAAGCAATAGAAATTAATCCGAATTTTGCTGAAGCTTATGCTAATTACGGCAGCATTTGCGCGCAGCAAGAACAGTGGCAGCAAGCGGTTTCTGCTTACGAAAAGGCGATCGCCCTGAAACCAGATTTTGCCGGTGCTCTACGCAATTTTGCCAAGCTATTGACGCAGTTAGGGAAGTCTGAGGAGGCGGCTGAGGCTTGGTATCGAGCTTTTGCGATCGACCCGAAGTCGGGCACCGCTGAAGAACACGAGAATTTAGCCAAAACTTTGATCGAGCAAGGTAAGGTAGAGCAAGGAATTGATTGTTACCGGCGCGCGATCGAGTTGAATCCAAATGCTGGCGCAGCTTATCACGAATTGGGCGAACTTCTGAAGGGTCAAGAACAGTGGGAAGCGGCGGTAGATGCTTACACCAATGCGATTAGAACTAATCCCGAACTTTCTTGGTCGCACAACAATTTAGCTGAGTCGCTGGTGAAGTTGGAACGCTGGGAGGAAGCTATAAATGCTTACCGCAAGGCGATCGAATTAAATCCTGATTTTAGCTGGTCTCACAACAATTTAGCAGACGTGCTGCTGAAGTTGGAACGCTGGGAGGAAGCTGTAGAGGCTTACACCAAAGCAACAGAATTAAATCCAGAGTTCAGTTGGTCGCACAACTATTTAGCCGACGCGCTGATTAAACTCGAACGGTGGGAAGAAGCTATTTCTGCTTACCAAAGGTCGATCGAACTTAATCCCGAGCATTTTTGGGCGCACAACAATTTAGCAGAAGCGCTGGTGAATTTGGAACGGTGGGATGAGGCGGTGGTTGCGTATCGCCGCGCTAATGAACTGAATCCGAGTTTCTTCTGGTCGCACAGCAAGTTGGGCGACGTGTTGCTAGAAATGGAAAGGTGGGATGAGGCGATCGAGGTTTACCGTCGCGCGGCTGAGTTGAATGGCGATTTTCCGTGGACTTATTACAACATGGGGACGGCTTTTGAGAAGCTGGAACGGTGGGATGAGTCGATCGCTGCTTACCGCCGTGCTGTGGCAATTCAGCCGGATTTGCCGTGGATTTCGCAGAAGTTGGCTGATGCTTTGAGGATGCGATCGCAGTGGGATTTGCAGCAGGCGATGGGTTTGTACGGCCGCGCCATTCAGGAGAATCCTGATGATGTGCAGTTGTATCACAAGGCGCTGGAGATTGCGCCGAATGATGCTGACCTTTATGTTGGGTTGGCTGATGCTTTGGTGCGGAAGAATTGGCCGGATGGGGCGATCGTCTTTTATCAGATGGCGTTGCAGGTAAATCCCGAATGCGGCAAGGCGCACTTGCAGTTAGGGCTGATGTTAGCACAAAAGAATGATTTGAATGGGGCGATCGCTTGTTACCGCCGCGCTATTGACGTTCAACCCCAAGATTACAAGTCTTATCAAATGTTAGGCGATGCTTTGGCTACACAGGGCCAGCGAGAAGAGGCGATTTCGTGTTACCGCCGCGCCACTGAACTCAACCCAGATTACCCCTATACATACAACAATCTAGGTGATATGCTGCGACATCAAGGAAAGTGGGAAGAGGCGATCGCCGCTTACCGCCGTGCCCTTGAATTAAAGCCAGATTTCTCTTGGTTCCACTATAATTTAGGGGAAGTCTTGACTAAAAAAGGGCAAATAGATGAAGCAAGTGCTTGTTACCGTCGCGCCCTAGAATTGGAACCCAAAATTTTCTGATTAGCCGTGTAATTGAGCCTGCAGTTTTCAGTTTGATGCAGGCTCACATAGGTTATTTCCATTGAAATAATGTGAACAAGATTACAAGATTAGAAGTAGAAGTATGACTCCTGAACAATCTCAGCACCTGAAAGCAAACATCCAAAAGACTTTATCCACTCACGCTAAAAATGACGAAAGCTTTCTGTGGATGGCATATTGGGTTATCTTTGAACGCGAAGCCGATCCTGATGGTTTAGAAGGTTGGTTAAACGAACTTAATACTGGTGCGTCTCGATCTACTGTTATAAAAAAAATGGTTGAGGCGCATGAATTTCAGCAACGCCTTCCAGAGGAAAACAGGGGACAGCCATTAGTGACAAGCTTCCCAATGCCAAATAGGGAAATGATGAAAGAATTTCTTCCACCTGCTGAGGATTTTCCAGTAGTTCCCCTAAGCATAGATGAGTTGAAAGAACAAGTAGCAAGTAAACATTGGTTTCATCAGATCAATCTAGGGAACGGAATAATCACACCTGGACAGGATGATAGCGCGGCCAAGCTACCTAGGATAAAAATCCCTGAGAAACTAGATGGAATGACTGTTCTTGACATAGGTGCCTGGAATGGTTTTTTCTCATTTGAAGCAGAGCGTCGTGGTGCTAGTCGTGTTCTCGCAACCGATTCGTATGCGTGGCATACCTGGGATGGGAAGTCGGGATTCGATCTCGCACGGAGAGCTCTCAATTCAAAAGTACAAGCTCTGGAAATAGATATACTCGATCTTTCTCCAGATAAAATTGGGACTTTTGACTTAGTTCTGTGCTTGGGCGTGCTTTACCATATGCGTCACCCCCTACTGTCCTTAGAGAAAGTTTTTAGCGTCACTGGAAATCAACTTATATTGGAAACAACCGTTGAACTCTTTTCAGAAGACAGACCGGCTATGGTGTTTTATCCTGGTACAGAATTTGCTAACGATCCCACTAATTGGTGTGGGGCAAATCCAGCAGCCGTGATAGCCATGCTGAAAGTTGCGGGATTTACCAAAGTCGAATTAGCGAGCTTAGTAGATTTCCCTATTCCTAATACGGGGCGAGCAACTTTTCATGCCTGGAGATAGTTTTATTTGTAAGTCTTTAATTCCATTACAATAAGTTAATCGATATCAGAGGAACCACCATGCAACCCGAAGCAGCGAATCGCCTTGAAGAATCTATCCAAAAGACTTTATCCACTCACGCTAAAACTGACAAAAATTTTCTGTGGATGGCGTATTGGGTCATCTTTGAGCGCGAAGCCGATCCTGATGGATTAAAAAGTTGGTTAGATCTACTAAAAAACGGTGTTAGTCGAATGGTCATCATACAAATGATGATTGATTCTAGTGAATTTCAACAGCGCATTGCACGTGGAGACAGTGGACAACAGATTCTTCGCAAACTTCACAATGCCAGAAGAGAAATGGTGAAACAACTCCTTCCACCTGCTCAAGTTATATTAGACTTGGGTGGTTATTCATCATGCGATCCAAGAGGAGCTTTGTTAAGCTTAGGCTATAATCACCTCCCAGACAAGCTATATATTCTAGACTTTCATCCCGACAAGATGATGTTTCCCGGGCCAGAGTGGCCAAAACAAGTTAAGTACCAAACCTGTGACATAGAATATGTTTATGGAAGTATGACTGACTTAGCCTATTTCCAAGAAGGTACTTTTGACTTAATTTGGTCTGGGGAGTCAATAGAACACATAACTACAGAAGATGCTGAAAAAGTATTCTCACAAGCATACAAGTTATTAAAACCTGGTGGTAAGCTGGCACTAGATACCCCTAACAGGCGGGCTACAAAACTACAGTTTCCGAATAGTTTAATTCATGCCGAACACAAGCTAGAATACTATTACGAAGATTTGTGCAAACTCTTGGCAAAACACAAATTCAAAATCATTCAGAGTAAGGGAGTGATCGATCTATCAAAGTCAATCGAAGCATCAAGTATGGAGCATTTCAACGACGAGTTTATCACCAGTGAAAAACTTAATGACAATCCCGATAAATCTTACTGTTTCTACATTTGCTGTATGCGAGCTGAAGATTATCAGGGTTGTTGATAACTGTAGCGCTATTCTGCCTGAGCGTTTGGCAGTTAAAACCTCGATCGCTCTAATTCTCTTTGAGCTTGCAGAGCGACTTGTTTCCAAGCTTGAGCTTGGGATTCATACCAGCTTTTCTCTTCTATTGTCCTGGTAATATATTCCAGGCGATGTCCAATTTTTTGACCAATAACCTCTGGACTGAATAAAGACCTAATCTCCTTAGCTGCTCTGGCTCCTACTTGTTGTGCTTGCGGATAATTCTGAAAAACATACTCCATCAGAGAAGCCGCGTGATTGATATCCGGTTCGGCCCAGATACTACCTTTTGGGTAAAGTCCGTAAGCTTCAGTAGTTGCCACTAAATCGTATTTCACCAAAAAACTATTGCCGACATTCATAAAATCGGTATTCGATGAATAGGCGGTAGCAATGACGGGCTTGCCGTAATACATCGCTTCCGCCATAGTCAAACCAAAACCCTCAGCCCGATGTAGCGATACATAGCAGTTACAATTATCTACTAAGGCATGAACCTCTTCCTTGCTGAAATGACCTTCGATAAATTGAATTGATGGCCAGTCTTCTGCCAGTGCTTTTAGTTGATTGTACTGATTTTGATAAGCTGGATGAGGTCGAAACTTAATAATCAGTAAGACATCTTCATTAAGCTTTCCAAAAGCTTTTTTAAACGCCTCAATGGTGGCAAAAGGATTTTTGCGCTCAAAACCGCTACCCATGTCGAACATGAACAGAAAAATAAATTTATCTTTGGGCAATCCTAAAGCTTCTCTATCCAATGAATTGGGGGGCAAATAAATGCTAGGAGGCAACTTAACAACCGGAAGAGGCGATACATCAGAAATAGTTTCAGCAGTGTAATTGCTGTATGTCCAAACCTCATCAAATCTATTAAAAGCGCCCATAAAAAAATCAGGGAATACGGGAAGTTCCCAAATCCAAAAACCAATATTATAGCGGTTATGAAAAAAATCAGGATCGATACAATTCAACAGTGACTCATGAGGGTTGGTATGGACGATATTAATGGGATAGGAGCGATCGCTGGAAAAACTTGTATATGTATCATCTAAGTTGCGTTGCGAATCTTCTTTCAAATCCTTGATTGTGAAAGGAATGTTGGCAGATTCTAGAGCTCTGATAGTGCCTCGCACCCCTCCGCCCAGACCAAACTCTCCACTTACATGACCGATAACATTAACTCCAAAGTTAGACTTGGGATTATTCAACATAGCTAATCTATTTTCCTGAGAACAAGTATTTTCGGTAAATTGAACTTTTCAAGTATTAACAAGCCTTTGATGTTGTGCTAGCTCAGATTGAACTTGCTGTGCTGTCTGCCTCCAAACTTGGATTTCTGACTGCACCAAAGCCGTCTCTTGCTGAAGCTGGTGGATGCTGGTTGACCAATTTGTAGATTGGCTCATTCTGTTTCTAATGATTTCCAATCTATTTTTGATTTTCACGCCTTGAAGTTGAGGACTCAGTAAAGACTTAATTTCCTCAGCGGCTCTAGCTCCTACTTTTTGTGCTTCCTGCGGATTCTCAAAAACATACTGCATTAAGGATGCTGCATGATCGATATCGGGATCTGCCCAGTAATTTCCTTTAAAGTAAGGCCCATAATCTTCTGTCAGCGTCACTATGTCATATTTTACTGGAAAACTATTGCCGACATTCATAAATTCCATATTAGATGAGTAGGCAGTCGCGATTACGGGTTTGCCGTAGTACATCGCTTCCGCCATTGTCAAGCCAAACCCTTCGGCCCGATGCAGGGAAACATAGCAGTCGCAATTTGCAACTAAAGCATGAAGTTCGTCTCTCTTTAAATGCCCATCTATAAAGTGAACTGGCCAGCCTTCTGCTTGCGCTTTGAGTCGATCGCGTTCTTGGGGGAAAAAGCTGCCGTTAGAAAACTTTAGTACAAGTAAAACATCCTGGTTTGATTGAGAAAAAGCTCGCTTAAATGCCTCTAGGGTCGCAAAGGGATTTTTGCGACCTACGGTACTGTGAAAGTCAAACATGAACAGAAAAATACATTTGTTTTCGGGCAATCCCAATGCTTCTCTATCAAACGATGGTGTGGGAAGGTCGAGGCTGGACATCATCTTAATCACGGGCACCGGCGATACTGGCGCGATCGCCTCGGCGCAGTAATTGCTATAAGTCCATATCTCGTCAAATAAAGAAAAAGCGTACAGCCACCCTGGAGGAAATATCGGCAGTTCCCAAGCCCAGAAGCCAATATTGTATCGACCTTTAAAACATTCGCGATCGATCATGTTGAAAACAATCGGTTCCGGCAGAGTGTGGATTAGGTTAATCGAATAGGGATTTTGCTCAGAAAAACTTGTGTAGCTGTTGTCTAAGTTTCGATGCCAATCTACCTTAATATCTTTCAGTGCAAAGGGAATGCCAGCAGCTTCAATCGCTCTGAGAGTGGCTCTAGATCCTTCTCCCAGACCGTATTCACCGCTGAGGTGTCCTATAAAGTTAATACCGAAATTAGAATCTGGCGTTTGATTTAACATAGTAAGTCTTCTACTTAATAAACATCGAGAATTAAGGCTTGACAATTCAGCGCTCTTGCAGTTGAAGATGGGAGTATTTTGCTAAATCTTGCTGTACCTGCAATGCTGTCTGCCTCCAAGCTTGAGCTTGACGAGCCAATAAATCTCTTTCTATCTGAAGCTCGTGGAAACGACTTGACAAGTGGGACTGATTGATATTGCCCATGATAAATTCAAGGCGATTTTTTATTTTTATGCCCACTGTTTGAGGGCCCAGCAAAGCTCTAATTTCCTGAGCAGCTTTAGCTCCTACTTGCCGTGCTTCCCCAGGATTTTCAAAAGTATACTTCATCAGAGAGGCAGCATGGTCAATATCTGCTTGGGCCCAGACACTGCCTTTGGGGTAAGCTCCATAATCTTCAGTTGTGGTCACCAGATCGTATTTAACCGGAAAACTATTGCCAACATTCATAAATTCCATATTAGATGAATAGGCTGTCGCTATTACTGGTTTCCCGTAGTACATGGCTTCAGACATTGTTAAACCAAACCCCTCAGCCCGATGCAGAGATACATAACAGTCACAACTATTAACCAGAGCATGAATTTCTGCTTTTGGCAAATGCCCGTCTATAAATTGAATCGAGGGCCAGCCCTCTGTCAATTGGGCGAGCTGCTCTCGCAAGTGCGGGAAATAATGGGTATTGGCAAACTTGAGCACGAGTAAAACATCTTGATTGGATTTTCTAAAAGCTTGTTTAAACGCCTCAACGGTGGCAAAAGGATTTTTTCTTTCAAAGGAACTCGCAAAGTCAAACATGAAGAGAAAAATAAACTTATCTTTGGGTAAGTTTAGGTTTTCTCTGGTCAGGGAAGGCTTAGGAAAAGCAAGGCTGACAGGAATTTTGAGCACGGGAACTCGGGAGACAGCCGAAAATGCTTCTGCACAAAAATTGCTGGGAGTCCAAATTTCATCAAATAAATCAAAGGCCCACTGCCACTCCTTCGGAAATACGGGCAGTTCCCACAACCACACTCCTATATTGTATTTGCCTTTGAAATATTCAGAACCAATGCCCGGAAAGTACCCTGCTAAAATCTGCTCGACCCAATTGGGGTTAGTTTGGATAATGTTAATGGGATAGGGATTGTCGTTGGAAAATTTTTTGTAGGTGGAATCTGAGTTAGGTTGCCCGCCTACCTTTAAATCTGTCAGAGCAAAGGGAATTTTAGCTGCTTCCATTGCTCTAAGAGTGCCTCTGGCTGCTTCTGCTAGCCCAAAGTCACCGGTTATGTGACCGGCAAGATTTACACCCAAAGAATTATTTAATCTATTATTTAACATTTGTCTTGCTGTTTGCTGAGTGGAAATCTCTGAATAGGATTTAACAACCATTTAATCTATGAAGCCTTCTTGATGAGCAGCCCCAAGGATGTTGTGACATATTGCTCTAACTGAAGCTTTAAGTGTATCCCCGACCAGGGCGGTACGTCTATGTGACGGTCGAATGGCCCGCTTCCAGTGTTGTAGTTGAGGACAATTTCGTGACCCTGAGAATGCAGCTCTGCTGCCAGCCGATCGATGTCCTGCCGTCGAAACAGTACAGTCTGCTGGTGGTCGATCGTCGCATCATTAGACAAAACGTTAAATTCGGTGGTGTGGACTGCGATTCCGCCCGGACGCAGACACTTGAGGCTGTTTTTGACGAATTCGATCCCCAGATCGATCGAGCCTAAGTGTTCGAAAGCGCAAGAGGAATAGACAAAATCGAAGCCGATCAAATCCGCATCTATCTTGTTCATGTCTGCCACGCGGTAAATAACATGGGAGGCGAAGCGTGCGGCGGGGCAGATGCGGCGTTAAGCGCCTCCAATGTTGCTGCATATTCACCGCTACTGGCCCATCCTTGCTTTGTCGCTTCGTCTATATCTAGGTCTGTGGCGACGATATCGCAGCCTCGGGCAGCCATTACAGCTACTAACGGTTCCTTGCCAACACCGAAACCGAGTCCGCGCCTGCCCGGTGACATCATGCCCGTCTCGGACAGACACTGAAGGATATAGGCGTACTCCCACAGTTTGCGATGGAATATCGGCTCATGGGGAAGATGAGTTTCGTCACACCAATAGTAGAAGGCATCCGATCGACACTGGGCCTCGGTGGCCATTTGCGAGACTGGATTTGTGAGGCTTGGCTCGTCATTAACAATCAATGGCTGATGCTTAATGATAGTTTTCTCAATATTGAAACCCGAGTTGGTCATCATAGCTTGCTTGCAATCTCTTACTAATGGATGGTTAGCGCAGTTTTGCCATTAATGCTACGACGCATCAATTCTTTCCATTCTGCTGAGTTAACTAAGGTATTGGTATCGAGAATCTCTCCTTTTTCTGACGAAAATCTAGCAAAATTTTCTAACCAGTTCAAAACTGTTTCTGTTGTTGAAAAAGGCGTGCACTTCAAGGATTCTTTAAGAAAGTTAGCCATCCCCGCCCTATCGCCTTTGCAATAAGCGTACCACCCCTCCCACAATAAGTCTTTGTACTGCATCTGACTTTTGAGCTCAGTTTCTCTAACCCTAGCTGGCGAAAACTTTAATCTTTCCAATTCACTCTCAGTCTGATGCAGTTGTAACTGGGATTGTTCCAACTGGCCATGAGTCTGATGGAGTTCTAACTGGAATTGTGCCAATTCACTCTGAGTTTGGTGCTGGAGTGCTTGGAATTGTGCCAATTCACTCTGAGTTTGGTGCTGGATTGCTTGGGATTGTTCCAATTCGCTCTGAGTCTGGTGCTGGATTGCTTGGGATTGTTCCAATTCACTCTGAGTCTGATTCAGTTGTAACTGGGATTGTTCCAATTCACTCTGAGTCTGATTCAGTTGTAACTGGGATTGTTCCAATTCACTCTGAGTTTGATGGAGTTGTAACTGGGATTGTTCCAATTCGCTCTGAGTTTGATGGAGTTGTAACTGGGATTGTTCCAATTCACTCTGAGTCTGGTGCTGGATTGCTTGGGATTGTTCCAATTCACTCTGAGTTTGATGCAGTTGTAACTGGGATTGTTCCAATTCACTCTGAGTTTGATGCAGTTGTAACTGGGATTGTTCCAATTCGCTCTGAGTCTGGTGCTGGATTGCTTGGGATTGTTCTAATTCACTCTGAGTCTGATGGAGTTGTAACTGGGATTGTTCTAATTCACTCTGAGTCTGATGGAGTTGTAACTGGGATTGTTCTAATTCACTCTGAGTCTGGTGCTGCAGTGCTTGGGATTGTTTGACTTCGATCTGACTCAGTTGCAATTGCAACTGAAATTCTGCCAATTCACTTTGAGTTTGCTGTAGCAGAGCCTTGTTTTGCTCAAATTCTGTGCGCGTCTCATAGGGCATATTGTATAACAGAGGACTCGGCTCGACATTTAATTTCAAGTGAAAGTCACTTGAAAGCTTGGAAAGCTCGATAACTGCGATCGCATTTGCTTGAGAAAAAGGCGAGCCGTATTCCACATAACTCAGTTCAAGAGCATCTAATTCTTCCCAAAGCACGTTAAAACTACGGTCAGTTGTTTCTCTGCCTATTAGCTTTAAACAATTAACAGAGACAGCCTCTTTAGGAATTCCATATTTTTTGTCTAATAGATACAAATACTCTTTACTAAACTGAATATACCATTCCCCATCTATAAGTTTTCCAAAAGGAACGGTAATCACAGCTTTGCCATCAGGAGCCAGTAAATCGTATATCTTAGCAATTGCTTTTAAGGGACCTTCCAGATCGCGGTTTTCTTGCTGCTCTCCATATCCACCAGAAGGATCTCCTTTTTGTCCAATGTGTTCGACTGTAGAAAGTGAGACAATCGCGTCGTATTTTTCTTCCGACGGCAGGTTCATTAAGTCTTCATTATCTACCCCTAGTTCTACTTCAAATTTGTCAACAATTCGTCTTGATGTTATACCAAGCGTTTCACTCAAATGGTTTTCATAATGAGATAGTACATTTCCAACTTCAAGGATGCTGGATGGTTTGTTGATAGTGGCAAGAAAGTTAAAAGCAATAGGTATCTCTACAGCTCTTTCGGTAGGATTGTTAAAATTTATACGATTGTAATAAAACTCTTGGTTATTGAAAAAAAACGTTCTTTTCCATTCTTGCATTGTGGCTCATCCTGTCTTTTCTAGATTAAATTTATTCAGCTTTGAGACTTGTGTAAATTGACGTAAGTGATCCTGACAATGATTCCATTTGACTCATCTGCACGTCAACCCAATTTTCGCATAAATGATCCCCAAGCGCAGCTTATATTACAGCAATTTCCGTTAGTCTGTTAAGACTAGCGTCGATAGCTATATGTTCCTGCAGGTTTAATCTGGAATCAATCACTGTCGCCAGAATTTCTGACAACGCATGATGACTTTCACCTGTTGCACTTACCCAACCGTCTGGCTGTTCGTGCTGCAACATCAAGTACATCGCCTCTCAAGAGTTCAGGATTCAACCACAGTTTACACTAAGGTCAGGTCATTAAGGTTACATCTTGTCAAAAGTACACAACTTAGTGTAAGCTCAATTAGCTCATCAGCTTAGCACGATTGACAGTAACTCAAGATGGAAGCAAAAAAAACTGCCGTTGATTATTTGGACGAGGGCGATAGACTTCTAGAGTCAGGGACTCTGGAGGAGGCGATCGCAGCTTACCGCCGTGAGATTGAGCTAAATCCTGACATCTCTTGGTCTCACCACAATTTAGGGGAAGCTCTAGCAAAGCTTGGTCAATTCGAGGAAGCGATCGCAGCTTACCGTCGCGCGATCGAACTCAACCCGGATTTTTCGTGGTCTTATCACCACTTGGGAGATGTCCTCGATAGACAACAACAGTGGGAGGAAGCGGTGGTTGCTTTCCGCAGGGCGATTGAACTCAATCCTGAACATTTCGGGTCTTACTGCGGGTTGGGGCAGAGTTTGGGGAATTTGGGTCAGTTGGATGAGGCGATCGCCGCTTACCGTCAAGCCATAGCTATCAACCCGGATGTTGATTGGATTCACCCTATAATAGGGGATGCTCTCCTAAAGCGAAGTCAGCTAGATGTCAAGTCTGCGATCGCTTCCTACCGTCAAGCTATTGAGATCAATCCAGATGATGTGCAAGCATACCGCAAGCTCCTGACGATTCAGCCAGATAACTTTGAGATATATTTGGAGTTAGGGAATACTTTAGTAAAACAAAATCAGTGGGAAGACGCGATCGCCTCGTACCGTCGCGCTTGCCAATTGAATCCAAAATCTTTTGAGTCTTATTACCAGTTAGGGGAAACTTTATGTCGGCAGACCCAGCTAAAGCTAGAATCTTTACGGTCTAATCCAGATGCAGGAAAAGTTCTGCTTCAGGAAATCCAAAAGGATGACTCTACAATCACTCTTTCTCAACTCAATGACGCCGCCTTTAGAAAAGCTACTAACCACCTCAACGCCACAGATTTTGTCAAAGAAGTTTACCGCGCTTATTTGAAACGCGACCCCCAAGAGATGGAAATAGAGGGATACTCTCAAATTCTCCGCGATGGCTCGCACACCCGGGAGACGCTTCTGAGTATGTTCCGGGAATCGCCGGAATTTAAGCACCAATTAAATAAATCTAGGTATCGAGATGAGGAGATAGCCTTTCACTGGCGGACGCTGGAAATCAGTCATGAGTCTGTTTCAGAAGAGCTGGCTTGTTATCAGCGGGCGAGCGAACTCAATCCAACTTCTTATCAGTCGCATTACAAATTAGGAAAAGCCCTGACAAAACAAGACAAATCTCCTGATGCGATCGCAGCTTATCAAAAAACCGTGCAGATCGGTATACTTCTGGCACAAGAAAACCGCTTAGAGGAAGCGCTTTCCTGCTACCAAAAAGTTTTAGAAACAATCCCAGATAGATTTACAATTTACTCAGATTTAGCAATACTCTTAGTACGCCTTGGGCGGTTAGAGCAATTACTAGCTTGCTACCATCAGGTTTTTAAGCTGTCGCCCAACAGCGCTAGAGCTTACCACAATTTAAGTCTCCTTCTGGCGCAACACCATCTGATAGATGAGGCGATAACTTGTTTTAAACAAGCCCCACAGATTCAACGCTCTACCGAGTGGGATGTCTGCGAGAACATATGGCAGGAATTGCACAAACTTAACCCAATTGATGAAGCTAACTTTTTCGATGAAATAGAAATTAAATTGGAAGTAGCAGAAGATTACTTCAGATTAGTAAGTAAATATAAAATTCTTACACTGCAATCCTTGACAAAGGCAGATAATAAATATCTGGAACAGATGGGGCTGTCGCTACCCAACCTGGAATTAATAGGACAAGATAACTGGAATTTGGAAGAAATATATATTAATAGTTTTAGCGATTCGCCTCAAGAATACCTTACCACAAAAATTAACCTAATTTCGCCTTATGAGCAAGTTTTAGTGGAGACTGGTTATATTTATTCTGTTTGCCCTTTTAGCGGGAAAGTTCTGAGGTCTAATCAATCATTTGTCATCAATCATCAAGAGATAGGACAACATGATTTACAGGGGTTTATTTATCGTTTTGTAGGAAGCGAAATATTTTATTTAATGAATGGCTGCGCAATGGGGGAGAAACTTTTGGTTTATGTACCAAGGCTTGAGCTAATTATTAACTTAAATACAGCATTAGTAGGTTTTGCACGATCTGAAGAGAGTATCAATAAGCTAAAGAGTTATATGGTTAGCTGTTGGAAGCAAGTCAAATCTTACATAGCAACTGCAGAGAAAAAAGTAGCTGATGTTGTTGGCTTGGGTTTCAACATCGGACATTACTTGTGGCAGGACGTGACAGGTATTGACGTTATTTCTAAACATGGGTTGAGTCAAAATATGGACATTATAGTAGGAGATGGTGAATATTTCAGTATCGGAGAGATTTTCCCAGAGATTCCGCCTCACAATCAGATTCATGTTAAAGACGTTTGGGATGCTTTTAAAGCTGTATTGGATAATAATTATGTTGCGTTCAGGGCAAATGGTCTATTTATAGAAGAGAAATTAATCAACAGACTATGTGAGGCTTCGTTCAAAAAATGTGAACAAAATTTTTTGAACGAAGTAGAAATAGCAAAGCAGCATTTTCCGCTGCTGGCAGTCCAAATTCGCATCAGTAGTAGGGTCTGGCTAGGCCAATTAGAAGGAATAGCAAATATCATCAAAAGCCTGTATTCAGATTTTCCGAATTTGGGAGTTGTCTTTGATGGATGGTCTATTACCGGTAACGAGGATTCTACAAGTACAAGTTGGCCTCTAATTGAAAACGAAAAAGCCATAATGAAAAAAATACTTGCTCTTATCCCTCCTACTATCGACACGTATAGCGCGATTGGTGCTACGACTGACGAAACCGTTGTTTGGGCTAAGGCTATAGACTTACACATATCACCAGTCGGAGCAGGACTAACTTATCCAGTATGGATAGCTCACAAACCAGGCGTATTGTATGCACACACTCAAATACTTAATAACTTTGCAAAATACTATTGTGCAACCTCAAAACTTTATTTGGAAAAGATGTTACCACAATTATTGATACCAAATGATAGTATTGTTGATTCCTCATACTTTAACTATGATTGTGATTGGCAGGCAATTTATAATGAAGCTATTAAAATATTAAAGCAGTTGAATGACAAAAAATAATCATGTTAGAAAAACTCTCGTGAGAGGGGTCTTGGCTCTTCAACCATCCCCCTAAGTAAGGAAGAACCAGAGTTTTGGAACAATGAAAGCTAAAAGTGCTAACATCACCAAAAATTCCAGCTTTTCTACCCTTATACTCAGATATAATAGCACTCCTATCCGAGAATTTTCATTACTTTCGCTGCAACCATGCCCCCGGCCAGTGAGTCACATTCTCCGTCAAATCGCTCTCGCTAAACGGCCATTTAGGCTGCTCCAGCACAAACTCAGGATGTCCCTCCGCAAACTCAGCCGCCGCCGCAGTAGGATGATCCCACTTCCACTCTGGATTGCCGCGCGGCACATCATCCAAATCCTTCATAATCCCATCTGTAGCAATTATGTAGGAACCCGGTGTCACCAGACCGCAATAAGCCTCTAACTCGTCAGCAACGTGCTGTTTCGTGTGGCACGAGTCAAGACAAACCAAGACAGTCTCCCCAGGATTTAGAAGTTTTTTCACATCACCTACAATGGTGGGGTCTGTAGAACTCCCTTCCACTAAAGTAATGAACGATGACAATTCATGTTCTTCTATAGCCTTGCGGTTGTGAGGTCTGATTTCAATGTCAACTCCTATTACCCTCCCTTTGCCCATTGCTTTACAAAGACTTGCATAATAAATCAGAGATCCACCATGCGCTACACCTGTTTCAACAATCACATCCGGTTTAACTTGATAAATAACTTCCTGAATGCGAATCACATCTTCAGGCAGTTGCAGCAAAGGGCGACCGAGCCAACTAAATGTATAAGAATATTTCTGATTCCATCCGACTTTAACCCATTGCAACGATATCAGTTCAAAAGCCTCTTTTGTATAAAGGTCTAATACCTGCTTCTGGTTATCAATTTCACAAGTGAGTGTTTTTTCAGTCGTATCGATTGTCAATTTCATAAGCTACTCCACTAATAAGTCAATATTGAGATTGGCTGCCTTTAATAAAGCTGAATTTTCTTCATAATAATTCGGATTCATCAAAATAGCAGTTGTAATTCCCCGATCGCCCATCTGCTGATAGCTGACAATGGGGTGGGCTGTCCCAGGGATATACTTACCTTGTTTGTTAGGGTTCAGGTCAACAATGCAGTCAATCCATTTACCATCGGGATCGATAGTATTGGCAAAAGTTACGCCCTTAGCTCCCGCCCCCCAAAGAGCAACTTTTCCTTGACTAGCTAATTCTTGAATCTTAATTTCCCACTTTCCGATCAGTTCCCGTTCTGATGTAGCAAATTGCTTAGCTAAAATTGAGATGGATGCTGGGTTTTTGGTAGCCGCAGGTTGTTGGGCCGGAATCGTAGCCTCTAACCAGAGATATTGCCCTCCAAATACATGATGTACACTCTCAACTTTAAAACCAGATACTTCAAAAGCCGTCGCTAGCGACTGTGACGTAAAGTAGGAACAGTGTTCGTAGAAAAAATCCCATATTACTTGATTGCGGAGTATCCACTCGACGCATGGCGTTTCAAAGAAAACACGAGCTTGAGGGGAATTAACCAAGGCTTGTCGGACAGAAGAGAGTAAGTTCAGAGGATCGGGAACGTGTTCGATCGCGTGGCGACAAACAACCACGTCAGCATGAATATTAGCACACTCTGAGTCATAGTAACGCTTCTCAAACTTCAGGCGACCGTCAAGAACAGTTTCTTCCCCGACATAACTTGGGTCAAACCCATAACCCTGATTTCCCAATTCCTCAGATTCTACTAGCTTCCTTAAAAATGAACCCTTACCGCAGCCAACTTCCACAATCGAGCAATTTTGAACATTTTTATCATAGATTAAAGACCGGGCAAGTTCGCAAATATAACTCTCAAAAGATGGCGAATAAGTCTGGGTGTTATCATAATCTTTGCCATAGCTTAACTTTGAACCATCAAAATCAGCATTGAAAATAAATCCACAGTCTTCACAAACTGCTAGATTCAGACTTCCGCGATTGATTTCTAAAGCAGATATGCGATCGCACATCACGAGGTTTTGATGAACGGGTACGCTACCTCGCAGCAAAAATGGGGATACTAAGTTGGAACTACAAACAGGGCATTTCTGCATATTTAAAACTCATTTACAGGTGAAATTTTAGATTTTGTGTAGGTGTTAACTTCCTTATTTGAAAAAAAATACTGACTAATTGCTCAATTTGCAATCCTGTATTATTTGAGTTTCCCACCAGATTATAGCTTGTCTTAATCCCATCTCTAAGCTAAACTTTGGCTGCCAACCCACCTCATTCAATAAGCGACGCACATCAGCCACTAACAAGGGCGGTTCTGTCGCAGCAGACGGTACAGCACCTAACTGCACTAAATCAGGTTTTCCGATTAAATCAGCTATTTTATAAACTACATCCTTAATCGCGATCGCCCTTCCAGAAGCAATATTAACAGCACCCGTCACGTCACTCTCCAAAAGAGCCACAAAAGCATCAGCAACATCCTGCACGTACATAAAATCGCGAATTTGATTGCCGTGAGAACAACGAGCCGGTTCTCCCTTCAACAGAGAAAGAATCACCGAAGAAACCAGCCGATTCGGATACTCGTAAGAACCGTAGGGAAAGAAAATCCGTCCCCAAGCAATGCTGAGACTTGTTGTCTGTGAATAGGAACTCACTATCTCGTGCAAAGCTTTTTTACAAATACCATAGGGAGTATCTGGATTGAGCGGTGTTACAAATTCCGAGCAATAACCGTAATTCCAATCATACTCCGCACAGGTGCCGCCCATCACAGCGCGATCGCCCCCATGCTCTCGAAATTGCCTCAACAATTCTATACTAGCTTGCACCCACAAAAAGTTATCCTCAGATTTCCAATATTGACCGGGTACAGTATAACACCATGCAAAGTGCAACAAATGCGTTGGCTTTACTTGACAAATTAACTCTTTAATGGCGAGAATATCTAACAAATTTGCCAGATGCCACCTACAGTCAGAACTTAAACTCGGCAAAGTCTTAGAAGCGACAGCATGAACCTCAAAGCCGCGTTCCACCAGCGTCTTTAAAGCGTGTCTGCCAACAAAACCCCCCGCACCAGTAACCAGCACTTTTTTCATAGCAAAAAATCAGAGTAACTCCGGTCTTTTTCCGAAATCACACGCTGAGATATCTCAGGCCAATCAATTCCAAATATCGGGTCATCCCACCGCACTCCCCTAGCAGATTCCGAGCAAAAAAACTCCGACATCTGATAGAAAACCTCAGTATTGTCAGCCAAAGTTTGACAGCCGTGAGCCATACCTTCAGGGATATATATCATCTGTCGATTTTCAGAATTTAGCTCGACTGAAAACCAGTCTTTGAAAGTAGGCGAATCGGGACGCAAATCTATGATTACATCATAAATTCCACCTTTTACACATCTAACCAACTTCGCTTCTTCGTGGGGTTTTGCCTGATAGTGCATCCCCCGCAAAGTACCTTTCTTCAGGTTAAAAGAAATATTGCATTGCACTAAATTAGGATTCAACCCATGTTCTGCAAACTCCTTTTGACACCAAGAACGCCCAAAAAAGCCGCGCTCGTCCTCTATTCTATCTACCTCAATAACGTAAGCTCCCTTAATTTTTGTTTCAGTAAACTTCACCTTATCACCTCCACTTGAGGAATCAGCACCACAAACTTACCTCCCCACTCCCGGATATAATCCATCTGACTTACTATCTCATCTTTGATGTTCCAAGGCAAGATCGCCAAATAATCCGGTTTAGTTTCCCTAATTTTATCTGGATGATATACCGGAATCTGAGTGCCCGGCAAAAACAAACCCTGCTTGTGCGGGCTTAAATCCACCGTATAATCTATCAAATCCGTGCGGATACCGCAATAGTTCAGCAGCGTATTAGCCTTAGCCGGCGCACCGTAGCCCGCAATTGATTTGCCCTGGTTTTTGGCATCTATTAAGAAACTTAGCATTTGGCGTTTGGTAGACTTAACCTGTTCGCCAAATCCTACATAAATTTCCATCTGGTTGAGCCCTGCTTCGATTTCCTTAGCTTTAAGTTGGGAAATGCGATCGCAAACCTGTATACTCTCGCAATCTGCGTGCCTTCCATAAATCCGCAGAGAACCGCCGTGCGTCGGTAGCTCCTCCACATCAAACAAAGTTAAACCGTGACGAGCAAAAATTTTCTCAACCGTCAGCAACGAAAAATAAGAGAAATGCTCGTGGTAAATCGTGTCAAACAGATTGTCTTGAATGAGTTGCAATACATGAGGAAACTCCATTGTCAAGACACCGTTTGGCTTCAGGAGAATTTTCATCCCCGCCACAAAATCATTCAAATCAGGTACATGAGCCAACACATTATTCCCCAGCAACAAATCCGCCTGCTTCCCTCCTGCAACCAACTCTTTAGCCGTTTCCACTCCAAAAAACTTGACCAAGCTTGGAATGCCTTTTTCCTCAGCTACTTTGGCTACATTTGCAGCAGGTTCAATCCCCAATACGGGAATTCCTTTCTGCTGAAAATACTGGAGCAAATAGCCGTCATTGCTAGCGAGTTCAATTACCTGACTGTTTGCGTCAAATCCAAACCTCTCCACCATCAAATCAGTGTAATTCTTGGCGTGGCGCAGCCAAGAGTCAGAATAGGAAGAAAAATAAGCATAATCGCTAAAGATACTATCCGGCGATTCAAACTCTTCTAGCTGCACTAAAAAACAATTACCGCAGACATAAGTATGAAGCGGATAAAATTTCTCTGCACAATTCAGATGCTCTTGAGCAACAAAAGCATTCGCCAGTGGCGACATCCCGAGATTTACAAAAGTATGCTCCAATGGGTGACTGCAAAAACGACATTTAGATGGCACCGAATTAGCCCCCTTGACTATCCAATAAGAGAAAGAAAATTAAAACCCCAGTCACAGAAATCCTCAATCACACGCTGATGACACAGGTGTTTTCCTCCATCAAAAAGTTTTTATACCATTCAATTGTTTCTTGCAACCCTTCTTCTAGAGGATACTTAGACTCCCAACCGAGCATTTTTCGCGCCTTATCTGCCGAGAGGTACTGATGTTTGATTTCATTCTTTGCCCGATTCAATACGACAGGCTCTAAATGAGTCTTGTCCATCAATTTCAGAACTTTATCTACCATGCCCCGCACTGAAATTTGCAATTCGTTGCTGAAATTAAATGCCTCTCCCAAAATTTCTTTCCTGTCCATTTGTTCAGCCAAATGGAGATAAGCTAAAACCCCATCTTTCGCATAGAAATAGTCCCGGATAAAAGTGCCATCACTGCGAATGACTACCGGCTTGTCTCGTAATGCCGCTCGAATTGTAGACGGAACGATGCGATTAAAATTCAAGTCACCCCCGCCGTAAAAGTTGCCGCAGCGAGTAATGCACACTGGTAAACCGTAACTGACGTAGTAAGCCCGACTGATTAAATCAGCACAGCTTTTAGAAACATCGTAAGGGTGTTCTCCTTGCAGCGAAGTTGTTTCGCTGTAAGGCAAGACTAGCTGGTCTCCATAGGCTTTATCGCTGGATGCTATGACAATTCGAGTCACACCTCCAACCCGGCGACAAGCTTCTAAGATATTCCAAGTACCTTTAATATTCGTTTCAAAAGTTGCTAACGGCTCTCTATTTGCAACTCCCACAATTGTCTGAGCTGCTAAGTGAAACACAGTATCTACTTCATACTCATTAATCGCTCGTTCTACCGTTGGCAAATCTTCGACACAACCGCGCACGATATTAATCTGCCGATACCACTCTCCAGCATAAAGTCGGGATTGTGGCACCAAGTCACGGACTAATCCCGTTACCAATGCGCCTCTTTCCAACAACTCAGCTACTAACCAGTTACCCAAAAGGCCAGTGCAACCTGTCACCAATACCGATCGATCGCGCCAAAATTCACTCATTCCCACACCTTCCAAGGAGCCTCTCCATTATCCCAAAGTTCGTTCAAATATTTATACTCGCGGTAAGTATCCATCGCAAAAAAGAAACCTTCGTGGCGGTAGGCCATCAATTGCCCTTCTGCAGCTAACTGCTCTAGTGGCTCTCGCTCAAAAAAACAATCATCCCCGCTCAAAGCCTCAAATATGCTGCGGTGAAGTATCAAAAACCCTGCACTTGCCCAGCCATCTATTTGAGGTTTTTCCGTGAATTCCAGAACTTTACCTTGGTTATCCACATCTAAAATACCATATCGAGATGTCGGACGCACTGTGCTAACAGTTGCCAGCTTACCATGAGACTTGTGAAAATCCAACAGCGCCCCAATATCGATATCAGCGACTCCATCACCATAAGTCACCATAAAGGTATCCTCGGCAATGTATTTTTCCACCCGCTTCACCCGCCCCCCAGTCATGGTATCCGGGCCTGTTTCCGCGAGTGTCACCTTAAAATCTTGCTCTTGATGCTCCTCGTGATAGGTGATCTGGTTTTGGCGGCCCAAGCAAATAGTAAAATCATTATTCATCGCTTCATAATTCAGGAAATACTCCTTAATCATGTTCCCGCGATAGCCCAAACACACAATAAAGTCCCGGAAACCGTAATGGGCATAGGTCTTCATAATGTGCCAAATAATCGGCCGCCCGCCCACATCAACTAAGGGCTTAGGACGAAATTCTGTTTCTTCTCGGAGACGAGTCCCCAAACCACCGGCTAGTATAACTACTTGCATTTTTTCACAGTTTTAAAGGTCATCAACTAATCTCTAGTTACAGTGGAATCCTGGGAAACGGACAGCAGTTCCAAATTCGCTTTCAAATATGCGACAAAGCACATAACTCAATTTAGGTGTATCAGGGGGAATTCCATCCTTCATTTTGTCATAATCTGGGTCGTGACTAATTACCCCATGATTAGTATAGGCAATCCATTCACCTCGATATTTTTTCAACTCTTGGCGATTAGCCTTATACCACTCCTTAGCCGTTGGATATTCTGGTGCCATATTTTTACCCCAGAATTTTACAACATCAAACCAGCCTCGCCTCCACCATCATCCGCACCACATCGGGCATCCTATACTTCGCCTCCCATCCCAACTTTTCCTTTGCCTTGCCCGGATTCCCCAACCCAACAGCAATCTCCGTCGGTCTGTAGAGACTTGCATCAGTTACCAAATGTTCCTGCCAATCCAAGCCCGCAGAAACAAAAGCCGATCGCACAAACTCCTCCAAAGGATAACTTACACCCGTAGCAATGACATAATCATCCGGTTCATCCTGCTGCAACATCAAATACATCGCCTCCACATACTCCGGAGCCCAGCCCCAGTCCCGCTGCACCGAAATGTTGCCCAAATGCAGTTTTTCCGAACTACCCGCAGCAATTCGGCACACCACAGATACAATCTTTTGCGTCACAAACCTCTCCGGCCGCAACGGCGACTCGTGATTGAACAAAATACCAGAACACGCAAACAAATTGTAGGCTTCCCGATAATTTGCTACTTCCCAAAATGCGGTGGCTTTCGCTACAGCGTAAGGACTTCTGGGGCGAAACGGCGTATTTTCATCCGCTGCTGTGCCTCCGGTATCCCCAAAACATTCGCTAGAACTAGCATTGTAAAGTTTGATTTTCCCCCCGGTAAACCGGATTGCTTCTAACAGATTTAATGTGCCTGTAGCAATACTTTCGAGGGTTTCTACGGGTTGTTCAAAAGACAGACCGACGGAACTTTGACCCGCTAGATTGTACACTTCATCGGGCTGAATTTTCGCTAGTACCTGCAAGACACTGCGAAAATCGTTGAGAGACATAGATTCTAGTTTTACTCTGTCTCGGATTCCCAAACGAGCCAGGTTTCCGAAACTCGACATTTGGGCGTCTCTGGAGGTGCCGGAAACTTCATAACCTTTATCCAGAAGCAGTTTAGCTAAATAAGCTCCGTCCTGACCTGATATACCACAAATTAACGCTTTTTTCATATCACAATTTTGTTTTCAAAACTCTACCGTAGAAGACCGGGCGGTTGAAACCGCGTCTGTACAGACAAAACCCACCTCCGTGGGTTGAAGACCGGGCGGTTGCAATTGGGTTATTCTTCCGTCCGCGGAGGCGGACATCGTTTGTGTAGACGCGGTTTCAACCGCCGTCCTATCTGATAGAAGACCGGGCGGTTGAAACCGCGTCTATACAGACAAAACCCACCTCCGTGGGTTGAAGACCGGGCGGTTGAAACCGCGTCTATACAGACAAAACCCACCTCCGTGGGTTGAAGACGTGGCACTTACAATTGGGTTATTCTTGAGTCCGCGGAGGCGGACATCGTTTGTGTAGACGCGATTTCAACCGCCGTCTGATCTAACACGTTTGTGTAGACGCGGTTTCAACCGTAAGTCCTATCTAGGCTTCCCACCTTTGGGCGACCAATTCAGCCAAGTCAACAACCCGCTGACTGTAGCCCCACTCATTGTCGTACCAAGCCAAAACCTTCACCATGTCGCCGTCCATAACTAGCGTCAAGCTAGAATCCAGGATCGAAGAAGCATCATTTCCGCGATAATCACAAGAAACCAGAGGCAAATCGTTGTACTCCAAAATCCCTTTCATCGAGCCTTCGGCTGCTTCTTTGAAAACTTGATTTACCTGCTCGGTAAAAGTCTTTTTCTCTACCTGAGCCACAAAATCAACTACCGACACATTAGGAGTCGGGACGCGCATGGCGATGCCATTTAACTTACCCTTCAATTCTGGAATCACCAAAGCCACAGCTTGGGCCGCACCAGTAGAAGTCGGCACAATATTCATTGCTGCCGCCCGCGCCCGCCGCAAATCTCGGTGGCTGGCATCCAGCAAGCGCTGGTCGCCAGTATAGCTGTGGGTAGTGGTCATCATGCCTTTGACGATGCCAAAATTTTCGTGCAGCACTTTCAGTACTGGAGCCAGACAGTTGGTAGTACAGCTAGCATTGCTGATGACAGTATAGTCACTGTGCTTGTAGTTGTGGTGGTTTACTCCCATCACATAGGTGCCAACTTCAGGCCCTTTGCCCGGAGCAGTAATCAGCACTTTTTTAGCGCCGGCCGTGATATGCTTCGATGCACCAGCTTGGTCAACGAAGACGCCGGTTGCTTCAATAATCAGATCAATACCCCAATCTTTCCAAGGCAAGTTTAGCGGGTTGCGATCGCTCACGCATTTAACTGTCTTGCCGTTGAGAGTAATGGAATTTTCATCCGCACTGATGTCCACATTCTTCAACGTTCCCATCATGGAATCGTATCTCAGCAAGTGAGCATTACTTCTGGGATCGGAAGTGTCATTAATAGCTACCAACTCTAGCTGGCTGTTTTCTCTGCCCAGCCAGCAGCGCGCAAAACTGCGCCCGATACGTCCAAAACCATTGATCGCGACTCGAATCACTTTAGTACCTCCTAACGATGGCAGCCCCTAGCTCAGGCTTAAATTTTGGAAAAATTTAAGAATTGACTTATGAGACAAGATCATATCGCAAAGGTCGATCCTTTCTAACTTTTTGTGTCGATCAAAAAAGCTTGAACTTTTCTAGAAGGCTGAAATTGCAAGGCAGAAGGCATTAGGCTTTCTGCCGCTGGTTACTGGTAAAGCTGATGGGCTGCAATATAATTCCCGACAACTTCCGGGACTAAGTAGCGGAGGTCGATCCTTTCGGCGCAGCAGCGGCGGATGTGGCTCGACGAAATGTCGATCGCAGGCATGGAAAGCACCTCCCAGCGAATTTCCACGTCCAAAAGAGCCATTTGTTCGGCAACTCGTCGGCCCACAGCATTTGCCTGAACCTGCATCCTTTCTCCCCCGGAATCGATGGGTTTTCCACTCGGACAATCTCCCCACTCCGACACTCCCTCAATCTCCCCGCTTTCTGCTGTCTCTCGATCTCCCTGAGTCGGACGTGGGGCCACCAACCAGTCGCACAACCCGGCAATTTCGCCGCACCGGTGCCATTTGGGAAGAGTAAGGAGTGCGTCACTACCAATAATCCAGTACCAGCGATGATCGCCTGGATACAATTTTTGCAAATACAGCAGGGTGTCGATCGCAAAAGAACTGTCGGAGGGATTTGCCGACCGCGGCGAAATTAGGAAGTCGGGGCGATCGCCGATCGCCAGAGCGAGCATTTCCCGCCGCTGCTCAAAACTTGCCAAATCCGGGCGCCACTTGTGAGGAGGAGAGCGATCCGGTACCCAAATGACTCGATCGAGAGCAAATTGACTCGCAGCCGTCTCGGCTACCAAAACGTGACCCCAATGAACCGGATCAAAAGTCCCCCCCAAAATCGCTATTTTCGCCATATTTCCCCCAAATCAGGATTAATACAGACATCGCGCCAATTTTATGTTTATACGCTTTTAACCATAAGCTCGTTTATTAGAAAACCCTCGGTTTACATTGGGGACAAACCCTTGGACGACCCTAGTTTCGACGATCGTCCTGGACGCTGAAACCGGTTTTTTCAACCCCCTTAATTCGTTCAAACCTTCAATAAGACTTTAAAAACCCGGTTCTGAGGGTCGGAGTGGGTGCGGGACTGGATGATTAACCTTGCCAATATTAATCCCAACTTGTTTTGAGTGCGCGATCAACCGCCTGAGCATTCGTTTGTTGGCGGTCTAAAAAGTTTTGACGGTAGATATACTTATCGCAGTAGTAAAAATTTTAAGGGCTGCCAAGAGCGTCCATCGGCTTCTCGCTCAAAACCAATGATTTGGTTTGATCTATGGCTTTGCGACTATTTCGACTAACTGCATAACTTGTATATATACAATAAATTAAGAATATATACTATAGCTGCGATCGTGTCAATCTCTCACTTTCAAGAAAAAATGACCGTATGAGTAGATAAATGACTATAAAAGGAGCGAAATTTTGTTGTTCGTGGTAGTGTTTGTAAATCCTTATGGGTTTTACCCTCAATCTTGGTAGAAAGGTTGTGGGGCTTTTGCTGCCGTATCCCAGCACAGCAGGCGGATCGAAATAGAAAGAATGCAGGAGTATGCAACCACCCAAAATTAGTCTATTGGCCCAGACCCCAGACCCCATTTTCTGTTACCTGCAATTTTCGAGCTGTGACTGTTCCGGAAAACTACTCGGTACTAAGTCATATAGGATACAAGACAAACATCTCTACAAGTCCCGCAAATCTAGGGACGCGCAGAGAATTTTGTACAAAATCTCTAGCGAACTGTATCCTGAAAAAACAATTCTTGATATGATATCGCGTGTTATTGGCGTGGTGTGGTGTGTGAGGAGCAAAGATGCCGAGTTCTGTTGATTTTAGCGGTAGACCATTTCATTTCATCGGCATTGGTGGGATTGGGATGTCAGCCCTAGCCTACATTCTAGCTAAACGCAAGTTGCCTGTGTACGGCTCCGACATTAAATCGAGTCACATAACCGAGCGCTTGCAAGGAATGGGAGCTCATATTTTTTGGAGTCAAGACGCCAGCAATTTTGAATTATTTCAAACGGCCCTCAACGGTAGCAGTCCAGACTGCGGGCAACAGGAAAGGGCAGTATCCTCGATAGTCGCGGGTACGGTAGGGACTTCTGTCGCGACAGCCAAAGCTCTCCAATTGAACGGCAACGGTTCAAGCGCCCAAGGAATTCCGGGATTGCCTCAAGTAGTATGTTCGACGGCAATTCACCCTGCAAATGCCGAATATCGAGCTGCTTTAGATTTGGGCTGTCCGATTTTTCATCGATCGGATGTGTTGGCAGCGTTAATTCAAGATTACCAAAGCATAGCCGTAGCCGGGACTCACGGCAAAACTACTACTAGCAGCTTAATCGGCTTCATGCTGATGGCTGCGGGTCTAGACCCGACAATCGTGGTAGGAGGCGAGGTAAATGCTTGGGAAGGCAATGCCCGTTCCGGCGAAGGCCCCTACTTAGTTGCCGAGGCTGATGAATCCGACGGTTCTCTCGTCAAGCTGGTAGCAAAAATTGGCATAGTGACCAATGTGGAACTGGATCATCCAGACCATTACGAGACTCTCGATCAGGTGATAGACATATTTAAGGTGTTTGCCCAAAACTGTCAAACGTTGGTGGGCTGCATTGACGACAAAATCGTCAAAGACTGCCTCGCGCCCAATGTCAGCTACAGCTTGCAGCCGGATAGCGGTGCTGACTACACGGTTTCGGAGGTGGAGTACGGTGCCGAAAGCACCAAGGCTGGCATTTGGGAGCGAGGAGCTTTCCTGGGGGAAATGCAGTTGAAGTTGCTGGGGACACACAATCTCAGCAATGCACTAGCGGCGGTAGCAGTGGGCCGATTGTTGGGGTTAGAGTTTTCGGCGATTGCCAAAGCGATTGCTGGCTTTGAAGGCGCTCGCCGCCGTTTTGAGGTGCGGGGTTTTCACAATGACATCCTGTTTGTGGACGACTACGCCCACCATCCTAGCGAAATTCGCGTTACCTTGGCGGCGGCTCGCTTGCGGATCGAAGGTAGCGAAAAAAATCCCAAATCCCGAAGAGTGGTTGCAATTTTTCAACCCCACCGTTACAGCCGGACTCTGACATTTTTGCCAGAATTTGCTCAATCTTTTGGGGATGCTGATTTGGTTGTGGCTTGCGATATTTATAGTGCTGGGGAACCAAATTTAGGAGAGATTAGCGGGCAGCAGGTTGCTGATTTGATTGCTAAAGAAGGCCGAGAGGTTGAGTTTCGGGCTTCCTTGGAGTCGGTAAGTAAGTTTTTAACCGAAAATCTGCAACCAGGGGATTTGGCTCTGTTTTTGGGTGCTGGTAATCTGAATCAGATTATTCCAGAGGTTATGGCTTTTTATCAACAAGCCGATCGCCCCGATTAGCTCGCGAACTGAGTAGAGTTGATCGACATTATGGCGTGGCACGTTGTGCCGAAACTTCTGTCGGACGGCTCGCTCAAAGGGGCGACATAAGTTAGCTAAATGGATTTTCAACCACGTCTTCGAGCGAAGGTATTTTTAAGGATTTTCAAGATGGTGACTATCTCGAATGACTCCTCTGTTAAGGACAATCGGCGAGTGTATTCTCCTATTTCTTTGCGGGGAACTGATTGCAAGATTAATTCCCAAGTTTCGCTGGCGGGCCTGACTTCCTTCCGAGTCGGTGGCCCGGCCGAGTGGTACGTTGCTCCCCGCAGTATGGAGGCTTTGCAAGCGACTTTTGCCTGGGCTGACTCTGAAGGGGTGCCGGTGACTCTGCTGGGTGCGGGTTCTAATTTGTTGGTGAGCGATCGGGGTTTGTCCGGTTTGGTCGTCGGCACTCGCTACCTCAAACAGGTGAATTTTAATCCAGAAACAGGTCAAGTTACAGCGGGGGCGGGGGAGTCAATTCCCCGCCTCGCTTGGTTGGCGGCTAAACGGGGCTGGAAAGGTCTAGAATGGGCAGTCGGCATACCGGGTACGGTGGGAGGGGCTGTAGTGATGAATGCAGGCGCTCACAGAGGCTGTACTGCTGATATTCTAGTCAATGCTCGCGTCCTATCCCCTGGTGGTAAGGTGGAAATTTTGACTCCCCAAGAGTTGGAGTACCGCTACCGGACTTCGATGCTGCAAGGGGGCGATCGGCTAGTAACAGAAGCGACTTTCCAGTTGCAGCCGGGATTCGATCGATCGCAAGTAATGGCAGAAACTAATGACCATTTCAGCCAGCGGCGGACAACTCAACCTTACCACTTACCGAGCTGTGGCTCAGTCTTCCGTAACCCCGGCCCCAAGACGGCAGGTTGGTTCATCGAACAAGCGGGACTGAAGGGATATCAGATCGGGGGCGCACAAGTAGCTCAGCGCCATGCTAATTTTATTCTTAACTGCGGGTCGGCAACGGCCAATGATATTTTTCAAGTGATCCGCCACGTTCAACAGCAAGTCGAGCACCGGTGGTCGCTGTTGTTGGAGCCAGAAGTTAGAATACTGGGAGAGTTTCCCTTCTAAGGCATCATTGAAGTAATACGGAAACGGCAGACTGCCAGCCCACACACCATCACAAAGTAGTTATGACAAAATCAGGACAAGGATTTGGCTTCGGCCTGGGCAAAATGAAAGAACTGACTGAAGCTTTCAAAAAAGCTCAGCAGGTTCAAGAAGGAGCTAAAAAGCTTCAAGAAGAGTTGGATGTAATGGAAATTGAGGGAACTGCCGGCGGCGGCTTGGTCAAGGTTTTTCTCAGCGGCAACCAAGAACCCCGCCGCGTGGAAATCTCGCCGGATGCCCTCGGTGAAGGTGCTGATGTGGTTTCTGAACTCGTCACGGTGGCGATGCAGGATGCTTACGCTAAGTCTACGATGACGATGCGGGAGAAAATGGAAGAACTCACCGGCGGACTAAATCTCCCCGGTTTCGGTTAATCATTAGTCATCAGTCATGAGTCATCAGTCATTAGTTGTTAGCTATCTGTGTTTAAAAAGGAATCTATACCTAATGACTGATTGATTTCTCTGAAGCACGAAACGTTGGGAAAAAGGGGAAAGGAAAAATTTTCTTTCTTCCTTCCCATTAAAAATTACCAATTACTAATTATCAATTAAATGTCTTATAAATTATTGTTTGTCTGCCTCGGAAACATCTGCCGATCGCCCTCAGCAGAAAATATTATGAATCACTTAATCGAAAAAGCAGGTTTGAGCGATCGTATCACCTGCGATTCTGCCGGAACTGCTAGCTATCACATTGGCAGCCCCCCTGACAGGCGGATGGCATTGGCGGCGAGGAAGCGAGACATTGAATTGTTAGGCGAAGCCCGCCAATTTACCAGGAAAGATTTTGAAAATTTTGATTTGATTCTGGCTATGGATCGAGATAATTATCGCAATATTCTTGCCCTGGATGCGGCTGGAAAGTATAAAGATAAAGTGCGGCTGATGTGCGATTTTTGCCAGAAATACGACCTTAAAGAAGTACCCGATCCTTACTACGGTGGCCCGGAGGGATTCGATCGAGTAATTGATTTGCTGCACGATGCTCAAGCGGGTTTGTTGGAGTACGTTGTCAGTCAGGAAAAATTAACAGTTGGCGCTCAGCAATTAATTTAAAAAAGTGCCTTTTCCCGCCGGAATATTAGCAAAGCTGTAGGGGGGACAACGCTAACAAAAGTCGTAACTAGGGAGAGCAAAGTATTTCCCGATCCCGCTCCCAAGATGATACTTGGTGATAAACAAAAAGTTAAACTTGTCAATACAAAATTGGGAGAATTGATACTTAAAGCAGCAATTGGCAGCAAAATTGATGGATACCAAGACATTAGCCAAGGTGTAGCAAACAAAAACAAAGTGAGAGTCGTCCATCCAATATCTGATATTAAATTAATTTCCGAATCATTTTTGCGGAAGTATGATTTAATTAACGTCCCTGCATAGTAAAGTATCCAGCTTAAATACGCAAAATATTTGAGGAATGATAGAATACTTTCCTTGGTTTCAACAGTTACATTGGGCCAAAAATTCAGAAATAAATTAATAGCATGGTGAAACGATCGAGCTGTCGCGCCGGTGGTTCCCGGATTTAAAAGGCTTCTCCAAGCTGAAACTGTTGGTAGAAATGTAGAAGTTATTACCGCGATAATTAATAAAGAAAGCAAGACTGATGCTGCTAAATCTTTCCAGCGACGCTGCTTGCAGAGGAAAGCAAAAACTAAGGGCATCCAAATAATAGGCAAGGTTTTTACTAGAAAACCTACCCAAATTGCTAAAACTGCAAAAATATATTGCCGATAGTAAAGAGAGCCTATTAAAACAATCAATGTATTGGCAAGAAGAACATCAAGGTGAGCATTAGCTATTTGCTCGTTCAATAGCATTGGATTGACTAAATAGGCCATTGTGATGAGGCTGCGGTGCTCGGATTTTGTTAGTAACCGCCAAATTAAGTAGGCATTAAGCGCGTGTACCAACACGCAGATTATTTTAAAAATATAAACTGTTAGTAAAGGGCTAATTGGTACAGCAAGTGCTGATACTGAAAAAAAGAAAAGAGAAACAGGGCCGTAGGTAGAAGTTTGCAGCCAGTGGAGGAAGGGAGAGAAGTTAGAAACGAAGCTATCGGAACTATTAAGATAAGGATTGATTTTATGTAAGTTCATCGCTCCGTAATGCAAGTACAAATAAATATCACTGCTTACGGGATAAGCGATGAGGGCAAGTGCCAAAAAGGGGATTGCATACTTGCAAATGTCTCGAAAGCTGGAACTTGTCGTTTTTTTCTGAATTAACCAGATAATATATGTAACTGTTGCTATCAAGTAGGAACCGTTAATCAGAAGTCGAATGAGACTGAAACCGCTGGTAGGGAAATCGTTATAGTTGTCTCCACCCTGTAAAACGCTGTAAAACTTGGCGATTCCCATTGATGTCATGGCAATACAAAAAATTATGGAAGCTGCTAGTGCGGCTGCATATAGAATTTTCTGATTTTTCAAGTAATTGTTGATTATGCTGTTATTCATGTTTGTGTGACAATTGCAGGTGATTTTCTTAGCCCGATCGCGTTTGCGGTTATCTGACTAAATGGTGTTCCATCGCAAAGCGAACGAGTTCTGCTCGGTTGTTGCTTTCAGTTTTTCTGAACAAGCTGCTGACGTGCTTTTCGATCGTTCGAGGGCTGAGGTGGAGTGTGGAGCCTATCTGAATATTAGAAAGACCTTCTGTCAGCAAATCTAGCACTTGTCGCTCTCGCTGAGTCAAAGTCGGGGCATTTTGGCTGGGAGATGCACGCGCGGCGGAGCTATCCCGTAGGGAATCGCCTGTGTTTGACTTTTGAGTAAAAAAATCCGATTCTGGCTGGCCATTGGCTCTGCTGCGTGCCTCTGTTGGCGTCGGTTCTGGTTTTGGGGAATGAGACGGTGCCTGAGCGATTAGAGCGTAGCGATCGAGCAAAGAGCGAATAACCGCCCCCAATTCTTGGAGTTCAAAAGGCTTAGCCAGATAATTGTCGCACCCCATCTGATAGCCGCGAATCCGTTCCTGCGTGCTCGTGCGTTCCGTCAAAAAAATCACCGGCAGCAAGCGGAAAGCGGGACGAGTCCGAACTCGCCGCACAAATTCGTAGCCATCCATTTCGGGCATTGTAATGTCGGTAACAATCAAGTGGGGCTGAAATTCATCTACCAAACCTAAAGCTTCTTTGCCGTTCTCAGCAGCGATTACAGAGTATCCGGTAATTTCTAGATAATCGGTAATTGACAAGCGAGTCGCGAAATCGTCGTCAGCAACCAGAATCGTTAATGGCATGGGGGAATTAAAAATTAAACATTAAAAGTGACTAATTTCACTTTTAATGTTTAATTCTACTGTTTAATTCTCTTGATAACTTGCAGTTAAAGTAGCCGGTTGCGCTAATTTTCCCTCCAAAGCTACGCCGCGCCCGTTGGCTGCCAAATGCCGCAGAGTTTTGTAAATTGTCTCGATTTGCTCTGGCTTTCCTGCTTTTTTGGCTATTTCTGCGACAGACAGAGGTTTTTGGGCGTCTTTGAGCACTTGCAGTACCCGTTGCTGCAAGTCCAATACAGCCGCGGCTGCTTTTTTGCCTGCTTCGACCCCTGGCTGGTGATACGCATTGACATTCACAAAGGAACCGTAAAAACCTACTGCTCTTTCGTAGAGGGCGATTAATGCTCCTACTGTCTGAGGGTTGACTTGGGAAATGGTGACAGTAATGGAATCTCGGTGATTTTCGTACAAAGCTTGTCGAGTTCCCTGCAACAAACCCGACAAATAATCTCCTGAAGTGACGCCTGTTTCTACTTCTGGGGAAATGCCTTGCCTGTCTTGCAAAACTTCGATAAATGTTAGGAAGAAATTCGGCACGCCGTCTCGCAGTTGCTGGACGTAGGCGTGTTGGTCGGTGCTGCCTTTGTTGCCGTAAACTGCGATTCCTTGATGAACTGTGTTGCCGTCTAAATCTTCCTGTTTGCCGATCGATTCCATGACTAATTGCTGCAAGTAGCGGCTGAACAATAGCAGGGAGTCTTTGTAAGGCAAAACTACCATGTCTTTTTCGCCGCGTCCGTTGCAAGCAAAATACCAGGACATTGCTAACAAGGCGGCGGGATTATGTTTGATTTCGGTGGTTCTGGTAGCTTCGTCCATGACTTTAGCGCCGTCGAGCATCGCCCGAATGTCGATGCCTTGCAAAGCTGCTGGCAAAAGTCCAACTGCTGACAATTCGGAAGTGCGTCCTCCCACCCAGTCTGCCATTGGAAAAGTGGTAATCCAGCCTTGTGATTTGGCTAATTTGTCTAATTGGCTGTCTGTGCCGGTGATGGCAATTGCTTGTTTGGCGAAGTCGAGTTTTTGGGCTGCGAAGGCTTTTTGAACTTCGATCATGCCGTTGCGGGGCTCCGGGGTGCCGCCGGATTTTGAGATTGTAATTACTAGGGTGCTGGCGAGTTTGTCTTTGATTTTGTTAAGGATGCGATCGATCCCAGCGGGATCTGTGTTGTCGATAAAATGTATTGCTAGGGGAGGAATGTCTGGGGATAAAGCTTCGGCGACAAATTGGGGGCCGAGGGCGGAACCACCGATGCCGATCGAAATTATGTCGGTAAATTGCGGAGCAAAGGGTGGTTTAATATCGCGGTTTTGAACTTTTTTGACAAATGTTTCGACTTGTGATATCCCTTCGACTATTTCTTGTTTTAATTCTGGAGTGGGAGCTAAATCGGGGTTTCGCAGCCAGTAGTGGCCAACCATGCGGTTTTCGTCGGGATTGGCGATCGCACCTGCTTCCAAAGCTGCCATATCTTTGAAAGCTTTGTCAAATTTGGGTTTTATTGTGGCGACGAAAGCGTCGTCGAATCCCATGCGACTGATATCGAGGTAAAGTCCCAATCCAGAGTGATAGTAAAGCCAGTCTTGATAGCGTTGCCAGAGTGCTGTGGCATCCATAGGAATTCTCTACAATTTTTTTAATGTTCGATCGGCGTCGTCAGGAATCCACCAATTGTAGTTTAAAACGATCTGATGTACGGCTTTTGCAGAATCCCAATAAATTTAAGCATTAGTCGTCTGAAGGCAGCCGGAACAGAAGGCAGTCAGAGCATTCGGCAGAATTAAACAATAAAAATATGACTTGGGCAACAGTCTTAGTAGGTAGATCCCTCATTAATGGTCACACCCCATAGATAGATCGAAGCGGCACAGAGATTTAACTGTGGTCGGCGTTGGCGTTTGGGCCCTGGTTTCACAATATTCAAATTCGGGCGATCGGGATGTGTAAAATAGGCATTGCGGTCAGGTTAAATATACTTTTAGCTGCCACTCAATAATCGGCTAAAAATATAATTAACAACTGTCAAGTATCGGAAGTGTAGTATAATATACAGATATTAGAATTAAAGTGCGATCGACTATGCTTACTTTATCTCCAGAATTAAAAGAAAGATTAGCAACTCCGCTCAAAATCGGCGATTTGGAAGTAAAAAGCCGCGTCCTGCAATCGCCTTTATCAGGTGTTACTGATTTAGTATTTCGCCGCTTGGTGCGCCGCTACGCGCCGGATTCGATGATGTACACCGAAATGGTGAACGCTACGGGTTTGCACTACGTGAAGCAATTGCCGAGAATTATGGAAATTGATCCAAACGAGCGCCCGATTAGCATTCAGTTGTTTGACTGCCGGCCGGATTTCTTGGCAGAAGCGGCCCAGAAAGCAGTGGCAGAAGGAGCAGATACAGTTGATATTAATATGGGCTGTCCGGTTAACAAAATTACTAAAAACGGCGGCGGTTCTTCCCTGCTGCGAGACCCGGAAACGGCCGAGGCAATTGTGCGGGCTGTTGTGGAAGCGGTAGATGTTCCTGTTACGGTTAAAACTAGAATCGGTTGGACTGACAAAGAAATTAATATTTTGGAATTTGCGAAGCGGATGGAAGATGCGGGAGCAAAAATGATTACCGTGCACGGCCGCACTCGATCGCAAGGTTACACCGGCCCGGCAAAATGGGAGTGGATTCGCCGAGTGAAAGAAGTTTTATCGATTCCAGTTATTGCTAACGGGGATATTTTTTCAGTGGAAGCAGCGATGCGATGTCTGGAAGAAACCGGCGCTGATGGAGTGATGTGTTCGCGGGGAACTTTGGGCTATCCTTTTTTGGTGGGAGAAGTTGATTATTTCTTGAAAACTGGTGTGGAAAAGATAGCTCCGACACCAATTGAACGGCTCGAATGTGCTAAGGAACATTTGCGGGCTTTGTGGGAATATAAAGGTGAAAGCGGTGTTTGCCAAGCGCGCAAGCACTTAACCTGGTATGCTAAGGGCTTCCCCGGCGCTGGGGAATTGCGGGGCGTGTTGGCTGTGGTAGAAACGGTTGAACAAGGTTGCGATTCGATCGATCGCGCGATCGAGCAATTGCCCGCATAAACCTTACCCGCAGATGTCAGTCGATTTTAGATTTTAGATTTTAGATTTACTTGCAGCATTGAATGTGGGAGCTTGAACTTTAGTCTAAAATTTTAATATCGACCATTAGGAGTGTACGTGGCACGGTATCCGTTTTTGGGCGGAGTCAACTAGGGGTTACAGAAACAAAACCCGCCTCTGCGGGCTAAGATTTAAGACACCATTAAAAATTTGTGTGTGGGGGAAAGCATGGATTCATTAAAAGGGCGAGATTTATTAAGTCTGGCAGATTTAAGCATTGACGAATTAAATTATTTGCTGGATCTAGCAGCCAGTTTAAAATCGGGAATGGTCAAGCTGAAACGCAATAAAGTTCTCGGCTTGTTATTTTCTAAAGCTTCAACGCGAACGCGGGTAAGTTTTACGGTAGCAATGTATAAATTGGGAGGGCAAGTGATTGACCTCAATCCCAACGTTACCCAAGTCAGCCGCGGGGAACCTTTGGTAGATACAGCCAGGGTTTTAGACAGATATTTAGACATTTTGGCGATTCGGACTTTCGAGCAAAAGGACTTAGCAACTTTTGCCAATTATGCGAAAATTCCTGTGATTAATGCGCTGACAGATGACGAACACCCATGTCAAGTGCTGGCAGATTTAATGACAGTAAAAGAGTGTTTTGGCAAGTTGGAAGGGGTGACTTTGACTTATTTTGGCGATGGCAATAATATGGCAAATTCGCTGATGTTGGGCTGTGCAATGACCGGGATAAATGTCAGAATTGCTTGTCCTGAAGATTTCAAACCTAATTCTGAGATTGTGGAAAAAGCTAAGGCAATTGCTCAGGGAAAAACAGAAGTTACTGTAACTGCTGATGCGGAAGCTGCTGCTAAGAATGCTCAAGTGATTTATACTGATGTTTGGGCGAGTATGGGACAGGAAGAGGAAGCAAAAATCAGGATTCCTTTGTTTGAGCCCTATCAGGTAAATGAACAATTGCTGAAGTTAGCAGATAAGAATGCAATTGTATTGCACTGTTTGCCCGCACACCGAGATGAAGAGATTACCGATGCAGTGATTGAAGGCAGTCAATCGCGCGTTTGGGATCAGGCAGAAAATCGGATGCACGCTCAGCAAGCTTTGCTCGCAAGCATTCTGGAAAGTGATTAGGAATAGAGAAGGGAAGAGAAGAATCGGCGGTTGAAACCGCGTCTACACAAACTAAGAGAAGAATCGCCCGACTGAAGAATAAGATAAAAGCCATTCTCTCTATCTCTTCTATTCTCTTTCTCTGCGCCCTCTGCGCCCTCTGCGGTTAACAAAAAAAACATAATTCACAAATGAAGACAATTGATACAGCCGTTTTCAATTTGATACCAGAGGGGGCAACATTGCCTGAATTTCGATATTGAAAGCGGGAAATTCGATCGGTGAAATGCTCGCAGTTTCCCCAAGAATTACTTCGCTTTGATACCCATTTTCAGCGGGTTCTCGAAAAACGTGCAGTTGTCGATCGCCCACATTTAACACCCAATAATCGGCAATTCCCGATCGCGCGTAAATTTTGGCTTTAATTTCGCGATCGAAAGTTAAGCTGCTGTCTGCCACTTCGATAATTAGATATACTTCTGAGGGAGTCGGATGGTGAGTCGCATAGTCAAAAGGATCAATTCTGACTACGGCGATATCTGGTTCGGGTTCGGAATTGTCATCAAGGGCCATCGGATCTTGCATTCGTACCCACGCCAGATTTGCAAAAAGGCTTTGCAGCAATCTATCTGTACGCCCTAAAGCGGAGGTGTGAGCAGTTGCTTTTGCACGGATTTTGATGATATTTCCTGAAAGTAATTCGACTCGTTCCTCTGGGTGAAAGAATCCCATCTCTCCCAATTTATGATACTCTTTAACTGTCCATTTACGGAGCGTGAAAGCAGCTTCTGTTGTTAGCATATCTCGATTGATAAATTTATAATTTGATGTGGGATGATTTTATTTTAGCTTATGATATTAACTGATTTAACTTCCAGGCTCTGCCTGGGAACCGATATCTAGAGGCTCTGCCTCGCAAGCTTTTATGGAAATTGGAGGCAGAGCCTCCGGATCTGCGTTACCAGGCAGAGCCTGGTAACGAGTAGAAAAACGCTACAAGCTGGCGAAATTCACTTTTGTTACTTCACCGGCGACAACATTAACTGTTTGTTGAATTTGACTCCCGTCAACTTTCAACTGATAAGAACCGGGCGAAAGCTCGATCGCCCCAAACCATCCTTTACCATCGGCGCGCATTTGGCGCACCTTGCCAGCAGCATCGATCGCCTGCAATGTCAAGTTCGCACCGTCGCAAGTTTGAGCGCACTGCTGCAAATTTCCGGCGATCGCACCTGTAGTCGGCCGCGACTTCCAAGGCATATCGGGAACGGCTGCTGCTGTCGCCCACACAGGCTGAGTTTCATAGGTTTTGCCCGTCGCAGCATCAACGTATTGACTCGGCTGCGAAAGCGCGGTGTAAAACAAATCGTTGCTTTGAGGAACGTATTTCCAAGGCTGGCGGGGCAAATCACCGCTGCCACCCGATCGCAGTTCCACATTCGTGTACACGTTGCTGCTAGCGTAGGAATACAGCACCGTACCCGCTAGGTTATTCCCTTTCGCAGAAGGCTGTTCGGCGCGGCGTACCTGCGCTAGGGTGTCTTCGATGTAGTTGAGGTAATTGCCGGGCCCGATCGCAATTTGGCGGTTGTACTGGTGGTCTTTGGCGTACTCGATCCAGTTGTCATAAGCGAGTTTTTGCGATCGTTTGTACTCGCGCTGGTAAGTCATCGGCATCGCCATGTCTACGATCCCTTCTTCCAGCCAAGCGCGCCAATCTTGCAATACTTCTTTGTAAGGCTGCGTTTGATACCACCCTGCATCGTTTGTTGGGCCGTCTCCCCAGGCGATCGTGGCGGCGGTAATTTTAACACGCGGTTTAATCGCAAGGCTTTCTACATAAAGCTTCCGCACTAAATTTGTCACCTGATCGCGCCGCCACTGCATCCACGCGGGATCTGTGGGTGCGGGTTTGCCCGATCGACCGTTTTGCTGGTTGAAACGGGCGATCGCAGTCGGATTGTAGCCCCAAGTCGGCCCACCGTAGCGCACATAATCCAACTGTACGCCGTCCACATCGTAGCGCTTGAGCAAGTCCAAATAGACGGAAACAGTATAATCTACGGCGTCTGGATGGCCGGGATCAAGGAAACCGGGTGCTTCCCCACCGTAAGTCAGCATTGCCCAATTGTCGCTGCCGGGGGCCGAAGGCCCGTGTTGTTGCCAAACGTGGCCGGCGGGAAGTTTTGTGCCCGAAACCACCGGCAGCGTCACCATCCAAGCGTGTACTTCAATGCCTGCGGCGTGGGCTTTGTCAATCAAATCTTGCAGGGGATCGAAACCGGGGGGAACGTTGGGATCGAGGGTGCGGGGTTCGATCGCACTTGTGTAAAAGGCATCACCACGGCGGCGGACTTGGGCGACGATCGCGTTGGCATTTGCCCGCTGCGCGTCTGCGATCAATTTTGTGACTTCTTGAGGGGTTTTGAAGCCGGGGTTGAAGGCGTCCACCCAGAAGGCGCGAAATTCGGCGGTTTGCGGGGGGAGTGTGGCGTTAGCCCGGTTTGGGAAGTTTGAGAACCAGCCGGGAATCAGCAGAAAACTAATTGTTAAGCCGATCAGGAACAAGCTTGACAAAAAGAATGTTTTGGTCTTTCGCATGAGAAGTGTGTGAGAGAGCGTTTAACAGTCCTTTACGGACTTTTGGTTTGAGCGTCCGCTTGACATTTTCGCACAATGGTACATTAAGTGGGTAGATCAGTAAATAGTTGAGTAATACCGCTGGGAGAGTCGAGAATGAGATTAAAATTGACCTCGCCAAAATGGGCGATATTTTCCGATATTTCAATATAGCGGTTGAGCCAGTAAATTGAATCCGCTACACCACTTAACCTAGTTTTACAGGCTAAATAGGGTTTTAATGATTTTCATTTTTGCAGTATCAATGCCGCATTCGAGTTTTGAGATTGGGGTTAGGCTTTTCCACTTGCCTTTACTCGCGGTGAAGATAGCATCGGCTGTTGTTTCTGGATTTACATTTTCAAATCCTCCTATTTTATTGGTTGATAAGTAGTTGAGACGATCAAAAATTTCATCTCTTGATGCACGTTTCACACTAACGGCTTCAGGAGGTGGCGGTGGTGGCGCGAGTGGAGCCGGCGGCGAGAGATAGAATACTTTTGCTAAAGCATCTAACTTTTTCCCCTTAGTAATGGCACATTTTAAGCTGGTAATAGGGTTAAAGTTTGACCACGTTTCCCGATTGGCTGCTGAAATGCGATTAGCTGCTACAATAACATCCAATCCCTTCAATGCACTTCCTGGTTCTGCAACCAAATATCTAAGTGCAGCGAGAATAGTATCTCTTGATGCTGTGCTAAGGTTAACTTTAGGTGTTGTTTCCTTTGCCAGAATTTTAGCTTGCTCAATGTTTTTAGATTCTGGCTCAATGATTATGCACCAGACTCGCTCTAGTTCAGCTTGTTGAGCGACTGCATAAATAAACGAATTGCTGACTACTTGATATTGATAATCACCTGTTTCTTTAACAATCACAGGAATCCAATTGTGTCCGCCAGCTTGCATAACTACCTCGGCTGCGGCGGTGATGATAAACTCAGATTCAGAGCAGGGTTCCCCTGGTTCAATATCAGCTAATGGGAGGTGCATCAGCTTACCGATGTCATCATACTTACTCATTTAAGAAATACTCCTTAATTAGACCAGAATAGTGTTCTAAAGCGATCTTGTTGAGAAAGACAGCGGGAATGTGAGAAAAGGCAGCATTGGCAACAGTAGCATAACTGGGAATACTGAAGATAGTTTTAATGTCTTTTCCAGTTGTAGATTTAGGCCAATAATATGGTAGCAGATTAAAGCCATCTTTTTTAGCTTGATTAATTATTTTTTCAATTTCCTGATTGGCTGTCTGAAGTGCAGTAGCTGCGATCTTCTCTCCATTGAAAAAAATTGGTAGGGCAATTGGCCCACCATCTCCTCTTACTTGTTTAATTTCAGGAATAAACTGCGTAATCACCCTCGCGGCATTATGTAGTGATGCTAATCCATTATGCTTGGTAGGGATGAGAACAACATCAGAGGCATAAACACTGCTTTGGCTAAAAAATAACCATTGGGTAGGGCAATCAATCAATATGTAATCATATTTATCAACAAAAGGTTTAAGGATATCTCGCAATCTTTTTGCACCTTTTTGAATTTTTGATTCAGCTAGACGCTGATCGGTAAACTCTTCCATGTCCTCACTTGAGGGAATCACGTCAAAAAAATGTAAATGTTTTCCGTGTTTGTCGGTGTACGGTTTTCCGTGCTTGTCGGTGTGAATAAAATGAACGACTGTTTGGATAACATTTGCTTTTGTATCAGTCAGACAGTCAGATAAAGTAATAGCTCCTACCTCTAGCCCAAGAGTTCTAGTTAAATCTCTTTGTGAATCAAAATCAACTACTAGAACATTCTTTTTTTGTTTTCGCAAAATAGATGCCAAATTGAGCGTTGTTGTCGTTTTTCCCACTCCTCCTTTATTGTTATAGATACAAACCGTCAATGCCTTGGGCGGGTTGTCAATCAAAGATTTGATATATTGGACAATGGCACTAATATTACTTTTGTTAATCAGAGTGCAAGCAGTTGCTGGAATTACAACTTTCCCATGCCTCCGAAATAACTGGATATGAATGCCATTGGTAATAATGCCCCATTGAGCCGTTTGGCACTTAGGAGATAGCAGATATTTTTTAATCTGTTCTCTAGTAGCGTTATATTTGGGAGTACCTTCCGCCAAGTTAATTTTAGCTCCTGTCGCTATTGCCCGTCCCTTGCCTTCAACAAGTAAGTAGGGATCGACACCAGAAAACAAAAACTTATCAGTCCCAATATTTTTACGAGCGGCGAAATCTACTGTATCAGCACCTCGACCTGTTGGAAACTGCGGAAACAGCATTTCATTTTTAGTGAATCCAAGTGCTTCTATCAGAACCGACGTAAATTGAGAGTTGACGATCGCTTCACTGGCATTGTCGGGAATACTATCTAAAACTTCATTCCAGTTGATAGTTGTCATCATTTAGACCTAGATACTTAAGTAAAATCATAACGCTTGGTTTGAGTTTGTGTCATCGTTAGCTATCTCCCGATCTAGCTATATGAACAGTCAACATACTTTTGGATAAGTTATATATTTTCTAGTGCGCTTGACATTTTCGCACATTAGTGAAATTTTGGGCGAAAATAAACTGAACAGGCGATCGGTAACATCACCTAATTTTCTGGATACTTTCTTGAACTGTGAAGGATACGGAGAATTTCTACGTTTTCTTCTTTTACTCGATAGATGATGAGATAGGAGGTATTGGAAATGACAAGTTCTCTAGTAGCTTCTACGCGACCAACTCGACCCATAAAAGGAAATTCGGCGAGTTGACCTACAGCACTCTGAATCCTTAAAATTAATTGCCTTGCTGCCTCTGGATCGTCTTTGACAATATATGCGTGAGCCTGTTATAGATTTCGCAAAGCTTGTCGCAGCAACTTAATTTTCATTGGTCAATTTGACAAAAACTGCTTGGACTTCATCATCGCTGGCAAAGTCTCCAGCTTCGGCCTCGGCAACGCCTTTATTAATCTCATCAAGCAGCCATTGATAGATGTCCAGGTAAGAAGCGATCGCTTCGTTCAAAACATAAGTTAAATCGCGATCGGTGACATTAGCGATCGCCTTCAGCGCCTCTTTTTTTTCGCTATCAAGGAGAAATGTAAAACTTTCTTGACTCATGGCTGCCCTTTGCTGTTATGGGAAGAGAGTAAACTGGTACTATGATAGCGTATATATTCCTATTTTGGCGAAAATAAACTGAACTCGCGATCCTCTTCGAGGGCTTCGCTAACGCACTTTTTGAACAAATGATACTACCGCACTTTCAAACCCTAGCCCTGCCGGGTAACAGCTACTCAACTGCCAGCAATTTACTCGATCGAGTAGATGGCTGGCGCCAAGAAGCAACCCGAAAGTTGCAGCAAAGCCAGAGAGGAGAAAAAGGACAATTTTTAACACCTTCGTCCGTGGCAAGTTTGATGGCGGGAATGTTTGAATTTAACTGTCCCGATATATCGCTTTTAGATGCCGGTGCAGGAATTGGTTCCCTGTTAGCAGCCGTTGTTTGCGAACTTTGCCAGCGCCCAAACAAACCGCGTAGCCTGCACGTTACAGCTTATGAAATTGACCTTATTTTGATTGAATACCTCAAGCAAACTTTAGAATTGTGCAGTATTGAATGTCAGCGTTTTGGGATATCTTTTACCTGTGAAATTCGCGAAATTGATTTCATTCAAGACAGCGCCGATATGTTGCAGCCCAATCTATTTACACAACCCGTAAAACGGGAATTTACCAATGCAATTATCAATCCTCCCTATGCCAAGATAGACGCTAAATCCCAAGTCAGAACCTTGCTGCGTTCTATAGGACTAGAAACCAGCAATCTCTACGCTGGCTTCACAGTTGCTGCTGCTCACCTGCTCAAACCAAACGGTGAATTAGTGTCGATTACTCCCCGCAGTTGTTGCAACGGTTTATACTTTCGAGATTTCCGCAAAGTCTTCCTTCAAATGATGGCTTTACGCCAAGTACATATCTTTGAATCCCGACAGTTGCCATTTCGCGATGATGCGGTGCTGCAAGAAACTATTATTGTGCGCGCCACCAAACAAATAGAACAGCCAGATACTGTACTAATTACCTCAAGCAGCAGCGTAGATGACGACCTGGTTTTGTCTCACCAACAGCCCTATACCGCCCTAATTAATCCCAAAGATTCCGAGCAATTTATTCGGATTTTACCGGATGCTGTTAGCCAGAAAATAGTCGAGCAAATGGCTCAATTTACTTGCAGGCTAGAAGACTTAGGTTTGACAGTTTCCACCGGAAAAGTTGTAGATTTTCGCGTTGGTTTTGACTTGCGGATAGAACTAGAAAAAGATGCAGTTCCACTGATTTATCCAGCACATTTCTCGGCTGGGTTTGTTGAATATCCCACCGCAACCAAAAAGCACCAAGCTTTAGCAGTCACCGAGAAAACTGCGGCACTCCTCGTACCTAACGAACATTATGTTTTGACCAAGCGTTTCTCATCAAAGGAAGAAAAAAAGCGAATCGTTGCAGTTGTCTGGGATGCCAACAAAATTAATAGTCCTAGCGTTGGTTTTGAGAACCATTTAAATTATTTTCACCAACAGGGACGCGGATTAGACCTCACCCTGGCGCGGGGATTGGCAGTTTATCTAAATTCGAGCTTGGTAGATGAGTTTTTCCGACTGTTCAACGGACACACTCAAGTTAATGCTACGGATTTACGCAATTTGAAGTATCCTAATGTAGAGCAATTACTTTTACTTGGCGCTCAAATAAGAGAAATATTTCCTACACAGCGGGAGATTGATCAACTTGTCGAGACACAACTGCTTAACGCGACCAATCCGTTAGAAAATAGCCCAATGACAATCAAGAACCGTATTGATGAATCTCTAGAAATACTTGCAGCGCTGGGTTTTCCAAAAGGTCAGCTTAACGAACGTTCCGCCTTAACCCTTCTGGCTTTGCTTGACCTCAAGCCAAAGGATGCTTGGGAATTGGCAAAATCTCCACTTCGGGGAATCACACCAATTATGGAATTTATGGAGCAGCAGTACGGTAAAAAATATGCACCAAATACGCGGGAAACTGTGCGCCGCCAGACTGTGCATCAGTTTCTCGATGCAGGTTTAATTGTTGTTAATCCTGACAGTTCCGAACTTCCGGTGAATAGTCCAAAAACTGCATATCAGATAAAAGAAAGTGCTTTGGAACTGCTGCGAACTTATGACACTTCTGACTGGGACAAGAATGTTCGCGCTTACCTCGTTCATTTTAACGGAGAAAAATTTTTGCAGGGTTATTCCAAAAATAGAAATATTTATGAGTCAGAAGGATGCTAAAATACACTGTTTATATGGCTGCCGCTGGCATCGGAATGACATATACTGTGATGCAAGCAATTTAATTAACCGGAATTGTCGATCGCACTCAGTAAATCAAATAAGTAACTAGGTAAAATATCTCTGCAATGGAAAAAAAGCATAACGCTGGATTGTGGGTATCAGTATTATACTTCGCTCAAGGTCTCCCTTACACCGTCGTTAATTTAATGTCGGTGATTTTTTTGAAAGGTATGGGAACCAGCAACGAGCTCATCGGATTGACAAGTCTTTTGTCTTTTCCCTGGGTATTAAAAGGTTTGTGGGGGCCAGTGGTTGATTTGTATTCCACCAAACGCAAATGGATTTTAACAACCGAAATCATTTGTGCGTTTCTGTTTGCTTTCCTAGCTTTTGGCGTATTAACGCCGGCACCGATTATTATATCACTTGTGATCTTTACGGCGATCGCCTTTGTGTCAGCTACCCACGACATCGCCATTGACGGATTTTATTTAAACACTCTCAATAAAGACCAGCAAGCCTTGTTTGTCGGGGTTCGCAACACGGCTTATAGAGGTGCTGTCATTGCCGGTAGCGGTGTATTGGTGTTCTTAGCCGGGAAACTGGCCGAACAGCATTTAGTCACCGGAAATACAGGCGACACCAAAATATATCAAGACATTCCGCTGTCACTTTTCGGTTCGGATTTTAGCGTGTCTGCGCTTAACTACGGATGGGCGACAGCCTTTGGCATTTGTGCGATTATGTTTGTGCTGATATATCTCTTTCAGCGGTGGTATCTTCCCTATCCTAGAAATTACGATTTGGAATCCGGCGCCCCCCAACAAACAACAAGCTTTATCGAAGCATTTAAAACATATTTTCAGCAAGATAAAATTGGTTGGATTGTTACTTATGTCTTGATTTTTAGGTTAGGCGATGCCTTGACGTTTAAAATGGCTCCGCCATTTTTAATGGATAAAGTGGAGAAAGGAGGATTAGCAGTTTCTACATCGGACATGGGTCTGTTATCGGGTACTGTCGGGGTGATTTTTCTGTTAATTGGAGGGTTGCTGGGCGGCTATTTGATTGCCAAACAAGGATTGAAAAAATGGATGTGGCCGACGGCAATTCTGCAAAATTCAACTAACGTGCTGTATTGGCTGTTGGCAATCAATCAACCGGGGATTGAATGGGCTTACGCCGTAAATTCGATCGAGCAATTTACTTACGGACTTGGCGTAGCTGCCTATACAGTGTTCTTGATGCGGACTGTCCGCCCTGAATACGAAGCATCTCACTATGCAATTACAACGGCTTTTATGGCCGCAGGAGTGCTGATTCCTGGGGTTTTTAGTGGCTACTTGCAGGCGAATCTCGGCTATCAAAATTATTTTTTGATGAGCGCGCTGGCTGTGATTCCCGGTATGCTGACGATTTTCTTTCTGCCGCTAGAAGATGAGAAAAAATTAGTATCCATGCCCAGGCCTGGACTGGACGATTTCGATTAATATCAAGTCCGGTCGCTATAATTATCAGGTCCGGGTGGGGCGGGTTTACCAATGTCTGCACTACTTTTTCGAGATTTCGGTGAACCCGCCCCAGCAGGAATATTGATGTTTTTAATCATGGAATGAGTATAAATTCTGTGTGGGGTTCCTAGGATAAAATCAGGACACAACAATGTTGTGTCCCTACCGAATATCTGTATTGCCAGCCGCCAACTAAATCGCAATAAAATCACTAGCTGTTAGCGGACTCCTGGGAATGCCAGGAATACTGGCAAGAACTTCGCCATTACGGGCCAGTTCAATCGTCGTTGAAAAATCTCCTTCAGTAACTCTCACTTGGTTGAAGGTCAAACCTCCGCTCAAACCGATTAAATCTTGACCCTTTTGAAAGTCTACAAGTGTATCTGTACCGGCACCTGCTCCTAACACCAATACGTCGCGTCCAGCGCCACCAATTAAGAGGTCTGCACCCAGTCCGCCAATCAGCGTATCGTCTCCTTCTCCCCCGTTCAAATTGTCATCCCCTTTGCCACCTAATACCAGGTCGTTGCCGGTGCCAGCGCTGATAATATCGTTGCCTTTGTTGCCGCTGAGAGTGTCGTTTCCCCCATTGCCAGTGATAATATCGTCCCCTGCAAAACCTGATGCTGTATTGTTAGCATCGTCGCCTACTAAATTATTAATTTGGGAGAGATCGAGAGCAGTTTGCATTGCCGCAAGGTTTCCTAAAGAGGAATTTCCCGGAGCGGTTCTTAATTGCTCTAAACTGCTGCGCGATTCCAGCGATGTTGCCAAGGCGGGCAGTGCAAAGTCTAAGCCAGCTAACAGTTCTAAATAATCGGAATCTGTGAAAGTGAAATCAGGGCGGTTCAACTGGTCTACAGAGATTTCTGTCTGAGTCAAGCCTGGAGGAGGAGAAGTTAACAAACCGCTTTGGGTGTGCTTTTCCAAGACAAGTAGCGGGTTGATAATCTGGTTAGTAAATGTTTGAAGAACTACTTTTCCCGGTAGAAAAGCTTCTCCTCCCAAACTCACAAAATCGCCGCTAACTATGTAGTGAGTTACATTTTTTCCGGCGCCGACTTTCTGCTTGAATGTATTGACTGTACTCTGAGCAACTCCGGGAGAATTGAAGGTGACAACATCTCCGATCGCAGATGTGAATTCAGTGGCGGCTAGTTGCGTTATGGCGCCGCCCAAGCTGTGTCCCAGAAGGTCTGGTGGCAAGCGGCTGGGGTTTTTTGCTGTATCTTGACTGATTTGGGTCAGCCAATTTCCTAAGCCTTCTTTGTTGGCTTCAAATTGGTTGAAACCGGCGCCGCGCGGGTCTGCGTTGGCAACATCGTCTACGGGCGAGTCAGTGCCACGAAATACCAAAACAGGCGGTTTGTCTGGGGTGGTGGAAATTAAGCCGATCGCGTGAAATCCAGTTCCGGGATCGTCAAAGGTGCGATCGATTTGGTAGCCAGCAGCACTCAAACCTGTTTGAACTAAAGTTTGAAACTGGGGCTTGTCATCTATGTAAGCAAGTTGCTTGGCTATAGTTTCGTAAGCGGCGGGGGAGGAGGGCATATTTTTTTATTTCCTGTCGTTTGAGGGGGAATTAGTTTTTAAGCTACTTAACTAAGTTTACTATAAACTTCGTTTATTGACCATATTAATTGGTCATTTTTAGTGGCTTTTTATGGGCAAATTGAGGAGAGATTTTTCACTAACAAAAAACAATCTCCCTACAAAACCAATGCCGGTTTCGCGCCACCAAAAATACCAATTTTTACCGCCCTCAAGCTATACAAAATCTACCCGAGTAATATCGCTGGCAACTACGCCTCTGAGAGTAGCAAGAATTTCCCCAGTAATCGGAATACTAATTAAAGCTCCGTCAACACCTTGGGTTACTCTAATTTGAGGAAAAGTTAGACCCCGCGACAGTGTAATTAAATCTTCACTATCTTGAAAATCTAAAATCACATCTGCTCCGCCACCGGATTCCAATACAAAGCGATCGCGCCCCGCACCACCAATTAAAAAATCGTTGCCAAACTCGCCGGAAACCAAATCGTTTCCGTCGCCACCCTCCAAATAATCGTTATCTCTGCCGCCGTACAAGAAGTCGTCGCCATCACCACCGATGATGCTGTCATTACCTCGATTCCCTCTGAGAGTATCGTTACCGCGATTGCCGATAACTGTATCCTCTCCAGGGCCGCCGGTAGCAGTATTGTTGCGATCGTCCCCTGATAAATAATTCGGTTGTAAGGGAGCTAAACCGTACTGCATTTGTCTGATTAACTGCACAAAAGAAAATTCTGGTGCTGTTCTCAAACTCTCTGCACCGCCTCTGGTTCTGATTGCGATTGACACATTGGCCAGGGGAAAATTTAGGGCAGCGATAAACTCGTTAAAATCTGAGTCGTTGTTATAAGCAAATTCGGGACTGTTTAATTGTTCTACGGAAATTTGCCTCTGCAAAAAACCCACGGGCGGAGTAGTTAACAAATTTTCAGTTCGATGTTTTGCCAAAACAGTTAAGGGATTAATACTTGGGTCTGTAAAACTTTGGATAAATACTTTTCCTGGGATAAATGCTTCCCCAAACAAGCTGACTACATCTCCGCTGACAATGTAGTGAGTGACATTTTTGTTGCCTGCCCTGCTGAGATTTCTCCGAAAACTGGTGAATGTACTCGCTGACACTCCCGGAGAGTTGAAAGTAAAGATATCGCCGGTCAGAGATGTGTATTCGGTTGCTACAATTTGAGCGACTGCTCCGCCCCAACTGTGTCCGATGACATCGGGCAATAATTTGCTGGGGTTTTTACCAGTATTTTGACCGATTTCTGTGAGCCAATTTTTGATATTATCTTTGTTCTTTTCAAATTCAGGTAAACCAATGTCCCGCGAGTCGGAAAAGATAGCGTCGCCGTCGATAAAATCTGTACCTTTAAATACGAGGACGGGCGGGTTTTCGGGATTGGATGAACCGAACCCGATCGCATAAAAGTTTGTTTCTGGGTCGTCGAATATGCGATCAATATAGTAGCCATTAGTATCTAGGAAACTCGAAACTTCATTGGCTGCGCTCGGCTTTTGATTCAAAAAAACAATTGACTTAGCCAGAGCTTCATAAACAGCAGGCGAGGCACTCATAATATTATATTTTGTGTTTGTTGGTATTTGCGATCGCTCTCTTCTTGAGCTAATTGTCCAATGGCAGCCATTATAGCTGACAAGATTTGTATGGTACACTTGATAAGATCAACTCAAGAATTAAGTTTTTGCGGTTATGGGTATCATTCGTCAATACATTGCTCCATTGATAGCGGTATTAGTATTTTTCACGGCTCTGGTAGCAGTCAGCGCTCGCATCTTTTTGCCTGCTGACATGGCTGCCCCGGCGCCGATTGAGGAAGCGATCCCCCAAAAGCAAGCGGCAGTAGTGAATCCAATTTTCTTGGGGCTAAATTATTCCGCTTTCGATGTCCGGTGAGCTGATGTCTGCTCAACTGATACCGGGTTACTGGCTGCGATCGGGATCGGGACTCGATCGGGCAAAACTGGTAAAGTTTATGCACCGGACTTACCGAGAGCTTTATCCGGATGGGGAATTGGGACATTTGGCTCAAACTGTCGAGCAGTATTTTTCTAACCAGACGCCGGTTTGGTGGGTAGAGTGCCAGAAAAACAGCCAGGAAGAGGCAGAAATTTTGCCGGTGCTTCCCTCGCAGCATCTCAATCCCCAATCTCAAGTCCAAAATCTGACATCGGTTGTGGGATGTTTGTGGTTGGGAAATGTGATCGACCAAATCACAGGAACCCGCCACGCTCACATTTTTTTGCTCTACGTAGCACCGGAACACCGCCGTCTGGGGATCGGTGCAGCTTTAGTTATTCATGCTGAAAATTGGGCGCGGGAAAGGGGCGATAGGCAAATTGGTTTGCAAGTTTTTCTGAGCAATCAGCCTGCTATGAATCTGTATCAAAAATTAGGCTATCAGAGCCATTCCGTCTGGATGCTCAAATCCCTTTGAAATATAAATTCTACTGGTTTGGAATCAGGGCTAAAGTCCTGATTCATCCAAATTATGACGACTGAATTCCTCAACTACAAACTTAAGTAACAGCAGAGATATTCGTTTGTAGTAACTCATATGTTGCACCATTCTCAATTAGCCTTTTATGAACAGGCTTTCCGGCCTGTCCCATAAGAAAATTTATCTTTTGTGGAACAGGCCGGAAAGCCTGTTGCTGACAATGGTGCAAGATCTCAGTAGTAAGGTACTGCGCGTGCACCCTACAATTATTGACTGCTAACTGCTGACTGCTGACTGAGTTGCTTAGGAGCATCCTCTGTACGGTAAAGTTTTTTTATGAACAATAACGACTACTCCAACGCCCTTGATACTGACACGGAACTGGAAAGCCCTTTGGATCAATTTGACGAATCCCAACCCCCGCTGCCAGATCCCGAGGAAATGCTGCCTTTGCTGGAATCCCCGGAACCTCAGCACCGGATGATTGCGGCGCGGGCTTTTTGCGAACTGCAGGACGATCGAGCAATTTCGCATTTAATTAATTTGTTGAGAGACGGTTGCCCCTTGGTGCGGGTAAGCGCGGCTTATGCTTTGGGGCGAAATCCGAGTCCCGATGCTGTGGAACCGCTGATTCTTCAACTTAACCGCGATTGGAACGGTTACGTTCGCAAAGGGGTAGTTTGGGCCCTGGGAAATTGCAGAGATCACCGCGCTTTATCGCCCTTAATTGATGCTTTGAGAACTGATATTTCGGCGGTGCGTTTGTGGACCGCGAGTTCTCTGGGTCAAATGGCAAAAGTTGGTTACTATGTGGTGATTGCTGCGATTCCGCCGTTGATTCAAGCGCTGCGGGGAGATTCTGTATCTGCTGTGCGAAGTAATTCCGCTTGGGCGATCGGGCAACTGGCGCGCGAGTTGCCGAATAATATAGTGTACGCTGGGGCGATCGACGCTTTGATTGAATCTTTAGAAGAAGATGCAGATATGGGCGTGCGGGAAGATGCCAAATCTTCGCTCTTACGAGTCGGCGATCCGCGCGGTTTACAGATAATTGAAGACTTAGAAATGGAAGGACTGTTATAATGAATATTCCACAATTAAACACCGTTTATCAATTACCTCTTACCCGTTACCAATGATGATATTCATCAATCCCAAAACAGATTTTGGCTTCAAAAAAATCTTTGCCTCGCCCCAGCACAAAGAAGTTTTGATTAGCTTCCTGAATGCCATGCTCTACAACGCAGAGCCGACAATTCAAGACTTAGAAATCATCGAACCCTACGCCGCACCAGCCATTACCGGTTTAAAAGACACTTACCTGGATGTCAAAGCCAAAATTACAGGCAACAAAACTGTCATTATCGAAATGCAGGTAATTAATGTAGAAGCTTTTACGAAGCGCGTCATCTATAATGCAGCCAAAACCTATGCAACTCAACTCAAACCGAGAGAAGGCTACTCAAAATTAAATCCTTTGATTGCTTTAACAATTACAGATTTTGTTTTGTTTGACAACACAGAGAAATTTCTCACTCATTTTGTCTTTAAAGAAGTCGAAGAAAATATCGAGTATTACAGAGAAATAGAGTTAGTTTTTCTTGAACTGCCCAAATTCAACAAAAAATTAGAACAAGTTGAAGGTTTGATTCAAAGTTGGGCTTATTTTATCAAAAATGCTCCTAATCTGGAGGAAATACCAGAGAAATTTGCGTCTGTACCAGAAATTCAAACAGCTTTTAACATTGCTAATAGGTCTAATTTAAATCTTGAGGAATTAGGAGCTTTAGAAAAGCGGGAAATGTTCTTTGAAGACCAACGCGGTGCTGTGATTAAAGGTGTCAAAGAAGGTCGGATTGAGGGGCAAATAGCATTAATTTTGCGTCAAATCGCGCGACGTACTGGTGAGATTTCGCCGGAAATTCAAACTCGCATCCAGCAGTTATCTCCCGAACAATTGGATGATTTAGGTGAAATTTTGCTAGATTTTACCAGTCAACAGGATTTGATTGCTTGGCTGGAATCGGTGTCAGCGTAATTTTTTAATTATCTCCGGCACAAGGACACGGCAGTGACGTTTCCCTACGGATATCATGTGTTAATCTAACAAGTCAGGTTCCCGGTGCACAATCATGTCATAAAGCGGTTGAAAGCTAAACCATCCCATGCGGTGAGACCCTACTTGCTGCTGTGTCAAACGCGCACATTCCGGCTTGATGAGAATGGGTGTTCCCGCTGCTTGGGCCATTAACTGCGCTTGACAAGAACGTTCCATTGAAATAAACCACCAAGCTGCTTCATCTACTGTTTGACCTACTGTTAACAGTCCGTGATTTTGTAAGATAATCGCTTTTTTGTCACCTAAAGTTTTGGCGATGCGTTTAGCTTCTTCGATTTCCAAAACAACTCCGGTGTAATCGTCAAATAAGGCATGGTTTTCATAAAAAGAACAAGCATCTTGCGTCAGCGGGTCAAGTAGGCGGCCCAAACTCGACCAACTTTTGCCGTAGGGAGAATGGGCGTGGGCTGCTGCAATTACGTCGGGGCGGGCGCTGTGCACTTGCGAATGAATGGCAAATGCTGCTTCATTTACAGGTTTATTTCCTTCAACAACTTCGCCTTTGTGGTTGACTAAAATTAGGTCGCTGACTCGAATTAAACTAAAGTGCATTCCAAAGGAATTGACCCAGAAATGATCGAGGTGTTCGGGGTCGCGGACTGTGATGTGTCCGGCAATTCCTTCGCTGAATCCGAAGCGGGCAAATAATCGGAGTGCGGCGGCTAAACGCTGTTTGCGGTGGCGGCGTTCTTCTTCAAATGAGTTGAATGTTGGGGGTTGAAAAGTGACTTTGGGAACTTTTACTGCTATCATAAGCTGTTTGGTAATTGGTAATTGGTAATTAGTCAGTAGTCATTAGTCAGTAGTCATTGTTTCGTATTCACTCAAGCGCAAACCTGCTATGTTTTTGCAGTCGAAAGTGGCGTTATTGCCTGGGTGGCGTTCGATTAATTCGATGATTTGTCCGGCGGGGTTTTGCAGAAACCACTGGGTTAATGAGCCGGAGTCTAGGGGTTTATCTGACAGGGGTTGAAAGTTTTTATTTTGCCATATTGTAGCAGCATTCTGCACGTTTTCGACTCGAATCGCGACGTGGTGAATTGCTGCTAATCCTCTTTCTTGTTGGAAGCGGTTTGTTTGGTCGCCCGCGGCGTGGGGCGCATCCAATACTACTAAGCCGCCGGCTGGCATTAATAAGGTCATTAAATGCAGCCACAAATCGGAGGGAATATTGATGTTTTCCGAACAAAAGTTAATCGGGAACAAGTCGGGGCCTTCGACTGTTTTGGCGCCGAAGGGGCGAAAAGATTCGGCGTAGTCTTCGAGTTGAGTGCGGCTGGGAAATGTGATGACAAAGTGGTCTATTGATACTAATTCTCCGTACAGCTTTGTCTCAAATGTCCAGGTTGTCAAAAATTCGGGATTAATAAATTTGGGGTTGAGTTCCAGCAAGCCATTTTTTTCGATAAAAGGTGAGTCAAGATGGCTGTCAAGGTTGTTGTCTACTTTTAGGGTTGGTAGATTCAAGTTTTTCATTTCTCTCACCCGATGTTACCTCCGAAAAACTGCGAATTGTCTGCAAGCTGAAGTTGACTCACATTTGGTGCGCCTTAATTTAAAAATAACACAAAACTTAATACTGGCAAGCCGATCGCAACTCCCAAACCTTTATTGTACGATGGTTCATCAAGAGACCTCAACCATGAGAGCAGTTAGCTCGATCGTGATATCTCCCCCTTCTTGGCGCTTCTACACCTGACATCAGCATAAGCCGTATTAAGGAAACTCGTATCAATGACAGCACCCAACCTTGAATGGACTGCGGTTAACTCCATCCCAGAGATCATCTTCCCGGAATTTCAACCCTGCCCTCCCGGTAGCCAACCCCCAACGCTACCCTCGTCATGGTCTTGCGTGGCATTGCTGCATCCTTTTAGTCCGCCCTTACCGAACGATCCCAACCCGGACACGCCTTTTACTGAAGGTCGATATTTGTGGACTTGGTATAGCCCCTTCCCTGGATCGGATGGCACTCACAGTCGGCCTGTGACGTTTATGGAGTCGGCATCCGAGATAGGGAAGGGCACAAGTCTGGCATTAGCCGATTATTTTTATTACGAAGAATTTAAAGAGCCGATCGATCCCCCCTATTTTGAAGCACCGGCAGTTTGTACAATGCCTCAACCGCGACAGCAGAAACCCGCTTGCTTGTGTAAACTTTGCTCAGTTGCCTAACAATTTCAGGACTTTTCTCATGTCCGGTCGATCGCCATTAATAGAAAAACCTAAAACTATTTGTACAAAGGATCTTCATCATGGGCGATCGCGCTTGACATGATATGATATCAGTTTAAAAAACTAATGCTATAAAAAAAGAAGTGTTATTTGTTTCCATACCGTGTTTGCCAGGTGCGTCGCTATGAGATTGTCGATTTTTTTAGGGATTAAAGAATGGCGACGCATCCTACGACTACTAAATATCTAAATTTACTTGGTAATAACTATTCAATGGAGAAAAAACTATGCTAGTAATCCCAGGCTACCAACTTATTGAAGAACTTTACAGTAATGTCGATACCATCGTTTACCGATGTCAAAGAGATCTGGATAAACAGCTTGTTATTTTAAAGATTCTGTCCAAGGAGTACCCGACTCCAATGGACATAGCGAAATTTAAACATCAATATGAAGTCACTAAAAATTTAAATTTACCTGGGGTTATTAAATTATACAATATCGAAAATTATCATAATAGTATTTTTTTGGTTTTAGAAGATATTGGTGGTCAGTCATTACACCAATTTATGGATTCTAAAAAAATTGAAGTATTAGATTTTTTGCGGATAGCAACTAAACTCGTAGAAGCCATTGGTCAACTCCATCAATGTAATATTATACATAAAGATATTAAACCACAAAATATAATTATTAATCCCGAAACAAGACAAGTTAAAATTACTGATTTTAGTATTGCATCACTACTATCTAGAGAGAATCAGACCATCAAAAATCCCAACTTGCTCGAAGGAACCCTTGTCTATATGTCACCAGAGCAAACGGGTCGCATGAATCGGTCAATTGATTATCGCACCGATTTTTATTCATTAGGTGTCACTTTTTATGAGATGCTGACCAACCAGCTACCCTATCAATCTTCAGATGTAATGGAGTTGGTTCACTGCCATATTGCCAAACAACCAGTGCCTCCCCATCAGCTCAACAAAAAGATTCCAAAAGTCCTGTCTGACATCGTGATGAAATTAATGGCAAAGATGGCTGAAGAAAGATATCAAAGTGCTTTTGGACTTAAAGTAGATCTGGAAAGATGTTTAACTCAGCTAGAGACATCAGGTCAGATTAGCGATTTTATTCCTGGTCAACAAGATTTATCGAACCAGTTGCAGATTTCTCAGAAACTGTATGGTCGGGAAACAGAAGTAACTACTCTGTTACATACCTTTGGGAGGGTTTGTTCTGGTACAACTGAGATGATGCTTGTTGCGGGTTATTCAGGGATTGGCAAGTCTGTATTAGTGAATGAAATTCATAAACCAATTGTACAGCAGCGAGGATATTTTATCGATGGGAAGTTTGACCAGTTTAAACGCAATATTCCCTATGTTTCCCTAATTCAAGCATTCCAAGAATTAGTCCGGCAGCTACTCACAGAAAGCGAACAAAAAATTCAAACTTGGAAAGAAAAAATATTAGCTGCTCTCGGTCGTAATGGTCAGGTGATTGTTGATGTCATTCCCGAAGTTGAATTAATTATTGGTAAACAGCCAGCTCTGCCACAGTTGGGACCAGCAGAATCACAAAATCGGTTTAATTTTGTTTTTCAAAATTTCATTCGAGTTTTCACGAATAAAGACCATCCCCTAGTGCTATTCCTTGATGATTTACAGTGGGCAGACTCGGCTTCGCTAAAATTAATTCAATTACTTGTGACCGATCCTGATAGCCAATATCTATTGCTAATTGGGGCATATCGAGATAACGAAGTTAGTCCGGCTCATCCCTTAATGATGACCCTAGATGAAATTCAAGAAGCTAATACTACAATAAATACTATCACTCTCCAACCTTTAGCTATTAGTGATATTAATCAATTACTTATTGATACTCTTAGCTGTAACACTAAACGCGCACAACCTTTAGCAGAATTAGTCCTGGGTAAAACCAATGGTAATCCGTTCTTCCTAACTCAAATTCTCAAATCGCTCTACTCAGAAAATCTGCTAACCTTTGACTTAAGTGTTGGTTGCTGGCAATGGCATATTGAACAAATTCAAAACCTGGGAATCACTGATAATGTCGTTGAATTAATGGTCGGCAATATTCAAAAACTTGGGGAAAATACACAGAATGTCTTAAAACTAGCTGCTTGTATTGGCAACCGATTTGATTTAAATGTTCTGTGTGTGGTCAATGAAAAATCTTTGAGTGTTACATCAGATAACCTGTGGGCGGCACTTCAGGCAGGCTTTATTCTGCCCTTAAGTGATGCTTACATGATGCCTCAAATTTTAGGCAATGTTGAAGACTTAGCTGTTAGCTATAAGTTTCTCCATGACCGAGTGCAGCAAGCGGCTTATGCTCTAATTCCAGAAGACCAAAAGAAAGAAGTTCATCTGAAAGTTGGTCAACTACTGTTGAAAAATACTTCACCAGAGCATTTAGAAGAAAATATTTTTGATATTATCAACCACCTGAATATCGGGGCAGAATTATTTACCATTGAGGATGAGAAGTATGAGCTAGCTAAACTCAATCTGATTGCAGCAAATAAAGCCAAGCTTTCCAATGCTTTTGAGTCAGCTATCAACTATGCGATTGCCGGGAAAAACCTGCTGGCAGAGGACAGTTGGGCTACTAAATATCAGCTATCCTTCGAGCTACATCTGGAGTGTGCCATTTGCCAGTTTCTCACAGGCAATATTGAAGTGGCAGAGCAATTATTTTCAATTACACTTTCTCATGCAAAAACTAATATTGAAAGAGCCAATGTTTGTGCTGAAATGGAATTATTATATCTCAGTTTGGGTAGGCATCAAGATGTAATTAATGTCATCATTAAAAGCCTCAGAGATTTAGGGATGGATGTACCAAACGAAACAGATACCGAAGGATTATTAAATTCAGCTAAGAAAATGCGATCGCAAGCCTTTGAAATAATAGGCGAACGCCAGATAGCAGATTTGATTGATTTACCCGATATGACGGATGAAGTTAGCATTGCTGTTTTTAAACACTTAGGAAACTTAGCACCTTCATCCTATTTCCTGAATATAAATTTATATTTATGGTTAGGTGCTAAAAACCTACATTTATCCGTAACACAAGGAAATTGTCCTCTATCTGCATTTGGCTATAGTGTTTGTGGACTTTCTACAATAATCGATACGGGCAATATCGACTTAGCTTACGAACTAGCAAAATTAGGTGTAGAAGTCAGCGACAAATTTAATAATATTCCAATCAAAGGTTCTTGCTACTTTCATTTTTGCCTCATTAATAGCTGGAAAAAACACTTTAAAATCGATGCTCAGTATGCTAAACTTGGATTTCAATATGCGATGGATGCTGGAGATTATTTTTTCATTAGCTGGTCGGCACACGCACGGATTCGGGCGATGACACTCATGGGTACTCCCCTCGCTCAACTCAATGAAGAAGTGGGAAAATATGTCGGAACTGTGAAAAAAGCTAATTACGAAAATGCAGCATTTCTAATTGCTCCGCAACGAATGGCTTTAACTTTACAAGGATTGACTAAAAATAAATATAGTTTCAGTGATGACAGCTTTGATGAAGCCATATTTGTTCAAGAAACAACTGCATTTGAGAACAAAGCCCCAATAGCAAATTACTACATATATAAGATCCAAAGCCTATATTTACTGGGCAATTATACTGATGCCTATGCTTTGATCGATGAAGCTAGTAAATATGTATCAGAACAATGGGTAGAAATCACTGAATATTATTTTTACTATTCACTGGTTATCGCTACCCTCATCGATCGAGTAAGCGATGAAGACCACGAAAAATATAAAAAACTCTTAGATGAAAATCAGATAAAAATGAAAGCCTGGGCTACTACTGGCTCGGAAAATTTTCTCCATAAATACTTATTGATTGCGGCTGAAGTAGCTCGGATCGATGGCAACGATATGGAAGCTATAGATTTATATAATCGTGCCATTGAATCAGCTATAGATCATAAGTTTATTCAGAATGAAGCCTTGGCAAATGAACTGGCGGCAAAGTTTTGGCTAGGCAAAGGTCAGGATAAGTATGCAAAACCTCACATGAGTAAAGCCTACTATGGCTATCAGTGCTGGGGGGCTATACGTAAAGTGGAGGATTTGGAGAATCAATATTCCCACTTAATTGCTCAAACATCAGAAAAAACTTTTATTAAAGAAACTCTGTTCACTACTACCACTACCTCAATTGGCAGTAATTCGGCAGTAATGGATTTAGCCACAGTAATGAAAGCGACGCAAGCTATTTCTGGTGAAATTGTACTCGATAAGTTACTTGCCAAATTGATGAAACTGGTGATTGAGAATGCTGGGGCGCAAAAAGGCTTTCTCATTTTGTCAAACAGCGGTAATTTGAGGGTTGAAGCCGCTGGAGAAGTAAATGGCGAGGAGGTACAACTGCTGCAATTTATGAGTATTGATATTCCTCAAAATCTCCCAATGGGGATTATCAATTATGTTGAACGAACCAAGTCAGATGTGGTTTTAAATGATGCTACTCACGAGGGAAGATTTACCACCGATTCCTATATCAGGAATAATCAACCCAAGTCCATTTTATGTGCACCCATCCTTAATCAAAGTCAACTCATTGGTATCCTTTATCTAGAGAATAACCTAACCGTAGGTGCTTTTACTCCTGACCGATTGGAAGTATTAAAAATCTTATCAGGGCAAGCCGCTATCTCCATTACCAATGCCAAACTCTACGCAGAGGTCAAGGAAAATCAAAGCCGACTAACTCAATTTTTAGATGCGATGCCCGTAGGTGTATCTGTTCACGAACCAAATGGACAAATTTACTATGCCAATCAAGTATCACAGGAGTTGCTGGGCATAAATACTTGGCCAGAAGCCGAAACTGAGCAATTGTCAGAGGCGTATCAAGTTTATCGTGTTGGAACCAATCAATTGTACCCTGCTGACCAACTGCCGATCGCCCGATCGCTATGTGGTGAATCTGCTAAGGCTGATGATTTGGAACTTCACAAACCCGATCGGATAATCTCCCTGGAAGTTTCCAGTACACCAATTTTTGATAAAACAGGCAAGCTTGTCTATGCGATCGCTGCCTTTCAAGATATCACTGAACGCAAACAAGCAGAGAAATTAATCGCCGAATACAATCACACCCTAGAAGAACAAGTTAAAGAGCGTACCGCCCAACTCGCCCAAGCTAACCAAGCAATTACAATACTGAACGATCGGCTCAAAGTCGATAATGTTCGCATGAGTGCGGAGTTAGAAGTCACCAAACAACTCCAGCAAATGATTTTACCAACACCCGCAGAACTAGAAGCGATCGCCGGGTTAGATATCGTCGGCTATATGGAACCCGCCGATGAAGTTGGCGGAGATT
>ENA-ORBV01000986-ORBV01000986.1-microbial-mat-metagenome-genome-assembly--contig:-NODE-986-length-64644-cov-8.731844_pt1 | contig 64644 bp, 56 predicted proteins | sample MGYA00237777_ERZ505514 | MGnify/ENA primary metagenome ERZ505514 (study PRJEB26160, sample SAMN06269048) | microbial mat metagenome | isolation source: Oligotrophic lake microbial mat | place...
GTTGCAAATCCGCGCCATAGCTGCAGCTATGGCTGTGGTTTGCGCCTAGCCTGACGAACGAATGCATCAATTTCTTTTGTCATCTCATTGACGGAACGGACTACCAGTGACTGCACCCGCCAACCCCCGCCTGCTTGTCGTCGATGACGAACCCGACCTGCGCACGTTGTATGAATTGACGCTGCTGCGCGAAGGCTACGACGTGGAAAGCGCAGGTTCGGTCGAAGAAGGCTGGGCGCTCTTGCAGCAGCGTGGCCCGGGCGGCTACCAGCTGCTGATCACCGACATGCGCCTGCCTGACGGCAGTGGCCTGGACCTGCTGCGCCGCATCGAAGAGGCCGGGCGCGGCGAAAAGGCGATGGTCATCACGGCTTACGGCTCACCCGAAAACGCGGTCGAAGCCCTGAAGGCCGGCGCCTACGACTACCTGACCAAGCCGGTGGACCTGCGGCAGTTTCGTGCCGTGGTGGCGTCGGCCCTGGGCCGTGCGCCTGCCAGCGGCGCCGCACCTGCCAGCGGCAACCCGGCGGCCTTGGCTGCGCGCACTGCGGCGCCGCGCCGCACGGCGCTGCAACGGCTGCTGGGTCACTCCACGGCCATGCAGCAGGTGCGCAGCCTGGTCGAAAAGGTGGCGCGCAGCATGGCGCCGGTGCTGGTGACGGGCGAGTCCGGCACCGGCAAGGAGTTGGTCGCTCGCGCCATCCACGACTGTTCGCCGCGTGCAGCCGGCCCTTTTGTGGCGGTGAACTGCGGCGCCATTCCCGAAGCCCTGCTGGAGGCCGAGTTCTTCGGCTACCGCAAGGGCGCTTTCACGGGCGCCAACGAAGACCGCGAAGGTTTTTTCCAGGCTTCGCAAGGGGGCACGCTGTTCCTGGACGAGATCGGCGACCTGCCGCTGGCCATGCAGAGCAAGCTGCTGCGGGTGATCCAGGAACGGGCCGTGCGCGCCCTCGGCGCGGTGGCCGAATTGCCGGTCAACGTGCGCATCGTCAGCGCCACCCACCGCGACCTGGACAGCGAGGTGCAAGGCGGACGATTCCGGCAAGACCTGTTCTACCGCCTCAACGTGATCCGCATCGTGGTGCCGCCGCTGCGTGAGCGCATCGGCGACGTGCCGGCGATCTGCAGCGCGGTCATCGAGCGCATTGCCCGCGACGCCGGTGTGAGCCCGGTGCCGATGCTGACATCCGATGCGCTGCAGCACCTGCTGCGCTATGCATTCCCAGGCAATGTGCGCGAGCTAGAAAACCTGCTGCACCGCGCACTGGCGCTGTCCAGCGGGCCGGCCATCAGCCTGGTCGATCTGGGTCTGCCCGACACCTTGCTTGGCGAAGCATCCGGCGATTCGGCGCAGGCCGCGGCCAAGGACGCCGCAGCCGCACCGGCAGCTGTGTCTGCGGCATCGGCGTCCAGCGTGGCAGTGGCATTGCCGACCGACCTGGCGGCCTACCTCGACGCCGTGGAGCGCGACATCCTGGAGCGGGCACTGGAACGTCACCGCTACAACCGCACCGCAGCTGGCGCCAGCCTGGGCCTGTCGCTGCGCCAGATGCGCTACCGCATGGCGCGGCTGGGCGTGGGCGCGGCCGACGGCGAAGCCCTCTGACCGCATGGCGCGGCGCTGGGTGTGGCAGGCGGGTTGGTGGGCCCACGCACAACACTGCCCTTCACCGAACTTCGGCTCCAGGCCGGCTGCAACAGCGGTGTCGCTGGCGGTGGTGCACGCCATCAGCTTGCCCCCCGGTGAGTTCGGCGGCGACCAGGTGCAGCGCCTGTTTCTGAACCGGCTGGACTGGGATGCGCATCCCTACTACCAGGGCCTGCGCGGCCTGCAGGTGTCGACCCACTTCTTCGTGCGGCGGCAAGGCACCGTGCTGCAGTTCGTGTCTTGCGACCAACGCGCCTGGCATGCCGGCGCCTCCTCGTGGCGCGGCAGGGACAACTGCAACGACTGGTCTGTCGGCATCGAGCTTGAAGGTCTGGAAGGCGGTGACTTCGAGCCCGCACAGTACGTTCTGCTGGCGCGGCTTCTGCGGGGCCTGGCGCGCCGATACCCCCTCATTGAAGCCGTGGGTCACGAGCATGTGGCGCCAGGCCGCAAGGCCGACCCGGGCTCGGGCTTTGACTGGCTGCGGCTGCGCAGGCTGTTGCAGGGCCGATGGCCGCGGCTGCCGGTGGTGCCTGGTTGAAGGCCCTGATCGGCGGCGGCACTGCAAGGTTTTTCGCCCGCAAAGCCAGCGCTGACGCGGCCTTGCGGACTTCCCTTCAATGGGCACGCGGCATGCCGCGGCACAGAGCACTTGATGCTGCCTTGTCGATGTCTTCTGCAGGCCTTGTTCTGTGCCGCGACAATACGGGTTGCCACTGAGGCAACGCTAGCGCTAGTGGCTTGCATGGGGCTTGAAGGGGGTCACCACCCCAGATATAGTGGTCGCCTGTGAACGCTGTGTGACAGGGGTTCCTGCACTTTTGCTACACCGCGTCGTCTTCACCACCTTGACTTCGCCGCCTCCGAGCCCAGGGTCGGATTCAGGCAGCCCGGCTTGCGCAGCCCGCAGCGGGCCACACAACAACCCACCAGAAATCCAAAGGGGATTGAATGCAATCTATCCAGACCACCGCGGCGCCCGGCGCCACCACCACACGCAACCCGGCCACTGCCAACAGCACCGTGGGCTTGCCGAGCAACGCCTATGTGGGCTACCAGATCATTCGGCGCAACGGCGCGGTGGTGGGCTTTGAGCCCAACAAGATTGCGGTGGCCCTGATGAAGGCTTTCCTGGCGGTGCACGGCACCCAAGGTGCGGCATCGGCCAGCGTGCGCGAAACCGTGGAAAGCCTGACCGAAGCCGTGGTGCGGGCGCTGCTGCGTTCGCGTCCGGGTGGCGGCACCTTCCACATCGAAGATGTGCAAGACCATGTCGAACTGGGCCTCATGCGCAGCGGCCACCACGAAGTGGCGCGTGCTTATGTGCTGTACCGCGAACGGCGTTCGCAAGAGCGCGCGCGCCAGGGCACACCCGCGCCGGCCAGGGTGGCTGAGCTGCATGTGCTGGAAGGCGGCCAGCGCGTGCCGCTGGACATGGACGCACTGCGTGGCCTCATCGAGTCGGCCTGCGCTGGCCTGGGCGCCGATGTCGGCGCCGAACCCATCCTGGCCGAGACACGCCGCAACCTGTATGACGGCGTGCCCATCGACGAGGTCTACAAGGCCGCCATCCTGGCCGCGCGCACGCTGATCGAAAAGGAGCCTTCGTACACCCGTGCCACGGCGCGGCTGCTGCTGCACACCATCCGCCGCGAGATCCTGGGCGCTGAGGTCACGCAGGCCCAGATGAGCGAGCGTTACGCCGAGTACTTTCCGCAGTTCGTCAAGAAGGGCGTGCAGGCCGAACTGCTGGACGAAAAGCTGCTGCAGTTCGACATGGTGCGCCTGGGCGCCGCGCTGGACGCCAGCCGCGACCTGCAGTTCGACTACCTGGGTCTGCAGACGCTGTACGACCGCTACTTCCTGCACATCGATGAACAACGCATCGAGATGCCGCAGGCCTTTTTCATGCGCGTGGCGATGGGACTGAGCCTGAACGAGATCGACCGTGAAGCGCGGGCCATCGAGTTCTACAACGTGCTGTCCAGCTTCGACTTCATGAGCAGCACGCCCACGCTGTTCAACAGCGGCACGCGGCGCAGCCAGTTGTCCAGCTGCTACCTGACCACCGTGGCCGATGACCTGGACGGCATCTACGAAGCGTTGAAAGAAAACGCGCTGCTGTCCAAGTTTGCCGGCGGGCTGGGAAACGACTGGACGCGCGTTCGCGCCCTGGGCAGCTACATCAAGGGCACCAACGGCAAGAGCCAGGGCGTGGTGCCCTTCCTCAAAGTGGTCAACGACACCGCCGTGGCCGTCAACCAGGGTGGCAAGCGCAAGGGCGCGGTCTGCGCCTACCTGGAAAGCTGGCACCTGGACCTGGAAGAGTTTCTCGAGCTGCGCAAGAACACCGGTGACGACCGCCGACGCACGCACGACATGAACACCGCCAACTGGATCCCCGACCTCTTCATGCGCCGTGTTCTGGACGGTGGCGACTGGACGCTCTTCAGCCCCAGCACAACGCCCGACCTGCACGACAAGTTCGGCAAGGCCTTTGAAGAGGCCTACACCGCCTACGAGGCCAAGGTCGACCGTGGCGAGATCAAGCTCTTCAGGCGCATGCCCGCCAACGACCTGTGGCGCAAGATGCTGTCGATGCTGTTCGAGACCGGCCACCCCTGGATCACCTTCAAGGACGCCTGCAACGTGCGCAGCCCGCAGCAACATGTGGGTGTGGTGCACAGCTCCAACCTGTGCACCGAGATCACGCTCAACACGTCGGACACCGAGATTGCGGTTTGCAACCTGGGCAGCGTGAACCTGGTGCAGCATCTGAAGGACGTGGACGGCGTAAAGACGATCGATCAGGTCAAGCTCAAGCGCACCACGGCCACGGCCATGCGCATGCTGGACAACGTGATCGACATCAACTACTACGCCGTCAAGAAGGCGCGCGACAGCAACCTGCGCCACCGGCCGGTGGGCCTGGGCATCATGGGTTTCCAGGACTGCCTGTACCAGCTGCGCCTGCCTTATGCCAGCGCTGAAGCGGTCGAGTTTGCCGACCGCAGCATGGAAGCCGTGTGCTACCACGCCTATTGGGCCAGCACCGAACTGGCCGCCGAACGCGGTCGCTACAGCAGCTACCGCGGCAGCCTGTGGGACCGCGGCATCCTGCCGCAGGATTCACTGGACCTGCTGGCCGAGGCTCGCGGCGGCGCGCAGTACGTCGAAGTCGATCGCTCAAGCACGCTGGAATGGGACGCGCTGCGTGCGCGTATCGCTGAACACGGCATGCGCAACAGCAACTGCGTGGCCATTGCACCCACGGCCACCATCAGCAACATCATCGGTGTCGATGCATCCATCGAACCCAGCTTTGCCAACCTGTCGGTGAAGAGCAACCTGTCGGGCGAGTTCACGGTCATCAACGAGTACCTCGTGCATGACTTGAAGAAGCTGGGTCTGTGGGACGACGTGATGGTCATGGACCTCAAGCACTTCGACGGTTCGCTGCGTCCCATTGATCGTGTGCCCGAAGAGCTGAAACGCCTGTACGGCACGGCCTTCGAGGTTGACGCGCAGTGGCTGGTGGAAGCCGGCTCGCGGCGCCAGAAGTGGATCGACCAGGCGCAGTCACTGAACATCTACATGGCGGGTGCTTCGGGCCGCAAGCTCGATGAAACCTACAAGCTGGCGTGGCTGCGGGGTCTGAAGACCACCTACTACCTGCGCACCACCAGCGCCACGTATTCGGAGAAGTCCACCGTGGCACCGGGCGCATTGAATGCGGTGTCCATGGGGCAGTCGGGCAGCGCTTCATCCGCATCTGCAGTTTCAGCTGCAGTTTCACCGGCGTCCAGCGAGCCCGCGACCGACGTCAAGTTCTGTTCGATTGACAACCCGGATTGCGAGGCCTGCCAATAGTGCATACGCAGCGGCCTTCTGAGCGGCCTCGTGAAGGCTTGGCATCAGCGGGTCTGTTCCATCCACACCTTGATGCAGTCATCGCATCGGCCACCGATCGTGTGTGAGTCGATGCGCTGCTGCAACATCGAGAACGCCGCAAAGTCAACCAGTGCTTGGTGTTTGCGAGCAACACTCGGATAATTCGAAACGACAGGACATACGCACATGCTGGTCTGGGAAGACGAAGTCAAAAACAGTTCGAATCACGCGCCAAGCCTTGTGCCGCGCGTCACCCCGTCGGTGGCGTTGCGCGAGGCGGTCTCTGCACCGGTTCTCGCAGATGCTGTCGGTGTTCAAGTGCCTCTTGAACAGGCGCCTCTTGTTCAAGCCCCTTCGTCACTGAACGCCCAGGCGAAGGTGCAGCCGCCCCAGACACCACGGGTTGCCGTTGCTGCATCCGCGCGCCGCGTCAATGCGGCGGACAAGCGCATCATCAACGGCCAGACCGACGTCAACCAGCTGGTGCCGTTCAAGTACAAGTGGGCCTGGGAAAAGTACCTGTCCACCTGCGCCAACCACTGGATGCCGCAAGAGGTGAACATGTCGCGCGACATCGCGACCTGGAAGGACCCCAACGGCCTGACCGAAGACGAGCGCCGCATCATCAAGCGCAACCTCGGCTTCTTCGTCACCGCCGATTCGCTGGCCGCCAACAACATCGTGCTGGGCACGTACCGCCACATCACGGCGCCCGAATGCCGGCAGTTCCTGTTGCGTCAGGCCTTCGAAGAAGCCATCCACACCCACGCCTACCAGTACATCGTCGAAAGCCTGGGCCTGGACGAGAGCGAGATCTTCAACGCGTACAACGAGGTCAAGTCGATTCGCGACAAAGACGAGTTCCTGATCCCGTTCATCAACGCGATCATGGACCCGCACTTCCACACCGGCACACCAGAGAACGACCAGACGCTGCTCAAGAGCCTGATCGTTTTTGCCTGCCTGATGGAAGGCCTGTTCTTCTACGTCGGGTTCACGCAGATCCTGTCGCTGGGCCGCCAGAACAAGATGACCGGCGCCGCCGAGCAGTACCAGTACATCCTGCGCGATGAGTCCATGCACTGCAATTTCGGCATCGACCTCATCAACCAGATCAAGCTGGAGAACCCGCATCTGTGGACTTCGGCCTTCAAGGCCGAGATCAAGGGCTTGTTCGAAAAGGCTGTAGAGCTGGAGTACCGCTACGCCGAGGACACCATGCCGCGCGGTGTGCTGGGTCTCAACGCCAACATGTTCAAGGGCTACCTGCGCTACATCGCCAACCGGCGCGCCACGCAAATCGGCCTGGAGCCTTTGTTCCCCAACGAAGAGAACCCGTTTCCCTGGATGAGCGAGATGATCGATCTGAAGAAAGAACGCAACTTCTTCGAGACGCGTGTCATCGATTACCAGACCGGCGGCGCGCTGGCGTGGGACTGAGCATTCAGCACACGCCACCGTCACTGCCAAACGCGATGGATGCAGCCGCAGCGCTGCGCCCTTCGTGTGTGCGTGAGAGATCAAGAATTGCGAGCCAAGGCCGGCGTCAGACCGCGCCCAGGCTCGTGACCCCGTTCATCGCACTGGGGCGACCGCCAAGGAGCGAAAGCTCTTCGGCAGACCACCGGGCGATGAATCACCGCGCTGCCAGACGTGGCGCGGCGTTTTTTGTAACTTGATCAAGGAGATCGTTATGGCAACTGCGAAGAAGGCCGCTCCGGCCAAGAAGGCCGCTCCGGCGAAGAAGGCTGCAGCGAAGAAGGCTGCACCGGCGAAGAAGGCTGCGGCGAAGAAGGCCGCTCCGGCGAAGAAGGCTGCAGCCAAGAAGGCAGCCCCGGCGAAGAAGGCTGCAGCGAAGAAGGCTGCGCCCGCGAAGAAGGCTGCAGCGAAGAAGGCAGCTCCGGCGAAAAAGGCTGCGGCGAAGAAGGCTGCGCCCGCGAAGAAGGCTGCGCCGGCGAAGAAGGCTGCAGCGGCGAAGAAGCCGGCAACCAAGAAGGCTGCAGCCAAGAAGGCGGCTAAGAAGCCGGCTCCTGCCGCGCCTACTGCCCCTGCTGCCCCTGCGCCTGCGAAGACGACGCTGAATCCGGCAGCGGCTTGGCCGTTCCCTACGGGCAACAAGCCCTGATCAAGTTTGACTAAGCTCTCTGCTTTAGAGGCGCAAAGCAACCGATGATCTCGAGGCCTAGTTTATCTAGGCCTCTTTCTTTGGTAGCCTGTTCTTGGCGTTAGGTATGTCGGATCGGCTCGAATGTGGTTAACAGGTTCGATGTCGGAAGTCATTGGATTTGACGAGAGGTCAGTCTATGAGCCAACTCCTGCTAAGGCTTGAAGAGCAATTGCTTACTGAGCGCGACACCTATCGCTGCGCTGAACTGAGGGCGAAGCGAGCTGCATACTGGGCTCGCATCGGACGGTTCCCTGAGACCCGCGCGGAGATAGCTGATATCCGCCAGGTCTTTGGCGACGGTCGCAGCGGCAGAGTGACAGCTTTCGTTATGTTGGCCGAGGCCTTGGTGGAGTACTACGAGAAGCTGACAATCATGGCAGCTGACCGAGTCGCTCGTGCGAGGTTTTTGGGACAAGCAATGAAAGACCGCGAAGTGATTGCACTCGCTTCAGCCTGGCTTAGCTACTTTGACTTTGAGCGATCTAAGTTTGATCTGGCGATTGCCAATGTTCGCCAGGCCGGTGAGTATGCTAGCCCCGACAATCATGCCGCATGGACTCGCTGCGCGATTGTGCTCCTCAATTGCTTTGCGCTTTGCGGAGACGCAACGTCAAGTCAGCACTGGTTCCAGAAGGGCAGAGAGCACGCGCTGAAGGAGGGGGATCAGGCAAGTATCGAAGCGCTTCTTCATAGTAAGGCAGTTTTCGGGGTCGCCTGGTTACGCGCACAGTGGGCCCGCGATGACGTCGATTCGGCTGCAATTGCGCGCAGCAGACTCGAAGTGTCTTCAGCCCGAAACTTGCAGAAGCTGGCCCGGATAGCTGCACACGAGAGCTACATTGACCTTGCTGACGCGCGGTTGCTCATCCTTGAAGGCAAGTTCGCGGAGGCACTTGAGGCGCTCGAGATGATCTCCGATGGCGGTCCGTTCCCCGCCGGGCACTTCAATGATGAACTCCTGGGGCTGGACAAGGCTTTTTGTCTTGTTTCTCTAGGAAAAGCCGACGGAGCTTTTGAGGTGTTCGAGTTGAGCAAGGCGACTCCGAGCGCACACACTGACGTTGACGATCGACTTGTCGCCGCATGGATGTCCTACAAGTTGGCTATAGCCGACACACGATTCGGATCGGCTGAGGCAGCTGCAGCGGAGTTGAAAACAGCCACAGCCGAACATGACTCGACCACGCACTTGCTGAGAGATCTGCTCCAGCCTTTCATGAAGTCCTAGAACTGTTAGCTGAGTCATTCAATCAAACAGCCGCACTTACATACGGCGAAATGCCGCCACAACGTTGTCCCCGATTTCAATGCCCCCTACCATCGCCCTCCTAATGGGCTCCTCCAGCGACTGGGACACCCTGCGTCACGCGGCCGAGATCCTGGACCGGTTTCAGGTGCCTTACGACAAACAGGTGGTCTCTGCGCACCGCATGCCGGACGACATGTTTGCGTTCGCACAGACGGCACAGGCGCGCGGGCTGCGCGTCATCATTGCGGGGGCTGGCGGTGCGGCGCATCTGCCGGGCATGTTGGCGGCCAAAACCACGGTGCCTGTGCTTGGGGTGCCGGTGGCCAGCAAGCAGCTCAATGGCATCGACTCGCTCTACTCGATCGTGCAGATGCCCAAGGGCATTCCGGTAGCCACCTTTGCCATCGGGCCTGCCGGGGCGGCCAACGCCGCGCTGTTTGCCGTGGCGATGCTCGCTGCGCACGATGCGCGCTTGCTGCAGCAGCTGCAGGACTTCCGTGCCGAACAGACGGAAGCGGCTCGCGCGATGACGCAGGACCTGCGGTGAGCGCGCCGCCCGTTCAGCGCCTGGCCGAGCCGGGCGCCACGCCCGCCGGGGGCGCGCCGGTGATAGGCGTGATGGGCGTGATAGGCGTGATGGGCGAGAGGGGCGAGAGGGGCGAGAGGGGCGTGATGAGCGTGATGGGCGTGATGGGCGGTGGCCAGCTGGGTCGCATGTTCGTGCACGCCGCGCAGGTCCACGGCTTCCAGGTCGTCGTGCTCGAACCCGACGCGGCCAGCCCGGCCGGCGCTGCGGCTGACCGGCATTTGGTTGCCGCCTACACCGATGCCTCGGCGCTGGTCGAGATGGCCCGCAGCTGCCAGGCCGTGACCACCGAGTTCGAGAACGTGCCCGCGGCCGCGCTGCGTCAGCTGGCCCAGGGCTGTCGGGTGGCGCCGCCGGCCGATGCCGTTGAGGTGTGCCAGCACCGTGCGCGTGAAAAAGCCTGCTTCGCGCAAGCAGACGTGCCCTGCGCACCACACGCGTTGCTGTCCAGCGTCGACGACGCCAGCCGCCCCGAACTGGCTGCGCTGCTGCCCGGCATTCTGAAGACCGCCAGCATGGGTTATGACGGCAAGGGCCAGGTTTCGGTGGCCCGTGTGGCTGACCTGCCCGCGGCCTGGGCCGGTCTGGGTGCCGTGCCCTGTGTGCTGGAAAAGCGCCTGTCGCTGCGCTGCGAGATCAGTGTTGTCGTTGCGCGCGGTGCCGATGGCCAGCAGGTGCATCTGCCGGTGCAGCAAAACCTGCACCGCGACGGCATCCTGGCGGTCACGCAGATTCCCGCGCCCGACGTCTCGCCCGAGCTGTGCGCCCAAGCGGTTGTGCTGGCCACGCGCCTGGCCGACACGCTGGACTACGTGGGTGTGTTGTGTGTCGAGTTTTTTGTGCTGAACGATGGCTCGCTGGTGGCCAACGAGATGGCGCCGCGGCCACACAACTCGGGCCACGCCAGCATCGATGCCTGCGATGTGTCGCAGTTCGACTTGCAGGTGCGCACGCTGGCCGGCCTGCCGCTGGTGCAGCCGCGCCTGCATTCACCTGCCGTGATGCTCAACCTGCTGGGGGACTTGTGGTTCGCAGGCGGCGATGCGCTGGCCAGCACACCCGACTGGGCTGCGGTGCTGGCGCTGCCGGGCGTGCGGCTGCACCTGTACGGCAAGTCCGAACCCCGGCGCGGCCGCAAGATGGGTCATCTCACGGTCACCGCCGCCACCGCGCAGCTGGCGCGCGCCACGGCGCAGCTGGCGGCACAGCACCTGGGTCTGTCCGGCTTCCAGTAGTCCGTTCCGTCAATGAGATTACAAATGAAATTGATGCATTCGTTCGTCAGACTAGGCGCAAACCACAGCCATAGCTGCAGCTATGGCGCGGATTTGCAACGACGCATGGCGGACGAAGGCGCGATTTCACGTAATCGGTTTGGCGCAACGGACTACTAGGCCGCCAGTTCTTGCCCCATGACCCCGGATGACACGGTGCTCGCCGCCGCTGCCCAGCGCCTGGCGGCAGGCGAACTGGTGGCCTTTCCCACCGAGACGGTGTACGGCCTGGGTGCACGCGCCGACGACGATGTGGCCGTGGCCCGCATCTACACCGCCAAGGGCCGGCCCAGCGGTCATCCGCTGATCGTGCACGTGGCCAGCGCTGCGGCCGTGGACTTCTTCGCCCACGGTGTCAGCCCGGCGGCGCGGCGTTTGATGGCGGCCTTCTGGCCCGGCCCGCTGACCGTGATCGTGCCGCGCCGGCCCGGTGTTGCCGCGGCAGCCGCCGGCGGGCAAAACAGCATCGGCCTGCGCTGGTCTTCGCATCCGGTGGCACAGGCGCTGATCGAGCGTGCGGCGGCGCTGGGCGTGCCTGGCGTGGCCGGGCCCAGTGCCAACCGCTTCGGCCGCGTCAGTCCCACCACGGCGGCACATGTGGTGCAGGAATTTGGCCCCGATCTTTTGGTGCTGGATGGCGGCGCCTGCGCCGTGGGCATCGAGTCTGCCATCGTGGACTGCACACGCGCACGAGCGGCCCTGTTGCGGCCGGGGCAGCTGACGCGACTGCAGTTGCAGCAGGTGCTGGGCCAGCCGCTGGCAGATCCTGACCGGGCTTCGCCGCGCGCTTCGGGCACGCTGGCGTCGCACTACGCTCCCTCGGCGCCGGTGCAACTGTGGTCGCCACAGACGCTGGCGCAGCGCCTGGCCCTGCCGCCGCCGGCTGGCCAAGTCATCGGGGTATATTCGCGCCTTGCGCCCGCAGCCGGGCCTGGCTGGCTCCATCGCCCGATGGCCGCCGACGCAGCGGCAGTGGCGCATGACATGTTCTCGGTGCTGCGCGATCTGGACGCTGCGGGCGTGAACGCCATCTGGGTCGAGCGTCCCCCCTGCGGCGCCGACTGGGACGGTGTCACCGACCGCCTGCAACGTGCATCGGCCTGAAGGCCCCGCTTCCCCGCGTGCTGAATGCAAGCGGGGCGCGCCCTGCGCACCACCCCCTACCCGAAGAGCGGAGTTCAGATGACTTTCAGCAGCAAGGCCAGCCGACACTGGCGCCGTGCCGTGGCCGGTGTGGTGGCCGTGGCCGCCGCCGCAGTTGTAGCCGCCTGCGGCGGTGGCACCTCGCAGTCCGAGCCTTTCATTGCAGAGCGCGTGATCGTGTTCGGCGACGACACCAGCGCACTCACCAGCGACGGCCGCCGCTACGGCGTCAACGGGCTGGCCACCACCGGCACGCCGCCAGCCATCGACTGCAATCTCGAACCCATCTGGGTGCAGAGTGTGGCGGCCTACTTCGGCTTTGTTTTCGCGCAGTGCAACACCGCGACGCCGGCCCCCGTACCCAAGGCTTTCAACTTTGCCGTGCCGGGGGCCACCGTGGCCGACGTGGCCGTGCAGGTGGAAACACAGGTGGCTGCCGGTGGTTTCCGTGAAAGAGACCTGGTGCTGACCATGGCCGGCATCAACGACGTGCTGGAGCTGTATGCGCAGTACCCGACGCGGTCTGAAGAAAGCCTGATCGCCGAAGCCCGTGGCCGCGGCGAACGGATGGCGGCCATCGTCAACCGCATCATCAGCCTGGGTGGCCGAGTCATCGTGTCCAACCTGCCTGACATGGGCATGAGCCCCTTCGCGCGGGCCGAAGCGTTGACGCACGCCGCCACGGGTTTCGACCGCAGCCAGTTCATCACCCGGCTGACCACCGTGTTCAATGAACAGCTGGGCGTGAAGGTGCTGCTGGACGGCCGCTTTGTGGGCCTGGCCCAGCTGGACCTGCGCACCCAGGGTGCCGCCCGCTCGCCCTTGAGTTTTGGCTTCGTCGATGTGAGCACGCCCTTCTGCGCCGTGGCCCTGCCTGACTGCACCACCGCCACCCCGGTGACTGCCGGCGCCATCTCGTCGCAATACCTGTGGGCCGACGCCACACGGCTGTCACCGGGCGGCCAGAATCTGCTGGGTTCGCTGGCGCTGGAACGTGCGCAGCGCAACCCGTTCTAGGCGGAACCGCCGGCTGTGGGTGGGCGCCACGGCCCCGGGGTTTTCCCGGCCGGGCGGCCACTGAACCGCCACTTATAGTCTCGACATAAAAGCGAACGACCGTTCTATTCTGAGCGGCATCGCTTCCACCCGAGACAAGTGGAGTTCCCATGAAGAGCATCCGATCCTGGGCGCTGACGGCCCTGGCCGCCGCCCTTTTGGCCGCCTGCGGCGGCAGCGAGCAAGAGGTGCCCGGCAGCGGCCAGCCTTCGGGCGCACCCAGCACCCAAGGCTCGTTCACAGCCGTCGTCAGCTTTGGTGACAGCCTGTCGGACGTGGGTGCCTACTCACCGGCCACCTCGCTCAGTGGCGCCGGCGCCGCGCCTTACTTTGGTGGCAAGTTCACCACCAACGGGGCCGGCGGCACGGTGTGGGTTGAAAACGTGGCCACAAGGCTGGGTCTGCTGACCACGCCGGCTGAAGTCGGCTTTGGTGGCACTTCGGTCAAGTGCCCGGCGGCGGCTGTTCCGGCACTGGCCGGCACCTGCACGGCCTATGGCCAGGGTGGATCGCGTGTCACCGACCCCAACGGCATCGGCAAGGCCACAGGCGCGCTGACCGTGCCGGTGAAAGCGCAGATCGCCAACCACCTGGCGCGCTTCACGAGTTTTCGCAGCAGCGACCTGATCCTGGTCTGGGCTGGCAACAACGACGCTTTCATCCAGTTTGGTGCCTTCACCGCAGCGGCGGCGGTGATACAGGCCGACGCGGTGGCCGGCCGCATCACCGCCAACGAAGCCAACACACGCCTGTTTCAGGCCCAGACGGCCGCGCAGGGCGAGATGAAAAAGGCCGCGCTCGAACTCACGGGCTACGTGAAGACCGAGATCCTGGCCAAGGGCGGTCGATATGTGGCGGTGTTCAACCTGCCCGACTCATCGCTCACACCCTTTGGCAGCACGCTGCCGGCGAATGTGAAGCCGGTGCTGTCGGCGCTGGTGGATACCTTCAACCTGTGGTTGCAGGACGGCCTGACCGGCGCGGCGGTGAAGATCATCGACCAGAACACACCTGGCAAGGACGTGTACGCCCGCCCGGCCGCTTACGGCATCACCAACAACACGGTGCCCACCTGCGACGCCACGGTCATCTCGGCCATCACGGGGGGCGCAGTGACCGACGGCTCTTCGCTGTTCTGCAACGCCACGGTGGGCGCGCCCTACTACGGCCTGCGCGCCGGTGCCGACGTCAACACCTGGCAGTTTGCCGACGCGGTGCACCCAACAAAGGGTGGCCACAAGATCATCAGCGACTACGTGCTGGCCCAGCTGCGCGCTTTCGGCTGGATTGCCATCTGACCCGCAGCCCAGGAAAGACTCGCATGCATCCCATCATTCGACTGTTCGTGCTGGCGGCACTGCCCTTGTGCGTGGCGGGCACGGCCCTGGCCCAGAGCCACACCATCAAGTTTGGCGCCGTGCGTTATGACACCCACGCCAGGACCAGCGGCATCACGGGCATCGGCATCCCGCCGGGTGCGGACGCCACCATCGGCGACGCCACCACGGTGGTGCTGACCTACGAATACGCGCTGTCGCCCAATGTGGGCGTCGAGCTTGTGCTGGGCGTGCCGCCCAAGATCAAGGCCACGGCCTCGGGCAGCGTGGCCTTTCTGGGTGAGGTGCTGACTGCGCGCAATGTTGCTCCCACGCTTTTTTTCACCTACCACTTCGGCGCGCCGGGCAGCAGCATCCGGCCCTATGCCGGCATCGGTGTGAACTACACCAAGTTCACGAATGTCACCTCGCCTTATGGCTGGGACGTGAGCCTGTCCGACAGCACCGGCCTGGCCGCCCACGTGGGCGTGGACTGGGCAATGAACAAACAGTGGGGCCTGTGGGCCAGCCTGGGTGCGGTGGATGTGCGCAGCAAGCTGGTGGCCACCGGTGCCACGGTGCTGCAGACGACGATCGACTTCCGCCCGCTGACCTATTCGCTGGGCGCGTCCTTCAAGTTCTGAGGCCTCTTGCGGCCTTGCGGTCTTCCACAACCTTGATGCAGAGGATGGTGGCGGCCAGCGTCAGCGTGACAGCGTTGGCCACGATGATGGGCCACTCACCCAGCCATACACCGTAGACCAGCCACAGCGCCACACCAACGGTAAAAGCTCCATACATGGCCAGCGAGATGCCGCTGACGTCGCGTGTGCGCAGCGTCAGCAGGGCCTGCGGCACAAATGAGCCAGTGGTCAGGGCCGCGGCGGCGTAGCCGATGGTGTCTTGCAGGCTCATGGCGGGTTGGGGGCTTATGGGGCTTCAGGTACTTCAGGTACTTCAGGGACGTTTTCGGGGCCCGGGGCCTATGCACCCGGGCCGCAAGGCGGAGGCTAACGTGCAGGGGCGTCGCGCATTGTCCACTGCACCAGCGCGTCCAGCGCCGGCCGCGCGGCGCCGGCGTTGGGGTGGTTGACGATGGCCACCAGCACGTAACGCTTGCCGCTGTTGGACAGCACATAACCAGCCACACCCGACACGTCGCGCAGCGAGCCCGTTTTCAGGTGTGCACGACCCGGCGTGGTGCGCGAACGCCGCAGCGTGCCGTCCACCCCGGAGATGGGCAGCGACGACATCAGCTCGCTCATGACCGGGCTGTCGTGGGCCTGCTCCAGCAGGCGCGCCAGCCGTTGCGCGGTGATACGACCGCGGCGCGACAGGCCCGAGCCGTTGTCCACCACCACTTCGGCGTCCAGCTCGCCCGTGCGTTCAACCAGCCAGCGCGACAGGGTCTCGCGTGCCAACTCCACCGTGGCCGGGCCGTTGCGCCGGGCCTGCAGCGCCAGCGTCAGGAACAGCTGCTGGGCCATCACGTTGTTGCTGAATTTGTTGATGTCGCGCACCACCTCGGCCAGGGCCGGCGAGCGGTGCTCGAACGTGGGTTTCATGTCCGTGGCGGCTGGTGCCGGGCCTTCGCGCACGGTGCCTTGCAGGCGGCCGCCCATCTCTTTCCACAGCGACCCGATCAGCCGTGCGTCATAGGTGGCCGGCTGGGGGTCGGCCACGGGCCAGCTCAGTTCACCGCAGGTCTGCGGGTAGAAGCCGGCAAAACGTGTCCGGCCGGGCTCGAAGCTGGCCTTGAGCTTGCCGCGCCAGTCGCCACAGGCGCCAGCCACCAGGGGCACCGTGAGGTCCAGTTGCGTGCCGGCCAGGGCCGGCTGCACGAGCACCCGCGCCACGCCGGCGGCTTCGTCGACAACGAAGGTGTAAACCGCCGAGCGGTAGTTCAGCAGCAGCGCCGAGGGCCGCACGTTGTAGGGCCGCAGCGGTTCGCCGTCGAAGTCGCCGGGGTCGGCATCGGGCACGGCAAAGGCACTGTTGTCCAGCACGATGTCGCCGCGGATCTCGCGCACGCCGTGTTGTTGCACCCGGTGCAGCATGAGCCACACCCGTTCAAGCACCAGTTGAGGGTCGCCGCTGCCCTTGATGTGCACCGACCCGTCCAGCACGCCGTCTTTCACCGTCCCGGCCAGCCACACCGGTGTCGACCAGGTCCATGCCGGGCCCAGGCGGTCCAGTGCCGCCAGCGTGGTCAGCAGCTTGGCCAGCGAAGCCGGGTTGACGCTGCGCTGTTCCTGCCACTGCAAGGCCCGGCGGTTGCTGTAGAGGTCATGCACCACCACCGTCACCGATTCAGCCGGAATACCGGCGCGCTGCAGCGCCTGCGCGGTTTCGGGCGGCAGGTGCTGCACGGACTGGGCTTGTGCTGTCGCCCAACCAGCGGCGGCCAGCAGCGTGAGCTTGGCGCATGCCAGAACCGCACCCAGCGCCAATCTCCCCAGCTCTCTCGCCACGCCTGCCGACTTCATCGACTGCCCGCCAGATCCCACCTGCCCGTGCCCGACGGTCGAACACACCTGCAACATGCGCTGAATGATCGCACGGCTAAACTTGTTTAATGCCCACGCTGCCCCCGTCGAAGTTGCTGCAGTTGCCCGTGCTGGCACTGGACACGGCCACCGAACAACTGGTGGCGGGCCTGCATACGGGCAATCGTGCGTACACCTGCCAGGGGGCGGGCGGTGTTGCTGCGTCGGCACGTTTGTTGCCCGAGTTGTCGGCCCTGCTGGCGCGTGCCACGCTGGGCTGGCGCGACCTGGGTGCCATTGCCTTTGGCCAGGGACCGGGCGCCTTCACAGGCTTGCGCACCGCGTGCGCGGTGGCCCAGGGCCTGGGCTTTGGCCTGGGTTGCCGGCTCTTGCCGCTGGACAGCCTGATGATCGTGGCCGAAGACGCACGTGCGCAAATCCAGAACGGCGACGCAGACCTCAGCATCGGCGTGTTGATGGACGCCCGCATGGACGAGGTCTATGCCGCCAGCTACCGCTGGCAAGAAGGCCGCTGGCAGGTGCTGCAGGCCCCGGCGCTGTTCAGCCTTCCGAGCTTGCATGAAGCCTGGTCCGATGCCACTTTGCAGGCACTGGCGGGTACGGCGCTGCAGGCCTTCGGTCCACGACTGCACCTGCCGTGCTGCGGCCCGCGCTTGCCGCAGCAGCAGGACCGCGCTGCTGCCCTGCTGCGCCTGGCCGTGCGTGGGGTGGCCGACGGCGTGGGTGTTGATCCGGCCCAGGCACTGCCGCTGTACTTGCGCGACAAGGTCGCGCAGACGACGGCTGAGCGTGAACAGATCAAGGCCGCGGCTGCGCTGGCTCCATGAGCGCACGCCTGCAACCCACCTCGCACATGGGCACCCATGCCGGCACCCAGCGCCGTGCCATGGGCACACGCGACATCGATGGTGTGCATGCCATCGAGAGCACGGCTTACGCCTTCCCGTGGACACGTGGCAACTTCGTCGACTCGCTCGCGGCCGGCTACCTGGCCGAGGTGCTGGAAGTCGACCGCGCGCTGGTGGGTTATTTCGTGGCCATGGTCGGTGTGGACGAATTGCACCTGCTCAACGTCACCGTGGCGTCCGCTCATCAAGGCCTGGGCCACGGCCAGGGCCTGCTGGACGCGGTGCAGGCCCAAGGCCAGCGCCTGGGCCTGGCCACGCTGCTGCTGGAGGTGCGACGCAGCAACAGCCGCGCCCGTGCGCTGTACCAGCGGCTGGGCTTTGCCGACGTGGGCCTGCGCCGCAATTACTACCCGGCTGCCCAGGGCCGCGAAGACGCCCTGGTCATGAGCCTGGCGCTGCCGCAGCTGCAAGCTGCGCGTGAGGGCGGCCATGGCCTGGTCTGAGCGCCATCACGGCATGTTGCGGGCGATGGGCCTGCGCATGTGGACACCGCCAACGGCTTTGGCGCCAGCACTGATACCTGCACCGATGCCAGCACCGATGCCAGCACCGAAGCCAGTACCGAAGCCCGCACTGATATCAACACCGACGCCAGCACCCACGCCGGCCACACGATCCCCACCCGGCGCCCCGGCTCTTGCACACGCGGGCAGCCCCGACAACATCAGCCGCATGGACTGGCCCGCCCTGCGTGAGGCCGTGGCCGCCTGCCGCGCCTGCACGCTGTGCGACAGCCGCAAGCAGACGGTGTTTGGCGTCGGCCATCCTCTGGCGCACTGGATGGTGGTGGGCGAAGCGCCGGGTGAACAGGAAGACCAGACCGGTGAACCCTTTGTCGGTGCCGCCGGCCAGTTGCTGGACCGCATGCTGGCCGCGTTGCAACTCAGCCGCGCCAGCGACGGCCCGGCGTCGTCCGCGCGGCGGGCGTACATCGTCAACACCCTGAAGTGCCGGCCGCCGCGCAACCGCAACCCGCAGCCAGAAGAGCTGGCGCAATGCGAGCCCTTCCTGGTGCGGCAGATCGAGCTGCTGCAGCCACGCATCATCCTGGCCATGGGCCGTTTTGCCGTGCAGTCGCTGTTGCGCACCGATGAAGCCATCGGTCGGCTGCGAGGGCGTGTGCACCGTTACCAGGGTGTGCCGCTGGTGGCCACCTACCACCCGGCCTACCTGCTGCGCAATCTGGCCGACAAGGCCCGGGCCTGGGAGGACCTCTGTCTGGCGGCCCAGGTCGCAGATCAGGCGGCAGATCAGGATGCAGACAGTGAAAATGGGTCCGCCCCATGAAACCCCACGAGCCCCCCGACGAACTGCGTGCGATGCGCGCCGAACTGGCCCAGTTCAGGCGGGTATGCAACGCTGTGCCGGTGGCCATCGCCTACTACGAAAGGGTCGGCAATGTTTGCCGTTATGCCAACGAAGGCTACGCGCAGATGTTCGGGTTCGACCAGCTGTCGATCCTGGGCCACACGGTGGAAGAGGTCATCGGGGTCGATGCCGCGCACACCATCCAGCCGCAAGTGGACAAGGTGCTGCGTGAGATCAAGGGGATCCACTACGAGCGGCAACTGCCCGGGCCGGATGGCCGCCTGCGGTCGATCGAGGTGCACCTGCTGCCGCACGCCGACGAGACCGGTGTCGCGATTGGAGCGTTTGTGCTGATCAGCGACATCACGCGACACCGCGAAGACGAAGCCGCGCTGCGCGAGAGCGAAGAGCGGCTGTCCAAGTTCATGCTGGCCAGTGCCGAAGGCATCGTCTTCCACAAGGCTGGCTTCATCACCGATATCAACCCGCCGGCGATGGCGCTGATGGGTTACACGGCAGAGCAGATGATGGGCCGCTCGACGCTGGAATTCATCGCGCCCGATGAACGGGCCAAAGTGGCCGCTGTCATTGCGGCTGGCCAGGAAGTGGGCTACGACAGCGTGGCTGTGCATGCCGATGGTTCACACCTGCCGGTGGAATTCATCGTGCGCACCATGCACTACCAGGGCGAGAAGTTGCGCATGACCATCGTGCGCGACATCCGCGACCGTGTCGAAGCGCAGGCGCGCATCCACCACCTGGCCCACCACGACGCGCTGACGGGCCTGCCCAATCGCATGGCCTTCATCGCGCGAGCCAACGCGCTGCTGGCGCAGGCCCAGGCCAGCGGCCAGAGCCTGGCGCTGCTGTTTGTCGATCTGGACCACTTCAAACGCGTCAACGACTCGCTGGGCCATCCGGTGGGCGACATGCTGCTGCAGACGGTGGCCGAACGCATCACCGGCACGCTGCGCGAAGCCGACCTGGTGGCACGTTTCGGCGGTGATGAGTTTGTGCTGCTGCTGGCCGGGCCCACCTCAGCCGATGCCGTGGCCGAAGTGGCGGGCAAGCTGGTGGCCGCGGTGGGTGCGCCGCTGCGGGTGGAAGGGGCTTCGATCTCGGTCACGCCGTCGATCGGCGTGGCGCTGTTTCCCGCACACGGTCAAAGCGCCGCCGATCTCATCAAACACGCCGACACGGCCATGTACCAGGCCAAGGCCCAAGGTCGCGCCGGCTATGAATTCTTCCGCCCGGCCATGGCCGAAGCGGCACGCGCAGAACTGGCGATGGAAAGCCGCCTGGCGCAGGCCGTGGTCGACCAGGAATTTGTGTTGCACTACCAGCCGCAGCTGCGCATCAGCGACGGTGCGCTGCTGGGCGTGGAAGCCCTCGTGCGCTGGCAGCACCCGGAACGGGGGCTGATGGCACCCGATCAGTTCATCCCGCTGGCCGAGGCACGGCGCCTGATCCTGCCCATCGGCCAGTGGGTGCTGCACACCGCGCTGCACCAGGCCGTGCGCTGGCACCGCGAAGGCTTGGCGCCCGTGCCGGTGGCTGTGAACCTGAGTGAGCTGCAGTTCCAGTCGCGTGGCTTTGTGCAGACCATCCAGCAAGCGCTGGCCGACACCGGTGCCCGAGCCGAGATGCTGGAACTCGAGCTGACCGAGCGCATGTTGATGGACGACCTGGGCGCCGTGCGAGACACGCTGACCCGGCTGCGTGCCCTGGGGGTGCGCCTGGCCGTTGACGACTTCGGCACCGGCTACACCTCGCTGAAGCACTTGAAAGAACTGCCGCTGGACCGGCTGAAGATCGACCGCTGTTTTGTCCAGGACCTGCCTGACGATGCCGGCTCAGCGGCCATCGCCGCGGCCATCGTGCAGGTGGGCCGTGGCCTGGGCCTGCAGGTGCTGGCCGAGGGCGTGGAAACCGCCGCGCAGCGCGATCACCTGTTGGCGCTGGGCTGCGAGGCGCAACAGGGCCTGCTGGACTGTGCGCCGATGCCGGCGGCACAACTGGAAGAGTGGTTGCGGCAGCGCGCTGGCAGGGCCTGAAGCGCGCAGGCCTTCAAGCCTGCGGGCACGCGATGGATGCAGCGCGCGCGCTCTTCAGCCTGGACGCTGGGCCTTCTTCGGTCGCGTCCAGCCCTGCAAGGTGACCTGCCGTGCACGCGCGACGGTCAGCTGACCGGCTGGCGCGTTCTTGGCTACCGTGCTGCCGCCACCGATGGTGGCGCCGTCACCCAGTGTCACAGGCGCCACCAGCACGCAATTGCTGCCCACGTGCACGTCGTTGCCGATGATGGTGCGGTGTTTGTTGGCACCGTCGTAGTTGGCGGTGATGCTGCCGGCGCCGAAGTTCACACGTTCGCCCACCGTACTGTCACCCAGGTAGGCCAGGTGGTTGGCCTTGGCACCCGCAGCCAGCGTGCTGTTCTTGACCTCGACGAAGTTGCCGATGTGCACCTCGGTGCCCAGTTCTGCACCCGGCCGCAGGCGCGCAAAAGGCCCCACCAGCGAACCCGCGCCGACGGTCGCACCTTCGATGTGCGTGAAAGGGTGGATGACCGCGCCAGCGCCGATGTGCGCGTCGCGGATGACGCAGTTGGCGCCGATGCGTGCGCCGTCGTCGATTTGCACGCGGCCTTCGAAGATGCAATTGACGTCGATCTCGACATCGCTGCCGCAGACCAGCGTGCCACGCTGGTCGAAGCGTGCCGGGTCGGCCAGGCGCACGCCGCCTTCCAGGTGCGCGTCGGCCTGCAGGCGCTGGAAGCGGCGTTCCAGGTCGGCCAGCTGCACGGGGCTGTTGACGCCCAGCACCTCGGTGTCGGTTGCGGCTGGCGCGGTGACCACGCGCACACCGTCGGCCACGGCCATGGCCACGATGTCGGTCAGGTAGAACTCCTTTTGCGCGTTGTCGTTGTTCAGCGCCATCACCCAGCGCTTGAGCAGCGCCGTGGGCGCGGCCATGATGCCCGTGTAGACCTCGCGAATCTTGCGCTGTTCGACGCTCGCGTCCTTGTGTTCGACGATGGCACGCACGCCGTCGCCTTCGCGCACGATGCGGCCGTAGCCCGTGGCGTCGGCCAGCTCGATGGTCAGCAGCGCCAGGTGGCGGCCGGCGCAGGCTTGCACCAGCGCTTGTGCAGTGGCGGCGCGGATCAGCGGCACGTCGCCGTTCAGGATCAGCGTCGTGGCGTGGCTGTCGTCCAGATGCGGCACCGCCTGCTGGATGGCGTGACCCGTGCCCAGCTGCGGCATCTGCCGCGCAAAGACGGCGCCGCTGCCGGCACCACTTCCGGTACCACTTCCGGCACCACTTCCGGCACAGGCGGCTTCCACCGCTTCTGCGCCATGGCCGGTGATGACGACCGTGCGGTTGGCAGTGTCACCCGGGCTCAGCTGCGCGGCTGCGTCCAGAACATGCTGCAATAGGCTGCGGCCCGCCAGGCGGTGCAGCACCTTGGGGCTGGCCGACTTCATGCGGGTGCCCTTGCCCGCTGCCATGACCACGACGTTGAGTGCCATGCAAATGTCTCGGATCAAAACGCTCATTATCGGGCTCGTTTTCCTGCTGTCGGGGTCGCTGCTGACGGGCTGCAGTGCATTGCGTCTGGGCTACACCAATGGTTCGCAGCTGTCGTGGTGGTGGCTGGACGGTTATTTCGACTTCAGTCGCGAACAGGCGCCGCAGGTCAGGCAGACGCTGGACCGCTGGTTCGACTGGCACCGCAGCACGCAGATCGCGCCCACCACTGCCTTGCTCGCCGCTGCTGCCCAGCAGATGGTCGAGCCCACCACGGCCGAGCAGAGCTGCAAGTGGCAGGACCGCGTGCGCGACCTGCTGGAGCCGTCGCTGGTGCGGGCCATCGCTGACTTCTCGGCCCAGGTGCCGGGCCTGGGCGAAGCGCAATTCAAGCACCTGGAGCAGCGCTACCTGAAGGCCAACGACGAGATGCGGGCCGACTTTCTGCAGCCTGACGTGGCTGAACGTCAGCGCGAATCGGTCAAGCGCGCGGTGGGGCGTGCCGAGCGCATCTACGGCACGCTGGCCGACAGCCAGTTGCGTGTCATCAGCAGCGGCGTGGCGGCGTCGCCGTTCAATCCCGACCTGTGGGTGGCTGAACGACAGCGCCGCCAGCGCGACACGCTGCAGACGTTGCGGCAGCTGGTGTCGGACAAAGCCGAGCGCGAGCAACGCATCAGCGCGCTGCGGGCGCTGGCTGCGCGTACCGAGCATTCACCGAACCCCGACTACCGGGCCTACCAGACGAAGCTGCGCGTCTACAACTGTGCGCAGGCCGCGCAGATCCACAACAGCACCACCGCCGCTCAGCGCCTGCAGGCGCGCGAAAACCTGCGCGGCTGGGAAGATGACCTGCGTTCGCTGGTGGCGCCCGGCGGCTGAAGCGGGCGCCACGGTTGAATCGGGACAAGCGGTCAGGCGGCCGTCAGGACGGCAACTGCACCAGCACCCGGCGCGGGTTCATGCCCAGCCGAGGGAAGTCCATGAGCGCAGCCTCGAACATCGCCGCCAGCGTGGCGCTGCCGGCGGTGGAAGAGTTGCCTTCGTTGCTGGCACGCGCCTCAAACAGCGGCTTGCCGCTGGCGCGGTCGCGGATCAGCAGGGCCACTTCGCGTTCATACCGCGCGGCATCGAAGTTCATGCCAAGGCCCCAGCGCGGTCCGCCCCAGGGTCCGTGACGGTAGTAGCCGAATCCTCCGCGCCACCAGATGGGGTCGGCCCAGGGTTGCACGTCAGCGCGGCCGACGCGGGCGCCCACCTGCACCAGCAAGTCAGGTTCCTGGCCGCTGGCCACTGGCGTGAATCCGGCCTTCTTCAGCGCGCCGGCGGCGGCCTGCTCCAGCGCCTGGGTGCCGGCGGCATTGGCTTGTTGCGAAGGCAGCCGTTCGAAGGCGTAACTGCCGGGTCTGCGATCGGCGGGCCATTCTCCGAAGCTGGAGACATCGCTGCTCACGCTGTTCAGCGCAGCGCAACCGCTCAGCGCCAGGGCGGCGGCCAACAGGCCCAGCGTTCTGCGGTTGAAGTGGGTTTTCATCGTTCATTCCTCCAGTGCATGGCCGGCATGGCGGTGCAGTTGCACCGTGGCCGGCGGTGGGGAGCAGGGTTCTTCATCGAAAGCGATGTCGCCGTCGACAGGGGTCTGGCCTGTGGCTTGGAGCGTGGTGAAAGGAAAGAGGTTCCGGTCCATCAAGTGGCTGGGCACGATCTTGCCCATGGCGGTGAACATGTTGTCGATGCGGCCCGGATACTGGCGTTCCCATTCATGGATCATCTTCTTCACCTGCACCCGTTGCAGCGTGGTCTGGCTGCCGCACAGCGTGCACGGGATGATGGGGAACTGTCTGTGCTCTGCCCAACGTTCGAGGTCGGTTTCGGCCACGTAGGCCAAGGGGCGGATGACCACGTTCTTGCCGTCGTCGCTGACCAGCTTGGCCGGCATGCCCTTCAAGCGGCTGCCGAAGAACATGTTCATCAGCAGCGTCACCACCATGTCGTCGCGGTGGTGCCCCAGCGCGATCTTGGTGGCACCCAACTCGCCCGCCACGCGGTACAGGATGCCGCGCCGCAGCCGTGAACACAGGCTGCACATGGTCTTGCCTTCGGGCACCAGCCTCTTGACGATGGCGTAGGTGTCCTGCTCTTCGATGTGGAAGGGCACACCGCGGCTCTTCAAATAGTCGGGCAGCACGTGGGCCGGGAAGCCGGGCTGCTTCTGGTCCAGGTTGACGGCGATGAGCTCGAAGTCGATGGGCGCCCGCTCGCGCAGGTTCAGCAGGATGTCCAGCATCGCGTAGCTGTCCTTGCCGCCGCTCAGGCAGACCATGACCTTGTCGCCGGCTTCGATCATGTTGAAGTCGCCGATGGCCTGGCCCACCTGGCGGTGCAGCTTCTTGCTCAGCTTGTTGGCTTCGAAGGCGGCCTTCTTGACCGCAGCGGCATCGGCGGGCGCGTTCATGGTCAGACCTCCTTCAGGCCAAAAACTTCGCAGCCTACGGCGTCGCAGTCGGGGTAGACGTCGGGCTTTTCGGTCGACACCCGCGCCGCGCGCACCTTGGGGTGCGCCAGCAAACGTGCCAGCACGTCGTCGGCCAGCGTTTCCTGCAGGTGCACGTGGCCCTGGGCGACACGGGCCATGATCTCGCGGCGGATGAAGTCGTAGTCCAGCACTTCTTCGAGTTTGTCGGCCACGGGCGTGGATAGCGCCAGCGGCACATACAGGTCGACGTTGATCTTCACGCGCTGTTCGCCCTTCTTTTCGAATTCGTGCACGCCGATGTTGATCCACACCTCGTAGTCGCGCAGGTACAGGCGCCGGCAGTCCATCAGTCGCGGGTGGTTGAGCAGGCTTTGCATGTCCGTCATCTTTCTTTGTCAGGTGGGCGCCGCAGAACCGGCTCTGCCGGGCTGCTGGCAGCGCCCCCCTGGGGGGGAGCGCCGAAGGCGCTTTGGGGGGGGGTCAAGTCACGCGCGAGGAACATCACGTCACGGGATTGAGCCTGCAGGTGCTGGCCGCCATCCACCAGCAAAGTGGTGCCGGTGATGGCGGGGGATTCGAGCAGGAAGCGCACCGCCCGCGCCACGTCTTGGGGCGTGCTGCTGCGTTGCAGCGGAGTCATGCGGTGCGAAGCCGAAAACTCGGCCTCGTTCATGTCGCCCGACAGCATCGTCACACCCGGGGCCACGCCGCACACCCGCACCGACGGTGCCAGCGCCTGGGCCAGCAGGGTGTTGGCGGCTTCGAGCGCGGCCTTGCTGAGTGTGTAGCTCAGGTGGTCGGGGTTGGGGTTCCAGAGCTTCTGGTCCAGGATGTTGACCACCACGCCACCGCCGGCCTTGTGCAGGGCGCGCGCCAGCACGATGGCCGGGGCGGTGTTGGCACGCCAGGCGCGGTCCATGGCAGCGAAGCTGAAGCTGGCCACGTCGTCGTGCTCGAACAAAGAGGCGTTGTTGACCACGGCGTCGATGCGGCCGAAGCCTTCAAGCACCGCCGGCACCAGCGCTTCGCAGTCGCCCTCCAGCGCCAGGTCGGCGGCAAAAGCCATCGCCTGCCCACCGGCTTCACGCACCGCGGCCACGGTCTGCGCGGCAGCTGCTGCAGATTGGCGGTAGTGCACCGCCACCTGCCAGCCGTGAGCCGCCAACTCGAGCGCGATCTGGCGGCCGATGCGTTGAGCGCCCCCCGTGACCAGGGCCACGGGCTTCTGCGATAGGGACGGAGGGGTCACGGCGGGGGCGGGCATGGTTCCTACAATGCATCCGATGGCTTCCACCGGGGCACAGAGTTTATCGGCGCGACTGCTGCAGCGCCTGACCGCGGCCATTGCCCAGGCGGGCGGCTGGCTGCCTTTCGACCGCTACATGGCCTTGGTGCTGTACGCGCCCAGCCTGGGCTACTACGCCAGCGGCCAGCGCCTGTTTGGCGCAATGCCTTCGTCGGGCAGTGACTTTGTCACCGCGCCGGAGTTGTCACCGCTATTCGGTCGCACGCTGGCCCGGCAGGTGGCGCAGGCGCTGGTTGTGGCGCAAGCCGATGAGGTGTTTGAATTCGGTGCCGGCTCGGGTGCGCTTGCTTCGCAGTTGCTGCAAGCGCTGGACGAATTGGGCCAGCCGGTGCGGCAGTATTCGATCATCGATCTGTCCGGCACGCTGCGCGAGAGGCAGGCCCAGACGCTGGCCGCCTGGGGCGACCGTGTGCGTTGGCTGGATGCGCTGCCGGCCCAGATGCACGGCGTGGTGGTGGGCAACGAGGTGCTGGACGCCATGCCCGTGCAACTGCTGCACTGGGACGGCCAGCAGTGGTTCGAACGCGGTGTGGCATCGACTGCAGGCACGCTGGCCTGGGCCGATCGACCGACTGACCTGCGCCCGCCGCTCGAAGGAACGTTGCCACCCGGCAGCGTGACCGAGATCCACCCGCAAGCCGAAGCCTTCATGCGCACCCTGGCCGACCGGCTGGTGCGCGGTGCCGCCTTTTTCATCGACTACGGATTCCCCGAAGCCGAGTACTACCACCCGCAGCGCAGCGGCGGTACGCTGATGTGCCACCGGGCCCACCAGTCCGACACCGACCCGCTGCAACAGCCGGGGCAGAAGGACATCACCGCGCATGTCAATTTCACGGGCCTGGCTTTGGCCGCGCAGGACGCGGGGCTGGACGTGCTGGGCTACACCTCGCAAGCGCGTTTTCTGCTCAACTGCGGCATCACCGACCTGCTGCAAGGTGCTGACCTGCGCACCGTGGCTCACGCGCAGAAGCTGATCACCGAACACGAGATGGGCGAGCTCTTCAAGGTGCTGGCCGTGGGCTGCGGTATGGTGCTTCCGCCCGGCCACGACTGGCTGGGTTTTATCGCGGGCGACCGCATGCACACGCTGTGATGCACGCGCCCACGTCCTTGATGCACACCGAGGCGCTGCAGGCGCCAGCGGCCGTGGCCTTGCAACTGGCCAGCGACGCCGACACGCTGGCTGCATTGACGCAAGACCTGCTTGCCGACCCGCCCACGTCGGTGCTGACACTGGCACGCGGCAGCAGCGACCATGCCGCGCACTACCTGGCCTACCTGGCGATGGCGCGGCTGGGCCGCCTGGTGACGTCGCTGCCCATGTCGCTGGTCACCTTGCACCCCAGCCGCCTGAACTGCGACGGCCTGCTGTCACTGGCGTTTTCACAAAGCGGCCAGAGCCCCGACCTGGTGCTGCCCACGCAGACCTTCCGCGAACGAGGTGCACGCACGCTGGCGGTGGTCAACGACGCTGCTTCGCCGCTGGCGCAGGCCAGCGCCTGGGTGCTGCCGCTGCACGCTGGCGCCGAGCGCAGCGTGGCCGCGACCAAGAGCTACATCGCGCAACTGGTGGCGGGTGCGCGCCTGGTCGCGCACTGGCAACAAGACGCACCGCTGCTGGCGGCACTGCAGTCATTGCCCGATGCGCTGACTGAGGCCACGCGCTGCGACTGGCGTGCGGCGCTGCCGGTGCTGGTGAACGCCGAACGCCTGGTGGTGGTGAGCCGCGGCCTGGGCCTGGCCGTGGCGATGGAAGCCGCGCTCAAGTTCAAGGAAACCTGCGGCATCCAGGCCGAGGCCTTTTCTGGTGCTGAATTCCGCCACGGACCCATGGCACTGGTGCACGAGGGTTACCCGATGCTGATCCTGGCGCCTCGCGGCCCCGCCCAACCGGGGCTGCTGGAACTGGCGCGCGACATGCGCCTTCGCGGCGCCCACGTGCTGCTGGCCGCGCCGCTGGGCACACCCGGGGCCGATCTGCCGCTGGCACCCGCAGGCCACGAAGACCTGGACCCGATCACGGCCGTGCAGTCGTTCTACCCGATGGTGGAAGCGCTGGCGCGCCTGCGCGGCCGCGACCCCGATGTGCCGCCGCATCTGTCCAAAGTGACACGCACACGTTGATGGCCACAACCCGATGCGCTGGTTGATCGTTTTCCTGCTCGCCTGCCTGGTGTTCAACGGCCTGCAGGGCTGGATGCGCAAGATCGGCCTGGGCCGGCTGCCGGGCGACTTCAGCTTCACCCTGCGTGGCCGTGAATGGCATGTGCCGTTGGCCAGTTCGGTGGTGCTCAGCGTGCTGGCCATGCTGATCGGCCTGCTCTTCTGAGCGCAGGGACGGCCTGGCGCGTGAACATCTTCCTGTCCTACCCCTCGGCGCGCCGCGACACGGCCGTGCGGCTGAAGCTGGCGCTGGAGGCCGAACACCACGAGGTTTTCTTCGATCGCGACGACCTGGGTGCCGGCCAGGCTTACCACCAGGCCATCCGCGACGCACTGCAGGCGGCCGACCTGTTCATCTTCCTGGTCTCGCCCGATTCGGTGAAGCCCGGCAGCTACACGCTGGCTGAACTGGGTCAGGCCGAAGCCAAGTGGCGCCGCCCGGCCGGCCACGTGCTGCCGGTGGTGGTGGCAGCCACGCCGATGGCCGACATCCCGCCCTACTTGCTGGCCGTGACGCTGCTGGAGCCCCGCGGCGAGCCCGTGGCCGAAACGCTGCAGGCGGTGGCCCGCCTGGCGGGCCGTCGGCGCATGGGGCCCGTGCGGTGGGCGGCGGTGGCCGCCGTGTTGTTGGCATTGGGGCTGGGGGCTGCTTACTTCGAACGCCACAACAGGGCCCGGCAAGAGGCCAGCGCGCAGCAGGCGCAACAGGCGCAACAGGCGCAGCTGTCGCAGGAAGCCCAGCGCGCGGCCAGCCTTTGCCGTGACGGCGCCGCCGCCGATGGCTTTGCCCGATTGACGGAGCTGACGGCGCTTGCCGCCGCACCCCCGGCGGTGCGCGTGGCGCTGGAAGACTGCGCCATGGTGGGCCTGCGCCAGGCCAGCGCAGTGCAGGGCGGCCGCAGCTTCGGCGAAATCACGGCGGCCCCGCGCGCGGTGCTGGTTCAGGCGCTGGCCGCTGGTGCGACGGGGCAGCGTGCTGCCGACCTGCGCGCCCACCTGGGCTGGGCCGATGCGCTGTTGCGCTTCGACCCTTTGAGCCCGCCGGCCGACCCCAGGCCGCACTACCGGCAGGCGCTGCGTGACGACGCCGGCAATGTCTACGCACACGCCATGTGGGGCCACTGGCTGTTGCTGGGGCCCAGCGCCGGCCTGGACGAGGCGCTGGGCCACTTCGAACAGGCCGTGCGCGATGGCCGCGATCTGCCGTTCGTGCGCGGGCTGCAGCTGGGCGCGATGCTGGGATCGGATGAACGCGGCACCCAGGCCCTGCGTGTGCTGGCCCAGATGCGCCTGAACAACGAAGCGCTGCCTGCGCGCAGCCGTCCGCGCATCTGGTCTCACCTCTACGCCAGCGTCTACCGCGACGACACACGGGCGCGCCGTCTGTTGCAGGCCCTGCCGCCCCAAGAAGGCCTGAAGACCTTTCTGTGGCTGTTTCCTGAAGGCGGGCCCGACCCCTCGCAGCAGCCGCTGTGGCGCACGACGCATGGCCTGCTGCTGGCGCACGCCGGGCGCGCGGCGCAGGCGCGGCCCGACTTGCTGGCCTTGCAGCAGGAACTGCGCGCCCAGAAGGCCAGCGGCCCGCTGCCCGACGCCGTCAACCGCTTGCTGGCCGCTCGATGACGCAGTCGCTGCTGCTGGGCTTTGTCTTTGGCTACTTCGTGCTGCTGCTGGGTGTGGCCTGGTTCACCTCGCGCCGCGCCGACAACGAGGCGTTTTTCATCGGCAGCCGGTCCAGCCCCTGGCCGCTGGTGGCGTTCGGCATGGTGGGCACGTCACTGTCGGGCGTGACCTTCATCAGCGTGCCCGGCGCCGTCGGCATCACGCAGTTCACCTACCTGCAGATCGTGCTGGGTCACGTCCTGGGCTACATGGTGGTGGCCTTCGTGCTGCTGCCGCTGTACTACCGCCACGGCCTGACCAGCATCTACGGTTACCTGCAGCAGCGGCTGGGCCCGCATTCGTACAAGACAGGCGCGGCGTTTTTCATCGCCTCGCGCACGCTGGGCGCCACCGCGCGCCTGTACCTGGTGGTGAAGATCCTGCAGGACAGCATCCTGTCGTCGTTTGGCGTGCCCTTCTGGCTGACGGCGGCGGTGATCCTGCTGATGATCCTGCTGTACACGGTGGAAGGTGGCGTGCGCACCATCGTCTTCACCGACACGCTGCAGACCGCCGGCATGCTGCTGGGCCTGGGTGTGTGCACCTGGTTCTTGCTGGACAAACTGGACCTGAGCGTGGCGCAAAGCCTGGTGCAGATGCGGGACCAGGGCCTGTCCACCGTCTTCGGCACCGACCCGCAGGCCAAGAGCTGGTGGCTGAAGCAGATCGTGGCCGGTGCCTTCATCGCCATCGCCATGACCGGCATGGACCAGGAGATGATGCAAAAGAGCATCAGCGTGCGGCGCGTGGCCGACTCGCAGAAGAACATCGTCGTGCTGGCTTTCGTGCTGCTGGCGGTGGTGAGCGTGTTTCTCTACCTGGGCGGCTTGCTGCACTTGTTTGCGCCCACCGTGGGCCTGCAGGCCACCGGCGACCGCATCTTCCCGGCCGTGGTGCTGGGCCCCGAAGCGGGCCTGCCGGTGGCGGTGCAGGTGCTGTTCATCATCGCGCTGATCTCGGCGCTTTTTCCCAGCGCCGACGGTGCGCTGACCGCGCTGACCAGCAGCTTCTGCATCGACATGCTGGGCATGAAAGAGCGCGCCGACTGGAGCGAAGCCCGGCGTGTGCGCATCCGCCGCACGGTGCACCTGGGTTTTGCCGCGCTGTTCATGGCCCTGGTGATGGGCTTCAAGGCGCTGGACGACCCCAGCATGATCGGCCTCATCCTGAAGATCGCGGCCTTCACCTACGGGCCACTGCTGGGCCTGTTTGCCTTCGGTGTGCTCACGCGGCGTGCGGTGCACGACCGCTGGGTGCCGCTGGTCGCCGTGGCGTCACCGGTGCTTTGCTGGCTGATCGACGTGTACCAGCGTCAGCTGCTGGGCGACTGGCAAGTGGGGCTGGAACTGCTGGTGGTGAACGGGGCCATCACCTTTGCCGGGCTGTGGCTGGTTTCGTCGCCGGCTGCGCCAGTGGGGTCGTCGCCAAGGTCCGGACCGGCCGCAACGATCAAGCGTTGATGGGCCATCTGTGGCCGCACTTGCGGCAACGCACATCCACCACATCGCCGTCGTCCTGGGTCTGCACCTGCACCACTTCCAGCCGGCCGTAGACCTTGCAGCTGGGGCAATCGGCCTGGTGCGCCACGGCTTCGGCGCTGGCCAGCAGACGCAGGTAGCGGCGCAGGGCCCAGATGCCGACGGCGGTGCACAGCAGCACGGCCAGGATGTTGACCAACTTGTCCTGCAGCGTGTGGAACTGCGACGCAGCCTCCATGGCAGCAAAGATGCCGATGACGCACAGGAATGTCAGCACCATGTGGGCGTGGCTTTGCAGCAGCTCACGCTCGTACCACTTGCGAAACCCGTGTTTGCGTATGCCTTCGGCCAGTTTCATGCTCGCTCCCGGCCGCCCGGGGCTGGCAGCTGCAGTCATCGTGTCACAAATGGGCGCAACCGGCAGCGCTGGGTTACTCCGTCGATTGATCGCGCAGCAGCCGCTGCAACTGTGCCACGCGCGCCGCGCGGATGGCTTCGCCGATGTCGGGCCCTTTGCGCCCCAAGTGGCTGGCAGATTCGGCCACGGCTGCGGTGTCCACCTGCAATGCCGCCTTCAGCAGCGGTGGCAGCCGCTGGGCAGGCCCGTAAGGCTGGTCCTGCAGCCCCGTGCGGCCGCGTGCATCACAGGCGCAGGCCAGCAGCACGGCTTCGAAGCGTGCCGGACGGCGAATGGCATCGCAGCGCTCGAAGAGGCGCAGCAGCGCGGCTGCGCCCAAGGTGCCGCTGGCGTGCACGTGGCCGTGTTCGCGTGCCACCACGTCGGCCAGTTCGCGGCAGTCGCTGCTGACGCGCAGCCGCTTGGCCAGTGCCTGCGCCAGTTTGGCGCTGCGCGCCTCGTGACCGATGTGGCGGGGCCACTGGTCGCGCGGTGTGCTGCCTTTGCCCAGGTCGTGGGTCAGGCAGGCCCAGCGCACCGGCAGCGGGGCCCGCAATTGCGCCGCCATGTCCAGCACCAGCATCAGGTGCAAGCCGGTGTCGATTTCGGGGTGGTGCGGCGGCGGCTGTGGCACGCCCCACAGCCGATCGACCTCGGGCAGCAGACGCGCCAGCGCACCGCAGTCGCGCAGCACCTCGAACAGGCGGCTGGGCCGTTCGGTCATCAGGCCACGCGACAGTTCCTGCCACACCCTTTCGGGCACCAGCGCGTCCACCTCGCCCGCAGCCACCATCTGGCGCAGCAGCGCCATCGTCTCCGGCGCCACCGTGAAGCTTGGAAAGCGGGCCGCCAGGCGCGCCAGCCGCAGCAACCGCACGGGGTCTTCGACAAAGGCTTCTGACACGTGGCGCAGCACGCCCGCGCGCAGATCGGCCTGACCACCGTGGGGGTCGACCAGCGTGCCGTCGGCGGCCTGGGCGATGGCATTGATGGTGAGGTCGCGGCGTGCCAGGTCCTGTTCCAGCGTGACTTCGGGTGCGGCATGGAAGGTAAAGCCGTGGTAGCCCACGCCGACCTTGCGTTCGGTGCGTGCCAGCGCCACTTCTTCGCCGGTGTCGGGGTGCAGGAAAACCGGAAAGTCCTTGCCCACGGGTTTGTAACCCTGGTCCAGCAGTTCTTGGGGCGTGCTGCCCACTGCCACCCAGTCGCGGTCGGCGGCGGGCAGGCCCAGCAGCGCGTCGCGCACGGCGCCACCGACCACATAGAACTGTCCAGTCATCAGGCGGCCCGGGCAGCACTCATCGGTGCTGGCGGTAGGGCTCTTCGAAGTCGAGGAAATCGCGCTCTTCCAGTGCGTCCACCACCCAGGCCTTGACGCCGGGCGCGGCGGCGACGCGGCCGATGTACTCGTGGGTCAGGTGCGGCATGGGCAAGGCGTAGGTGCGCATTCGCATGCACACAGGCGCGAACATCGCGTCGGCGGCGCAGAACTCGCCAAACAGGAAGGGTCCGCCGCTCTGGGTCAAGGCTTCGGCCCAGGCCGCTTCGATGCGGGTGGCGTCGTCGCGCACCCCTGCCTCGTCGGCCCACAGGCGCGCGCCCACGTCGGGCAGGGCGGCTTCGATGTTCATCGGGCAGTGTGTGCGCAGATCGGCAAAACCGGCATGCATCTCGGCGCACAGGCTGCGTGCGCGGGCGCGCTGGCGCATGTCGGCGGGCCAGACGCCGCGGGCCGGGAACTTGTCGTGCAGGTACTCGATGATGGCCAGCGTGTCCCACACCACAAAGTCATCATCCAGCAGCACCGGTACCTTGCCAGCCGGGCTGAACTGCGCCACCTTGCGCCGGAACGCCGAATGCGGTGAGAAGTCGAAGCGCAACTTGACCTCTTCGAAGGCAAAACCCAGCTGCTTCATCAGCACCCAGGGCCGCATCGACCAGGACGAGTAGTTCTTGTTGCCGATGATCAGCTGCATGCCGGGCTCCGGTGGAAGGTGCTGACGATGCTACGGCGAGCGAGCCATCCCGGTGATGCGGCTTTGTGATCGGGGTGATGACCGACCGACATGACCCCCGACATGACCGCCGACATGACCGCCAGGAGCAACCGCCTTCAGTTGCGCTCGGAGCGAAAACGGTCCACATCGGGCCGCTGGAACAGGTCGCCCAGGTAGGCCGGCGCCACGGCTTCCAGCGCGGCAGCGCTGATGCCCAGGTCGGCCAGGCCCGGCAGGCCCTGAGTGGCGATGTTGGGCACGCCCATCGACTTCACGTTGTCGCGCGACATCAACGGTTCGCCCGGCAACAGTTCCATGGCCGCTGCCTGCAGCCAGCCGGCCCAGGCAGGCAGCGCGATCTGTGGCCGTGCATGGCCGGCCCAGCGGCCGGCCAGGCGCACCAGTTCGCTCAGCGTGTAGACCGTGGGGCCCGTGCATTCAAAGGTCTGGCCCGCGGTGGCGGCGTTGCCCAGCGAGTGCACCACGGCAGCGGCCACGTCTTCCACCCAGACCGGCTGGAACTGCGCCTGGCTGCCGGCCAGCGGCATCAGCGGCGCCACCGACTGCAGCCGCGCAAAGAGGTTGAGGAATCGGTCTTGCGCGCCGAAGATCACCGACGGTCGCAGCACCGTGACATCCAGCCCCGAGGTGGACAGCACCGCCTCGCCCGCGGTTTTGCTGCGCAGGTACAGCGACGGTGCGTTCGGCCCGACCCCCAGCGCGCTGATGTGCACCAGGCGTCGCACACCTGCGCCGTGGCAGGCGTTGACCAGGTGGCGCGGCAGTTCCACATGCACCTGCTGGAAGGCCGCTTCGCTGCCGTGCAGGATGGCCACCAGGTTGACCACCGCATCGCAGCCCTGCAGCAGTTGCTGAAGCGCGGCACTGTCGTGCAAGTCGGCCTGCACCACGTCCACCGTGGGCAGCGACCGCACGCTGTTGGCATTTGGCAGTCGGCGTGTGGGTACCACGATGCGGGTGCTGCTGCTGCGCCGGGTCAGCTGTTCGCACACGGCGCGGCCGACAAAGCCGGTGCCACCCAGCACCACGATGCCGCCCATTCAGGGAATCTCTCTGTCGGCCGGCGCGGCGCTGGGCGCACGCGGTCCGATGGCCTTGCCCAGGCGCGACTTCAGCGTCGGCAGCGGCTGGCCCAGCATGGCGGCGTAGTAGACCGAGTTGGACAGCACCTTCTTCACGTAGTCGCGTGTTTCGTTGAAGGGAATGCTCTCGGCCCAGGCGGCGGGTTCCATCTCGGTGCCGCCCTCGCGCCAGCGGCGCGGCCGGCCGGGGCCGGCGTTGTAGGCCGCGGCGGCCATGGCCAGCGAGCCGTCCAGATCATCCATCACCCGCTTGAAGTAGGCCGTGCCCAGCTGCAGGTTGACGTCGCGGTCGGTGATCATCTGCTGTGTGTAGTTGATGCCCACCTGCTTGGCCGTCCAGCGTGCGGTGGCCGGCATCAGCTGCATCAGGCCCGAGGCACCCACGCCAGAGCGTGCGTCCATGATGAAGCGCGACTCCTGGCGGATGAGACCCAGCACCACGGCCGGGTCCAGCCCGGCCAGGCGCGCCTTGGCCTCGATGTGTGCCCGGTGCGGCGTGGGAAAGCGCTGCGCCATGTCGACTTGTGAGCGCGTGCGGTCGCTGGTGTTGATGCAGCGGTCCCAGATTTCGTTGTCGCAAGCCAGTTGCGCGGCGGCCAGCAAATGGCGCTCGTCCAGACCGCGCAGCGTGAAGTTCCACTCGCGCACACCTTCGGAACGCAGGCCCAGCTGAATGAGCTGCAGCGCGCGGGTGAAGCCGGGCTGGGTCTTCGGCGACTCGCGCTCGGCGGCGCTCAGCGCTACCGGCAGAGGCGGCAGCGTGATGCGGCTGCCCAGTTCTTCGGTGGCCAGCTTGCCGTAGAAATTGAGCTGCTGCGCGATGCCTTCGAGCGCCAGACGGGCCGTGGCTCGTGTGTTGTCACCCTCCGGTCCGGACGGCGCGCGGGCCTGTTGTGCACGCGCCTTCCAGTACACCCAGGCGGCGTCTTGCTGCTCGGCCGGGCTCATGGCTTCGATGGCGCGTTGCACCAGCGGCCAGCGGTGTTTGTCCTGCGCGGCCGTGCGCAAAGCGGCACGCACATGCCAGGCCAGCAGCTCGTCGCTCCAGGGCGGCACAGTGCCGGGGCGTGCAGCCGAGTCCCAGCGCTGCCAGGCGCGGCGCGCATGATCGGTGGCGGTGGGCAGGTGTTTCAGCGCCGCCTGTTTGGCCACATGGGCCCAGGCGGTGGCGGCCTGCGCCACGGGCAGTTCCTGGTCCCACTTGCTGTCCAGCAGGCGCGCGGCCTGCTCGGGGTCGGCGGCGGCCACGCGCATCAGCGCCAGCAGGTCCAGTTCATGGCCATTCACCGAGCTGGGGTGAGGCCGTCGCGTGAGGTAACGCACCGGGTTGTCCAGCAGCTCGGCCATCGCCGAATCGAGGCTGGGGCGCACCAGCAACACGGCGGCGCGTGCGGCGCGGGGCCGGTTGGCTTCTGCGGCCAGGCGGGCCTTTTGCCATAGATCGCCGTCTTTGAACTGGCGCGCTTCACGCAAGGTGGTGGCCAGCAGGTTGCAGCCGTCGTCCAGGTCGCGCTGCGCCTGCCAGGCCGCCAGTGCGGGCTCGCGCACGTCCTGGCCCGCCAGGTGTTGCGTCAGCAGCGCGTAGCAGGTGACCTCGCGGTCATCGTTCATGCGAAAGCGGGGAAACTCGACGCGGAAGTTGTCCCAGTCGCGGCGCTTGCCCAGTTCCAGCAGCCAGTCGTTGCGCAGCCGGTCTTCCACATAGGTGGCGGGCCAGCGAGCGTAGAAGTCGTTCAGGTCGGCCTGGCGCGCTTCGACCAGGCGGTTGCCGATCTGCCAGTACTCGACCCACTGGGTCAGCGGGTGGCCACCGATCTGCAAAGTGCGGGCGGCGCTGGCCAGCGCCGCCGAGTCCTTCTTGCGCAGCGCTTCACGGGCCTGCAGCACGGTGTCGTCCAGGCTCTGCGCGGCCACCGGACTGGCGCCCAGGGCCAGCAGCAGCGCAATGAACAGCGCAATGAACGGCGCAATGAACGGCGCAGGCAGGGGGGACTGCAACAAGGGTTTCAGCATGTTGTCGATTCTGGACCAGTGTCCAAGACCCTGCGGACTGGCCATCATGCGCTGTGCACGGCTTGCACCGCCGCCCGTGTGGCTGCAGCTTGTTCCAGCAGCCAGCTTTCGAACTGGTCCAGCACATGCCGCTGCTGGCGACCGGGCCAACGCACCAGCCAATAGGCAAACGGTGACCGGATGCGGCCTGCTTCGCCGAAGGGCTCGACCAGCTCACCGCGCTGGATGCTTTCGCCCACCAGCGCCACCCGGGCCAGGGCCACGCCCTGTCCCACCAACGCGGCCTGGATCTGCTGGTAGGTGTAGTTCAGGTAGACCCAGCCTTTGGGTTCCAGACCGGCAGGCGCTTTCAGGTCCAGCCAGTGACGCCAGCTGAGGTATTCCGCGCTGGGGCGCTGGTCGTCTTCTTCCAGCAGCGTGTGGCGCACCAGGTCAGCCGGCTTGCGCAGCGGCACGCTCTTCAGCAGCGACGGGCTGGCCACGGGGGTGAGCACCTCGCCGAACAGCAGTTCCGACCCGGCCGGTGCGTCGCGGGGGTGGCAGTAGCGCAAGGCGAGGTCGATCTCGGGGTCGTCCAGGTCTGCCATCGCGTCGCCGGCCGAGATGCGGATGTCCACCCCGGGGTGGCTGGACTGGAATTCCTGCAGCCGAGGCAGCAGCCACAAGGACGCCAGCGAGGCGAAGGTGGTCACGCCCACCGGCTGGCGCTGCTGGGTGCTGCGGATCTGCCGCACCGTGGCATCCAGCCGCATCAAGAGGGGTTCGACGTTGCGCAGCAACAGCAGCCCCGCGCCGGTGATCTCCACGTGCCGGGTGCCGCGCAGAAAGAGGGCGGTGCCCAGTTCGTCTTCCAGCGCCTTGATCTGGCGACTGATGGCCGGCTGCGTGACGTGCATCTCTTCGGCTGCAGCACGAAAACTCAGGCGCCGGGCCACCGCTTCGAATGTGCGCAAGGGGCCGATGGCCAGGGGCCGGTGCCGCGGTGGATTCATACCGTTTGATTATCAATCAAGGCTTAATTCCTGATTGGACGATGTTCGGGGTAAACCCGATCATTGCCTAAGAAGTCAGACAGCCTGGAGCGGCATCATGAACCACATCACCATAAGCCTTGCGCATCAAGCCAACAGCCCCTTCGTGTGGCCCCTGGCCGCCCGTCAGGCAGTGACGCTGGCCGCCGACCCGGGCACGCGCTCGTTGTGGGTGCACGAAGGACGGGTCTGGCTCACGCGCCAGTGCGGCAGCGGCACACCAGAGGACATCTGGCTCGATGCCGGTCAGAGCTACACCTTGCCGTCAGGTACGGAGTGGGTGGCCGAGGCCTGGCCGCAGGCGCGGGTGAGCGTGGTGCAGGCCGCCCCGGCGGTGCTCAAGCCCCGCCACTGGCCTTCTTGGCTGCTGCCCTGGCGCGCGGCAACTTCTTCGGCCTGGATGCGCGCTTGACGGTCGCCTTGACGCCTGGCTTGGTGGCAGGCTTGGTCGTACGAGCCGCCAACGCGGCCCGCATCGCCAATCGCGCCCAGGGTTGCATCAGCGCCGCCGAGTCCATGGCTTCGGCCGGCGCAGACCAATAGCCCAGCGCCATCGACTGACCTTTGGCGTCGTAGATGAAGGGTTCGCAGCCCGAGCGGTCGAAGAGCTCGCACCCGGCCGCGTCGGCTTTGAGGTACAGCTGCTCGTAGGCGATGATGGCCAGGAAGACCTCATCCACGTACAGACCCCAGCCGCCGAACATGCGGCGCACGCGCACCGCGCCCAGCGGCGAAAGCAGTTCCACGCAGTGGCTGACAAAGGGTGGCAGCCGGGGGTTGCTCGGTTTCATGGCGCCACAATAGCGCCTCTGCTGCCCGTGCAGTGCTGTTGCGCCCGCCCATGCCGCTGAACCTGCCTTCATTCGAGCCATCTCAGGACAAGGCGGCGCTGCGCCGCCAGTTGCAGGCCGAGCGCCAGACGCTGATCGACCGCCACCAGCGGGCCATGCACCTGCAAGAAGTGCTGCGTGTGTGGCTCATGGGCCGTGCCGACACGGCGGTGGGCGCCTACTGGCCCATCAAGGGCGAGTTTGATGCGCTGCCGGCCCTGTACCGCTGGGCCGAAGCCGACGAAGAACGCTGCATCGGCCTGCCGGTCATCGACAAGACCACCAAGCGCCTGAGCTTCCACATGTGGTTTCCGGGCTGCGAGATGGAAGAAGACGCCTATGGCATCCCCAAGCCCAAGGACACCCCGGCCTTCCACCCCAGCTTGCTGCTGGTGCCTTGTGTGGGTTATGGGCCCGAAGGTGTGCGTTTGGGCTACGGCGGTGGGTTCTACGACCGCACGCTGGCCACATTGGAGCCGCGCCCCACGACCGTGGGCCTGGCCTATTCACACGGCTTTGTGCCCTGGCTGAAAGCGGAGTCGCACGACGTGCCGCTGGACGCCGTGCTGACCGACGAAGGCCTGGTGTGGCAATCGCCGGTGCTGCCCTGAGCCGGCGTGCGATTTCACGCGTGAGGCCTGAGCCAGGCTGCCCCTGGCCCCTGGCCGCCGACTCAGGCCAGGTCCAGCCGCTTGCAGACTTCCAGCGACAGCGCACTCTGATTCAGCGTGTAGAAGTGGATGCCCGGCGCGCCGCCGGCAATCAGCCGTTCGCACAGCCGCGCCACGACGTCGATGCCGAAGGCCCGGATCGAGGCCGCGTCGTCCAGGTAGCCTTCCATCTTCAGCGCCACCCAGCGTGGAATCTCGATGCCGTCACGGGCCGCGAACTGCGCGATCTTGGCGTAGTTGTGGATCGGCATGATGCCCGCCACGATGGGCACGGTGACACCCAGCGCACGCACCTCGTCCACGAAGTGGAAGTAGGCGTCGGGGTTGAAGAAAAACTGCGTGATGGCGCTGTCGGCGCCGGCCTTGACCTTGGCTGCAAAGTGCTCCAGGTCCTTGCGTGCATAACGCTGCTGCGGGTGGTATTCAGGGTAGGCCGCGACCTCGATGAACCAGTCGCTGCCCTGGGTCTTGCGGATGAATTCGATGAGGTCGGACGCATAGCGGAATTCACCCGCCGTGGCGGTGCCACTGGGCAGGTCGCCGCGCAGCGCCACCAGGCGCTTGATGCCCTGCGCACGGTAGGTGTCCAGGATCTCCGAGATGCCCTGCGCCGTGCTGCCCACGCACGACAGGTGCGGCGCGGCCTCATGGCCCAGCGCGGCAATGTCCTTCACGGTGGCCAGCGTCTTGTCGCGCGTGGCACCGCCCGCGCCATAGGTGACGCTGAAAAACTCGGGCTTGACCGCTGACAGGTCTTGCACCACCGCCTTCAGCTTGTCGCTGCCGACGGGCGTGTTGGGCGGGAAGAACTCAAAACTGATCGGCACGTGCTTCATCAAAAGCTCCAGTGCATAAAGAGAACCGGCCGAGCGCAAAGCGCAAGGCCGACTTCAAGCAGCCGCCGCGGAACCGGCTTCGCCGGGCCGCTGGCGGCCGCCCCCCAGGGGGGAGCGGCCTTGGCCGCTCCGGGGGGGATCAATACCTATACGTATCGGCCTTGTAAGGACCGGCCTTGCTGACACCGATGTACGCCGCTTGCGCGTCGCTCAGTTCGGTCAGCATCGCGCCCACCTTCTTCAAGTGCAGGCGCGCCACCTTCTCGTCCAGGTGCTTGGGCAGCACGTAGACCTTGCCCACCTGGTAGGCGTCGCTGCGCGTGAACAGTTCGATCTGGGCGATGGTCTGGTTGGCGAACGACGAGCTCATCACGAAGCTGGGGTGACCGGTGCCGCAGCCCAGGTTCACCAGGCGGCCCTTGGCCAGCATGATGATCTTCTTGCCGCTGGGGAACACCACGTGATCGACCTGCGGCTTGATCTCGTCCCATTCGCAGTCTGCCAGCGCGGCGACGTCGATCTCGTTGTCGAAGTGGCCGATGTTGCAGACGATGGCCTGGTCCTTCATCGCTTCCATGTGCTTGCGCGTGATGACGCTCAGGTTGCCGGTGGCCGACACGAAGATGTCGGCCTTGTCGGCGGCGTATTCCATGGTCACGACCTTGTAGCCTTCCATCGCGGCCTGCAGCGCGTTGATGGGGTCGATCTCGGTGACCCAGACTTGTGCCGACAGCGCGCGCAGCGCTTGTGCCGAACCCTTGCCCACGTCGCCGTAACCGGCCACAACCGCCACCTTGCCGGCGATCATCACGTCGGTGGCGCGTTTGATGGCGTCGACCAGAGATTCACGGCAGCCGTACAGGTTGTCGAACTTGCTCTTGGTGACGCTGTCGTTGACGTTGATGGCACGGAACATGAGGTTGCCCTTGGCGGACATCTCGTTCAGGCGGTGTACGCCGGTCGTCGTTTCTTCGGTCACGCCGATGATCTGCGCGCCCTTGCGGCTGTACCAGGTGGCGTCCACGGCCAGCTTGGCCTTGATGGCCGCGTAGAGGATGGTCTCTTCTTCGCTGCCGGGGTGGTCGAGCACCGAAGCGTCCGTCTCGGCCTTCTTGCCCAGGTGCATCAGCAGAGTCGCGTCGCCACCGTCGTCCAGGATCATGTTCGGGCCTTCGTGCACGGCGCCCTTGGAGCCGAATTCGAAGATGCGGTGCGTGTAGTCCCAGTAGTCGGCCAGGTTTTCGCCCTTGTAGGCAAACACCGGCGTGCCCTTGACCGCCAGCGCCGCGGCGGCGTGGTCTTGCGTGCTGTAGATGTTGCAGCTGGCCCAGCGCACGTCGGCGCCGAGGGCTTGCAGGGTCTCGACCAGCACGGCGGTCTGGATGGTCATGTGCAGCGAGCCGGTGATGCGCGCGCCGCGCAACGGGCGGATGGCTGCAAATTCTTCCCGGATGGCCATCAGACCGGGCATCTCGGTCTCGGCGATCTTGATTTCCTTGCGGCCCCAGTCGGCCAGGGTCAGGTCGGCAACCGCGTAGTCATTGGCGGGTTTCAGAACGGCATTCATTGTCAGGCTCCAAACGAGTTGAGGAACCTGCACGCCTGCGGTGGGGAAACTTGAACTCACCCACGACGACAGTCGTGCAGGTGAGCGCGGTTGCAATGAAGATTTCCGAGCCTGGCCTCATGCCCACGGGTGGGATGAAGGTTGCAACGCTCCTCGGAAAGGATTGCAAGTGTAGCTGCAGCCCCGCGTTCTGGTGGGCCAGTGGTGGGCCAAACCCCTGTGCAAGACTTGGCGAATGCCTCTTGTGCAAGCTGCCGCTCGGCCCCAAGCCCTCTCAGCCGTGTCCGTGCCGACGCTGGCCGCCGTGGTGGGCGTCATGACCGACATCGACGACACCTTGACGCGCGATGGCGCGATCGAACCCGCCGCCCTGCAGGCGCTTCACGAGCTGGCCGCCGCCGGGCTGCCCGTGGTGGCCATCACCGGCCGGCCGCTGGGCTGGAGCCTGCCTTTCGCCCAAGCCTGGCCCGTGTGTGCCATCGTGGCTGAAAACGGCGCCGTGGCTCTGGTCCGCGACGGCGATCAACTGATCACCGAATACGCGCAGGATGAAGCCACCCGCGCCCGCAACAGCCGCCGGCTGCAGGCGGTGGCCGCGCAGGTGCTGAAGCAGGTGCCGGGTGCGGTGCTGGCGCAGGACAGCGCAGGCCGTGTCACCGACATCGCCATCGACCACAGTGAGTTTGTGCAGCTGCCACAGCCGCAGATCGAACAGGCCATGGCCCTGATGCGAGCCTCGGGCATGACTGCCACCGTCAGTTCGATCCACATCAACGGCTGGTTTGGCAACCACAACAAATGGACGGCCGCCCAGTGGATGCTGCAGCGGCTGTTCGGGCGCGAGCTGGATGCCGAAATCGGGCGCTGGGTCTACGTCGGTGACTCCACCAACGACCAGGCCATGTTCGAGAGGTTTCCATTGGCCGTGGGCGTGGCCAACCTGCGCCGCTTCGCCGCCGAGTTGCGAGTCTGGCCGGCCTACATCACGCAGGGCGAACGCGGCGAAGGTTTTGCCGAACTGGTGCGCGCGCTGCTGTCGGCACGAGGCACTTCGTCCGGCCCCTGACTCAGACGCCTTGCAGGCCCAGGAAAGTGGCCATGCGCTGGCTCTCATCCTGCAGCGCCAGCTTGAACCCTGCGTCGCGTGGCGCTTTGCCGCTGACATATCCCACGTCGGTGACCAGCCTGCCGTTGCGCACCGCCACATTGCCCCAGCCGATGACCTGGCCACGCCACAGCATCGGCAAGGCGTAGTAACCACGCACACGCTGCGCTGCCGGCGTGTAGGCCTCGAAGCGGTAGGCCCAGCCCCAGAAGGCCTCGAAGCGGCGGCGGTCCCAGACCACCGGGTCGAAAGGGGCCAGCAGGCGCAATTCATCGTCCACTGCGTGGCGCTTGCTCAGCGGGTTTTCGCCGGCTGGCCAGTACCAGGTGGTTCCTTCGACGACGGCCTGCGGCAGCCGCGCCTTGGCCCGCGCCAGTGCCGCCGCGCGGCCGTCGGAAAATTGTGGTGCGCCGTAGCGCAAGTGCATGACCAGTTCGGACAACGATCGCTTGGGCAGCGGCGCGTACTTGTTCACGACCACGTCCACCAGTGTGTCCAGCACAGCGGCGCTGTTGGCAGGCGCCTCGTGCGGGTCACACGCCGCGTAGGTGCGCACGCCACTGGCGCGGCCGGCGATGCGCAGCAGGCCGCGGTAGTGCATGCCGTCCAGCAACTGCGTGCTGGCGTTTGAACTGCCGCCAAACCAGTTTTGGCTCTTGCCGTGCTGGAAGTGCAGATCCACTTCACGCGGGTGGACCACGCCGCGTTCGCGCACGAAGTCCAGCACCGCTTGTGCCTGTGCCCAGCGTGCCTTCGTCCACGCCGTGCGTGCGCTGCGTGGGTGCATCAGCGCGTGCGTGGCGCGCGGCAGGAAGCCGTAGTTGACGAAGAAGTCTTCTTCGATGGGCAGCTTGGCATAGTGTTTTTCCAGGTCGCCGGTGCGGTAGTTCTTGACGCGGTGGCGCAGCGTCAGGTCTTGCGCGCGGGCTGGTGCGCGGATGGGGTCGGCCTGAACGAAGCCGAGCTTGTGAACGGCCCGGTGCAGCGTGGTGGGCTTGAACAGGCTGCGCGTGATGGCATAGCGGCGCAGGGTGTCGAGGTCGGGGGTGCGCATGACGGCAGTGATTGTCGCGGCCTGCGTCAGACCTTCAGACAAAACCTTGCGTCAGCTGGCCGCCTTGCGCTGCACTCCACTGCACCTGGGCCAGGGCACCATTGACCAGCACCATCTGCGGCGGCCGGTGCCCCACGTCCACGTCCACCAGCACGGGGCAGCGCAGGTCGGCCAGCGTGGCGTGCAGCGCTTGGCTGTAGCGCAGCTGGCTCGGACCGGTCGTGTCAGGCGCGTTGGACCGGCCGACCAGCACACCGCGCAGCCCGCCAGGCACATCCAGCCAGCCAGCCCAGCGCAAGCGGTGCAGGGCGCGCACCCAGTCGGTGGGCGACAGGCCCGAGTTTTCGAGGTAGAGCACCGTGCCCGCCGTCGCCTGCTGTGCGATGAAACGCGCCACGTCGCCGTGCGCCGTGCCGGCGGTGTGCATCAAGGTGTCCAGGCAGCCACCGATCAGGCGGCCGCCGAAGTTGAGCGCCGGCTCGCCGCGCAAGGCCCACCAGCGAGTGGCTTCGGTGAGCTGGTAGGTGGTATCGGGCACCTCGGCGAAGTCGGTCCATTTTGACTGCCAGTGGCTGGACTGGCGCTGCACGGCGCTGCCGCCAGTCGGCGTGCGCAGCACGTCCATCACGCCCCGCGTCAGCGTGTCGGTCTGGCCGGCCACCAGGTCCATCAGGCCAGGCCCGTGCGCGGTGGCCCAGCCCAGGCGCAAGGTCATCGGCAGCAGCCAGGTGCTGGTGTCGCTGTAGCCCAGCAGCCACTTGGGGCGCGCGTGGGCCAACGCGGCCCAGTCCAGCCGGTCCAGGATTTCCACGGCCAGCTCGCCGCCCCAGGGCGGGATGACGGCGGCCACGTCGTCGCGCAGCAGAAAGTGCATCAGCTCGGCCGCACGGTCGGCGGCCGGGGCGCTGGCGCTGTGCTGTTCATCGCGCAAGCACCGACCTTCTTCGACCCGGAAGCCCTGCGCGCGCAGGTGGCCGATGACAAGATCCAGGCGCGGGTGCAAGGCCGCTTCGACGCCCGAGCTGGGCGCGGTGACTGCAATCAGGTCGCCCGCTTGAAGCGGCCGGGGGTAGCGAATGTCCATCATGCGCATGATGCCGGGGCTGGCATCGCGATGTGAAGATGTCACATCGATCGTGCGACATAGGCCCTCGCAGCAGCGCCGGGGCAGGCCTAGAGTCGCAGCAAGAAGTTCACAAATCCGGCAGTTGGGCTGTACCAGCCAGGTTTTTCGGGGTGAGCGCCAAGCACGCTGTCATCGGTTGCGGTGCCCTGCGGGCCGCAGAAGAGAGCTGGGTTCAGGGAGAACCGGGAACGGGCGGGTGCACTTGTGCATCCGCCCGTTGACCTTTTGCGGCGCGCCCTGATGGCGCGCCGTCGCACTTACAGGCCCGCAGCCGCCTTCAGTGCAGCGGCCTTGTCCGTACGCTCCCAGGTGAACTCGGGCTCTTCGCGACCGAAGTGACCATACGCCGCAGTCTTTTCGTAGATCGGGCGCAGCAGGTCCAGCATCAGGATGATGCCCTTGGGTCGCAGGTCAAAGGTCTCGGCAACCAGTGCAGACAGCTTGTCGTCGCTCATCACGCCGGTGCCTTCGGTGTAGACCGTGATGTTCATGGGCCTGGCCACGCCAATGGCGTAAGCCACCTGCACCTGGCACTGCTTGGCCAGGCCGGCAGCCACCACGTTCTTGGCCACGTAGCGCGCGGCGTAAGCGGCCGAGCGGTCCACCTTGGACGGGTCCTTGCCGCTGAAGGCGCCACCGCCGTGCGGGCAGGCGCCGCCGTAGGTGTCGACGATGATCTTGCGGCCGGTCAGGCCGCAGTCACCCTGTGGGCCGCCAACCACAAAACGGCCGGTGGGGTTGATGAGGTACTTGGTGTCGGCCGTGAGCCATTCCTTGGGCAGCACCGGCTTGATGATTTCTTCGCGCACCGCTTCATAGAACGCGTCGGTCATCTTGTGGCCCAGGCTGTACTCCGGGGCGTGCTGCGAAGACAGCACCACGGTGTCGATGCTGTGCGGCTTGCCGTTGACGTAGCGCATCGTCACCTGGCTCTTGGCGTCGGGGCGCAGGAAGGGCAGCCGGCCGTCCTTGCGCAACTGGGCTTGCCGTTCCACCAGGCGGTGTGCGTAGTAGATGGGCGCCGGCATCAGCTCGGGCGTTTCGTCGCAGGCGTAGCCGAACATCAGGCCCTGGTCGCCGGCGCCGGAATTCAGGTGGTCGTCGGACGCGTGGTCCACGCCCTGGGCGATGTCGTTGCTCTGCTTGTCGTAGCAGACCATCACCGCGCAGCCCTTGTAGTCGATGCCGTACTCGGTGTTGTCGTAGCCGATGCGCTTGATGGTGTCGCGCGCCACCTGGATGTAGTCCACGTGCGCGTTGGTGGTGATCTCACCGGCCAGCACCACCAGACCCGTGTTGCACAGCGTTTCCGCGGCCACGCGGCTGCGTGGGTCCTGCTTGAAGATGGCGTCGAGGATGGCGTCCGAGATCTGGTCGGCCACCTTGTCGGGGTGCCCTTCAGAGACGGATTCGGAAGTGAAGAGGAAGTCGTTTGCCACGAGAAAACTCCAGTTGGTTGAACAGTCTGACCCTGCGTCGTCGCCGGTCAGAAGCTCTGGAGCCGCGGCGAACGCTTTAGCGGATTTGTTGAACCGACGTGTGGCCACAACAGCCCCAACAATCGGCCCGGCGGAGCCCGGACTCTTCACAGATATCCTTCGCCCCGCTGATCGCCCCGCAAGTTGTCCTTTAACTCGGCGACCCGCTAATTATACGAACCCCCTGCACCCCATGACGCCCTTGCTGACCTGGCTGTCCAAACGCCCGCTGCGGCTTTTGCACGCTGCAGGGGCGGCGATGGGCTGGGCGGCCTACCTGTTGTCGCCCAGCTACCGCACGCGGCTGAAGGCCAATGCCGCGCTGGCGGGCATCAGCCCGGCCCAGCGCCGCGCCTCGGTGGCCGAAGCCGGCAAGCTGCTGATGGAGTTGCCGCGCCTGTGGCTGCGCCCGCGCGACCAGCCCATCAACGACCCTGTGTGGTGGGACCGTGCCGAGCTGGTGGACCAGGCGCTGGACCAGAACAAAGGCCTGGTGCTGCTGACCCCGCACATGGGCAGCTTCGAGGTCGCTGCGCAAGCCTACGCCGAACGTTTTGGCGCGCGTCAGCCCCTCACGGTTCTGTACCGGCCAGCCAAGCAGGCCTGGCTGCTGGAACTGGAACAAACCGCACGCGCCCGCCCGGCGCTGGCCACCGCACCGGCCACGCTGGCGGGCGTGCGGCAATTGATGCGCGCCCTGCGTCAGGGCCAGACCCTGGGCCTGCTGCCCGACCAGGTGCCGCCCGAGGGCATGGGCGTGTGGGCGCCGTTTTTTGGTCAGCCGGCCTACACGATGACATTGGCCGCGCGGCTGGCGCAGCAGGCCGGCGCGGCCGTGCTGCTGATCTGGGCCGAACGCCTGCCCAAAGGTGGCGGCTACCGAGTCTGTCTGCGCCCGCTGGCCGAGCCGCTGCCGGACAAGTCCGGGCTGGGGGAAGATGCCTGGACCGTCGCCACCGCTGCGTCCATCAACCGCAGCATGGAAGCCGTCATCGCGAACAAGCCCGAGCAGTACCTGTGGGGCTACCACCGCTACAAGCAGCCGCGGCCGATGGAGCCGGCTGCGTGATGAATCCGCTGGCACGGCTGCTCTTGCTGGTGGTGTGGCTTCTGCACCTGCTGCCGCTGGGCTTGCAAGCTGCGCTGGGGCGAAGCCTGGGGCGGGTGATGCACAGGTTTGCGCACAGCCGTCGGCGCGTGGCCTTGCGCAATGTCGAACTTTGTTTGCCCGAGTTGGACCTGAAGCAGCGCCAAGCCCTGGTGCACGAACACTTCCAGTGGCTGGCGCGCAGCCTGCTCGAGCGTGCGATGCTCTGGTACGCCAGCCCCCAGCGCTTGAAGCGCCTGATCCACATCGAAGGTGACGTGCACCTGGCCGAAACCAGCAGCCGCCCCGTGATGTGGCTGGTGCCGCACTTCCTGGCGGTGGACGTGGCAGGCGCAGCGACACAGCTGTTCCAGACCCGCATGGTGTGCAACGTCTACACCGCACAGAGCAACACCGTGCTCGACCAGGCGCTGAAAAAGGGCCGCGGACGCTTCGGCCTGGCCGAGATGTTCACGCGCCAGCAAAGTGCCTTGCCCATGGTGCGGGCCATCAAGCGCGGCAGTGCCTTTTTCAACCCATCCGACATGGACTTCGGCCTGCGCGACGCGGCCTTCGTGCCCTTCTTCGGCCAGCAGGCGGCCACGCTGCTGGCGCCGTCGCGTCTGGCGCGCAGCCTGAACATGATCGTGCAGCCGGTGGTGGCCGAAACGCTGCCGGGCGGGCAGGGCTGGCGCGTGCGCTTCCTGCCGCCCTGGGACCACTGGCCCACCGATGACGCGCAGGCCGACGCCGCGGTCATGAACCGCTGGATCGAAGAAGAGATCCGCCGCTGCCCGGAGCAGTACCTGTGGGTGCACAAACGGTTCAAGACACGCCCGGCCGGCGAACCTTCGCTCTACACCTGACCCGCAGCCGATAATCCCCGCCATGCGGCTGCCGTTCACCAAGATGCAAGGCGCGGGCAATGACTTTGTCGTGCTCGACGGCACGCGTGGGCGCATCGAACTGACGCCGCAGCAGATTCAACTCCTGGGCGACCGGCGCTTCGGTGTGGGTGCCGACCAGATCCTGGCCGTGGAACGCAGCAACACACCGGGCGTGGACTTTCGCTACCGCATCTTCAACGGCGCCAGCGGCGACGAGGTTGAACACTGCGGCAACGGCGCCCGTTGTTTTGTACGTTATGTGCACGCGCGGGGCCTGACCGACAAGACCACCGTGCGTGTGGAAACCGTCAACAACGTGCTCGAACTGCGCCTGCGCGACGACGGCCGTGTGACGGTGGACATGAGCCTGCCGGTGTTCGAACACACGCGCATCCCTTTCGACGCCAGCGGCTTGCGGCCGCGCGTCCAGAGCAACTTCGAGTGGTGGCCGCTGCTGGACCAGGAAGTGGCCGTGCTGTCCATGGGCAACCCGCACGCCGTGCTGCGGGTGGCCGATGTCGACAGCGCGCCCGTGGCCACGCTGGGGCCGCAGCTGGAGCAACACGCCCGCTTCCCGCGCAAGGTGAATGTCGGTTTTGTGCAGCCCTTGTCTCGCGCTGAAGTGAAGCTGCGTGTGCACGAGCGCGACGCTGGCGAAACGCTGGCCTGCGGCACCGGCGCCTGCGCCGCCGTGGTGGCCGGCATCCGCCTGGGCTGGCTGGACCGGCGCGTGGAGGTGCACACCCGCGGCGGCAACCTCTTGATCGAATGGCCGCACGACCAGTCCAGCGTGCTGATGACCGGCCCCGCACAAACCGTGTTTGAAGGAGAGATCGAACTGTGAGCAACACACCGGGCCTGCCCCCTGCACAAGCCGTGCAGGGCATCACCGAAACCGACATCGCCAGCTACCTGGCCAACACACCCGGCTTCTTCGAGCGCCACGCCGAGTTGCTGTCCACCGTGCAGCTGACCAGTCCGCACGGCCAGCGTGCGGTGTCGCTGCAAGAGCGGCAGATGGAAATGCTGCGCGAGCGCATCAAGGGCCTGGAGATGCGCATCGTCGAGATGATCCGCCACGGCCAGGAAAACCTGGCCATCGCCGACCGCCTGCACCGCACCACCCGCCGCCTGCTGGTGACCACCGACCCGGCACAGCTGCCCAGTCGAATCGTTGAATCGCTGAAGCACGAATTCATGATTCCGCAGGCCGCGTTGCGCCTGTGGAACATCGGCAACGACCACGCGGCGCTGCCCTTTGCGCAAGAGGTCAGCGACGACGCCAAGGCCTTCACGTCCAGCCTGACCATGCCCTACTGCGGTGTCAATGCCGGATTCGAAGCCGCACGCTGGCTGGACGACCCGGGCACCGTGATGTCGCTGGCCCTGCTGCCGCTGCGCCAGGGTGACACCTGCTTCGGCCTGCTGGTGCTGGGCTCACCCGACCCCACACGTTATTCGGCCGACATGGGCACCGACTTCCTGATGCGCATCGGCGAAGTGGCCAGCGCGGCGTTGTCCCGTCTGCGCGTGGCGGGCTGAGCCTCGGTTCTGACGATGGCCGAGCTGGCCGCCGACATCCAGCGCTTCCTGCAGTACCTGACGGTGGAGCGCCGGCTGGCTGCGCGCACCGTGGCCATGTACACCGAGGCGCTGCTGCGCCTGCAGGCTTCGGCGCAGGCCGCCGATGTGGAGTTGCGCGCGGCCCAGACACACCACATCCGCAGCTGGACGGCGCAGCTGCGCGGGCGCGGCCTGGCGCCACGCAGCATCGCCATTGCGCTGGCGGCCTGGCGCGGTCTGTTCCGCTGGTGGGGGCAGCAAGGCCTGGTGAGGGCCAACCCGGTGGAGGGCATACGCCCGCCCAAGGCGCCCAAGCCCTTGCCCAAGGCGCTGTCGGTGCAGCAGGCCGTGGCGCTGTCTGAACACCACAGCGAGCACACATCCCCGGCCCTGGCCGCGCGCGACCATGCCATCGCCGAGCTGCTGTACGGCTGCGGCCTGCGCATCGGTGAACTGACGGGGCTTGACCTGCAGGCGCGGGCCGATGCGCGCGGCTGGGTCGATGTGCCCGAAGCCACCGCCCACGTGCTGGGCAAGGGCAGCAAACGCCGCAGCGTGCCCGTGGGCCGCCACGCGCTGCAGGCGCTGCAGGACTGGCTGGTGCACCGGCCCACCCTGGCACGCGGCGACGAAGCCGCGCTGTTCGTCAGCCAGCGTGGCACGCGGCTGTCGCCCAATCAGCTGCGCCTGCGCCTGCAACAGCAGGCGCAACAGTCGGGCCTGCCCACCCGGGTGCACCCGCACATGCTGCGCCACAGTTATGCCAGCCACCTGCTGCAAAGCAGTGGTGACCTGCGCGCGGTGCAAGAGTTGCTGGGCCACGCCAGCATCAGCACCACGCAGGTCTATACCAAGCTGGACCACCAGCATCTGGCCAAGGTCTACGACGCCGCGCATCCGCGGGCGCGACGCAAAGGAAAAACGGGATGAAGGTTTCGATGTCGGACGGCCTGCTGCGCAACGTCTGGTGGTGCACCGCGCTGGCCTTGATCTTGTGCTGGACGCCGGCGCAGGCGCAGAGCCCGGCGCCTGCCGCCGGCCCTGCTGCATCGACTGCATCGACTGCATCAACCGCAGCCGCTGAGTCGAAGTTCCGCATCCGGCCCGTCGACGACGCCTGGCGCGCAGGCCTGCCGCGCGATGCTGCGGCCGCCACGCAGGCCTACCTGGACCGCCTGCCGGCCGACGTGGTGGCACGCTCCAACGCCTACTACGAAGGCGGCTACTGGCTGCGCCTGTGGAACTGGGTCGCGGGCATGGCGGTGGCCTTCTTGCTGCTGGCCACGCGGCCTTCGACCGCGCTGCGCGACTGGGCCACCCGGCGGCTGAAATGGGCACCGCTGCGCGACGGTTTTTACGGCGCGGCCTACGCAGCGGCCGGGTGGGTGTTGACCTTGCCGCTGAGCATCTACGAAGGGTTCGTGCGCGAACACGCCTACGGCATGGCCACGCAGACTTTTGCCGGCTGGTTCGGTGAACAGCTGGTGGGCCTGGCGGTGTCGCTCTTCATCGGCGCGCTGCTGGTGGCTGTGCTGTACGCCGTGCTGCGCCGCGCCGGTGCGCAGTGGTGGCTGTGGGGCACCGCAGTCACGCTGGGTTTCATGGCGGTCATGGTTGCGGTGGCGCCGATCTGGATCGAGCCGCTGTTCAACACCTACAAGCCGGTGCCGGACGGCCCGGTGAAAACCGCCGTGCTGGCCATGGCACACGCCAACGGGGTGCCGGTGGACAACGTCTTCGTGTTCGATGCCTCGCGCCAGACCACACGGGTCAGCGCCAACGTGACGGGCTTGTTCGGCACCGCGGCCATCCGGCTCAACGACAACTTGCTCAACCGCAGCAGCGAACCCGAGATCCTGGCCGTGATGGCCCACGAGATCGGCCACTACGCCATGAACCACATCACCAAGTCGCTGGTCATGTTTGGCGCGGTCATCCTGTTCGGCTTCCTGTTTGCGCAGTGGGCCATGCGGTTGCTGCTGGCGCGCTTTGGCGCTCGCTGGCGGCTGGACGCGAAGGCCGGCGCGGCCGACGTGGCCAGCCTGCCGCTGCTGGTGGCCGTGTTCAGCACCTACCTGCTGCTGGCCACGCCGGTGCTGAACACCATCACACGCACTCAAGAAGTCGAGGCCGACCTCTACGGCCTGAACCTGGCGCGTGAACCGCACGGCGAAGCCGAGGTGCTGCTGAAACTGGTGGAGTACCGCAAAGCCGACCCGGGCGCACTGGAAGAGATCATTTTCTTCACCCACCCGGGCACCCGCACGCGCATCTACAACGCCATGCGCTGGCGCGAGCAGATGCTGCCCGATCTTGCAGCCGGTGCAGCCGGTGCAGCCGGTGCAGCCGGTGCATCCGGTGCAGCCGGTGCAGCCGGTGCGCCAGTGCCTGCGGCTTCAGCGCCCGCCAGGCCCTGACGGCGCGGTCAGCGCAGCGTCGGCCAACGCGGCATCGGCCAACGCGGCATCGGCCAACGGCCAGGCCTGCGCCAGCTGGTCCGTGAAAGGCTTTGCGTCGGCCGTCTTGCCCTGAACCATCAAGGCCTGTGACAGGCCGGTCAAGGCCCAGCCGCTGCCGGGTTGCGCGGCCAGGTCTTCTCGAAAGGTCTTCTCCGCATCGGCCGCGCGGCCAGCGCGCAGTTGCAGGTTGCCCAGCGCCAGCCGCGCACCTGCGCCCAGCATCGGCGGCTCGTTGCTGTCCGCGTCTTTGGACGCGGCCACGGCCTGCGCTTGCAGCTTCAACGCGTCGTCATGGCGGCCTTCGGCCGAGGCAATCTGCGCCTGCAGGTGGTCCACGGCCGATTGGCTGATGTCGCGCAGCATGCGCTCCCAGCCCTTGGGTTTGGCGTGGGCCTTGGCCACCAGCGCAACTCCAATCTGTGCGCGCGCCAGCGCGGCCCGGGCCTCATCCCGTTGCCCGCCGTGCATAAAAGCCACGCCGCGTGCGCTGTCGCCCAATGCCTGCGCCATGCCTTTGTTGCCGGTGGCCACGGGCTCCTTGCGCAGCGCGTCCCAGCGCTGCAGGCGCAGCAGCGCCAGCACCGGCAGGCTGCGGCGGTACTCGGCAAAGGCGTGGTCGCCCGTGGCGCGGCTGGCCAGGTCGCGCGCAGCGGCCAGGGCCACGTCGCCACGGCCTTCCATCAGCGCGCCAAACCACAGGAAGTGCTGGTCGTGGTTGCGCCAGTCCTTGCTGATGCTGAAGCCTTGCACCTTTTGCGCGTCGAACAGTTTCTGTTCGGCACTCATGGCCTCTTCGTTGACACGCGTGGCGTCGGCATAACGGCCCACACGCACGTAGATGTGCGAGGGCATGTGCAGCAGGTGCGGTGAGCCAGGCGCCAGCCGGCCCATGCGGTCGGCTGCGGCCAGCGCGCGCGTGGCCGCCGGTGCGGCGTCGGCGGCGTGGATCAGGTAGTGGTTCAGGCCCGTGTGGTCGGTGAGGCTCTTCAGAGCCTGTTCCAGCAGCGTGACAAGTTCGCCGATGCGGCCGTTGGGCTGGCCGGTGGTTTCGTTCCACCAGGCGCCGCTGGTGGCGATCAGCTCGGCTTCGGCGTAAAGGCTCAGCAGATCGGCGTCGGTGGGTGACGCGTCCACCAGGCGCCGCAGGCGTTCGGCATAGGCCACATCCAGCGGATGGGCGCGTTCTTCGTCGCCACTGGCCGCACCCGGGCCGCAGCGCTCGGCCAACAGCGGCGCGGTTTCGCGGGCTTGGCTGTGGTGGCCGTAGCGCAGCGCCAGGGCATCGATCAGCGCACGTTCGCGCGGGCTTGCCTTGGCCGCATGGCGCAGCGCGTGGCTCAGGTAACGCAGCGCCTCGGCGGCGCCGTCGCGGCTGCTGTTGTTGATGTTGGGCCCCAGTTGCCAGGCCACGCCCCAGGCGCACATCGCACAGGCCGGGTCTTGCGCCAGCGCAGCCTTGAACTGCCGCACGGCTTCGGCCTCGTTGAAAGCGTAGGCCTGCAGCACACCCTGGGTGAACTGCCGCTGGGCCTGTGCCGACGGGGTGGTGATGGCCCATTGCAGCGTGCCAAAACCCGGCAGCTCGGGTGCACGTGCGGCCGTATCGGGCTGCAGCGGCACGGCGCAAGCGGCCAGCACCACCACCACGGCGGCTGCCGCGCTGCGCTTCAGTTCAAACGGCATCCTGATGCTCCCTGTGTCTGCTGGGGCTTGTATGCGGCGCAGGGCGCTGCGTCAAGACCGACGGCAGGTAGACGGCAGGTAGACGGCGTGCCGTGACGGCTCGCAGCGAGAATGCCGGCCATGAAATCCATCCGCCTGCTGCCCGGCAAGGAACGCTCGCTGCAGCGCCGCCACCCCTGGGTGTTTGCCGGCAGTGTGGCGCGGGGCAAGGCCGACCCCGGCGAGACGGTGCGGGTCGAAGCTGCCGACGGCAGCTTCCTGGCCTGGGGTGCTTTCAGCCCCAGCAGCAGCATCCGCGTGCGGGTGTGGAGCTTCGATGAAGCCGAGCGCATCGACGCAGCCTTTTTCCAGCGCCGCATCGCACGCGCCGTGGCCTTGCGGGCCCGCCTGCCCATCGCCAGCACCGGCATGCGCCTGGTGCACGGCGAAGCCGACGGCCTGCCTGGCCTGGTGGTGGACCGTTATGCCGACGTGCTGAGCGTGCAGTTCGGTTCGGCCGGCAGCGAGCGCTGGAAGGCCCAGATCACCGATGCGCTGGTGGCCACCACGGGCGTGTTGCGTGTCTATGAACGGTCTGATGCCCATGGGCGTGAACTCGAAGGTCTGCCGCCGCAGACCGGCTGGCTGCGCGGCGAAGGCGCCACTGAAGTGCAGATTGCCGAACACCACTGGCAGTTGACGCTGGACGTGGCGCGAGGCCACAAGACCGGTTTCTACCTGGACCAGCGCGACAACCGCGCCGCCTTCGCGCGCTGGGTCAAACAGCTGGGCTTGCAGGACGTGCTCAACGGCTACTGCTACACGGGCGGCTTCACGGTGGCTGCACTGGCAGGCGGCGCGGCGCGCGTGACCAGCGTCGACTCATCCGGCCCGGCGCTGGAAAGGGTCCAGGCCCATGTGCAGCTGAACGGCTTTGATGTTGCCGCCAGCAGCTGCCACGATGCCGACGTCAACAGCTTCTTGCGCGCCAGCCTGGAGACCGGCCGGCGCTTCGATGCCATCGTGCTGGACCCGCCCAAGTTCGCACCCACGGCCGCGCACGCAGAACGTGCCGCTCGTGCCTACAAGGACATCAACCGCCTGGCCTTCAAGCTGCTGGTGCCAGGTGGCCTGTTGCTGACTTTCAGCTGCAGTGGCGGCATCAGCGCCGACCTGTTCCACAAGATCGTGGCCGGCGCGGCTGCTGACGCACCGGCCGACGGCGCCATCCTGCAGCGGCTGGAGGGTGCTTGCGACCACCCCACGACGATGGAATTCCCCGAGGGGGAATACCTCAAGGGCCTGGCGATCCTGAAGCAGGCTTGACCGTGGACAGCTGCATGCGCGGGTCGAACTTGGCGCGTTTGACGCTGAAAAAGGCCTTCACGTTGCGCACGTTGGCATCCTGCGTGAACAGGCGCTGCACCAGCAGGTGGTAGCTGGCCATGTCGGCCACGTGCAGCACCAGCACGAAGTCGGGCCCGGGCGAGACGCGGTAGACCTGCTGCACGGCAGCATCGGCCACGGCGCGGTCTTCGAAAGCCTGCAGATGTTCAGCGCCCTGGCGGTCCAGCGAGATCTCCACCAGCGCCGTCAGGCCTTCGCCCAGGCGATGGGGGTTCAGAAGCGCCACGCGGCGTTCGATAACCCCTTCATCCAGCAAGCGTCGCACCCGCCGCAAGGCGGTGGCGGGCGAGGTGTGGGCCCGTTCTGCCAGCTCCTGGTTGGACACCGAGGCGTCGGTTTGCAGCAGTTCCAGCAGACGGATGTCGGTGGTGTCGAAGTTCATTGTGAAATTATGCGTCTGGAAATGACAGTCGAATGAGTGAGAATTGCGTTCTCAATCCTGTGTGAAGAATTCAGTCTAAAAATCATCGAATTTCGAAGAAAAAATCCAAACCTGCTGACCTAGCATCCGCCACCCCAACGTTTCAGGACACCCCCAACCATGTGTGGCATCGTCGGCGCCGTCAGCTCCCGCAATATCGTCCCCATCCTGCTGGAAGGCCTGAAACGCCTGGAATACCGCGGCTACGACAGCTGTGGCGTGGCCGTTCACCAAGGCGGCGGCCTGAAGCGCGCACGCAGCACCTCGCGCGTGGCCGAGCTCGAAGCCAGCGTGGCGGCCGACGGCATCAACGCCACCACGGGCATTGCCCACACCCGCTGGGCCACCCATGGCGCACCGGCGGTGCACAACGCCCACCCGCACTTCTCAGCCGGTCCTGGCGCGGGTGAAGCGGCCAGCGGCAAGATCGCGCTGGTGCACAACGGCATCATCGAAAACCACGACGAACTGCGGGCCGAACTGCGCCAGCGCGGCTACGTCTTCAACAGCCAGACCGACACCGAGGTCATCGCCCACCTGGTGCACAGCCAGTACGACGGCGACCTGCTCGAAGCCGTGCAACGCACGCTGCCGCGCCTGCGGGGCGCCTACGCCATTGCCGTGTTCTGCCGCGACGAACCGCTGCGTGTGGTGGGCGCCCGCCACGGTTCGCCGCTGGTGCTGGGCGTGGGCGAAGCCGGCGTGGCCGAAAACTTCCTGGCCAGCGACGCCATGGCGCTGGCCGGCGTGACGAGCCAGATCGTGTACCTGGAAGAGGGCGACGTGGTGGACCTGCAGCTGGGCCGTTACTGGATCACCACCGCTGACGCCGGAAAGGACGGTCGGTTCCTGGCGGTGGACCGCCCGGTGCGCACCGTGCACGCCCACAGCGGCGCGGCCGAACTGGGGCCCTACCGCCACTACATGCAGAAAGAAATCTTCGAGCAGCCGCGTGCGCTGGCCGACACGCTGGAAGGCGTCGAAGGAATCAGCCCCGAGCTGTTTGGCGACGGTGCCCACCGCATCTTCAAGGACATCGACCGTGTGCTGATCCTGGCCTGCGGCACCAGCTACTACGCCGGTTCCACCGCGCGCTACTGGCTGGAAAGCATCGCCGCCATTCCCACCACGGTGGAAGTGGCCAGCGAATACCGCTACCGCGACAGCGTGCCCGACCCGCGCACGCTGGTCGTCACCATCAGCCAGAGCGGCGAAACCGCCGACACGCTGGCGGCGCTGAAACACGCCCGCAGCCTGGGCATGACACACACGCTGACCATCTGCAACGTGGCCACCAGCGCCATGGTGCGCGAGTGTGAGCTGGCCTACATCACGCGCGCCGGTGTCGAGATCGGCGTGGCCAGCACCAAGGCCTTCACGACCCAACTGGCCGGGCTGTACCTGCTGACCCTGGCACTGGCGCAGGTGCGCGGGCGGCTCAGCGACGAACAGGAAGCGCACCAGCTCAAGGCCCTGCGCCACTTGCCCGTGGCGCTGCAAAGCGTGCTGGCGCTGGAGCCCCAGATCATCGCCTGGAGCGAAGACTTCGCACGCAAGGAAAACGCGCTCTTCCTGGGCCGGGGACTGCACTACCCCATCGCATTGGAAGGTGCGCTCAAGCTCAAGGAGATCAGCTACATCCACGCCGAGGCCTACCCCGCCGGCGAACTGAAACACGGCCCGCTGGCGCTGGTGACCGACCAGATGCCCGTGGTCACCGTGGCGCCCAACGACGCCCTGCTGGAAAAGCTGAAGAGCAACCTGCAGGAAGTGCGCGCCCGCGGCGGCCAGCTCTACGTCTTTGCCGACGACGACACGCGCATCGAAAGCGAGCCCGGCGTGCACGTCATCCGCATGCCCGAACACTACGGCGCGCTGTCACCCATCCTGCACGTGGTGCCGCTGCAGCTGCTGGCGTACCACACGGCTTGCGCGCGCGGCACCGACGTGGACAAGCCGCGCAACCTGGCCAAGAGTGTGACGGTGGAGTAGGGCGGTTTCACGCGGCGACTTTGGTCGCTCAGAACAAAGTTGCTAAGCAACAGTGAGGATTGGCGCGGCTTTCAAGGGTGAGATGGCGGACTTGGCCTTCAGCCAAAGATGCCAAATCTTCGTCTCTTCATGCCAAGCTCGGACTAGTTCTAACAACAAAGTTGCCAAAGCCTGATTGGCTGGGCTCCGCTCGGGACTTCGGCCTATCCGAGTCCGCTTTGCCAGGGTGCGCGGGCCCGCAAAGGCACCCCCGTGAACGCTCCGGCAACGGACCGGTCATCGCGGTGCCGCGATCTCGGCCACCTGAGCGGCTGGTATGGGATGTACTGCTGACGTACGCTGGCACGGTGGGCGTCGACCGGCACCGGCATTCAGGACAGCGACTGCTCCCGCCGGCAGCGAACTGATCCTTCCGACCCTCAGCTGAAGTAGCGATCCAGCGATTCATCGCCGAGAGGCAGTCGCTCACCGACCATGTACTCCTCGCACAGCGCCAATTTCGCTGCACCACTTCGCGTCTTGTCGCGCCGCGATGGCGCACGCGCGCATCACGACTTGACCACCTCCGCTCCCCACTTGTCGGCGGCGTCAAAGTCCTCTTCGTCCTCGGGAAAGTAGACGTTCGGCGAGCCAATGACGATCATCCCCTCGAGCCGCTGCTGCAATGGCACCAGCCGCACTGCGCACAGCTGAGCTCAGACGGCGGTTTGAGCGTATGAGGTGATCGGGGGTGCGACGGCGGCGTTTCAGTCCCAGGGCAGGAGAGGGACGATGATGGCAAGGGCGAGTTTGGCTGGCGTTGATGTGCGTTGGGATTTCATGATCGCAATGCTCAAAGGAACAGCTGCGGTGGGGAGCAAGGCAGGCTACTTGCAACCAGCCATAGACAGGTCTTTAGACGGCCATGCACACCTTGCGCCGGCGCCGCAGCGCCGGCAACAAGCCGATGCCGGCGAGCAGCATGAGCCAGGACGCCGGTTCTGGCACAGCAGTCACCCGCAAGCTGATGGAATGCGCGCCGTATTCGACGCTGAAGAAGGAACCGTCGACGCCACTCCAGTTGATGCGGTCGAAGACACTGTTGCTCACGCGCTGCGCGAAGCTGGCAATGACATAGGTTTCGCCCAGCAAGAAGCTGGCGCCAGATGCTGCGAAGATGTCGAGATCGCCGTCCCAAAAGGCGGCACCGCTGATGGCCAACTTGTCACCAACGCCGCCGCCGAAGAGGTCGATGCGCAAGCGGGCTGCGTTTTCGGAGAACAATTCGCCAGTGACACTTAAAGTGCCCACGCTGCCCACGCTGCCCGGGTCCAATGTGCCAACGTTGACCAGGCCGGGGACGCCAAATCCTTCGCGGGTCTGCAAAGTGCCAAAGCCGCCGATCAAGCCACGATTGACAAGGTTGGGGTCACGTGCGCGCAGAGTGGCACCTGTGGCCACCTGCACCTTGCCGGTGTTGCTGAAACCCCCGTCCACCTCGAAAACGCCAGATTCGACGCTCAGCAAACCCCTGTTGGAGAAGCCATAGGCCACCGTGCGGCCCAGACCCTCGCGCGTATATATGCCGTCGTTGACGAAGACACCGCCGCCGCCGGCCGAGTCCTTGCGCAGTTGCTTGTAGCCCAGGTTCGAACTGGCGCCCTCATCCAGGAAGCTGGCGCCCGCCGCGTTGACAATGGCACCACCAAACACTGCGCTGCCAATGCCGCCATCACCTGGTGTCCAGCGCGAAGAACCCAGCAGCGTCAGCGTATGGCCAAAGCCCACACCCTGGCCCGTCGTGCCGTCGTGCCGTCGAAAACTGTCGTGCCAGTGACGGTGGTGCTGCCAACCGGATAGAAGTTGGTCGTTCCCCCCAGCGTGCCACGGCGGAAGTCGAGCGCGACAGTGGTGACGCTGCCACTGCTGTTCAGCTGCGCGCCACCGCTGTTCAGGCTGAGCGATTGCATCAGCTGCGTGCCCTCGTTGAAAACGGCGCTGTCCAGAATACGCACGGCACCATCCAGCCGCGAAGTGCTGGTCAGCGTGGCGCCGCCGCGTTCGAAAACCACCATGCCGCGGTTGTCGATGCGGCCGCTGACGCTGGCACTCCCGTAGAAGTTCAAAACCGCGCCCGCTGCCACGTCGATGAGACCCGATGACTTGGCGTTGTCACGCAGCTCGAAGGTGCCGCTTTGCACCTGCACGGTTCCGGCATTGTCGAAACCATAGGCGCGGGTCAGACCCAGGCCGCTGCGCACGTAGGTGCCCTGGTTAACGAAGACGCCACCGAAGTAAGAGCCGCCGTTGTCGCGCAGGGCCCTGTAGGCATTGGCCGCCCCTGCCCCTTGGTCGCTGAAGACGGCGCCTGCGGCATTGACGACCGCCCCGGACCCATTGAGTGCGCCGGTTCCTGCTGTCCACGTCGACGCACTTTGCAACGTCAGCGTATTGGCTGGACCAATGCTTTGGATCAACGCGCCGTTGAAGATGGCGTTGCCACTGACGGTAGTGCTGCCGGTCACGAAGGGGCCGAACGGCGTTCCCATGCGACCACGCTCGAAGTTGAGGCTGCCCGCAGTCAGTACGCCCGGCCCCGATAGCCCCCCGCTGTTGATGAACAAGCTGCCCACGCTGGCCGCGACATTCATGAATGTGCTGCCGCCACCAAGCAAGGCAGAGTCGCCAGCGCCTGGCACGCCCAATAACGTCCATTGGCTGGCGTCGTCCCAATTCCCGGAGCCACCTCTCCAGATGTAGTCAAGCGCGAGCACGGGGCTGCTCATGGTGGCCAGGGCCGCGGCAATGGCCGTGAAGCATTTGCGGCTGCGAGCCACGCGGGCAGGGCGCGCTTGTATGTGATTCGGGCAGGACATCGGCCTCTCCAGGGTTCAGGGTGGGTGGTGGGCGATCAGGCGGTGCGTCTTCAAGACGCCGGTGGCCGCACGAAGATCTCGACGCGGCGGTTCTGCTGGCGGCCCAGTTCTGAGCCGTTGTCGGCCACGGGCTGGCTCTCGCCCATGCCATCGGCGGCCAGGCGTGTGGCATCGAAACCCTGGCCCTGCATGTAGGACGTGACGGCCCGGGCGCGGCGCACCGACAGCACCTGGTTGGCGGCATCGACGCCAGCGCTGTCGGTGTGGCCGATCACGCGAACCGTGACGCCGCAGTATTTGCGCACCGTGCCAGTAACACTCGCCAGTGTGCTTTGAAAGCCCGGGCCGATGGCCGACTGCCCACTGGCGAACATGACGGAGCCAGGAATCTTCAGTCGCACCGAGCCGTCGGGCTGTTCTTCGACGTCGATCTCGTTCTTGAAGGCCGACGAGGCCAGCGCACCCACCAGCGCGCCACCCAGGGCGCCGGTAACGTGGTGCTTGGTCTTGGTGCCGCCCGTGCCTAGCGAGATAAAGACGCCCACCGCCGCGCCAGCTGCCGTGGCCACCGTCGTGCGGTTCTTGTCCGACATCGTTGGCAGGCGCTCGCAACCGGGCGCGCCAGTAGCGGGTGGGGTTGCAGCCGCCACGACGGCAGCACCTGTGCTGGCGGGGGCGCTGGCAACCACGTTGCTGCTACTGGTGCCGGTCTGGCTGGCCGCGGCTTTGTCGGCTGTCGATTGGGCGAGCTTGGGCACGGTGACGTTGCAGCCTGCCAGGGCCACGGCGGTGACCAGGGCGATGGCGGCGACGCAGCGGGGAGTTGCGCGCTGACTGTTGCCGACGAGGGTTTGGATCGAGTTTGCAGGGTGCACGGGTTTTCCTTCGTTATGGATCGATCGTTCTGGGCCGGTCGGGGGCGGGGAATCGCAGATCGCCAGCGCGGCAACGACTGCTGCTACTTGAAATACATACCCCAGAGGTTGTTGACTGAGCTGCCGCGGCTGTCTCCCAGTGGGGCTGCGGCGGTGGGTAGCGTGTCGTAGACGTTTATTGAGATCGCCGCACCCTGCCCATTGACGGACAGCACCACCGAGCCGGGCAAGCTGCGCCAGCTGGTGCCCAGCACAAAGCCTGACGGGCCGCGCGGCCGGGTGATCCAGTCGTCGATGACTTCGCGTCGTGCCGCGTCTATCGTTTGCCACAAGCCGATGGAGTCAGTCACAAGCAGCGCGTTGCCATTGCGCGCCACGGCTGGCAGGGCACGCAGGTTGGTGCAGCTGCCGCTGGGCAGCGTCAACTCAGCCAGCCAGGTGCCGGCCACGCGCGCCAGGGTCGAACAGCGTGACCAGGAGTACCAGTGGAAGTCACCACTGTCCGTGACTGCGGCGCTGAAGTCGCTGTCGTTGGGCAGGCGGATCAGCGTGTCCCGCTGCGCCCAGTTGCCGTCGGGCGTGTCGAGCGTGGCGGCGAACTCGCTCGTGCCAGAACCGTTGTTCTGGCTCCACATCACCACCACAGCCCCACTGGTGCCACCCCAGATGTCGCTGAAGGTGGCCGGTGCACTGCGGCTGTCCAGCGTCTCCAGCGCGCCGACCGTGCCGGTACGCAGGTTGCCGCGTCGCACCACGATGTTCTGGCTGCCGTCGCTGGCATTTTGCTGGCCGGCCACGACGAAGCGGCCGTTGGCTGACAACGTCAAGCCGCGTGCCGACACCGTGCCGTCGGTTGTCGGGAAGGCCTGCACCTGCCAGATGGCTTGCGCAGAAGAGCGCGTGACCACGGACCAGTCGATGCTCAACTGCACGATGGCGTCGCCCGCGTCGTTGATTCGGCCAATGGTTGCACCCAGGACATCGCGGTCGACGACGAGTTGCTGTGGCTCCCAGGCGCCAATCGCACCAGTACCAGCGAGAAAACGTGCTGCATAGGGGCGCAAGCAGGTTCGGGCGGCGTCGCTGGGGCAGGGTACGAGGCGCGTCCACGTTACCAGCGCATTGCCGTTGGGGGACATGTGCAGCCCCATCCGCGCGTTGCGCACGCCGTTGCCGTCGCTGCCAATGCGCGCTGGCGGTTCGAAGCTCGGCGCCGTAGTGGCGTCGCCCGGCCTGCTGCGCACCGCCCAGGCGCTGAAGCCCGACGTGGCCAGGTCGAACACCGTATAGATCGACAACACGCGCCCCTGGTCATCAATGGCCGACAGCACGGGTGCCGTGTTGAAAGTGCCCAGCAGTTGCGTGCCGTTGTCGATGCGCAGTGGCGCGGCCCAGCCGCGCCCAACCAGGCTGCTAACCGGCGCAGCCACGCTCAACACCGCCGCCCGACTGGTGACCGTGCCCTGCGTGTTCGTCACCACCACCCGAACGCGGCGGCCGTTGTCTGCCGCCACCGTCGCCAGGCTGTAGCTGTTGCCCGTTGCGCCGTTGATGTTCGCGAAGCTGGCTCCGCCATCGGTGCTCAGCTGCCACTGGAAGCTGGGTGTCGGCGTGCCGTTGGCCGCCACGTTCCATGACGCGGTTTGCCCTGCGGCCACCGACACATCGGCAGGTTGCGTGGTGATGACCGGGGCGACTGCGGCCGCGCTGACGGTCAGCGTGGCGGCGCCACTGGTTGCAGTGCCGGCACTGTTGCTGGCCAGCACACGGAATCGCAAGCCGCTGTCGGCCAGATTCAGCGCCGGCGTCGTGTAGCTGGGCGTGGTGGCCCCGGCGATGGCTACCCAAGTGGCTCCAGCGTCGCTGCTGCGCTGCCATTGGTAGCTGGGCGCGGGCGTGCCGGCGGCAATGACACTGAAAGTTGCACTGGCCGGTGCGGCGACGCTGGCGGGCAGGGGTTGCAAGGTGAACGCGGGTGCTGCAGGTGCAGGGGTCACCGTCAGCAGCACGGCACTGCTTGTGACACTGCCCACGCTGTTGCTGACCACTACCCGCACCTGCAAACCGTTCTGGCCCAGCGTCGTCGCGGTCAGTTGCAGCGTGGCGGCGCTGGCGCCAGGCACGTCTGTCCACGTCGTGCCGTCGCTGCTGCTTTGCCAACGGTAAGTGACCGCCGTGCCCGTGGCGGTCACGGCGAAGCTGGCCACTGCACCGGCCACCACGGTCTGCGGCGCAGGCTGAACGGTGATGGCGGCCGGGGCGACAGCCGCGGCCACGCGCAAGGTGGCTGCCGTGCTTGTGGCGCTGGTGCTGGCGCTGCCGCTGTTGCTGGTGACGACGACACGGAACTGGCTGCCGTTGTCGGCCAGGGTCGGTGCAGCCAGGGTGTAGGCGCCCGATGTGGCGCCGGCAATGGCCGTCCAGGTGTTGCCGTCAGCGCTGCGCTGCCACTGGTAAGTGATGGCGCCTGTGCCGGTGCTGGTCGAAGCGACAGTGAAGCGCGCTTCGCCGCCCGCGGTGACTTGCGCGTCGCTGGGCCTGTCTCTTATACACATCTCC
>ENA-ORBV01000988-ORBV01000988.1-microbial-mat-metagenome-genome-assembly--contig:-NODE-988-length-64456-cov-8.645723_pt1 | contig 64456 bp, 70 predicted proteins | sample MGYA00237777_ERZ505514 | MGnify/ENA primary metagenome ERZ505514 (study PRJEB26160, sample SAMN06269048) | microbial mat metagenome | isolation source: Oligotrophic lake microbial mat | place...
GCTCGGAGATGTGTATAAGAGACAGGTTATGAATACCGAAAACCGCGTCGCAGCGGTGCCTTTCGAACAATCCTTCCTGAATCATTCTCTGAGCGCCGGCGCCGCGCTCCTCCGCAGGCTGGAAGATGAAGACGACCTGCCCATCAAAGTCCCTTTGCCCCGCAAGGTGTTTCGCCGCGGCAAGCAGCATGACCGTGTGTCCATCATGGCCGCACGCGTGCATCTTCCCCGGGCTCGTAGAGGCATGAGAAAACCGATTGACTTCAGTGACTGGCAAGGCATCCATGTCAGCACGCAGACCAATCGAGCGCTCACTGCGGCCGGAGCGCAGCACCCCGATCACTCCCGTACCAGCTAATCCGCGGTGTGCCTCGATGCCCCAGGATTGAAGGCGTTCCAGGACGAGCCGGCTGGTGCGGTGTTCCTCGTAGCTCAATTCAGGGTCGGCATGAAGATGCCGCCGCAGGGCAATGAACTCAGCGGTTTGCTTGACAATGGCGGGCACCAGCCCCTGCACGTGCTCAGCTTTCACTCGCCGACTCCAGAGGCGCGAGGGCAATTGTGGCCGCGCGGCGGACTCGGGGCGGGGCTGTTTCATCGACGTGGCATCGCGAGGAGAGCGAGGCTTCAATCGAAAGTGCATGCTTCAGGTCATCGCCCAGGATTTGCTGCGCATAGCCTTTGCCTTTTCCCAGGACTTCCATCGGTGCGCCAATGACTTCGTCCTGAGTAAGTTGGCTCAAATCGACAAGGCTGTCCTCCGCCATTCGTTCGGCCCGCGCAACAACTTCATGCGCAGCGAGGAAAGGGACCTCGTTCCGAGCGAGTTGATCCGTCAGATCGGTTGCCGAGGAATGCCCACGTTCGGTCGCAAGCCGCATGGCGGCTGCGTCACCGATCCGAGCCTTAGGGCACCTCTCAAGTTTGAAGTGGAGGCACTCCAATTCAATAGACCATTCGAAGGTGCCTGCGTCCACTTCCCTCGCAATCCGATTGAGACCGCTCTCTGTAGCCAACACGTCCTCGGTCGTAATGGTGCCGCACCGGATCAGCATGCGTGCGTGCGCGAGAGACGCCCGAGTATCAAAGCGGGCAAGGCGCCAATCGAAAGGGATGGAGGCGATGCAATGGCTGACGAGTTTGTCGATGCCCTCACCAAATCGTGCGGACCAAACTCTTGTTTCTTGGGTGGGAGTAGGCATAGCTGGCTATAGCACACGGCTAAGGAATGCCTTGGTGCGTACGTGTTGCGGACAACTGAACATCTCGCTTGGTGGTCCCTCCTCGACGATGAGCCCATCAGCCATGAAGACAACCCGATCGGCTACTTCACGCGCGAAGTCCATCTCGTGTGTCACTATGGCCATCGTCATTCCATCTTGCGCGAGTCCCTTGATTGTGCTCAGCACTTCGCCGACCAACTCAGGATCCAGAGCCGACGTGGGTTCGTCGAACAGCATGATGGCAGGTCGCATGGCAAGGGCCCTTGCTATTGCCACACGCTGCTGCTGACCGCCAGAAAGGCTGGCCGGATATGCCGTCTCCTTGTCCGACAATCCAACCCGCGCGAGCAGTCTGACAGCTAAAGCGCGGGCATCGGTCACGGGCACACCCTTGACGACCCGTGGACCCATCATGACGTTTTCAATCACGGTACGGTGAGGAAACAGATTGAATCTTTGGAAAACCATCCCCACGGTTGCACGCATGGCGTTCAAAGTCTTGCCACTGCCATCAATGGCGAAGCCATTGATATTGATCTCGCCCGAAGTGGCATCTTCCAGCGCATTGATGCATCTGAGCAGCGTACTTTTTCCCGAGCCAGATGGTCCGATGATGCAGACACGCTCTCCTGAGGCAATATGAAGATCGATGCCGCGCAGGACCTTGTTGGCGCCAAATTGTTTGTGCAGTTGCTGCACCGAAATCACGCCCAGTCCGGTCACAGTTCCTCCAATCTTTCAGCGCGGCCCATCCGGTACTCCAGTCGCGACAATCCCCAGGCCATGAGCGAAACGATCAGCCAGTACATCAAAGCAGCGGTGAGATATGGCTCCCAATAGCGCCCGGTCGACGCAGCGACACTGCGCGCCGCGTAGGCTAGTTCGGCGAAACCAATGGCGGAAACGAGCGAAGTGTCTTTGATTGTGGAGATCGCGTAGTTGCCGGTCGCCGGCAGCATCCGAGCGAACGCCTGGGGGAGGATGACATGGCCCATTGCGCGCCAGTAGCTCATTCCCAGCGATCGAGCCGCTTCGTTCTGCCCTTTGTCGAGAGACTGGATGCCCGCCCGGAATACCTCGGAGAGGTAGGCACCAAGGTTCATCGAGATGGCCGCCGCTCCCGATATGAAGGCACCATACTCCCCGCGCAAGTTCCTGGCCGCCTCGCCGCTGACGATCAGGCCGTCGACAGGATGGATGAATACCGGCATCAGCGCGAAATGAAAAAGCAGAATCTTGACAAACAGGGGGGTTCCCCGAAAGAAGCTGACGTATATCCGCACCGGCCATTGCACGCCGTATCGAAGTATTTGTTTCCAGGGAGCGTACTTGGATTCGGCCAGGCGCCCCATGCCCAGAAGTACTCCCAGAACGACACCAATGGAGACGCAGACAACGGTCAACAAGATCGCATAGGCTGCACCAAGCAGGAATAGTTGGTAGTACTCGGCAACGACGCCTAGATTTAGACTCATGTTCTTGTTGGACCAACTTCAATCTTCGCTTTTGCAACGTGGGCGACTTCAGACCTTCGGCACGGTGTCAGGAAGCTTGGGCGCTGGAATGTCGAACCATTTGCGGACGATGGCGGCGTACTTGCCGTCGTCGATGATCTGCTTCAGACCCCCATTGATCTTGGCAAGCAACTCCATATTTCCCTTCTTGACTGCGATGCCAAGGTAGTTCTCTTTGAAGCGTTCATCTTTCAGGATACGCAGTTTCTTTTCCGGGTTCGACTTCAGGTAGAAGCTCATCACCGAGATGTCTCCTACCGCTGCGTCGACGCCGCCCTGAAGCAATTCTTCAACAAGCAGCGGTGTGTTCTCGAACCGTCGGATGTTGGGACTTGTCTTGCCAAAAAGCTCCGATACCATAGTATCCGAGGTTTGGCCGAGACCAACGCCGACTCGCCGAGTCTTGAAGTCAGCCAGGTTGCTCTCTGTTGCCGTGGGACTTGCAAGCACCACCAACTGGGCAACTTGGTACGGCGAGGAAAAGTCTACCGTCTCCTGCCGTTTGGGGGTAATGGTCATCGCCGAAATTACAATGTCTCTGTCCCCGTTGTTCAGCCCAGGAATCAGCGCACCAAATGGCGTACTGACGATATTTATTTTCAATTTCGCCGCTTCGGCAACAGCGGTGATGATGTCGACATCAAAGCCAATCAACTTGTTGTCAGGCGTCAAATACCCGAATGGTCGGTATGTGGAGCCTGTGCCAACAATGAGTGTCCGCTCTTGCGATTGCGCGATCGTGGGAACTAGACAAAGAAACACCAGGAGGAGAACGAGTTTCCGTCGAAAAGACTGCATAGATGCTCCGCAGATATGGGGGTGGAAAGGCTAGGCGCGCGGTGGTTCCAGCGCGGCTGGCCTAGTTTACGAAGGAGCGATTGAGACGTACATCGATATATACTCAATCAGGTTTTCCGTTTTGGAAACTATGGCTCATGGTCAACGCGCACCGGCATCTTCCCAGCATAACGAGCATCACGGTGTTCGAGGCGGCGGCGCGCCACTTGAGTTGCACCGGCGCAGCTTCCGAGCTATTCCTGACGGTTGGCGCGGTCAGCAAACAGATCCGCTCCCTGGAGGATACGGTAGGCGTACCTCTCTTCGCGCGCGGCAGGCATGGGCTGCTGCTGACGGAAGCCGGCAGGATTTACCTGGAAAGCATTCGGCCAGTGCTGGCACAACTCAGCGCCGCCACGACGCGCGCATTGACTGCGCATCTGACGAAGCGAACCCTGATGCTGCGGGTCTTCCCTGCCATCGCAGAGCGATGGCTCTTGCCGCGATTTGCCGATTTTCTCGAGCGCTACCCGGAGATCGACATTCAGTTCACGACATACCTGTCGTCGGACCGGGTGGAGACCAGCACCGATGCAGCGATACGTTTCGGAGAGGGGAGCTGGCCCATGCAGGTAGCTCAGTACTTGGTAGGCCGCGAAGTCGTGCTGGCTGCCAGTCCGTCCCTGCTCGTGCGTCATGGCGAACCTGAGACGCCGGCGAAAGTGTTCTCGCATACGCTTTTGCAGCACGTTGAGATCCCCAACGCATGGAACGACCTTCGCAAGGCCTACCGGATAACAAGCGCGCACAAGGACAGACTGGTTCGTTACGATTTCTACTCCATGCTGATCAGGGCGGCCATTTCCGGAATGGGAATGGCTTTGATTCCCAGATGCCTCATTACCGAAGAACTCAGCAGTGGAGTCTTGGTCAATCCATTGGATATGGGCTATGAAAGCCGCTCTGGCTACTACTTTATGTGCACTGAGGACAAGGCAAAAGATCCCGCCCTGAGTCTGTTCAGAAACTGGCTGCTAAAGGCAGCTGCGGCATCCTGAAGCAGCAGGCAGTAAAGAATGCATCATTTGATACGCAATCAACGGACACGCTATCAGTAGTTGTTCATGTCCCTCATGACACCAGCAAGTAGCTCATTCGGTCGATCTCGCTTCGTGACGTCTCTCAGCGCGACCATCAGTTCAGCAGAATCAGGCAATAGGTTTAGCAAATTCAAGCTCACGGCTCATTCTTCAACAGTTCAGCGGCCACCCATTCCAACAGCTCACTGATGCTGTCAGCCGCTTTAGCGCCGGGCAATTGCACTTCTGCATGCAAAGTGAATACGCTTTTGCCCCACTTCAAACCCATTGCCATTTCAGATACTGTTCCCATGCCGCCGCCTACCGCCACCAGGCAAACGGCGCTACGGGCGATGAGCGCGTTGCGCATTTCGCCCATGCCTGTGGGAATAGCAACTGTGAGGTAGGGGTTGGCACCGCGGCAGTCTTCCTCCGGCAACAGGCCTATGGCGATGCCGCCTGCTTGCGTTGCACCTTGCGATGCCGCTTGCATGACGCCGCCGCGCCCCCCGCAGACGATGGTCATACCGGCTTTGACCAGGCAAGCCGCAATCGCGTAAGCGGCCTCGCACTCTTGCAAGCTACCGTCTCCGGGGCCGATGATGGCCACAGGTTGTTGATGTCGATGCAGCAGGGCTGCTGCACCTTGCTCGGCCCCACCCACCGGGAGACGCTGCTTTTGTGCCAGCGCGGCCAACAGTTCAATGGCCTGTGCCGACAGCGCTGCGTTCGCGCCTGCGTGTAACTGCATCACCTGCCCCCATCACAACGACGCAGATCAACATCAAGATAAGCGAAATTGCAGCTGCGCCTGCAAAGTCCGAACTGCCATCGCCAATTCTGGCAAGCAGCATCAGCGGGAGAATATTGAGCTGCGTTCCCGACAACGCCAACGCCGTGCCGTAGGTACCCATCGCAATGGCGGCCACGAAGCACCCGCACGACAGCACCGAAGGCAGCACCTCGGGCAGCACCACATCGACAAAGGCACGAAAGCGTGACGCACCCAGCGTACGCGCGGCATCAACAGGTCGCATGTCAAGGTTCACAAACACCGGGAATAGCGACAAGGCCACACGTGGTATCAGATAGTAGGCGTAGGCAACACCGAGGCCGTATACGCTGTAGATCCAGTTACCTGTAGTGGCGGCATCAGCCCCTAAAAGGCCCAGCAACTGGGTTACAAAACCAGCCCGACCAAATGCCAATATGAATCCATAGGCAATCACCAAACCCGAAAACGCCAGTGGCAGGCCCAGCAACGTCATCATCCATTGGCGGCGCTGCGGGGCTTGCCGTGCCAGCTCAATGGCGATGAATGTGCCAACCACCGCAGAGACGCCACCCGCCAATAAGCCGAGTACCAGCGTGTTTTTGACAGCGCTCCAGAACAGCGGGTCGGCCCACACCCTGGCAAAGGCCGCGCCGCGATCAACAAACGCCTCGGGTACCAGCGAAGCCAGGGGCAAAGCCAAAAACAGGGCCATGAAGGCCCACGTAGGCCATGCGCCAAATTGCTTCATGCCGTAAGGTTACTTGTTGCCCAAAGCCGCTTGTGCCCACAGCCGGTCAACCTCAGCTTTGCGCTCAGACGCCTTCACGACATCCAGCGGTCGCAACTGCGGTGCGGCGGGCATGCGGGCTTGCACGTCGGGTGCCAAGGTGATGCCAGGCACAGAAGGGCGGACAAAGCCCTGCGCAAACAAGGCCTGACCTGCTTCACTCATGATGAAATTGAGCCACAGCTTGCCACTGTTGGGATTGGGGCCGTTTTTTACCAGGCTGATGGCATAGGGCGCTGACACGCTGGCTTCTTTGGGTATTACCACCTCCACCGCGTCGCCCATGCCATCTACGTACTTGGCTTTGAGACCATCGTTTTCATAGCCAATCCAGATTGGGATCTCACCTTTCAGAAACTTGGCGTAGGGCGTTGTCCCTTCAATGCGCTGCACGTTTCCTGCGGCGTGCAACTGCGCTAGGTAGTCGATACCCGGCTTGATATTGTCTACGCTACCGCCATTGCCGTAGGCCGCCGCAAACACCACGACCTGGCCAACGCCTGCTGTGCGTGGGTCAAGGTAGACCACGGCATTTTTGTACTCGGGTTTGAGCAGATCGGCCCAGCCCGCAGGTACGTTTTTAACCAGCTTCTTATTGACCAAAAACGCAATGTTGAGGGTGTGAACGGTGAACCAGCTGCCATCAGACTCCCGGAAAACCGGCGCCAGTTTTTCAAAATTAACCGGTTTGAAAGGCTGCAGCAAGTCCTTCTTTGCGGCATCAACAGCAGACGCGGCAAAGTAATAGGCGGTGTCAGCTTGCGGCCGACGCTTGGTTTTCTCTAGCGCGATAACGGTTGCCCCGGAGCCCAAGTCGTTGTAGGTCAGTTCAACTTCAGGATAACGCTTCTTGAAGTCGCGAAACAGCGACTTCCAATTGGCCCATTCAGGACCGGTGTCGAACGAGACGACCAAGCCCTCTTTTGCGGCAGCTGTGTACAGCGCCTTTTCGCCTGCATAAAGTTCGGGCCCATCAAAAGCAAAGGCGGGTAAGGCGGGAAGGGCTGCGAGACCAAGCAATGGAATGGCTCCGGCCGATTTGATCAGGTTTCTACGTTTCATAAAAGCTCCTTTGGGTTGGACGAAAGTGAGGGGTGAAGTTAAAAGTCAAGCAGGCAAACATGGTCTGGAGCCACGGCTACGGCCTTTACTGCCACGGCGCGCGCCTGTGCCGTCAGCGGCTGGCTTGCTCCTTCTGCATGAAAGTCATACCGCAAGCTCGCACCTAAGTAGCGCTGCGTACCGGTGGTACCTTGCATCGTGTTGGGCGTACCAAGCGGCGGGTCGGCCTCAACGTGCTCAGGCCGAATCAGCGCGAACACCGATGTGCCCACACTTCGTGTGCCGGTTGGTGTAGTCAGCACCGCAAAACCGGTGTCGATTCGATCTTGCGCGACGACTGTCGCAGGGAGCACCGTCGACAGCCCGACAAACTCAGCGACTGCCTTGCAGGCGGGCTTGTTGTAAATGTCTTTGGGTGTGGCCAGTTGAAGCAACATACCGTCTTTGAGTACCGCCACGCGGTCGGCCATGGTCAAAGCCTCTTCTTGGTCATGCGTCACCAGCAGGGTGGTAGCCTTGAAGCGACGCTGAATCTGCCGTATTTGGTCACGCAAATGCCCCCGGATAGTGGCGTCGAGCGCAGCTAGCGGCTCGTCTAGCAGCAACGCTTTGGGATCGATAGCCAAGGCTCTGGCTAGCGCCACGCGCTGTTGCTGCCCGCCGGAAAGTTGCGTAACGGGGCGATCAGCAAACTCGGCCATATCGACCGTGTCCAGTAGTGCATGCGCTTTACGCTGCCATTCGCGCGTCGCCAGGCCGCGCACCTTCAGGCCATAGCCAATGTTTTGCAGCACAGTTAAATGCGGAAACAGCGCATAGCTTTGAAAAACCATGCCAATATTGCGCTGGTGCACCGGCTTGTGCGCCAGGTCAACACCACCCAGAATGATTCTGCCGGTATGCCCGGTGGTTAATCCCGACACCAGCTTGAGCAAGGTTGACTTTCCCGAGCCACTGGGGCCCATCACGGCGACCAGTTCACCGCTTTTCACGTCAATGCTGACCCCTCGCAGGCCCTGCGTGGTGCCGGGATATCTGTAACTCACCTCGCTTAGCACGAGACTCATACTGGAAGTCCTAACTTTTCTCTTTTGTTATGTAGTAGCAGCGCAGACGATAAAAATGCAGATGTGCTGGCCAGCAACAGCAGTACGACCGTGGCTGCGCAGGCAAAGCCCGTAGCACCATAAAAAGCCTGTAGCAGAACAACGGGGTAGGTGCGGTTTTGAAAACTCGTCAGCAGGTTTGACAAATTGAACTCGCCGACTGAGATGGCTGCGACCATCACCAGCCCACTGATCAAGCTTTGCCGCAGGTTGGGTAACACAATGCCTATGAACTGCTGTCGCGGTGTTGCTCCCAAAGTGGCGGCGGCGGCCTCTAGTTTGTCCAGCTGCTGATGGCGCAGGTCGGCGAGCAAGGCTAGTGTGAGGTACGGCAGGGTGAGCATGGCGTGCGCCGCAATCAGCAGCGGCATGGAGCCTAGCCATGGCAGCGCATCACTGTTAAAAACAATCATGTAGCCGAAGCCCAACGTAACAGCGGGCACAGCCACCGGCATGGCACTAACAAGCCGCGCCGCTGCACTGCCATTGTTTTGTGCTCCGTGATATAGCGAATACGCCAATGGCACGGCCAGTAATGCGTTGATCACGCAAGCACTGAGTGCTACCAGCAAGCTGCTGACAAACGCTTTACGGAACGAGGGGTCCTGCCAAATATCCATATACCAACGCGCCGTCAGGCCGCTGGGCATCAAGCTATTGGTCCACGACTGGCCCACACTGCCAATCAGCAGCAGCGCGATCGGCAGCAGCAAATATGCGGTATACACCAGTGAAACGCCACGAACCAAAGTCGCCTCCAATACCTTGAGATCACAAAAATCCGATGCAGCGCAACTTCTCGATCATTTCCATAGAAGCCATAATTTGTTTGCAACTAAGCCTGCAACGCTTTTAGTCTAGGTTGAGAAGGCAGATCTATTTGTGAATAGTGAGCCTCGAGAGTTGAGCAAAGGGAAAGCATTTTTCACGCCCTTGTCACACAGCGGCACTAGAAACTCATTGTGAAAAGAGACTGCCCCACTATCCAAGAACTACTGGCTTTTGACGCGGTAGCCCGTTGCGAAAGCCTAACGCTAGCCGCCAGCGCCCTGTGTATCACTGTCAGTGCCGTGAGCAAACAGATCGCAGGGCTAGAGCATTTTCTTAAATGCAAATTGCTGCGCAAAAGCGGGCGCGGTGTTGAGCTAACCCAACGCGGGCGGCTGTATCGGCAACGCATAACGGCTGGCTTGCGCAGCATCGAGGCCGCCACGTTTGAGCTGCGCGCAGGAGCCTCAGACAGCGGCACGCTCAGTCTAGCCAGTGTGCCGACTTTTTTAACCACTTGGTTGATTCCGCGCTTACCGGACTTCAGGCGCTTACACCCGGGCGTCACTTTTAGCTTTTGCCAACACTTAGGTGTCACAGATCGGATGCCCGCAGATCTGGATGCCGCAATACGCTATGGAGCAGGTGATTGGCCAGGCGTAACTTCTGAATACCTTGCGGGTAAAGATTTTGTGTTCATCGCATCTCCCGTAGCGCTGAAAAAGGGCAACTGCATTAAGCACCCTGTCGATATTCGCGGCCACACACTGTTGCATCACGCGGAAGCGCCAGGTGCTTGGCAACAGTGGGCAACCCATCATTCAGTGGCTGACCTGGATACAGCAAGCGGTCCACGACTAGCTCAATATTCGGCGCTGATTCAAGCTGTCTTGACGGGCTTGGGCGTGGCGCTAGTACCCCGCGTGTTAGTGGTTGACGCACTGGCTAGTGGCTTACTGGTCAGACCCTGCGGCGACGCTATCAGCGTGAACCAAGGGCACTACCTTTGCTACCAGCCTGATCGACTGGAAGTACCCGGTTTTGTAGCGTTCAGGGCTTGGGTGTTAGCTGAGGCCGCAAAGGCGCCGTAAGTCCGATGTGCAGCAGGTATTCTGGAGCTACATCGCTGGAAGATATCGAGCTTAGACGGAGGCCGGCGTTCAGCACCACAGCGAGAAACGCGGTAGCGCCGCCTTAGCCAATCAGAACACGGCCAATTTGCAAGGGTTTCATATAAGCCCGCGCCAAAGGCAATTCACCTGCCCACTCACTCTATTTCAATGAGGTCGATTTCAATTCGACGCAAGTACGCGTTGCTTCTGCGTACCCAAGCCTTGAACATGCAACTCCATGATGTCGCCAGCCTTGAGGTAACGAGGTGGCTTGAAGCCCAAGCCCACACCCGGGGGTGTTCCGGTGGTAATCACGTCGCCAGGCATCAACTTCACCGTCTTGGACAGGTAAGAGATCAGTTGACGTAGCGGGAAAATCATGGTCCGGGTGTTATCGTTCTGGACCCGTTCGCCGTTGACATCCATCCACAAATCGAGGGCTTGGGGGTCTGCGATATCGTCCAAGGTCACCAACCAGGGCCCCAAGGGGCCGAAGGTCGGGAAACATTTGCCCTTGACCCACTGACCTCCATGCTCAAGTTGGTAGCTTCGCTCGGACACGTCATTGCACACACACAAACCCGCCACGATGCTGAAGGCATCGGCTTCGCTCAGGTTAAAACCCTCCTTTCCGATCACCACCGCCAACTCCACTTCCCAGTCAGTGTGAGTCGAACCCGGGGGCATAACCACGTCGTCGTTGGGGCCCACAATGCAAGATGCTGCTTTGTTAAAGAGAATGGGCTCTTTGGGAATTTCGGCATTGGTCTCTACGGCGTGCAGGGAATAGTTCAAACCAATGGCGATGAAGTTGCCCACATCGCCCACGCAAGGCCCCACACGCACGCCCTCCGCAACCAAGGGCAACTTGCTTGGATCCAGGGTCTTCAGCGTTTCCAGCGTTTCCATTGAAATCTCACGGAACGAGATATCTTTTATGAGCGCAGAGAGGTCGCGGATACGACCTTGCTCATCCACCAAACCAGGCCTTTCTTGACCAACTTGACCGTAACGAATGAGTTTCATGGTGTGTCCGTTGACGGGTAGTCGAGCTAGCCAAAAGTCAAGAATAGAGAAGGACGCTGGATGCTCAGTTTGAGCGTCAATCAACCCGCTTTTTGCGCAACGAAGTAGTCAACTAGCTTGGAGATTTGGCCTCGCATCATTTCGCGTCCTCTCACAATGGGGCATCCGCAACTCTCGGCTAGCGCTAGCAAGGGGGTTTGCTCAGGCTTGACGATGGCGTCAAACACGATCAACTCGGCAGGAAAACTGTCTACCTCAATTGGCAATCGCGGGTCGCCCAACATACCAACGGGCGAGGCATTGAACAGTACATCCATGTCCTGCACCGTGGGAGTGCCGACAACTACTTGAGTTTCCGGGCTGATTTGACGAACCGCCGTTGCCATGCGCTCGCCGCGTGCCGCGTCTAAGTCAAAAATGCGCATTGCGCGGGGCTGCTCTGCGGCAATTGCAGCGCAAATGGCCGAACCCGCGCCGCCCAAACCAATCAGCATCACGCTCTTGTCTTTCAAGTTGTAGCCGCGGCGGCGAAAACCTTCCACGCAACCCAGCCCGTCAAAGATCTCACCGGCCCATTGGCCATCGGGACGGCGCGCCAAAGCATTGATCGCGTCCACAGCCTGGGCTTGCGGGCCAACAAACTGTGCCAACTTCCTGGCGCGCGTCTTGAACGGAATAGTGAAAATCAGACCATCCAGGTTGTGAATGCTCAGAATGTGCGGAATGACCGTGTCGAACTCATCCACACGTATGTGAATGGGCAACAGCACGGCATTAATGTGCCGACTGTGCATTTCGTAAGTCACCATCTCTGGCGAGCGAACTTGCTCTATAGGGTCACCCACAATGCCGTAAAGACGCGTTTTTCCGTTGATAAACGAAACCTCTTCCATAGTGGATGCCTCTATTCGGACAAAGTACAAGGGTTACAGGTTCAAGCGGCCTGCGTGCCGCTGCCAGTGGTACGGCCACTTTGATAGCTGCTGACGGCCCACAAGCGGGACAAGGTTTGAACAGCGTTGCGCAATAAAGGCGCTAGGCTTTCCAGCCGATCTCTCGTGACACGCACGCTAGGGCCGGCCACACTCAATGCCGCAACCGGGCGCGCACTCGCATGCAATCCATCATGAATGACCATGGCAATGGCAGAAACTCCGGCTTCGGCCTCCTCCTCCACCAATCCATACCCGCGCGCGCGCGTCAGCGTCAATTCGCGGCGCAGCTCCGACTCGGTCTTGATGGCGCGCGGTCCGGTCAACTCAGCGGCATAGCCCACGCGCGCCACCATAGCCACCGCCTCACTCTCGGACATAGTGGACAACCAGGCTTTGCCCATGGCCGTTACGTGCAACGGCACGTCATGTCCAGTTATTGGGTCGTAGCGCAAATTTGATTTGGAACCCTGCGCTTTAGCGATCCAAATCAATCGCCCGCCGTCAAAAAACGACAAGCGAACCAATTCACCTGACTTTGTCGCCAAATCATCGAGCACAGGTTGGCAAATATCGGGTACGTGGTAACGGGCAAGAAGCCGCAAACCCATCGCAGCCACGGCCATAGTCGGGGCGTAGCGGTTACTCGCCTCTTCTTGGGAAGCGTAGCCCTTAGCCACCAAAACCTGCAGCAGACGGTGGGTCGCACTGGCTGGTAGGTCTAGCGAGGAGCTGATCGCCGTCAAGGGCATCCCTTCGGGACACTCCACCAAAAGCTCCAGGACAGCCAAGCAGCGCTCAGCCGAATTGAGACTGAAACCACTCATGTCCATTCCTTCACTGACCAAAGCAACTGAGCCGGAACCCGGTAGTCGTTAGTTAACGCGGTGCTAATCATTGCGGTAATTGCCGTGGTGCTGGGCCAGCAACCCCAACGCGCCAACGTTTCTCGAATTTTGTCGGGCTGGCGTCGCCAACGCTACGGGGTGGCGGTCAACATTGTCGCAACCGATGTAGTTCAGCACATTCTCCTGTATCTGGGGTTGACCATCGCGCACGCAATCGACTGCCAAGATGCCGTTGCTCGAATTCCAATGGGCGCGGCCCCAATAGTCTTCCTTGAGTCTCCTTGGAACCGAGATCAGCTGGGTAAATTGGTGATCCACCAGCGCCTGTCCATTGCGGGACTGACGCGACAAATTGGCCAGCGTCTCGCCCGACATCTCCAGCGAACGTACTACTCCCGCCATATCTGCCAACCCTTCAATCTTTCGCTTGACATCATTTTCGTCACCGCCGCATCTTGCAACTCAAGGGTACCTGGCCTGCCCGTTCCTACTTTCATATTTCAGCCATGACATCAAAAACAACAGACTTCAGTGCGGCAATTTTTCGGGGACCAACCCAAAAAGCAGCAAGCGCTGACAGGTTGGACCAACGGCTTCTGAAGGCGCTTCCCTCACTGGATTCTACCTCTCATAATTGGAATCATTTTCCACAAAACGATTTTGACCCAAATTCTTTCTGTAGTTTGTCACCAAGTTGCAGACTCTCCGCATCATCCGGCTCTCTCTCAGAGAACGAAAACTGACATTTATTGCACTTATTTGGTGCAATATAACGCGCATAGGGTAAATACTGACGGATTTCGTCTTCTCTCACATCGAATCACAGCATAGACTGGGCCATCATTCATTTTGGAATGATTTTCTAACATGATGATCATGTCAGACACAAGAAATCGGCACTTCACTTGGCCAAGCACTTCGCGAATCACTCAACGCGTCAATCGATTCAACCTTTTGGAGGCAGTATGAGCATAGACAAAAGCAACCCAACGTCCCACTGCATTACCCGGCGGGGCGCCGTCGCAGCCATCGCTGGCGGGGCAGCTGCATTGGCCGCACCCGCACTGGTGCGCGCCCAGCCCAAGAAAATTTTGCTGCGCGTGTCCACGCCTGCTGCCGCCGAAGACTTCAACGGCAAGATGTGGACCATCATGAAGGAGGATTTGGAGCGCACAGCACCCGGCGTGTTCGACATCCAGATCTTCACAGGTGGCACCTTGTTCAAGCAAGGCACCGACGTGACCGCAATGGCGCGTGGCAACTTGGAGAGCGGCGAGATCGTTCCCCAGGACATTGCCAAAACGATGCCTGAATACAGCATCTTCACCGCACCTTACTTATTTCGCGATACGGCCCATATGAACAATGTGTTCAATGGCGACATCGGCAGAGAGATGTACAAGGAAGTCGTCGAAAAAATGGGTGTGACCGTGCTATCCACCTATTACCTGGGCACGCGCCAAGTCAATCTGCGTGACGTGCGTGACGTCAAAACTCCTGCCGACCTCAAGGGGGTAAAGCTGCGCATGCCTGGCACCAAAGAGTGGTTGTTCATGGGCGAATCACTTGGTGCCACCGCTACGCCGCTACCGCTGGCCGAGGTGTACTTGGCGCTCAAGACCGGCACTATTGACGGGCAAGACAACCCCTTGCCCTCCGTGAAGGTGTGGAAGTTCTATGAAGTCACCAAGCAAATCGTGCTCACCAGCCACTTCGTATCGGGTCAGTTCCTGGGGGTGTCCAACACTTTCTGGGCTTCGTTGAACCAAGAGCAAAGAACCAAGGTGCAAGACGCCTTCCGTGCAGCAGGTCGCTGGCAAGACACCAACCGCATCCGCGACGAACAAGGCAATGTCGACTTTTTTAAGACGCAAGGCATGACCATTACCACTCCTGATGTGGACGCCTTTCGCAAGTTTGCGCAAGCCAAGTACCTCGCTTCGGACTATGCCAAGGTGTGGCCAAAGGGCTTGATCGACAGAATCAACGCCACTTGACCTGATCGATCGCACCGCCCCACCCGCTGCAGCAACCGAGAGATCAGTCGCAACTGCAGGTTTTCTGTGAAGGTAGCGCGTACCTCGGCCCCTCGGCGAGGGTGCGGCGCGCTAGCGCTTTTCAATCGGTCACTGACTACAACATGGACAAACTTACCTTCTTGACAAGAGGGGCCAGAAAGCTGGCCGAGTACGTCGCCGCAGCCATTTTTTTTGTGCTGTTTCTGGTGTTTCTGGCCCAGATAATCATGCGCTTTGTCTTCAATCAACCGCTACCCTGGTCTGATGAATTGATCGTGGTGCTTTACATCTCGATGGTGTTTTGGGGCACAGCCACCTTGCTCAAAGAGCGCGATCACGTTGCCCTGGACTTGGTTTACAACTCCCTATCGCTGCAAGGCAAGCGCTGGATGGCAGCCCTGGGCGCCTTGCTGCTCACCATCCTGTTGTTTTGGGCGTTGCCCTACTGCTACGACTACATCAGCTACATGCACCGCGAGCGAACGCCGGTCACAGAGATTCGGTTTTCGTACGTTTTTGCACCTTTTTTGTTCTGCCTGTTCGTGATCGGCGCCAAGTACCTGGTGCGATTTTTTCAACTGCTGGGCCGCAATTGGCAGCAGCACATCTGACATGTAGTTCCAATGACCGCCCCTCTCCTTGTTTTGGTCGGCATGCTGGCCCTGACCTTGTTGATTCGCTTGCCGGTGGGTTTTGGCATGCTGGCCAGTGGCATTGCTTACCTGCTTTTCAAAGGGCAAGACCCAGGCTTGGCGGCCGAGCAAGTGCTCAATGGCCTCTACAACAGTTATGTGATGCTGGCCGTGCCCATGTTCATTTTTGCTGCGGCCGTGATGAACGCTGGCACCGTGAGTGAACGTCTTTTTGACTTTGCTCTGGCCTTGGTGGGACGCATGCGCGGAGGCTTGGCGCACGTGAACATAGTGGTCAGCACCATTTTTTCGGGCATGAGCGGCAGCGCCATTGCAGACGCGGCAGGCCCCGGCATCGTCAGCATTCGGCAGATGGAAAAACACGGCTACACACCTGAATTTTCAGCCGCGGTCACCGTGGCTTCATCCACCATCGGCCCCATCGTTCCGCCATCCATTCCGATGATTTTGTACGCACTGGTCTCCAGTGCTTCAGTGGGCGCTTTGTTCTTGGGCGGCGTAGTTCCTGGCCTCATGATGACCATCGCCCTGATGGTTGCCGTGGCCATCACCGCCCGCAAGCGCAATTTTCCGCGTGCCGATCCCATCGCCTGGCGAGAGTACCCCCGCATTTTCGTCCGCGGCTTTCTGCCCATGACCTTGCCCGTGGTGCTGCTGGGCGGTATTTACACCGGTGTATTCACGCCAACCGAAGCCGCGGCCACCGCGGCTCTGCATGCTTTGATTCTGGCGGGTCTGGTCTACCGCAGCCTGAGCTGGCACCGCTTGTATGAAATCGTGCTTGAGTCGGCCAAATCCAGCGCCACGGTCACCATCATTGTGGCGGCCGCGTTCTTGGTGAACTATGCCTTCGCCGCCGAAAACGTGCCGGTGCTGTTGGCCAACTTCATCGACAACTTGGACCTGAGCCAAATCAAATTCTTGCTGCTGGTCAATCTCATTTTGTTGGTGTTGGGTTGCTTCTTGGACACCGCAGTGATGCTGCTGGTATTAGTGCCCATTCTGATTCCCACCGCTCGGGCACTGGGGGTAGATATGGTCCATTTTGGTGTGGTCGTGGTGGTCAACATGATGATTGGTTTGGCGACACCGCCCTTTGGCATGTTGCTCTTCGTGATCAATGCACTCACCGGAATATCTATGAAGAAGATGATTGCAGAAGGCTGGATATTCACCCTAACGCTCATCGTCGTGTTGCTTCTGATTACGCTGTTCCCGCAACTGGTGTTGTGGCTGCCCCAGTCCATGGGCTACGGTGTGAAGTAACAACCAATAGTCGACCCTACGAAGTTCACCCGTCCTTTTGGACAACCCTAGAAGGTTCATTCTCAGCCAACGAACCGAGCTCACCGTTCAGCACCTTCAAGCGCTGATTCATCTTTCTAACCCAAGGAGATCTTTCATGAGTATCAACAGAAGAAATGTACTGGCCAGCGCTGCCGCAGCAGCCGCCGTCGGCCTGCCTCGCCTGGCATCTGCACAGGCCAACACCACGATTCGTTGGGGCTCGGTACTGGCAGCCAGCCACCCTGAAGTGCAGATGCTCGAGCGCATCTCCAAAGACGTGAAAGAGAAATCCAGCGGCCGCATTGATATCCAAGTCTTCCCCAACAGCCAGCTGGGCTCAGGCAAAGACATGATCGAGGCCGTCTCCTCCGGGGCATTGCAAATGACCTGCGACGGTCCTGGCCAGCTCGGCGCATTCTTGCCTGCGCTGTCGGTATTGGAAGCACCCTACCTCTGGCGTGACGCGGCACACATCAGCAAAGCTCCAAACACGCCGTTTTATGCCAAGCAAAACGCCGACCTGGTGGTCAAACGCGGCATGCGCATGCTCAACGTCAGCTATTACGGCAAACGTCACCTGACGACCGGCAGCAAAGAGGTTCGCACCCCTGCCGACATGGTGGGCTTCAAGTTGCGGGTGCCCCCGATTGATGTGTTCCGCGCGATGTCAGAGGCATGGGGCGCACGTGCTACCCCCATGGCTTTTGGAGAGCTCTATCTGGCGCTGAAACAAGGCGCGGCAGATGGCCAGGAGAACCCTTTGCCCACCATTCAAAGTGGCAAATTCTTTGAAGTGCAGAAGTATCTGGTACTCACCCAGCACATCATCACGCCGCGCTTGTTCATCATCAACGATGCGTTCTGGAAGGGCCTCAAGCCCGCCGACCGCGATATTCTGGAAGCCGCTTTTGCCGCTGGTGTATCTTGGCAAGACAAGGAGATTCTCAAGCAAGAAGATGAACTGGTGGACTCCTTTAAGAAGGCTGGCATGACCATCATCAAACCCGACTTGGCCCTATGGCGCAAGCCGGTGCTGGACACCGTACCTGCATTGTTTGCTGAAAAGTGGGGCAAGGGCACCTTTGAGACGCTAGCTGCACTATGAGAACAAACCGCTTTGACGGTATGCTTTACGTGGCTGCTGGTGTGTTCGTGGTAGCCCTGCTTTTTGCTGTCATGGCGGGCGTTGTATCCCGAGGCCTGGGCAACCCGTATACCTGGACCGAAGAAGTCTCTGGCTTCTTGATGGTCTGGTTGGTTTGCCTGGGCTGGATGATTGCCACGAGGCGAAATGCGCACATTCGCATCCGCTTCTTCCAGGACAAGCTGCCTGGCCGATCTTTGCGCGTTAGCGAAGGCATCATTCAGTTGTGTATCGCCATGCTGGGCACTGTAGTGGCCTGGCAGAGCATCCACCTCATTCAGGTGAATTCAGACATCGAAGCTGTCACGCTGCCCATCTCCACGGCATGGATGTATGTTCCGCTTTTGCCTGCGGGCGTCGTGACCTGTGCACAGGCACTGTCTGACCTCTACAAGCAAGTCCGTGGCGTACCTATCACTGAGCTAGAAACGCCATGATCAGTTTGATCTCGAAGATATCAGGGGCTTGGCTACTCAGCATATTTGCCGGGTTTCCGCTGTATGTTTCTATGTGCTTGGCGGCACTGACATTCATGTGGTTTGGCGGTATGCCTATCAACACCCTGCCGCAGAAAATGGCTGGGTCAATGAACTCCTTTCCCATCATTGCGGCACCGCTGTTCATATTGATGGGCAGCATCCTGGCTGCAGCCAAAATCACCGACCGTATCGTGGCTTTTGCCACTGCCGTTATTGGTTGGGTACGTGGTGGATACGCCCACGCCAGCATCTTGACCAGCATGATCTTCGCTGGCATGGTGGGCTCAGCAGTGGCCGATGCAGCAGGCTCCGGTGCGATTGAGATTCGCGCCATGAAGAAAGCCGGCTACAAACCGGAGACGGCTGCTTCGATTACCGCAGCAGCAGCCACCATCGGACCCATCATTCCGCCTTCACTGCCGATGGTCATTTATGGTGTGACGGCAGACGTGTCCATTGGCAAGCTGTTCATGGCCGGGTTGGTGCCAGGCATCTTGATGGCAGTTTCGCTAATGTTGATGGTGGGGTTCGTCGCCAAGCGAGAGGGTATGACGGGCCAGAAGTTCGCGGGTTTTGGTCAAATTGCCAAAACATTCCTCAGCGGCTTCTTCGCCTTGATGACCCCGGTGGTGATTCTGGGCGGTATGTTCAGCGGCATGTTCACGCCCACTGAAGCCGCTGCGGTGGCCTGCATCTACTCACTATTCCTGGGTTTCGTGGTGTACCGCACGCTGCGCGTGAAGCAGTTGGTCCCCATTCTGATCGAGACCGCTGAAACCACAGGACTGGTGATGGTGCTGGTGATGGCTGCGGGGGCTTTGGGCTGGTGCCTGTCGATATCCCGGTTGCCGCAGGTACTGACGCCATTGATCGTCTCCCACATAGACAGCCCTTTGGCTTTTCTGCTGTTGGTCAACTTGCTTTTGCTGCTGGTGGGCTGCTTCATGGAATCATTGGCTGCCTTGCTGATCCTCATTCCCATCCTTGTGCCTGCGGCCATGGCCTTTGGCATTGACCCGATTCAGTTCGGTGTCATCATGGTTCTCAATTTAATCTTGGGCACAATCACCCCTCCCGTTGGCGTGGTGCTGTTTGTAGTTACTCGGATTGCGGAGGTGAGTTTCCAGAGAATGACGCGAGTCATCTTGCCCTGGATGATTCCACTCGTGGCGGTACTGATTGCCATTTCGGTGTGGCCAAAACTGACGCTGTGGCTGCCCGGCATTCTGATGCCGTGATTGATTCTGTGCCGTGCAGTTCGACATTGAACAAATTCAATTGGCTTGCGTGTTGACTTTGAGCTGACCCCACCCTGAAGTCATGTACATCATATTGTTGATGGGTTCGGATGGAGGACGCGGCCCGACTCCTGTTCTAAACTGACCGAATTTGGTGGGAGCGTCATACACAAGCGAGTTCAAGGCGCTGCCAAGTCGGTTGAGCCTATGGAGGGGAACGCAGCTTCCATGCGACTACGGATTTTGCAGTCGGCGATGACCAAAAGGGCGCGCCGCAGCGCGACCTGTACGCTGTTAAAGAAAGAGATGACGCTCTCCAAGCGGCTACCATCGGAACCGCAAACGGAAATTGAGAATGTCCGCCAGTGCCGAGAGTTGACCAATGCCAAATTCGATCTGAAGGTCGGAAAATCGCGGGGCGGCATTTTTCGTGAGGGAGTCGAGGTGAAACGGGTCTGGATCGAGAAGCTTCGCGATCAGTTCAGCGTGACCAGGATATGTCCTCCACTCGCGGTCTCGCGCTCAGGATGTTGCCAAAGGCGAACCCGCTCGCCAAACCCGAGGAGGGCCATCGCCAAAGCGGTTGTATATGCCAATATCGCGGGCACGATCGTTTCATGGCGCAGTCTGACAATTAGTTTTCATTTACTCAACGGACGGCGTCCGATTATTCACTTGTCCTCGCGGAGTCGAAATATTGAGTCTGCCCGATTAGCTCCGTCACGATGGGGCGTTGCCCAAGAGACAACTCTGCCGTACCTGGAGACAGAGTGATACGTTCTTTCTTCTTTGTCTAAGGAATTTACCTGCTGCTGCCGATTCTGCTGCTCATCTTGGGCAAGCACTGGTAAGTCGTGGACCAATAGCCTGTTCCCCATGGGCCTGAGTCGACCTGTGGTTTGACCCATCGTTTCGAAGGGCTTTTCACTACTAGTCTGATCGTCGCCGTCAGCGCCTGCGCCAGCAGGGACCAACTTGGTGATCGCCATCCCGTTGGCCTACAGTCTGTCGGCGCCAGACGCCGCGGCCGTTTCGCAGCCAATGTCGTCAGCGCGATGCCTATCGCCGTGCCGACGTTTACGCTGGGATTCGACCACATCATTGTCTTCATATCGATACCGCGCCGTGGCCTCGGGACACTGCCACCGCTGATGGTCGCGACCTATCCCATCTGCCGGTGAGGCGCGATACGAGGCCTGGGCTGGCACACGCGCCTGCCGTCGTCGCGCGACGGTCAAGTCAGCGCACACTGAGACTGGCATAAACGATCGCGCCGTCGGCACAGGCGCGCTCTGCGGGGTGAGCGGTCGTCAGGCGCGCGATTTGCAGCCAATGGCCGGTGACCGGTGGTGTCATCGGCCGCTGGTCCGCCGCCAACCAGGGTAGCGGGTGCACCTGCGCCAGCCGTTGTGCCATCAGACACGCCGAGTTGGACATGCCGGGCGTGCGCAGTGGCGATGGTGTCTGCGGTTCCGACGACCGTGCCGGCCAGGTTCGTACTGCCACGTCGGCATACCGGTCCATGTCGCGAAACACGTCCAGCGAACAGACCCAGCGCGACAGGTTGCTCAGGGCCGGCCGCATTTCCTGGCTCAGCGGGGTGGGTTCGCGCAGCAACTGCTGGTACGCCTCGCCCTCGAGCACCGCTGCATCACGCAGTCCATACAGCGTCAGGTAAAGCGGCATGCTGGCCGCTTCGGCGCGTCGATAACGCCAACCCCACAGAATCCCCGGCACGGTCAGCCGCTGCGGCACGTGTTCATGGGCATGCCATTCGTTGTAGTCCTGCTCCAGCGCAGGCGCGACATCGTTCCACAAGGCGAGCAGGGCGGTGGCTTGGTCAGGCATCGCCGGCCTCGGGGCACAACAATACCTTGCTCGCCTGCTTGCCATGGGCCAGCGCCATGCCCTCATAAGCGCGCGAAAGCGGCAATACATGACTAACCATGGGTGCGATCTGCTCGCCCATCTCGGTCATCAATGCCAGCACACGGGGCCAGTCCGACTCGGGCGGGCGAAACGAACCGCGCAATTGCAGTTGCCGACGCACCAGTACGGTCAGATCGAGCAATAACGGGCGCGCATGGATTCCGGTAACGACCACGACGCCGCCTCGGCGCAGCAGCGGCAAGGCCTCGGTGATGGTTTGCGGCACGCCCGTCGCCTCGAAGACCAGGTCAAACGGCGCGCTGGTCGTCCAAGGCGCCGTCGCATCCGCAAGTGGCCGGGTGGCGACGTCGACCAAGGCATCGAAACCCATGCAACGCAAGGCACCGAGTCGCGCGTTATCGTCGCAGCCGCTGACCACCACCTGCGCAGCACCTGCGCGCCGTGCCAGTACTGCGATGCCCTGCCCTATTGTTCCCGGTCCCATTACAAGCACGCGTTGGCCCGCTAAATCACCGGCCATACGCAAGGCCTGCATGGAAATCGACAAGGGTTCAGCCAGTGCCGCGATGGCATCTGTCACCGTATCGGGCACCGGCAGGCAATTGCGCTGCGGAACTCGCACCCACGCAGCAAACCCGCCGTCCCGAGTCATGCCGATACCGGTGCGGGACTCGCACGCATCATGTTGATCGTCCACGCACGCGGGGCAAATGCCACAGGTGACGGACGGACGCACGACGACGCGCTGGCCGCCCAGCGGGCCATGTTGCACCACACCGACGAACTCATGGCCGATCGTCACGGGCAGACCGGGCTCCATGAAGCGGTAGCTCGAAGTCCAATCGTCCACGTGCAGGTCGCTGCCACAGATCCCTGCGGCCAGTACACGCACCAGCACTTCGCCGGATCCGAGTGCCCCCGGTGACTGCGTGTCGACCAGCGCCAGTCCTGCCCCGGGCCGTATCTTGCGTAGTGCTTTCATGGGCGTGAGAATCGGATCGTGTCAGTCGACGGTGATGCCGACATTCTTGATGATCGTGCCCCACTTGTTGCCTTCGCTGGCGATGAATGACTTGAACTCAGCCGCCGTTCCGCCGCCCGGAACCAGTCCCTGCTTGACCAGTGCGGCTTGGATCGCAGGATCCTTCAGAACCGCATTGACGTCAGCGTTGATCCTGTCCACGATCGCCGCTGGCGTGCCCGCCGGTGCGAACAAGCCGTTCCAGGCAAGGGCCTCGAATCCCGGATAACCGGACTCGGCCACAGTGGGAAGATTGGGCATGGATTCCTGGCGTTTGGCGCCCGTCACGGCCAGCAGCTTGATGCGGTTGTCCTGAACCAGCGGCAACAGCGCCGGCGCCACCGTCAGCAGCATCTGTACGTCACCCGAGGCGACTGCCAGCGCAGCCGGTGGCGAGCCTTGGTAAGGCACGTGAACCGCCTTGATATCCGCCGCGCTCAGGAACAGTTCCATCGACAGATGGGAAGAACTGCCGATGCCTACCGAGGCATAACTGACTTTGTCGCCCTGCTTGCGCGCCCAGGTCACGAACTCCTGCAGGTTGTTCACTGGCATTTTGGCGGGTACCGCGAGCACGTTGGGTTGCGACGTGGTGAGGACAATGGGCAACAGGTCGGTGGCCGGCGCGTATGGCATCTTCTTGTACATGTACGGACCGAAGGCGATGGGGCCGTTGAAACCCAGGCCCAGCGTATAACCGTCGGGCGCGGCCTTGGCCACGGCGTCCATGCCGATCATGCCGCCGGCGCCGGACTTGTTGTCGACGACGATGGACTGCTTCCAGCGCTCGGAGAGTTTGTCGCTCATGGTACGCACGATGATGTCCAGCGAGCATCCGGCCGGACAGGGCACCATCACCCGTACGGGTTTGGTCGGCCAGTTCTGCGCCATGGCGCCTGTGCCCAGTGCGCAGCCCAGTAGCAGGGTGGCGAGTCGTTTCATGATGTCTCCTAGGTTGGTGAGCATTGAATTATTGGTGATTGCGATCGATACTTCAACGATCAATGATGTATGTTTTGTATATCTGGTACGTATGGGGTGGAGATGGAGTTACGGCATTTGCGATATTTCATGGCGGTAGCGGAAACCGGAAGCTTGAGCCGTGCATCGGCAAAGCTGTTCATGGCCCAGCCGCCCCTGTCGGTGCAAATCCGGCAACTGGAGGACGAACTCGGTGTGGCCTTGTTCACGCGCCATCCCAAAGGTGTTTCCCTGACCGTCGCAGGGCAGCGATTGCTGCCCCAGGCGCAAGACATGCTGGAGCGGGCCGGCAGGCTCGCCGATCTGGGGCGCAACGTGTCTGAACAGCCCGGCACCACACTTGCTATCGGCTACGTGCCGTCGGCAAGCAAGACCGTTTTGCCGGACCTGTTTGGCCATTTGCGTCGGCTGCAACCATTGCTGCGCCTGGAACTGCGCGAGATGACCAGCGACGAGCAGATTGAAGCCTTGGTTGCCGGACGTATCGATGCGGGTATTGCCCGCAACGTACACCGGCATGTCCGCGTTGGCGTGGCGTGTGAGACGCCGGACCCGTTCTGCCTAGCCGTACCGTCAAAAGAAGTCCGCTCGAGGGCACCGGCGCTGGATCTGCGCCACTTCTCGGAGCACAGTTTTGTCGCTTTCACGCGGCACATGGGCCCTGCCTACTTTGATCAGTCCATCCATCTGTGTCGCTTGGCTGGCTTCAGTCCGCGGATCCGGTACGAGGCCAGCACGCTACACGGCGTATTGGACCTGGTCGGTGCGGGCGCAGGCGTGGCCTTGGTGCCAGCAACGGCATGCCTGATGGGTGCCAAGGGCTTGCATGTAAGTCCACTGCGCCAGAGCGCCAAAGGCGAGGTGCTGGCTCTGCTCAAGCGCAAGTCAGATGCCAACCCGTTGTTGCCGCAACTCGAGCAAGTTGTGGGCACCATATTTTCCGGCCTGGCATCGCGCATGGCGCGTGTATTGCATCAACGCAGACGAATTGCGCATGACTAATTAGTCAGGCATCGTGCACCTTGGCGGGCAAGTGTCCGCCATTGCGATGGCGACTGCGATTTCGTCGCGCCCTGGGTCGTCGGCAAGCGGCGCGGCAACCCGGTACTTGCATCACGGCGCGCCTTGCAAGCGATCCTGACCAGCGACCGGTATGTCGGCTGCCGCGATTTCATGGACGTCCATGCGGAGTCCATCCTACGCATGGACACGGCGAACGACCACTACATCGTCAATATCGACCGCGCTCAAGATCTCGTCGACATGGCGGCCCGGCTGGGCTGTGAAGTCACATTGCCGGCGCTGGTCGACCCCATGACTTAGCGGCGATACAAGCACTCAATGCCCTTGCGCAAGTGCGCGCAAGGGGCCGCGCACCCTGTTTACGGTGCCATGCGCCGCGCGTGCCGCACCACCGTGACGCCGGCTCGCGCTTGTCGGGTCGAGGGCATCACCAGCACGCAGTCGTCATAGGGCGTCAGCACCGGTATCCCGTCGTTGTGGCCGATCACGGCGCCGGCTCGCGCCAGCGTTTCCAGGCCGGTATACGGCGCGGCAAAATGAAACACGCTGCTGGTTGCGACGACCGGGTCGGTCACCACGAGTGCCCACTGGCGCGCCGCGTCAGGTAGCCGCCAGAGCGGCAGTTGCAGGGTCAGCGCGTCGGAGCTCAGCGCGCCCGACTGCGCGAGGAACCGGACGCACTGGTCTTGCGCCACGGCGCGGCTGGCCGGGTCGCCATTGAATCCGCATTCGATCAGCAGCGCTCATTTGTCGCCGGCCGTGGCGTCAGGCAGGCCGAAGTGACCGTAGTCGCGCATGCGAACGCCGTCTCTGTGACCTGAATCGACGACGATGTGTTCGGGCGAGCGCAAGGCGCGCGCTAGCGCCCGGTTGCGTGGAAACATGCCGGTGAGTAGTAGCGGTGGCGAAGGCTCATGCATGGAGTGAATGTCGAGCAGCCAGTCGGCCTGCGCTATGAACGGTCGCAGCGCTGCGGCGCGGCGACGCTCCTGGGTATCGGCGGCGTTGATGCGTGTATCGGTCCACTGGCGGTTGAGGTCTTCATCGGTGAAGCGCGATGCGTCATGATTGGCGGGGTCGAAGCGGTCGAAGGCTGCAAGGTTGCAAAACGCCAGCGTCACCATGCCGCGCTGCGGACGCAAACCGGCTTCGAGCAGTCCCTTGAGCGCCCAGGCGCCGCACAATTCGTTTCCATGGACCAGCGCAGTGATCAGGACATGGCGCCCGATCTGGCCAGAGTCGAACTGCCACACGCCTTGCGTGCCGGTGTTGCCGGCGCGCCATGCGCTGATGTCCGGCGCCGGCAGCACAAATAGCGGTGGCCTGGGAAGGTCAACGCCTGCGTTCATTCCTCGATTTTCGCGAACTCGACGATCTTTTTGTATTTCGCGACTTCGGTCAGCAGGAACTGGTCGAAGTTGAACTCCGGTGAAGCCACCGTGGAGCCGCTGGACTCAAGCTTCTTGCGCAAATCCGGCGCCTGCAGGCTCTCGCTCAGCGCCTTTTTGAGCTTGTCGAAGATGGGCTTGGGCAGGTTGGCTGGGCCCAACAGCGCGAACCACACGCCGATGTCGACGTTCTTGTACTGCGGCGATTCGGCCAGCGCCGCAATGTCGGGTGTGGTGGGTGAACGCTGGGCTTCGGTTGTGCCCAGTGCGATCACCTTGCCGCTGCGGATGTGGGGCAGCCCACTGGAAAGCACGAACACACCGAAATCCAGATTGTTGCCCATCAAGTCGTTGGTCAGCGGCGCCACCCCGCGGTAGGGGAGGTGTGTCATGAACAGTTTTCCCTGTTCCTTGACCATCTCGCCGGCCAGATGCAGCGAGGTGCCGACGCCCGAGCTGCCGTAGCTGAACTTGCCGGGATTCTTCGACACCTTGTGCGTGAACTCGGCAACGGTCTTCACGCCCGAGCCGGTGGAGGCGACCAGCACCAGGGGTTGCGATGCAACCAGGCCGATGGGCGTGAAGTCTTTCAGGTCGTACTTGACCGATTTCGTCACCAGTTTGTTGATGGCGATCTCGTTGCTGGCGCCCAGCAGGAATGTGTAGCCGTCCGGCGCTGCATTGGCCACTTTCTGGGCACCGATGGCGCCGCCGGCCCCACCGACGTTCTCGACCACGACTGTCGCGCCGAGCTTGGTGGCCAACTCGTTGGCCAGCGTGCGGCCGGTCAGGTCAGTGCTGCCGCCCGGCGGGTAACCGATAACGATGGTGATGGGTTTGGATGGGTAATTGTCTTGTGCCCTGGCACTCTGGGCGCCGGTTGCGGCGATGGCCAGGGTCAGCAGCACAGCTGCATGGCCGAGGAGGGGGGCGTGGGTCATCATGGCTTCTCTGTGTGTGGTTGAACAACAGAGGCGATTGTGGATACTAGATAGCTTGCGCTTAGTGCCATAACGGCACGGATCCGTGCCAATCAATTGCAGACATCTTCGGGTAGCGTCCCGTGCGATCCACCGCCATCGCGGTCAACGGTTGCCGATGGCACTCCAGATCATTTCGGCGAATGCGCTCAGGCGCCGCTTGGGGCGCCACAACCGAACGTCGAAGCGTATTTCCAGCCGCGGCCCACCAGCAAGCGCAAGAGTGCGCGCCTTGCATTGCGCATGGACCAGGGCAACCAGGCAACCCCCAAGCCTTTTTACACATACTCGAAATGCGCATCGGCCGAATCACACTTCACCACCCGCCGAAGGCGCGGCGCGTGGGGGTTCTGGCTCAGGTGGTCCTCGATCAGCCGGGACAGCGCTAGCTGCGGCGCATAGGCGAGGTAGGGCACCGGTTCTGGGCCCTGGCCGAGGCGGTGCAGCGGCTGGCCGCCGGGCGCGGCGCGTGACACGGGTACCAGCCGGTCGGAGGCGACCGTGACATGGCTGAACTGCCGGGCATCGAGCCGGATGGCGATGGCGGAGTGATGGTAGACCAGCGAGAAGTCGGCCTCGTTACGTTCGAGCATGGCGACGGTTTCTGCCAGGCCCCGGGTGCGCACGCAGAATTCCCCACGCTGCAGCAGCGGCTCCAGGCGTATCAGCCAATCGGCGACCACGGTGCGCGCCAGGGTACGGCCGGTGGCCAGTGTCACGGTACGTGCCTGGCGCCCGACCAGGCTCTGCAATTCTTCATGCGATTGGGCCAGGGTGCGGCTGGTCTGATTGGCCGTCTCAAGAAAGTTGAGCCCGGCTGCGGTGAGCGTGACCGGGCCGCCGGAGCGCTCGACCAGCGGTGTGCCCGGCCAGGCCTCAAGCGCGCGAATCCGCGGCCCGAAGGCGGGATGTGTCACATGCCGGATTTCGGCCGCACGGGTGAAGCTGCGCTCTTGCGCCAGCACGATGAAGTCTTCAAGCCATTTGATCTGCATGGGGCAATCGATGGTGGACCAGGCCGGCCCCGATCATGACGCATCGCGGCGTACGTTCGCACGGGCTGCGGTGCGAGCGCCTCGGGATCGTCCCGACGGCGCTCACCGATGCGCCGACTCCGCACACCTGCGGCAGCTCAGCCGCACCGCCGCTGCCACCGGGTCCGATCACCGGCACCCAGTTGTGCCGAAATCCACGGTGCCGCCTGTGCCAGCGGGCCGCCACCCATCACGTTCACCTCGGCCCCGTATTCCTGCATGGCCCGTTGGCAGCCCAGCGCATCTCTGCGTGCAGGTCGGCCTCGATGTGGTCGCGTGCGTTGCCCACTGCGCCGACTATCGCTTCGGTCTGCGCATTGGCGAAACTCTGCATCGCGCTCACGACGACGCCCCACTCGGCGGCCACCGCCGTTCTCCGGTCATGCACTGCGCACCATCGAGAGCACGCTACGGGCATTGAGCGTCCTCGCCCTGGACTGGATATCGGGCAAGTAGCGAGCACTGAGACCTTGGTTTTCCTTCACTATGTTGACGTAGGCTTCCTTCAGCATCTGCGTGGACAGCTTGCGTCCGCCAGCATAGTAGCGTTTGGCCACATGGCCCAGTGCGTAGGTGGTTGCAAAGCTCATGCTCGAGCTGACAGCCTGTTTGCCTACGCCGCGCAACAATCCCCCTCCGACCTTGCCGAGCAGTCCGCCCAGCAGCTTGCGGCCGGCCTGCTCCAGGTACTGCGATGTAAGCCCGACGCCGACGGTGGCCAGGAAGTCCTTCACGTGTCCGCTATCGAGTTCGAAACCGTAAGCCTTACCGATGCGATAGACCAGCTTCATCTGCAGCGGGATGATCGCCATGGTCGAGAGAGTCTCGGGTAACAGCTCGAGCGCACCGTTCACGATGGCGGCATTGAGGATGGCGCTGTCCAATTCGACTTCGTTCACCGCCGCTGACACAGGCGGTACCAGGTCCGCGACGTCGGTGCCGCTCACCGGCAGAAGCGCGATGGCTTGCGCCTCATCCTTGAAGGCCGCCGAAGCGCCTGCATCGAGTCCCAGCGCGGCACTTGCCTCAGCCAGAAAGCGCTGCTCGGCGTCAGAGAGCGCGCCATCTGCATCACAAACGCAGACCGCCATCTCGTAGGCTAGCCGTTTCGACTCGGCGCTTTCGAGTTGCGCGACCACGTCCGGCAATGTGACGCGCTTCATCAGCACGTCCTGGTAGAACGTTGACAGATGAACGGCGTCGCTTTCTTGGAAACCTTCCGCCACGCGCCTGATTTCTGCGCGCTCGCGCTCATGCTTCTTTCCGTCAGCAAAAGATGCCAGAAGGCACAGCGACAGGACCGCGCGTGCTTCGTCGGGAACCATGTTCATTCCTCGCGCCCCCCGCCGATGCCCAGCAGGAGCAGCAGCGACTGGAACACGTTGAACAGGCTGAGGTACACGCCCAGCGTCGCGGTGATGTAGTTGGTTTCGTGGCCGTCCTTCACGCGCTTGAGGTCATGCAGGATGAAGGCGGTAAAGATGCCGATCGCCAGCAACGCAATCGTGATCATCAACGCGCCCGACTGCATGAAGAAGTTCGCGACGCCCGCGACCAGCAGCATCATGGCGCCGACGAACAACCACTTTCCCATGGCGGATAGGTCGCGTTTGATGACCGACGACAGGCTGGCCATGCCCAGAAAGATGACTGCGGTGCCGGCGAATGCGGTCATCACGAGCCCGGCCCCGTTGGCCATGCCGAGCATGTTGCCAACCAGGCGCGACAGCATCAGGCCCATGAAAAAGGTGAATGCCAGAAGCACGGGCACGCCTGCCGCCGAATTCTTCGTTCGCTCGATCGCGAATATGAAGCCGAAGGCGCCGCCCAGGAACAACATCAAACCGATGCCCGGCGATAGCACGCTGGCAAAGCCGGTCGCAATCCCTACCCAGGCGCCGAACACGGTCGGCACCATGGACAGGGCCAGTAGCCAGTAGGTGTTGCGCAAGATCTTGTTGCGCTCGCCTACGGCGGAATACCCGGCTTGACGAGATCCGTAGATCTGGATGTTTTCGTTCATAAGGTTGTTCATTGGAAAATAGGTTGAAGAGACCGCTAGAGCACGGATGGTTGTAATCTGATCCTTCCAGAGATCAGGACAAAGCAGAATGAAACTGACGGCTTGTTCGGTATATCCTTAAAGTTTAGTTGTTGTCACTCGACTGGCCCCATCGTCTCCACCGAACGTGAGAGGCAATCGGGCGGGAAGCGCGCTGTTCAGCCCGAGCGCTCCAGCATCTCGCGCTGCAATCCCCAAGACTCGATTGCGACGCCGAGTAGCAGGGATTCGCCCTCGGACACATGGCCATCAGCCTCGACGACGAACGCGCAGAGCTTCAAGAGCTTTTGGCGAAGCCACGGATCATCGATCTCGGCCATGAAACACTGGATCGTGCGCTCATCCAGACAACTGGCGTCGCTCCACTGGTGTTGCCCGCACGTTTGAATGTCCTGGCAGAGGTCTTGCATCACATCGAGAAAAACTTCACGCGAGATGCTCAGCGACTCGTGAGGCGGCAGATTGTCCAGTGCCGCCGATTCCGAATGGCAGGCATGACCATCGGCCAGCATCATCATTGCGACGACGCGTGCGGCAGCTTCCGGGCTGTTTTGGGGGTAACTACGCATAACATTTTTCCAATGAACAAAGTGGAATTGCTTAAAGGTTTGTGGCCATGACTCTTACAGGGACGCGTGAAATCCGACGCTGCAAAGGCCCGTTATCGAGAAGTCGCGCCGTTGTCGAAAGTGGCAATCCTTCGACCGACGTTGCGGCGGCGCTGCCAGCTTCGAACCAGGGCACGCGAACCACGTGCCAGTGCGTCCTCAAAGGCGCGCCGCCAGTCCATTGCGGTCGAGATGACAACGAAGGGTCCACGCCGCTCGGACGTGCGCTCGGACGTGAGTTCGAGCCGGCAGCGTTTGTCAATGTCACCGCGCGGTCCGTTCAGGGCGGACAGTTGTACCTTTGCACGTGGAAGCGCAAACACGGTGCGACGCATAGGGAAACGAAGCCGCCGCTCGGCAAGCCCGCGCAAGCGCAGCGCTTGTGCGTCCTGGGATTCGAAAACGAATTGCATCTGAAGGCTCCTTGACAACAACGATGGGCAACGATAGTGACCCGCTCCTTCGAAAGGAAGCAGGCAATTGCGAAGAATCGCATCGGAAATAGCTGCATATGGGGCCGAACTTAAACGAGCAGCAGCTCAGTGTTCGCTTGTCGTAACGAGGCTCAAGGCGGTCGGCTGCAGCGGCGTGTTCACACAGGCTTGCTGCATAGCAATGCATTGAGCCATCCAGATTTTCAGTTGGGTGAGATGCTGGCGCGTTCGGTGCGCGATGCGGCCACGTCGTCGATTAATTTCATCCTCTGATGCCAACGCGGCGCCAACCGGCGGGTCGATCCGGGACACGGTGCGTCGATCCACCCGCCCCCGCGCCAGCTTTCGCAAGTTGGAATCTTCATCATCGGTCTGGTCGCGCTCGAGGGTGGCGCAGAACTACAGGTGCGCGGCGCCTCGCGCCTGGCGTTGTCGTTCGGCACAACCCTCTGTCTGGAGCGGTTGAGCGCCGAGATTACGTGCAGAACCTACGCCGTGTGCATGTTCCCCTACGATCCCGCCAACATCCGATTGGTCAGCGCGACGATGCTTGAGCACAACGGCCAGTTGACCCGAGGGCCATCCGACCCAACTGCAGGCCGACGTCATACGCCTTGCGCATGTGCCGGCTGCGAGGGACCAAGCAGAAAGTGGGCGCCGAACGCCAGCCCCAACACAAGGATGACACCCAGGCCCCACAGCACCCAGATGAACGGCACGGCCCAGCCGACCACCGAACCTACCATGGGCAGCGCGCCTTGCAGCGCCTGCAGCGACCAAGTCACGACGCCTTGTGCGGCCTCGATCCACGCCGCGTCTACCCATACAGACACCCATGCGGGCACGGGCCACTGAGCGAGTACCTCGCCCAAGGCGACAGCGTCCCCCGACGCCAACTGGCGCGCGCCCCATTCGGTCAGTTCTGCCAGCAGCAGCGTGCCGCCGGTCCAGAGACCCAGAAAAAATAGACACACAACCCATACAGTAGTTTTCATGAGGCTTCCATTGTTGTTCACTTGAGCGCCAGCGCTCATGGTTGTTGATCGATCAAGCGCGGCCATTCGCGGCGCAAACCCCAGTGCTCGACGGCGGCGTTGAGCACGATCTGCTCGCCCTCTGCCACGTGATCGTCGGACTCGGCAAGTTCTATGCACAGGCGAAGCAATCGCTTCCTGAGCGTGGGTTCTTCGATGTCCCTCATCAGCTCGGCCAGCGTGCGCTCATCCACCGGACAAGCGTCGGCCCATTTCAATTGTTGGCTCGACAACAAGTCTTCACAGAACGCGTCGAGCACGTCGTGAAGCTCATGCCGCTCGAGACCCAGCTGGGCATGAACACCCAGCCGCTGTAGCAAATCTAGTTCAGGGCGACCGATATCGCCGTCGGCCACGACGGTCAGCGCGATGATCCGCGCTGCCGCTTGCGGGCTGTTCCGAGGGTAGTGGCGCATGATGGTGTGGCTCCAGAGCTGGGCCTGGGTCTCGTCAGTCAAAGATGTCTTTCAACCACGACTTCTTGCTCTGGCCATGCGACCCTCGTCGCTCGCCATGGTCATGCCCAAAGTCGGAATCCGCAAAGTCGGGTTGCGTGCGAGGCCGTGCACTGGAGCTGGGCGTGGCCTCCACCACGCCAGAGCGTTCGGTGAGTTTGTCGAGCTCGCCACGATCTAGCCACACGCCCTTGCACTGCGGGCAGTGGTCGATCTCTACGGTTTGGCGGTTGATCTTCGCCAGCGGGGTTTCGATACAGATCGGGCATTTCATGGTTTGGTCATGAGATCACTGATGATCCGTATTGGAGTTGCGGGGGGCAGTGTGGAAGACTGTTGGGCATTCGTCAGCTCAGACTTGATGACGCGCTGACGCAATCGCCTGGAGTCAACGTCGCGTTTCACCAGCCGAAGCACGAATCGCGCAGCGCGTGCGAGCGCCTTGTCCAGCGCGCAGCGCCAGTCGCTCGCCACCGAGGTCGCAACCACGGTGCCAGCGACATCGGTCTTGAGCTCGACTTGGCATCGCTTGTCGATGCCGCCGCGCGGGCCGTTGACGTCTGACATTCTCACGGTCGCTTGTGGTACCAGCCAGGCAAGACGGCGGAGTACGAAGCGCGTGCGGCGCTGGCTCAGCTCGAGCAGATCGGCTGCCTGCGCACCATGCGACTTGAAGAAAACTTGCATAAGGGCTCTCCTTGGGTTGAAACACCGCCGGACTATAGGACCCACATCAGTTCAATGAAAGCAGGTTTCAGCGAGCCTTCACATCGGATAAACCTGAACACGACTTCAGCTTCTGCGAGAGAGTCAACCCTTTTCGGTGAACTGTGGGAAGCGCTGTCCCGCCTCGGCGCGACTGGGACACGCACGCGCGCCCCAATCCATCGAACATAGCTGGTGTGCGACACCATGCTGCCCTGGCTCATGCCTTGGCTCATGTCCGGGCGGACCAGAAGCTGACCTCAATCCGGGCGCGCCCAGACTGGCCGCGTGGGCGGGTCGAACCGATAAAGGAGGTTGGGCTGCGACAGAACGTACATCGCTCCGTCGCTGCCCATAGCCAGCCCCTCGGTAAGCGCTCGTTTAACCCCGTCCCTTGATTTCGCAAGCCAGTCGTGAGCGGGTTTCCCGCGACGATTGTCTGCCGGGACAATAGTCACTGGGCGGTAAGCGCGATACGCCAGGGCAGCAGTGCCTCGTAGTCGTCGACTGCCGTGGCGTTGGGCAGCGCGATGAACAAGCGCAGGTAGCGATGGGGGTCGACGCCATTGGCCTTGCATGTCTGCACCAGCGAGTACGAATTCGCGCTGGCGTTGGCGCCGGCCACGGTCTCACTGAACAACCAGCCCAGCGTCCGACCACAGCTTGTCGACGAATGCGAATGTGCGACAACAGGCCACTCTTGTTGGAAGGTTGCATGATCATGGTCCAACCTGCTGCATGGTGGACGGGAAATGGGAGACTTGACCCCAGGTCGACTCCCTGACCCCACTCGACTCCCGGCGAACGCCGCGACCTCGGCGCACCGGCATGTGGCCTGCGCTCAGCCGATCAAGCGCGTTCAAGCCCGCGCCGCAGCCACCACCTGCATTACCAACGGGTGGTGCTGGCCGCGGCGTGAGCGGATGGCGTGAATTTCCTCCAGCACGCCGTCGCAACGGCCCAGCAGCCGCAAGCCGCGCATCAGCGCCACGTCAGCGGCACCAAAGCAGCTGATGGGGAAGACGCCAAGGCCTCTGGCGGCAAAGACCGCCAGCAAGGCACTATCCTCGAACTCCCCGACGATATGCGGTCGCAGCCCCTGGGCTTCGAACCAGCGGTCCAACCGAGGCCGCAGCGCGGAATGTCCGGTTGGCAGCAGCACGGGCAGCCTGACCAATGACTGCGGAAACCCAGCCACTGCGGCCTTGTGCACCAGGGCCGAGGGCCCGTACCATTCCACTGGCGACTCGACCAGCAGTTCACTCGTCAAGCGTAGATTCGGGTTGGGGGGTGCGGGTTGCCCGGCCAACACCAGATCCAGGTGGTGCATCGCGAGCTCGGCCAGCAGCTGCTCGAACTCTCCCTCGTGGCAGAGCAGTCGCAGCGTCGGCGTTGCCAAGACCGGCGCCAGTAGCGCGTGCGCCGCCAGTTTAGAAATACCATCCGACAGTCCGACGGCCAGCCGCGCGACCTTGCCGGTGGCGGCCTCGCGAACCTCTTGCGGAATGCGCTGACCGAGTTGGAAGATCTCCTCGGAGCGAGCAAAGGCCGCCTGTCCCGCCTCGGTCATCGCCACGCCGCGCCCAGCGGGCTTGAGAAGTTGATGTCCCAGCGCCTTCTCCAGCTCGCGAACCTGGGCGCTGATGGTCTGCACCGCCATGTCCAGCCGTTCGGCTGCGCGGGCAAAGCCGCCTTCTTTTGCCACAACCCAGAAGTAGTACAGATGGCGGTAGTTCAACATGTTGCAACACCTATATCGGGAAAACCGAACTTGGGACCACTGTATATCTGATTTTTCCGGGCTGCAGAATTGCCCAAGATCCAGCATCGGGCCGCTTGGCGCTTTGCGCGAACACAGCCGGTCAAATCGAAGCAGCGCCCATCACAAGACGGCGGTGGTTCGCGCCAGGAAGCGGCGTGGCGGACTCCGAGAACACAGGCAGCTAGCCTGGCGGCCTGTTGTCGACGCCAGGCTCAGCGCTGTACGATCTGCACGCCATAAGCCCCAAGTGTCTTGGTGGAATGGGGTGAGGACGCGGCCAGATCAGGCGATAGTGGCTAAAGTTATTGCCTGATCGGAAACCGGAAAATGAAGGGACGCGACGCCATGACCTCTACCCATCAGTCTTCGGCCCGTTGCCACCGCGCTGTTGCACTGGCTGTGGCGTCCATCTGCCTTCAGGTTGCACCTGCGGCCACCGCGCAAATGTTCTCGCTCGAAGAGCCACCATTCGACATCCTCAAGAAGACCTCTGAGTTCGAGTTGCGAAGCTACCGGCCAATGGTTGTTGCGGAAGTGTTTGTGCAGGGTGACGTTGACACTGCGGGCAAGACAGGCTCACGATTGGTCAAGGACTACATATTCCGCGAGGGAGCACAAGAGACTGCTGCTGCCGATCGGAAGGGCCGCGAGTCAATTTCCATGACGGTACCCGTGACCATGGAGAAAACGCCAGAGAAAATTTCGATGACGGTGCCGGTGACCATGGAGTCCACGGCCGGGTCCGGCTACCGTCTGCACTTTGTCATGCCATCGAAGTACACGATGCAGACCTTGCCCAAGCCCGCCGACCCGCGGGTTACCCTGCGCGACGTACCGGCGCAAAAGGTCGCTGCGATACGTTTCTCCAAGTTCAGCACAGAAGCCACGATCGCGGCGCAAACCACGTTGCTGCAAGGCTGGATCGCGCAGCAAGGACTCAAAGCGATCAGCAAGCCCCAGTTTGCCCGCTACGACCCGCCGTTTGTTCCGCCACTACTGCGGCGCAGTGAGATATTGATCGCGGTCGAGTAGCCTGTGGCCTGTTTCTCGGGTCGCCGTTGGCCCAGGCCGCGCGGTAAAGCAGCCACTTGAACACCTGGTGCCGGTAGCACGTGCGCAACCGGTTGTGGGCGCGTGGCGTCGGCGCCAAAGTCTATTTCCGCGCTGGTGGCGCGTCCATGCACTCACCGTGCACAATTTCGGCGACCGTCCCGATACGCTCGCCGGTTCATGCTGCGACGCCCTCGCGATAGACCTGCATGTCGATGTGCACAACGGCATATGGGCACAACACCCCATCAGCATCATCGCGCTCGTCCATTCCCAGTTCCGCCAGCACCTGCACATCTTCGTGTAAAGCGCTTGACGTCGCGGTCTGCGCGCCGGGCCAGCTCACGCACCGCCATCACGCCTTGCGCCTGCAGCGCAAAGACCAGGGCCCAGCCGCGTTCGGTGAGCCAGCCAAAGAATGCGCCCCTACTGCAATCGATTTCGCGCGCCTGACTTTGTGGCAAGGCAGGCCCAGAACTACTTCTGCCGAACATCGCAAATGAACGATTCCACTCGACCCGCAGAAAAATACGAGGCGCACACCCCCATGATGCAGCATGACTCCGGTATGCGAGCATTCATGCGGATTCCGAATGGGAAAATCTGCTTTTGGCTCTGGATTGGCGGAGTTATTGGCGACCTGTTTGAGGCGTCGATTCAGGGAGCGAATGGCGGATCAGTTCAACGACTCGACCCAGTTCTCCAACAATAGACCTGGCACCCGCACGAACTCGCCAAGGTTATTGGTGACCAGGGTCAGGCCTTCGCTGCGAGCGTGGGCGGCGATGTGCAGGTCGTTCACACCGATGGTCCGACCGGCCTTCTCCAGCGCGCTACGGATAGCGCCGTAGTGGAGCGACGCCTTGGCTGTGTATGGCAAGACCTCCAGCAGGCTGGCGAACTCTTCAACCACGGCGAGGTTTTGCGCCACTTTCGCACTCTTCTCTGCACCGTGATACAGCTCGGCCAACGTGATGGCCGAAATCGCCATGCGACCTGAGTGCTGGTTGAAGACGTCCAACACCTCGACGGGACGGCGCTTGATGACGTAGATGACGATGTTGGTGTCGAGCAGGTAATTCAGCATCGCAATGAAGTCAGAAAGTTTCGCGTTCGGCCTGTTGCTGGGTATCGCGCTCGGCCATGAAATCGTCTGACACCTGCGGCCCGCGCCGGAAGAACTCGTCCCAAGTGTGGCCCACCGGCGAGATGATGCGGTCCAGCCCGCGTGCGCGAACTTCTACCTTCTTGACACCTTCGGGCAGGCGCACGTCGGCTGGCAGGCGCACGGCCTGGGAGCGGTTGTTGGTGAAGACGGTGGTGATGCTCATGGCGGCTCCTTAGAGGTATATACCATCAGTATATGGCGCTTGCAGTGGGCCCGCCATATCCGGGGCAAAAAGCCGGCGGACAGGCGCGCTAGACGCACTGCTGCATCCCAACTGATGGGGGCGGGACTGTGCACGCCATCGCTTACCCAAAAACGTCGGGCAAAAACAGATACAGCGCCAGCCAAGCTGCCGCCGACCTGTCCCCACTCGGCAACCAAAGTGACGTCGTTGCAATGGCTTGCCGTCAGTCCGACGGCGTCGCTGCGAAATACTCCATCGCCGCTACGACCCCGCTGGCGCCAGGACCTGACCTTTAATAACGCTGAACACGCGAAACTTTTGTTGCTACATTTCGGCGCATGCATGTAGCCGAGCGCGAGCTCACCGACGAAATTCTTGAGCGCATCAGCCGCACGGTGCGCGAGACGGCGGACCTGACGCGGTGCGCTTTGGCGCGCCTGGTGTGCGGCTGGATGAATTGGCAGGATGCAGCCGGGCGGGCCAAGGAGTCGAGTTGTCGCGCGCTGCTGGTCAAGCTTGAGCGGCGCGGCTTGATTCAATTGCCTGCGGCCAGGCCGGTGAGCTTTGAGGCCAGTGCGACGACGGTTGTGAGGCCTGCGGAGAAATGGTTGCACCTGAAGTCGACGCTCAAAGGGCTCAGCGGCATCAAGCTGGTGGTAGTCAACGGGTGCCGTGCGCACTCGCGTGTATGGCGCTCGATGATGAAGGAGCACCACCCGCTGGGAGACGGGCCGCTGTGCGGAGCGCAGCTGCGCTACCTGATTGGCAGCGACCAAGGCTGGCTTGGCGCTCTGAGCTTCAGCTCGGCGGCCTGGCGACTGGGCGTGCGCGACCAGTGGATTGGCTGGAGCGAGGCCACGCGTGCGGCTCGCTTGCCCCGGATCGCGTTGAACAGCCGGTTTCTGATCCTGCCCACGGTGCAAGTGCCCCATCTGGCCTCGCACGTGCTGGGTCTGGCAACACGCCAGTTGGCCGGTGACTGGCAACAGCGCTATGACGACAAACCGGTCTTGGTGGAGACCTTTGTGGACAGCAGTCGCTACCGGGGAACGTGCTACCGCGCGGCCAACTGGATCGATCTGGGGTTGACCGTTGGACGAGGCCGGCAGGATCGCGCGCGCCAGAGCCAAGTGGGGCGAAAACACGTGTTCGTGTATCCGCTGCAGCGCAATTGGCGCAAGATCCTGAGCGCGCCGCTGGAGTTGGCGCGCCTGCTGCCGACAACGCGAACGCGCCCACCGGTGGACTGGGCAGAAGAGGAATTTGGCCGCTGCCGCCTGAGCAGACCTCTGAGCGGGCGCCTGATGGCAATAGCGCGTGATTTTTGGGCCCGTCCGATGGCCAACATACCTGAAGCCTGTGAGAGCGTGACCAAAATGCAAGCTGCCTACCGTTTCCTGGCCAACGACGACGTGTTGTTCGAGACCTTGTTGCAGCCACACTATGCAGCCACCGAAGAGCGCATCAGCGATGTAGGCGAGGGCTCGGTGGTGCTGGTGGCGCAAGACACCACCACCGTGAACTACAGCGCGCTCACGAGCATCGATGGGCTGGGGCCGATCGGCACCACGGTGGACGGGGCGCAGGGCCTGCATCTGCACAGTGGCCTGGCGATGACGGTGCAAGGCGTACCGCTGGGCTTTGTTGACGCGCAGTGCTGGGCGCGCGACCCGCAGGAGTTCGGCAAAAAGGCGCAGCGCCACGCGTTGCCTATCGAAGACAAGGAGAGCTACCGCTGGATCAAGGGTTATTCTGCGGTGGCGGCGGTGCAAAAGCGCAACCCGCACATCCAACTGGTGAGCGTGGGAGATCGGGAAGCCGATATTTACGAGCTCTTTGAGCAAGCGTTGCGCGAGCCCGACGCAGCCAAGCTGCTGGTTCGCGCCAAGCACAACCGCGAACTGCACGACGAACAGGAGCGGCTGTTCGAGACCATTGGGGCCAAGCCCATCGCTGGTTATCAGCCGGTCCAACTGGCGCGCCAGAAGAATCGTCCCGCGCGCGAGGCCAAGCTCGCGATCCGCTTTGCCACAGTGACATTGTGCCCGCCGGCGTCCAAGCCCGGACTTGCCAATCTCCAAGTGCAGATGGTGCTGGCGCAGGAGGTGGATGCCCCTGAGGGAGCCGAGCCGATCGAATGGCGGCTGCTCACCACCGTGGCAGTGGACAGCTTCGAGCAGGCGTGCGAGAAGGTGGCCTGGTACACGCAACGCTGGGGGATCGAGGTGTTTCATCGCACCTTGAAGAGCGGCTGCCTGGTCGAAGATCGCCAGCTTGGCCACGGCGAGCGGCTCCAAGCGTGCCTGGCCATCGACATGGTGATTGCGTGGCGCATCTACCATATGACCAAGCTCGGGCGTGAGGTGCCCGATTTGCCCGCTGACGTGTTCTTCGACCAGGACGAGATACAAGTGCTGCTGGCCTACGAAGCCAAGAAGAAAAGCAAGAAGAAACGGACTCCGAGCACGCAAGTCCCAAGCCTGCGCGAAGCCATACGCATGATTGCCAAGCTCGGCGGGTTCCTGGGGCGTAAGTCCGATGGCGAGCCCGGCACCGAGACCCTGTGGCGCGGCCTGCTCAGACTGGATGGCATGGCCGAGGGCTGGCGCCTGGCCCGAGACCCGTGAGCAGGTGCTGCAACCGGCATTGAGCGGCCATTGAGCCAAGGCTTCGGGCCATGGCTCGTTCGCTCGCCCGCTCGTTCGCTCGTTCGCTTGCAAGCTCTGGCCTGCGGGCGAGACACCGCCGAGGCGGCATGCGCCTGCTGGCCTTCACGATCACGACGTTGCTCGCAATCGGCCGGTGTTCGTGCCGGCGCCACAATCATCGCCACCAACTCAGTAACTTGCCACCAGCGTCTGGGCATTGCAGTGCCCAGGGTGTTTGCTCAGGCATTGCGTACCTCTTGTTTGAGCTGCGCGGAATTGACGTGGGCCAGGCGCACGGAATCACCGCGCCCAGCGCGCGTAAAGGTCAGGTCACGGCGAGGTCAGAAAAGCCATCTGGAATCAGCTTTCAGGGACAAGCGCGCACTACGCGGTGCTGCAAGCGCATCACCGTCCAGCCCAATTTCCGGTTCATGCCGAAACGCTTCCGCGATCAACATGCATGTCGATGTGAACATCGGCAAATGGGCAAATCACACCACCAGCGTCATCGCGCTCGACCAATCCCAGTTCGACCAGCACCAGAACATCTTCGTGAACACGTTTGACGTCGCGGCCGGCGCGCCGAGCCAGCTCGCGCACCGCCATGGCGCCCTGCCCCTGCAAGGCAGCGACCAGGGCCCAGCGACGTTCGGTGAGCCTGCCAAAGAATGCTCCCGGGTTCTCGAAATTCAGCGTCTCGCCCTGGTATCTGTCGGCCTGAGCCGCCTTGCCTGCTCGCCGCAAGGCGGCACCCCAATCGGGCGACAAGGTGATAGTGAGCGTACGTGGTGTTGTCGTCATGGCATTCTCCTTGCCGCATCCACTGCGGCGATGAAATCCTCCACCAACGCATCGACCGTGGTGAAGGTGTAAGGCAACTCCCGCCCATGCAGATGGCAGTGATCGCCTTTTCCGCGTTCGTTGTCGAATCCAACCACTCGTACACCGTCCACGGCGTAGATCGAACGATACTTGTAGACATGTTCGGTGGGCGGAACCGGTTTCGGCACTCGCCAGACCACCAACTCCATCACGCCACCATCCTCGGCAACGCTCTTGAAGCGGGTGATCAGCTCGGCCTTCATGTTGGCAATTGTGCCAACAGATACCTATGTTGGCAAGTTCGCCAACATGCATCAAACTCGATTTGCAGGGATGTGCCGGGGTTGAATCTTGGGGAACCGACATAGAAGCGAAGTCCAGGGCCTTCGCCTTGAGTCCGCATCCAGTCCCCTTTACAAAGGGAAACTTGGATGCTTCTGACAGGGCAATCAGCCGATTTTACGAAGCTGCGTAAGCTCGCCAGCGACTGTGACCCAACTATTTTCGCCTTCGATGGTCGGCAATAAATCGCGCCGCGATAATTCCGGGCTATCCGACGGTCGAGCCATTCAACACCTGTCGGCGATTTCGATAGTCCTTGATGCAAAAAGACAATTCTCCACCCGCCAACACCGACCCCGACCTCTCCGCCCACACCCCCATGATGCAGCAGTACCTGCGCATCAAGGCCGAGCACCCCGGCACCCTGGTGCTTTATCGGATGGGCGACTTCTACGAGTTGTTCTTCGGTGACGCGCAGAAGGCGGCCCGCCTGCTGGACATCACCTTGACCAGGCGTGGCCAGTCGGCTGGTGCGCCGGTGGTGATGGCGGGCGTGCCGTTCCATTCCGTCGAGTCCTACCTGGGCAAACTCATCAAGCTGGGCGAATCGGTGGCCATCTGTGAGCAGGTCGGCGATGTGGCCACCGCCAAGGGGCCGGTGGAGCGCAAGGTGGTGCGGGTCATCACGCCTGGCACGCTGACCGACGCCGAATTGCTGTCCGACAAGTCCGAGTCGGTGCTGATGGCCGTGCACCAGGGCCCGCGCAACCAGTGCGGGCTGGCCTGGCTCAGTGTGACGCAGGCGCACCTTCAGTTTGCACAATGCGCGCCGGACCAGGTGGCCGAATGGATCTCGCGTGTCAACCCGAGCGAGCTGATCTACAGCGCCACGTTGACACCGGCATTCGAGAAGTCGCTCAAGGCCAGTTGCGAAACCCACGCCGTGGCAACGGCGATGCGCGCGCAGTGGCAGTTCGACCCGGCACTGGGCCAGCGCAAACTGCTGGAACTGTTCAAGGTCGCCAGCCTGGCCGCCTGGAACGCACAGGAGTTGCCGCTTGCGCACGCCGCTGCAGCGGCCTTGCTGGCGTATGCCGAGCACACGCAGGGGCAGCCGTTGTCGCACATCCAGGGCATCGTGGTGCAGCACAACGACGATCTGGTGCAGTTGCCGCTGGCGACACGGCGCAACCTGGAGCTGACGCAAACGTTGCGCGGCGAACCCTCTCCGACGCTGTTTTCGCTGCTCGACACCTGCCTGACCGGCATGGGCAGCCGACTGCTCAAGCGCTGGATGCTCGAGCCCCAGCGCGAACGCACGGCGGCGCGCCAGCGCCTGCAGGCGATCTCCGCCTTGCGCGCAGGCCCGTGGCAGGACCTACGCGCGCAGATCAAGGGCAGTACCGACATCGAACGCATCACGGCCCGCATCGCATTGCGCCAGGCAAAACCGCGTGAACTGCTGGCGCTGCAGATCACGCTCGACAAGACGGCCGCGCTGGCGCCACCAGTGCTGGCCCTGGGCGGATGGTTGACGCAATTGGCCGTCGATCTGCTGCCACCGCCGCTGTGCAGCGACATGCTGGCCGCGGCGATCGACGCCGCACCCGCCGCGATGGTGCGCGATGGCGGCGTCATCGCGACCGGCTTCGATCCCGAACTCGACGAATTGCGCGCCATCCAGACCAACTGCGACGGCTTTCTGCTTGAACTCGAACAACGCGAACGCACCCGCACCGGCATCACCAACCTGCGCGTGCAATTCAACCGCGTCCACGGCTTCTATATAGAAGTGACGCAAGGCCAGGCCGACAAGGTTCCCGCCGACTACCGGCGCCGCCAGACACTGAAAAACGCCGAACGTTTCATCACGCCCGAGCTCAAGGCCTTCGAGGACAAGGCGCTCAGTGCCCAGGAGCGGGCGCTGGCGCGCGAGAAATTTCTGTACGAGCAGCTGCTCGATGCGCTCCAGAGCCACGTGCCGCGCCTGACGCTGGTGGCGCAGGCACTGGCCACGCTAGACGCGCTGGGCGCATTGTGCGAACGTTCGCTGACGCTGCACTTTTGTGCGCCGCAATTCGCCACCGAGCCCTGCATCGACATCGTTGCCGGACGCCATCCGGTGGTGCAGGCACGGCTGGCCGAGACCAGCAGTGGCGACTTCATCGCCAACAACACCAGCTTGAACGCGCGTTCGCGCATGCAGATCATCACCGGACCGAACATGGGCGGCAAATCGACTTACATGCGCCAGATTGCGGTCATCGTGCTGCTGGCCAGCATGGGAAGTTATGTGCCGGCCGCCAGTTGCCGGCTGGGACCGATCGACGCCATCCACACACGCATCGGCGCCGCCGACGACCTGGCCAACGCACAGTCGACCTTCATGCTGGAGATGACCGAGGCAGCGCAGATCCTGCACAGCGCAACCCCCCACTCGCTGGTACTGATGGACGAGATCGGCCGCGGCACCTCGACCTTTGACGGCCTGGCTCTGGCCTCCGCGATCGCCGGCCATCTGCACGGCAAGTCGCAGGCCTTCACCTTGTTCGCCACCCACTACTTCGAACTGACCCAGTTTCCTGCCACGCACCATGGCGCGACCAACGTGCATGTGAGCGCCGCCGAGTCGGGGCGCGACATCGTGTTCCTGCATGAAGTACAGGCAGGCCCGGCCAGTCGCAGCTATGGCATCCAGGTGGCGCGGCTGGCCGGCATGCCGGCCGCCGTGCTCAACCACGCCCAGCACGCGCTGGCAGCACTGGAAACCAGCGCCAGCGCAAGCCAGGCGCAGGTGGACCTGTTTGCCCCGCCACCGACCGAAACCAAGCCGGCATCAAGCGCGGTAGAGGACGAACTGGCGCACATCGACCCTGACACACTGAGCCCACGCGAGGCGCTGGAGGCGCTTTACCGATTGAAAAAGGTGGGCAGCTCTGTCGTCTGAAATCCGCGTTGCTCAACCTCCGAATTGCTTGACAATCCATGGGTCATGCCGCATGATGGCATGAAATCACAGTATCGGATTGGCATATGCTCAAGGAAGTGGGTGCCAGCGGCCAAATCTCGCTGGGGAAGAAGTATGCGGGGCAGTTGTTTGCCGTAGAAGTTCAACCAGACGGTGCCATCCTCATGCGCCCAGTCAAAGTCGTCCCGGTGCACGCACCGGTTGGCAAGGTGGCGGAATCGGTCGCCGACTACACGCTGGCGAACAAGGCGTGGGCCGAATCACATGCCACCGAGATCGACGCATATAACGCATGGGCCAAGGAACGCGAACCCTATTCTCAGCGGGTACGACACTGGCGCAAGAACCGCAGCGATTAGCTTACAAGAACCCAAGGCCTGCCGGGTACCGTGGCGAGATTCGACATCCATCCAAATCCCATCGAGGAAGACCGCCACGATTTTCCATTCGTGCTGGAGATTCAGAGCGACTTGCTGCACCGATTCGTCGAACGTGTCTGCGTGCCACTGGCGCGCGCCGACGCGCTGGCGGGACTGACCGACCGTTTCAACCCGGCGATCGTCGTGGACGGCATCGCCTTGCGCCTGCACCCGTTTGGCATCGCCGTTTTCCACCAGCACGAACTTCGCCGGTCGACAGCCAATGCCAAGAAACATGCACTCGAGATCGAAACGGCAATGGACATGCTGCTGCGCGGGTATTGAACACATGCCTTCACGCTGACCCTGACCTTCCACGTGCTCGCATGATCCTCCTACTTTCCAATCGAACCTACCAGGCTCAATCACCATGACCTACTGCGTCGCCATCAAGCTCAACGCCGGACTGGTGTTTCTGTCCGACTCGCGCACCAACGCGGGGCTTGACCAGATCAGCACGTTCCGAAAGATCATCGTCTACGAAAAACCCGGCGACCGGTTCATCGTGCTTCTGTCGGCCGGCAACCTGAGCGTGTCCCAATCGGTGCGCGAGATCCTGCAGGTCGAGCAGTTGCGCGAATACACCAATGCCGAGCCACTGACGATCTGGAACGCCACCAGCATGTACGACGTCGCGCGGGTGCTGGGTTCGGCCATTCGCCACGTGCACGCGCGAGACGCGAAGGCTTTGCAAAATGCCGGCATCGATTTCAATGCCTCGATGATCCTGGGTGGACAAATCCACGGCGAGGCAATGCGCCTGTTTCAGGTCTATTCGCCCGGCAACTTCATCGAAGCCACGCCGGAGACACCGTATTTCCAGATCGGTGAATCCAAATACGGCAAACCGGTGCTCGACCGCGTGATCACGCCACAGACACCGCTCAACGAAGCCGCCAAATGCGCGCTGGTGTCGATGGACTCCACGCTCAAGTCCAATCTCTCGGTCGGCCTGCCGCTGGACATGGTGGTTTACGAGGCGGACAGCTTTCAGACCGACAAGATCGTCTGCATCGACGAACACAACCCCTACTTCCAGATGATGCACAACAACTGGGGCCGCAAGCTGCGCGAAGTCTTCGACAGCATCGAAGATCCGATGTGGCGCGGCGAGCAGACCGCGATACCGCTGATGGTCGACGCGCCGCGTAACCAGCCGCTCAAGAAGATCACCACCCCCTTTGAGAAGCTGATCTGATGGCGCTGCTGATCTTTTCCCACGCCAACAGTTTCCCCGCCAGCACCTACCGCGTTCTGTTCAAGTTTCTGCGCGCACGCGGATTCAAGGTCAAGGCGATCGACAAGTTCGGCCACGATCCTCAATACCCGGTCACCAACAACTGGCCGCATCTGGTGCAGCAGCTGGTCGATTTCACGCAGACCGAAGTTGACAAGGCCGGCGAGCCGGCGTTTCTGGTCGGCCATTCGCTGGGTGGCTTCCTGAGCCTGATGGCGGCCGCCCGACAACCTGCGCTGGCGCGCGGCGTCGTCATGCTCGACTCGCCGGTGCTGGGCGGCTGGCGTGCGACCACGCTGGGCCTGATCAAGACGACACAAATCGTCGCGGCGGTGTCGCCGGGTGCGATCAGCCAGCGCCGACGTACCAGTTGGCCCGACCAGGATGCGGTGCTGGCGCATTTCCAGTCGAAGAAGGCGTTTGCGCGCTGGGAGCCCGCTGTGTTGCAAGACTACGTGCGCCATGGCACACACGACAAGGACGGACAGCGCGTGCTGAGTTTCGATCGCGAAGTCGAAACCGCCATCTACAACCACCTGCCGCACAACTTGGAGCGCCTGCTGCGCCGTCATCCGCTGAAGTGTCCGGTCGCTTTCATCGGCGGATTGTTCTCGAAAGAAATGAAACAAGTCGGCATGGACATGACCGAACGGCTGACCAAGGGGCGCATCACCATGCTCGACGGCAGCCATCTTTTTCCGATGGAAAAGCCGCTGGCGACGGCGGCCGCCATCGAGGCTGCGACACTCAACTTCGAGGGCTGAGAGCGTGAGAGGCAATCGCTTAAGCCCACGCAAGACCCCGCAACCAGCTCCAGGCACTTCGGGCCACGGCCAGTCGCGGGGTCTTGCCCTGCGGGCCGGGGCGCCCAATCGATTGCCTCTCACGCTCTAAGCCGACCGATCACTGCCCCTGTCCGAGAGCGAACCCGCGCTCTCCGTCAAAGGTGCACAAGGTTTCGGTCTTGATGACGTCGACCCCTCTGGCCGCCAGCGCCTGCATCAACGCGATGATGTCATGGTGCGTGTAGCGCGCCGCACCGCCACCCTCTAGCGTTCCCATGAAGCGGCAACGCCAGTGATCGGTGCAGAACGTCTCGGGAAAACCGCCAGGCCAGACCTTCACGCCGCGATTGGTGATCATGATGAGCTCTGACGTTGCGGGCGCAAGCGCTTTGAGCGTCCCAGCCAGAAACTCCGGTGACACCGAGGCCGCATGCACGAAGATATCGACCCCTACCAGAGCCTTGAGCAACGGTGGCTTGCGCTGGTAAGGGACGAGGGCGGGCTGCCGCGCAGCGGTATTGTCATAGGTCACCGCCGCAAAACGCTGTGGCCGTTGGCCCATCCGGGCGATCACCGCGTCCCCAAACGCACGGGTGCCCGCGCACTGGCGCGTGTGTTCTCCCCGCAGATCCGCAGTGTGCACGCCGCTTTCCAGGGTGCACAACCAGGCGTTGTGCACGGCACTGGCCACGTCGGCCTGCCGGATATGGACCAACATCATCACACACGCCAACAACAGGCCGGACGGGTTTGCCAGGTCCTGCCCCGCGATGTCAGGCGCACTACCGTGAATCGCCTCGAACATCGCGACGTGCTCCCCTATATTTGCGCTTCCACCCAGACCCACGCTGCCGGTCATCTCCGCAGCGATGTCGGAAATGATGTCGCCATACAAGTTGGGCGTGACGATCACGTCGAACAGTTGGGGTTGTGTCGCCAGGCGCGCCGCACCGATGTCGATGATGCTGTGATTGTTCTCCATGTCCGGATACTGCATTGCGATTTCATCGAAAACCTGGTGAAACAGACCGTCGGTCATCTTCATGATGTTGTCCTTGGTCATGCAGGTCACCTTGCGGCGCCCATGCGCGCGCGCATATTCAAAGGCGTAGCGCACGATCTTTTCGCAACCTGGCCGGGTGATCAGCTTGAGACACTGAAAGACCTCGTCGGTCTGCCTGTGCTCGATACCCGCATAGAGATCTTCTTCGTTTTCACGCACGATCACGACATCCATGTCCGGGAAATGCGTGGGCACGAACGGCGCGTACGCGACGCAGGGACGCACGTTGGCATAAAGCCCGAGGGTCTTGCGGATCGTTACGTTCAGGCTCTTGTAGCCGCCGCCCTGAGGTGTCGTGATCGGTGCTTTCAAAAAGACCCGCGTCTGGCGCAGGCTGTGCCACGCGTCGGCCGTGATGCCTGCGGAATTGCCAGCCAGATAGACCGATTCGCCGACCTCGATGAAATGCGGGTCGATCTGCGCGCCAGCCGCATCGAGGATGCGCAGACAGGCATTCATGATCTCCGGGCCAATGCCGTCTCCGCGCGCGACAGTGATAGGGGTTTTGTCAGTCATGGCAAACAGCTTTCGAAGTGAGTTCGAGCGCAAGTATGGTCGCCAAATACATCTATTTCAAGTTATATGTTTTAATACATTTAATAACTTTTTATCTATGTAAAGATGAAATCTGTTGCCTTACCTCGCGCCAGCTTTTCGCAACTACGCGCGTTCGAGGCGGTGGCCCGCCTTGGTGGCGTGACCTTGGCGGCGCGGTCGCTGCATCTCGCGCAACCGACGGTGTCGGTCCAGCTGCGGGAGCTGGCAGCGTTGGTGGGCGCCGACCTGCTTGCGCCCGCCGGTCGGGGCGTGGCCTTGACGCCCGCGGGCACCGCTCTTTTGAGCACAATCCGCGCCATCGGCACCCACTGGCAACTGTTCGTGGACGAGGTCGAGCAATTGCAGGCACTCCAGAAGGGCGTTTTGCGCATTGCCGGGGTCACGACGGCCGAATACTTCATCGCCCGGGTTCTCAAGCCCTTCCACCTTCTCTACCCCGGCATCACGATCAACCTGACGATCGACAACCGCGACGCCGTGGTGCGGCGCATGCAAAGTGAAGAAGACGACATCGGCGTGATGATGGTGCCACCCACAGATGTCCCACTGGACAGTTATGCTTTTCTCGACAATCCGCTGGTCCTGATCGTGCACCGTGGACATCGCTGGGACGGGGCACGCCGGATCTCGCTCAAGTCGCTGGATCAACTACCGCTGCTGATGCGCGAACCCGGCTCAGGCACCCGACAGACCACGCTGGCCTGGCTCGCCCAGCGCGGAGTCGCGCCGCTGGTGCAGATGACCCTGGGCAGCAACGAGGCCATCAAACATGCAGTTGCCGCCGAGTTGGGTATTGCCATCGTGTCACGGCATACGCTGCCCGCCGACCCTGCTGGCGAGGGTTTGGCCATCGTGAACGTGGCAGGCATGCCGATACCGCAAAAGTGGAAACTCGTCTGGCGCAGCGACCGCCAGCTGACGCTGGCTGCCGGGGCGTTTCTGACGTTTGTTCGGCAGCGCCCCGAGCCAGCCGACTCTGCTGGCGGATAACCGACGCAACGACCGTTGCGCGTCAGAGCATGCAGCGCCGCCTTACACCGACCACTGCACAACGCCGGTCCAGGCCGTCAGCAACACCAACAGGCCAAACGCGATCCGGTACCACGCGAATCCGACAAAGGTGTGGGTAGCGATGTAACGCAACAGCCAGCGGATACACAACCAGGCGCTGAGGAACGAAAACAACAGACCGACCGCGAACATCGGTACATCGGCCATCGACAACAGCGCGCGTTCCTTGTACAGGCTATACACACCGGCACCGATCAGCGTCGGTATCGCCAGGAAAAACGAAAAGTCGGTCGCCGCCTTGCGCGACAGCCCCAGCAACATGCCGCCGATGATGGTGGCACCACTGCGACTGGTGCCGGGAATCATCGCCAGGCACTGCACCAGGCCGACCTTGAGCGCATCGGTCCAACGCATCGCATCGACGCTCAGGATGCGCGGCGCGGTGTCTTCTTGGGCATGACGGCGTTCGGCCCACAGGATGATGAAGCCGCCGACGATGAAGGCGCTGGCCACCACCACCGGTGTGAACAGATGCGCTTTGATCGCCTTGCCGAACAGCAGGCCCAGCACCACGGCCGGAAAAAACGCGATCGCGACGTTCAGTGCAAATCGCTGGGCCTGCGCCTGGTGCGGCAACTGGACGATGGTGTCGCGGATCTTGTGCCAGTAGACGATGATGACCGCCAGGATGGCGCCGGTCTGGATCGCGATGTCGAATACCTTGCCCTTCGCGTCGTCCATGCCGAGCAAGGCGCCGGCGAGGATCAGGTGGCCGGTGGAGGATATCGGCAGGAATTCGGTCAGGCCTTCGACAATACCCATCACGGCCGCTTTGGCCAGCAAAACAAGATCCACGCATCCTCCAAGAAAGAGCGGCGATTATCACCGCCCCACTGCGGGCTTACTCGTAGCGCAAGGCCTGGATCGGCAACAGCCGCGACGCCCGCCGGGCCGGGTAGAAGCCGAAGAACACGCCGACAAAACCCGAAAAGCCGGCTGCCAGAAGAATGCTCGAGGCTGTCATGCTGACCTGCCACTGCGCGAAATAGCCGATCGCCCAGGTGGCGCCAGCGCCGAGCACGACACCGATCGCGCCACCGATCAGGCTCAGTGTCACGGCCTCGATCAGGAACTGCGTCAGGATGTCTCGCCCACGCGCACCGACCGCCATGCGCAGGCCGATCTCGCGCGTACGTTCGGTCACGCTGACCAGCATGATGTTCATGATGCCGATGCCGCCGATCACCAGGCTGATGCCGGCCACTGCGGCCAGCAGCATGGTCATGACACGGCTGGACGCCTCTTGTGCCTGCAGGATCTCCGACAGATTGCGGATCGTGAAGGTGTCCTCGGCGCTGGGCTGGATCTTGAAGCGCTGGCGCAGCAAGTCCTTGATGTTGTCCTCGGCCTGCTTCATGTTCTGCCCCTCGCGCACCTTGACGGTGATCGAGCCGATACGCCGCGCCTTGCCGCCCGTGCCGCCCTGGATGCGGTTGCGGTAGGTACTGATCGGCAGCATCAACACGTCGTCCTGGTCCTGGCCATTCGCGTTCTGCCCCTTCTTGGCGAGCACCCCGACGATCGTGACGGGAACCTTCCTGACGCGTATGACCTGGTCCAACGGATCGGCGTCGCCAAACAGTTCGCGTGCGGTGGTCTGCCCAATGATCGCCACCTTGGCCGAGCCGGCCATTTCGGCGGGCTCGAACAAGCGCCCGGACTCCAGCGTCCAGTCACGCGCCTCCAGGTAGTCGCTGGTGGTACCGAAGATGCTGGTGCTCCAGTTGGCATTTCCGGACACCACCTGGGCGCCGGTACGGGACACCGGCGCGGCGACCTGCACCTCGGGCACCTCCAGTGCAATCGCCTGTGCATCTTCTTCGGTCAGCGACTGGCCGGTTTGCGCTCCAAGGCGCGCGCCGCCCTGGGTGACGGTGCCGGAGAAGATCAGCATGATGTTCGAGCCCAGGCCCTGCATCTGCTCCTTGACCCGATTGGTCGCGCCTTCGCCCACCGCGATCATCGTGATCACCGCCGCCACGCCGATGATGATGCCCAGCATGGTCAGGATGCTGCGCAGCGTATTGGCCGCCAGCGCCCGCAACGCACTGCGAAACGCAGCCAGGGTATTCATTGGACTTCCCTTCGTCCTGCGAACTGCGGGACTGAGCGCCTTGGGAGCGGCCCGGCGCCGCTCACTGCGCTAACCTCCGTGCTGCGCACTGCGGAATTCACCTTGGGAGCGGCCCTGCGGCTCATGATGCCAGCGGCAGTTCCGCCGCCAAAGGGCCGGCCGGATCGCACTCGATCCAGTCCTGCCCGGGTTGGTCGTGCTGCAAGTCCTGCACGATCAGTCCATCGCGAAACACGATCTTTCGCCGCGCCCATTCGGCGATGTCGTGCTCGTGCGTGACCAGCACCACGGTTAGACCGGTCCGGTTCAGGTCGGTCAATAAACGCATGATGTCCTCGCTGGTCTGGGTGTCGAGCGCGCCGGTGGGTTCATCGGCCAAGATCAGCTGCGGCTGGTTCACCAATGCCCGCGCAATGGCCACGCGCTGCTGTTGCCCACCCGACAACTCCGACGGTGTATGGCCGAAACGCTGCTCCAGGCCGACCTGCTGCAAGGCCGCCATCGCCCGCGTGCGACGCCCCGCCGCCGCTATGCCGGCATACACCATCGGCAACTCGACGTTTTCCAGCGCGCTGGTGCGTGGCAGCAGGTTGAACTGCTGGAAAACGAAACCGATGCGCCGGTTGCGGATCGACGCCAGCTGGTCCGCGGACATGGTCTCGACCGCTTCACCGGCCAGCCGGTAGTGCCCCTCGGATGGCCGGTCCAGGCAACCCAAGATATTCATCAAGGTGGACTTGCCCGAACCCGACGCACCCATGATGGCCACGAAATCGCCGCTGGCGATCTTCAGCGATACACCACGCAACGCATGCACGGTCTGGTCACCCATGGCGTAGACCTTGGTCAGTCCAAGCGCCTCTATCAATACGGACGGCACGGTCACGACGATGCTCCGTGACTAGAACGCCAACCGTGGGCCACCAGCGCCGGGTTTGGCCGCACCGGCCGCCGGGGACTGGATACCGACGATGACCGTCGCACCCTCGCGCAGGTCGGCTGCGACCGGTGCGCCCGGCGCCACCAGCAACTCGGAGCTGCTGCCATCCGAAATGCCCAATCGCACGTTGTATGCCCGCGGTTTGCCATCCTCACCCATCAGGTAGATCCGTCCGCGCGTGCTGGTGCGCCCACCTGCTTCAGCCAGCAGCGCGGTGTACCGGATTTTCTGCTCAGGTGTCAGTGAGTCGCCGATACGGGCCCGCAGATCGGCCAGGATACGATCGCGGGCCTTGGGCCGCTCCTCGGCGGCCAGATCGCGCAAGGCCCCGAATCGGGGCCGCGCCTCGGCGATCAGGCCGTCGATCTTGCCGGCCTGATCGGCACCGAGCTTGAGTTCGGTCACCATCCGGTTGCGGAACTCCTGCAGCGGGCCGCCGCCCGCAATGGCTGCGGCGACCGGCGCAGTCGCACCACTTTTGCCGCTATCGGCGCCGCCTGCGGCCCCGGCAGTGGCAGCAGTCGCGCCAGCTGCAGCAGAAGCATTGGCTGCGCCCGCTGCGCCGGTCGCTGCAGGCTTTTTCGGCTCTCCGGTTGCGACAGGCGCAGCAGCCGTTCCAGCGCCAGCAGCAGCCGCAGTTTGCCCGGACCGCTCGGCGCGCGCCGCCGCTGCCCTGGCTTGCATCTGCTCGTATTTGGCCCGCTGGTCGGGGCTGAGCATCGCATTGATCTTTTGTTGCATCTCGCCCATCAACTTCTGACGCGCCGCCGGCCGCGCCGCCTGGTCCAGATCGGCCAAGGCCATGAATCGCGGTCGCATGTCGGCGCTGATGGCGTCGAGCTTGGCCTGCTGGGCTTCGTCGAGCTGCAGTTCGGCCACCAGGCGCTCGCGCTGCGCTGCCAGGCCACCACCAACACCACCGCCGCCACCACCACCTCCAGCGGCTTGCGCATGGGCCGACGACAACCAGGACCATCCGCCCGCACTGCCGGTGGTGGCACCGGAAGCGCCGTTGGACGGCGCCGACGCGTCGGCAGCAGGCGGCTCCACGCCGGCAATGCGCACCCGCAACGCGGCATTTGGGACCTTGAGCACGTTCTCGCGCTGGTCCGTCACGATGCGCACATTGGCCGTCATGCCCGGCAACAGGCGCCCCGAGGTGTTGGAAAACCCGACCACCGCCACATAGGTCACGACGTTGGCAATGGTCTGCGCCGCCTTGCGTACTTGGCGCACCTCGCCGTCGAAGGTCTGGCCGGGAAACGCGTCCACCGTGAACGTGGCCCTTTGTCCGTTGCGGATCCGGCCGACGTCACTTTCATCGACGCTGGCGTCGACCTGCATGTCCGACAGGTTCTGCGCAATCACGAACAGCTCCGGCGACTGCAGGCTGGCCGCCACCGTCTGCCCCTTTTCGATCGACCGCTTGATCACAATGCCGTTGACCGGTGACACGATCCGGGTGCGCGACAGGTCGACCCTGGCCTGGGCCAGCGCGGCCTGGCGCTGCGCCACATTGGCGCTGGCCGCCTTGATCTGCGCCTCGGTCACGCCGACCTGGGCCTGGGTCGCCTTGAGCGCCTCGATTGTCGTGTTGACCAATGCGCGCGCGCGGTCGGCCTCGCTTTGCGCGATGAATTGCATCTGCACCAGGCTTTGCTTGCGCTCGAAATCGCGCTGCGCCTCGTTCAGGTCGACCTGGGCCCGCGCCACCTGCGCCCGGCCGGCTGCGGTCGACGCCTGGGCCGTCAGCACGGTCGCCTGGGCTGCCTCGACGTCGGCCTGCGCCGAACGGACCCGGTATTCGAACGTCTCCGGGTCAATCTGCGCGATCAGCTGACCGGCCTTGACCTCGGAGTTGAAGTCGACGAGCAGGTCGCGAATTTGCCCCGACACCTGGGTACCGACCGACACCTGGGTGACCGGGTTGACCGCGCCGCTGGCCGACACCGTCGCCTGCAGGCTGCCGCGTTCAATCTTGGCGGTGCGGTACTGCACCGCGTCGCCACCCGCACGTTGCGTCCACCACCAGCCGGCACCGGCCAACGCAACGACAAGCACCGAAAGGGTGGCCCAGCTGGTTTTCTTCATAGGAGGATTCTAGGAACAAGTACAAGCCGCCACCGGCTGCGGGTTAGTGAATTTGTAAAGCCGGTGCAAAGCGACTCGCACCGCGAAACTGCCATCCACACCGCGACCGATGCATCCTGTCGCATCGCTGTGGTGTTGTTCAAGCGCGCCGGGCACAGTCTGGTGCAACCGTTCCAAGGAGCGCCATGCAGAACCGCTATCTGGGCGCTTGCATCGTCGCCGGGGCGATCTGATGCTCGGCCAATGGCTGGGCCTGTTCTGAACACCGACACCTGTTTGCAAAGGAATAACGCCATGTTGATGCAGATCCTGATTCACAACCCACCAGCCCTTGTCACGATCGTCGAAAGGACACCGAGTTGGGTCGCCTATTTGCTTCTGGGCTTGCTGGCGCTGGGCGTGAGCCAGATGTTCCACCGACGCGCCAGCCTGCCGAGGATATTGCTGACGCCGGCCGCCATGACTGGCCTGTCGGTCTACGGGATGGTTTCGGCGTTCGGCGCCACGACCCCACTCGCGATGACATTGACCGTCTGGCTTGTGGTGGCCGGGGCCTGCACCGCGTTGGCCTGGCGTTGGCGCGGCGCACCGCCACCCGGCACGCTGTATGACGCCGCCAGCCGCAGCTTCGAGCTGCCCGGCAGCGTGGTTCCGATGGTCTTGATCATCGGCATCTTCCTGACCAAATACGTCGTAGGCGTTGAAATGGCCATGCAGAGCACGCTGGCAAGCGACAGCACTTTCGCGCTGGGCATTGCCGTCATCTACGGCGCGTTCAACGGCATTTTTGCCGCCCGCACCCTGCGCCTATGGAGGCTGACCCGGACGCAACCGGCGGCTTCGGCTTGCAGGAATGCGTGGTGCAACATGTGCTCGAGCGCGTCGGCTTGCGGTACGGCACGCACTGACAATGGGCTGGCGCCATGAAATCGCTTGCACCCGCTATCGGCATCTCAGCCTTATGCCTGATGCTCGTGTCGGCTGCCGCCATCCGCTTCGGCGGGCCTGGACCGATCGCGCCGCTGGCCAGCATCAACGACCCGTTTGCCAAAGTCGACCACAGCGCCGTGCCCGCGCCCAGGTTTTACACGGCGCGCGACGGTCAGCAGCTGGCGTGGTTGCTGTACGAACCCGCAGCCGGAACCGCACCCACAGGACGGCGGATCGTGCTGGTGCACGGGTCGTCGGCGCGCGCCCGTTCGATGCATGTATTGGCCCTGGCGCTGACCAAGGCCGGATTTGACGTAGCGGCGCTTGACATGCGTGGCCATGGTGATTCCGGGCCCCGCGGTGATGTGGCTTACGTGGACCAGCTGGAACACGATGTGCAGGACTTCATGCGTGCAACGCCCAGTGCCGGCCCCAGCACCCTGGCGGGTTTCTCCTCCGGGGGCGGGTTCGTTCTACGCTTTGCCGGTGGCCCCTTGCAGGGCCTGTTCGACCGCTATGTTCTGCTAGCGCCGTTTCTGCACCACGCCGCGCCGACCAACCGGCCTGGCAAAAGTGGCTGGGTGTCCATCGGCATGCCGCGGATGATCGCGATCACGATACTCAACCGATTCGGCGTCACACAATGGAACCACCTGCCGGTGCTGCGCTTCGGTCTGAACGACGTCGCGCGCATGGTCCTGACCAGCAGTTACAGCTACACCCTGGCCACGGCGTTCCGTCCGCGCGACGACTACCGCGGCGATATCCGCAACGCGCGCCATCCGATACAAATCGTGGCCGGTGCGCAGGACGAACTGTTCGACGCCAGTGTGTACGTAGAGGTGTTCGTCGGCGCCGGAAAGCCGGTTCCGGTCACGATAGTGGACGGCGTCAACCATATCGGGCTCACGCTGGATGCGCGCGCGATGCCCGCTATCGTCGACGCATGCCGCCAATGAGTCCGGTCGGCAGACCTAGAATCGAATCCACGCCATGAATACCCCACTCTCCGAGGACGACATCGACCGACTGGCGCGCAAACGTGCCGGAGCCAAATTTGGCTGGTATATCCACGCGAGCGTTTACCTGACCGTCAACCTGTTCCTGTTTGCGATGTCGGAATACGCCTTCGGCGGCCGACGCTGGTCGGTGTACCCCCTGCTGGGCTGGGGCCTGGGTCTGGTGCTCCATGGTGTCTCGGTCTTCGTGCTCGGTGCGGCCGGTGGCCTGCGCGAGCGCATGGTCGAAAAAGAACGTGAACGGTTGCGTCGCAGTCCTCCCCCAGGCTGAGAGCGGTGAAATTCGACTGGATTGCCAAGGCCCAGCATCTGCTGCAGACGCTCGCGTTATGCCTGGCCGCTGCGGCGATCCAGTATGCGTTTCGACCCGAGCGCCCCTACGAGATTGCGCTGGTGTATTCCCTGTGTATCGGCACCAGCATCTGGATGCTGATCGACTTCGGTCGCGAGCTGTTTGCGTCGGCGGCGCGCACTGGCTGGCCCACCGGCCACACCGCGTGGCTACTGCCGCTGGGTAGTGTCATCGGCGGCTACGGGTTGGGCACCTTGGCCGCAGACTGGTGGTTCGGCTGGTCGTCATGGAGCGGTGTCGGCTTGTCGACCTTGCCTGCGTCGCTGCTCATCACGGCATTGGCGGGCGCGGCGGCAAGCTACTATTTTTACTCCAAGACCCAAAGTGGCTACCTGCGCACGCGGGTCGCGGAGGCCAGCTTCCAGGCTTCGCAGGCACGGCTCAAGCTGCTCGAGTCGCAACTCGAGCCCCACATGTTGTTCAACACCCTGGCAAACCTGCGCGTGCTGATCGACGCTGACCCGGCCCGGGCCCAGACCATGCTGGACCACCTGATCGCCTACCTGCGCGCCACGTTGAACGCATCTCGCACCGGCACCCACACCCTCGATACGGAATTCGCGCGACTGCGCGACTACCTGGAACTGATGGCCATCCGCATGGGGCCCAGGCTGTCGTTTGAGCTGACGCTACCGCCCGAACTGGCGTCGGCGCAAGTACCGACCCTGTTGCTGCAGCCACTGGTGGAAAACGCGATCCGCCATGGCCTGGAGCCCAAGGTCGCGGGCGGCCACATCGCGGTGCGCGCACAACGCGCTGGCTCCGCTCTGCTACTGGAGGTCGATGACACCGGTATTGGCATACCGGTCAGCGGCATTGCGGATGGCGGTTTTGGTCTGACCCAGGTACGCGAACGCCTTCACACGATGTACGGCGCAGCGGCGCAATTGGCGCTGTTGCGGGGACGGCCAGACGGCGTAGGCGTGCGTATCCACCTGCCAGATGCCGCCTCCAACGCGACACCACGATGAACGACCGGAACGTCCCTACCGCCCTGATAGCCGAAGACGAGCCGCTGCTGGCCAGCGCACTGAAAAAGGCACTTGCCGTGGCCTGGCCGGAGCTGGACATCGTGGCGATGGTGGGAGACGGCCCGTCTGCCGTCACCCAGGCGCTGGCCCTGGCGCCCGACGTCCTGTTCCTGGACATCCGCATGCCCGGTCTGAGCGGCCTGGACGCGGCATCCGAAATCGCTGACGACTGGGAAGCGGGCCCGACGGCCGGCAAGCCATTTCCGGCTCTGGTGTTCGTCACCGCGTACGACCAATACGCCGTGCAGGCCTTCGAAGCGCGCGCGGTGGACTATCTGCTCAAACCGCTACAGGAGCCGCGCCTGCGCCAGACGGTGGCCCGTCTGCAGCAGGCATTGGCCAGCCGTGCCATGGCGGAGCCTGGCAACAGCGCAGCCGCGTCGGGCGCCAATCCGTCTCTCGAACAGGCTCTGGAGCATCTGCGCCATCTGGTGTCGGTAGCGGCGCCGGTGGCCCGCCTGAGCGTTCTGCAGGCCAGCGTCGGCAACGTGATCCGTGTCGTACCGGTCGATGAGGTCTTGCTGCTCGAAGCGGCCGACAAATACGTGCGGGTCTTGACCGCGCAACACGAATACCTGATCCGCACACCACTGCGCGAATTGCTGCCGCAACTCGATGGCACCCAGTTCTGGCAGGTGCACCGGGCACACGTGGTGCGGGTCCAAGCCATCGACACGGTCACCCGTGACGAGGCTGGCAAACTGTGGCTCCAACTGCGAGGCCGACCCGAGCGGGTTGCCGTGAGCCGCCTGCACGCCCATTTGTTCAAGGCGATGTGATCCAGCCGCCCTCCCGAGAACCCATTCCCAGCGAGACAGACCCATGCCAATACCCCCCTTTCACGCCCATTTTCCGCAGGCACAAGCCGTATTGGAGTTCTGGCTCGGCGACGCGATGCAGACCGGCTGGCCGCTTGAGAGCCGCAGCAAACTGTGGTTCGGCGGCGGGGCAGATCTGGATGCGACCGTGCGCGAGCGTTTCGGCGTCCAGGTCGACGAGGCCCTGCGCGGCGGCCTGATGGAATGGGAACAACATCCACTCGATCACCTGGCGCTCATCCTGTTGCTTGACCAGTTCAGCCGCAATGTGTACCGCGGTCAGCCGATGGCATTTGCCGGGGATACCCGTGCCCAAGACTTGGTCACCGGTGCGTTGGCGCGCGGCTGGGACGACGCGTTGCCGTTGGCCGGGACGGTATTTCTCTACATGCCACTGATGCACGCCGAGGATATCGCCCTGCAGGATGAGTGTGTTCGCCGTTTCGAGAGTCTGGCCGCGCGTGCCCCGAATGAGCGCCACACGGAGCTGCTGAGCAACGTCGACTTTGCACGCAAGCACCGCGACATCATTGCGCAGTTTGGGCGCTTCCCCTACCGCAATGCGACTCTGGGCCGCGAAAGCAGCGCACAAGAGCTGGAGTTCCTGCGCGACGGCCCCCGATTCGGACAATAGAACGCGGGCGTCGGCGGCCGGTGCCTGTCAGGCACCTCATAGAATTCAGGCCATGAGCAAGCCCGCCCCCAACCACCCCAAGAAGCCCACAGATGCCGTGGCGGACACCGCCCGCACCAGTAATTTCCTGCGCCAGATCATCGAATCCGACCTCGCCAGCGGCGTCAACGCGACGCGCAAGTGGGGAGGCAGCCCCGGCGACGGCGCCCACCATGGCAGCGGCCAGGCAGATCCAGCACGTATTCGCACCCGTTTTCCACCCGAGCCCAATGGATATCTGCACATCGGCCATGCGAAGAGTATCTGTGTCAACTTCGGGCTGGCGCGCGATTATGGCGGCGTGTGCCACCTGCGTTTCGACGATACCAACCCGGAAAAGGAAGACCAGGAGTTCGTCGACGCCATCACCGATACCGTGCATTGGCTCGGCTTCGACTGGAAGGCCAACGGCTGCACCCACCTGTACCACGCCAGTGACTACTTCGACTTCATGTATGCGGCGGCCGAATACCTGATCAACGCCGGCCACGCCTACGTGGACGAGCAGAGCGCCGAAGACATGCGCATCAACCGGGGCGATTTTTCCAGGCCCGGCATCAACAGCCCGTTTCGGGATCGCTCGGCGGCGCAGAATCTCGAGCGGTTCCGGGAAATGCGCGGCGCCAAGCACCTGGACGGCACCATGGTGCTGCGGGCCAAGGTCGACATGGCCAGCCCCAATATCAATATGCGCGACCCGACGATTTACCGGATTCGGCGTGCCGAACACCACAACACCGGCGACAAGTGGTGCATCTACCCGATGTACGCCTACGCCCACCCGATCGAAGATGCTCTGGAGCAGATCACCCACAGCATCTGCACGCTCGAGTTCGAGGACCAGCGCCCCTGGTACGACTGGGTGTTGGCGCGATTGATCGAAGGCGGCCTCTTGACGGCGCCGCCGCCGCGCCAATACGAGTTCGCGCGGCTGAATCTGACCTATGTGATCACGAGTAAACGCAAACTCGCCGCACTCGTTTATGACCACAAGGTCAGCGGTTGGGATGACCCCCGCATGCCGACCCTGGTCGGACTGCGCCGCCGTGGCTACACGCCCGAGAGCTTGCGCCTGCTGGCCGAACGCGCCGGTACCAGCAAGGCCGGTGGCTGGACCGACTACAGCGTGCTTGAAGGCTGCCTGCGGGAAACACTCGAAGAGGTTGCACCACGGGCGATGGCGGTGCTCGATCCGGTCAAGCTTGTCATCACCAACTGGGACGACGTCATGGGCACCGCGCTGAGCGGGGACTCCATGCTGGACGAATGCAGCGCGCCGGTGCACCCGCACCGGGCCGAGATGGGGCGACGCAGCTTCAAGATGGGCGCCGAGGTGTGGATTGAACGCACCGATTTCGAAGAGACACCGCCCAAGGGCTTCTTCCGCCTGTTCCCGGGCAACAAGGTCCGGCTCAAATACGGCCACGTGATCGAATGTACCGGCGCCAGCAAGGACGCTGATGGACGCGTCACCGCTGTGCACGCCATGCTGATTGCGGACACCAAGAGTGGCACACCGGGCTCGGACAGCGTCAAGGTCAAGGGGGTGATCACCTGGGTCGGCGTATCGGACGGCCTGCCCGCCGAGGTGCGCCTGTACGACCGTCTGTTCACCGAGCCGCAGCCCGATGCCGGCGGCCGTGACTTTTTGGCCAGCCTGAACCCGCACAGTCTGCGCGTTGTTCAGGCAGTGGTCGAGCCGTCGCTTGCGCAGGCGAAGGCCGACCACAAGTTCCAGTTCGAACGGCATGGATATTTTGTTGCCGACCGCGTCGACCACGTGCCAGGCAAGGCCGTATTCAACCTCTCGGTCGGGCTCAAGGACACCTGGGCCAGATAAGGGGGCGGCGCCAGACCGCGGATACACGCCTGGTGTGGCGTCGCACACTAGGCTGTGCGCTCTAGGAAACACGGCCGCTCTAGGGTGCGTTCACTACGGCTACTCGGGAGAATCCGTGGCTGTTCCCGCTCGTGGCCACGTGGCCCGACGCGAGACCACCACAAAATTCATCACTTACCTGAAAGGCCTCCCATGCGCTCAAGCAACCTGTCCACGGTCACCACCGAATTGATCGAGTCCTCCGGCAACACCGCCAAAAACGTGATCCACGCCTACCGCACGGGCAATGAGCATGTCGCGCGTTTTGTTGACCAGCGCTGGGAATCGGCCATCCAGCGGACGGCTTCCCGGTTGCGCGCCGATGTACGCAAGAATGCGCTGAGCGCGCAAAAGACGATCAACGGAATCTACGTGAAAGGCATCGTCAGCACGTCTGAAGGCGCGGATCTGGTCGTCAACAAGTTCGTTGAATATGCAGGACGGGGTGTGCAGCAGGTCGCCACCAACGCCGATCGGTTCGAGAAGCGCACCGGCATGAACACGCTGAACCGCCTGGCCAAGGCTGCCGTCCCGGCCGTGACCGTCTTCGGTGACCTGGCTGGCAAGCTGGAGCAAAGCTCCAGTCGCCTGGCCAATAACGTCGCAGGCAAGAAGACCACCGTCAAGGTCGCCGCCGTCAAGCGCGCCACGGCCGCCAGGAAGACCGGCACCACCGCTTCGCGCAAGTCGACAGTGGCAAAGGCTGTGACCGGAACCAAGACAACGAAGAAGGTATCGACCCAGGTTAGCCCTGTGGCAACGAAAGCCGCCAGCGCCGCGACCAAGCAGGCAGCCCGGAAAACCGCACCGCGCAAGTCGGTCGCCAAGGCCGAAACGAGCCCGGCCGTCTAAGGCCTGAAGCGATTGCCGGACGCATGTCCGGCAACCCCGCTCGGTCGGTCGCAGGCGACACGCCTCGGTCGAATTTGATGCGATGATGCAGGCCAAAAAAGGCCTGCCATGCTGCGAACTCCCGACCAATTTACCCCCTTGCTCAGCCCGCTGCTCGAACACACGCCGGTCAATCTGGTGTTTTGTGACGGTTGCCTGCTGGTGCGCGACGACGATCTGCAGCCCCCAGTCGGCGTATTGACCGGCACAAATATGGCGTCCTCGGCGTTCTTGCCGGTAGGGTTGTTGGCGGGTCGGTATTTCCACACCACCTGGCTTGAGGCAGGCAGCATGCCGCACCCGGGTTTCGCGTTTCGCAAGCTGCGCTCCCTGTTCGGCGCCATGCCCGATGACATGCTGGCCATCGCCAGTCGGGCGTTCCAGATCGTCGAGTGGGCCAGAACCCACCGCTTCTGCGGCAACTGCGGTACTCCAACCCAGCATGTCGCTGGTGAACGCTGTGTGCGCTGCCCGGCCTGCGGCCATATGGCCTATCCGCGGATTTCGCCCGCGATGATGGTGTTGATCCAGCGTGGCGAGCACATCCTGCTGGCACGCCACCTCAACTCGCCGTCAGGCTTCTTCACCGCGCTGGCCGGCTTTCTGGAGGCTGGCGAATCGATCGAGGAAGCCATCCACCGCGAGGTTCAGGAAGAGGTCGGTCTGCAGGTACGCGATCTGGCCTATTTCGGCAGCCAGCCGTGGCCTTTTCCGCATTCGCTGATGATCGCGTTCACCGCGCAATATGCGGGTGGAGACATCGTTGTCGATGAATCCGAGATTGCCGAAGCGCGCTGGTTCGGACCGCACGAACCGATGCCGCCGATACCGCCGCTGGGACTCTCGATTGCCGGCCACCTGATTCAGGCGCACCTGCCACAACGTCGCCAAGACCAGTCATCGCCGAGCCGATGATCTGCGGGCGATTGAACGGGGACGGACCCACACCCAGGCTGCCACCACCGCCAGCGCAAACAGGCTGTAACAGAGCGCGAAGACCCAGTTCGGGGCGCTGAAATACAGGAACGCCTGCAACCAGTGACCGATGAAACTGCCCGCATAAACAGCTACGCCGGCGCGCACGCGCAATGCCATCTCAAGCGTCGTCAGCGGACACTCGATACCCAGCCAGGTCTGCGCTGCCACAAAGACGATGGCCAGCAGATGCAAGGCGCGAAACCAGGGGTTGCGCACCCACCCCCAACGCAACGCGCCGCCAGCCAGCACCAAAACGAGGCCCAGCACGACAAAGGCGACAAAAAAAACATGGAGCGCCAACACGGCGTCCGCCAGCATCAGCCAGCCAGACGCGTTCGCCATTTCGCCAAACCACAGGACCCGAGCGGGCCCTATTCCCCGAGGTACGCCGCCCGAACCTTCGGGTCCGTGAGCATGACTTTGGCGTCACCACTCATCGTGATCAGGCCGGAGTCCATCACGTAGGCCCGGTTTGCCACACCCAAAGCGCGGCTGGCATTTTGCTCGACCAACAAGATCGTGACACCCTGCGCGTAGACGTCCCGCACGACCTCGAAAATCTTGTCGACCATGATCGGCGACAGGCCCATCGAGGGCTCGTCCATCAGCAGCACCTTGGGGCGGCTCATCAGGGCGCGGCCCATGGCCAGCATCTGTTGCTCACCGCCCGACATCGTGCCCGCCAACTGGTCGCGCCGCTCCTTGAGCCGCGGGAAGATGGTGAACACCTTATGGGCATCCGCCTCGATGGCCTCGGTGTCACGCCGTACATAGGCCCCCATCTGCAGGTTTTCCATGATCGTCATGCGTGCAAACACACCACGGCCTTCGGGCACCATGGCGAGGCCCTGACGAACCAGATCCCAGGGGCCCTGCCCCTTGATGCTCTTGCCCATGTATTCGATATCACCGGAGTTGATGCCCAACGTGCCAGTGATCGCTTTCATCGTCGTCGTCTTGCCGGCGCCGTTGGAGCCAATCAAAGTGACGAGTTCTCCCTCGTTCACTTCGAAATCGACCCCCTTTACCGCCTGGATGCCGCCGTAGGCGACCTTCAGCCCGCTGACCTTGAGTAGTGTCGTTGCCATGTCAGTACCGCCCGGCCGTTCCGAAGGTACTGATGGCCCCCTCGGGGCTGAGTCCTGCGGCTCCGACTCTGCCCGCGCAGAGCCGGACAGGACGAAGAGCCGTGGCCTCTGGCCGAGGTACGTACAGCGAACGCAGTGAGCGTGGGGGCAACATGCAGTACCGCCCGGCCGTTCCGAAGGTACTGATGGCCCCCTCGGGGCTGAGTCCTGCGGCTCCGACTCTGCCCGCGCA